>Ga0265780_10000248_pt1 | contig 85345 bp, 74 predicted proteins | sample P1T30metagenome_FD_192432 | JGI IMG/M metagenome (GOLD analysis project Ga0265780, IMG submission 192432) | Plant litter microbial communities from East Loma Ridge, Irvine, California - P1 T30 | ecosystem: Environmental > Terrestrial > Plant litter > Unclassified | place: USA: California...
ACAGCGGCTTCGATGTTGAACAGTGCTTTCAGGCCATTGCCCAGGTCTTCGGTACCGCGGAAGCCGATGCGGCTTGCCGACTGGGTGCCCGACGACACGACGGTGCGGCTGCTTTCGCCCGGCGCGTCATTGTTCTCGACGCCGATCGATGCATCAACCATGCCGTACATGGTGACGCTGGATTGTGCTTGAGCGACCAGCGGCAGTGCCGAGACGATAGCGATGGCAAGAATTTTGTGCTTCATGGATGTCTCTCCAGGTGTTTGTTTGTGAAATAGCATACCCATCATGACATGCCAGACGGACATTTGTCATCGCCTTCGGCCAATCGGAACGGGGCTGAAACTCCCTATTGACAATCGCCGACAACGCGTTTCGGCAGTCCGTTTTCATAGGAGAACCCAGTGCTGGCGGGGCTTTGCGGGGTATCAGGCGAGCGTCTCGACAGGCATGTATTTAGTTGCTATCCATCAACATACTGCGTTGCAATAACGCCACAGATGGTCGCTTGACACGTGGTGCGGTGCGCAATAAGGGTGCACAGAATGGTCCCGGCGGGGCCGATTGCAGCTCGTCCAGCACCGCTCCGATCGCTCGGGCCCAGTCGTGCATGCCAGCCGTCCCTACCTTCCTCTGATGTGCTTGCACTGTGTGCTGGCGATTTTTGCACCGCCGCAGTGCATGGCCCCCCGCGGCGCGCCTGCGATTACTGGCGCAGAGATCTTGACAATTGCCGATATATTAATTCACGCGGTCAGGCGCGATGTGTGCGATGTCGGCGACTGTGCTAGGCGCGGGCCATCATGCCTACGTGCTAGCATCTCGGCGTCGCCCGGCTCCCCACCCAGCAAGGAATAGATCAACGTGCAAACAGGTATCACCCAAGCCCGATTCGGCAAGTTGCCCGACGGCACTACCATTACCCAGTTTACGCTCGTCAATGCCAATGGCATGGTGGCGAAGATCATCGACTTCGGCGGCGTCATCACCGAGTTGCATGCGCCGGACCGCGAAGGGCGCTTCGCCGATGTCGTGCTGGGTTTCGACACGCTCGCGCCGTACACCACCGACAGCCCGTATATCGGCGCGCTGATCGGCCGCTATGGCAACCGCATCCGGCACGGCCGATTCGAGCTGGACGGCCGCGAAGTGCAGCTGCCCGTGAATAATGGCAGCAATCACCTGCATGGCGGGCCGGGCGGTTTCGACCGGGTCAAGTGGCAGGCGGCGATCGACGGCGCCAGCCTGCGGCTGACTTACCGCAGCGTGGATGGCGAGATGGGCTATCCGGGCAACCTGGACGTGACGGTGAGCTACGGCCTCACCGACGACAATGCGCTGGTGGTGCGCTTTTACGCCGTCACCGACCAGGCCACGCCGGTCAACCTGACCCAGCACAGCTACTTCAACCTCGCCGGCGGCGGCGACATCCTCGACCACCTGTTGACGATCGATGCCGGCCGGTTCGTGGCGATCGACAGCGAATCGATCCCGACCGGCGAACTGGCGCCGGTCGATGGCACGCCGTTCGACTTCCGCCAATCGCACGCCATCGGCGCGCGGATCGACGCGCCGGACCCGCAACTGCGCCATGGCGGCGGCTACGACCACAATTTCATGCTCGACAAGCCGGCCGCCAAGGCCCTGAGCCGCGCCGCGCGCCTGCACGAGCCGGCGTCGGGCCGCGTGCTCGAGTTGTGGACCGAGGAGCCGGGCGTGCAGTTCTATAGTGGGAACTTCCTCGACGGCACGCTCGCGGGCAAGGGCCGCAACTACCCGCACCGCAGCGGCCTGTGCCTCGAGCCCCAGCACTTCCCTGATTCACCGAACCGGCCGCAATTCCCGAATGTGATCCTGCGCCCTGGCCAGGTGTACGAGACCGAATCGCAGTTTCGCTTTCTGGTGGAACCGGCGGCGTGATGCAGGTACTGGTCGATGGCGCGTACGAGCTCGGCGAGTGCGTGCTGTGGTGCGAGCGCAGCAAGCGGCTGCTGTGGACCGATATCCCGGCCGCCACGCTGTGGTCGCATGCGCCGGCGAGCGGCCGCACCGAGCACTGGAACATGCCCGAGCGCCTGTGCTGCTTCGCGCTCACCGGCAGCGACGACCGATTGCTGCTGGGGCTGGCATCGGGGCTGGCGTTCTTCACGTTCTCGACCGGCAAGGTCAGTCGCCTCTGCGAGGTCGAGGCCGATATTCCATCGACGCGCCTGAACGATGGCCGCTGCGACCGCCAGGGACGCTTCGTGTTCGGCATGTATGACCAGGACGAGCAGCGCCAGCGGGCAGTCGGCGGCTTTTATCGCCTGAACCTCGACCTGTCGCTCGAACGCTTGCCGCTGCCGGCCGCGGCGATCGCGAACAGCATCTGTTTCAGCCCCGACGGGCGGCGCCTGTATTTCGCCGACTCGGCCGACAATGCGATCCTGTACGCCGACTACAACCCGTGCAGCGCCGAGGTCGGGCGGGTGCACACCTTCGTCGCGGCCGGCGCCGCGCCAGGCGCGCCGGATGGCGCGGCGGTCGACGCCCAGGGCTATCTGTGGAGCACGCGCTGGGGCGCCGGGCAGGTGATCCGCTTCGCGCCCGATGGCAGGATCGATCGCGTGCTGGCGCTGCCCGCGCCGCAGCCCAGCTGCCCGGCGTTCGGCGGGCCCGACCTGTCGACGCTGTACGTCACCAGCGCCCGGGTCGGCATGGATGCCGGCGAGCGCGCCGCGGCGCCGCTGTCGGGCGCGGTATTCCAGCAGGCGCTGGAATACCGTGGCCTGCCCGAGGCGCGCTTTCTCCATCGCTGAGTTGCGGCCGCGGCGGCGGCTACAGCACGCGCACCCAGTTGCCCTTGTAGAGGATGGGGCCGCTCGGCCCGTCCGGATTGGTCGAGCCGCCGAGCGGCTCGAGCGATACCGCCAGCAGGGCGACATCGTCGCCGATCGCCGCGCGCGTGAAGCCGAGTTCGATCACGCCCTGGCGCGACAGGACCCCGAGCGAGCGCGGATTGCCCTGCCTGGGGACGGCCCACAGTTGCAGCGCCTTGTCCGGCGCGACCGGCGCATTGTCGACCAGGCGCACGGTGAGCACGCCGCGGCCGCTGTCGCCGGTGAGGAGGAGGGCGGTGCGCGCCTTGTCGTCCTGCAGCGCGGCGACGTAGTCGACCCGCGCTCGCTCGACCAGGGGCGAGTTGAAGACGCCCGCCAGCAGCAGCGCCAGGGCCAGCGACAGTGCGCTGAAGGTGCGCCAGAACACCAGCGACTCGCTGCGCCAGAACTGCCACGCCGCCCGCGGCGCGCGCAGCCCGAGCCTTCGCTCGATGGCCCGCCATACCCTGGCGCGCGGCTGCTGCACGCTTGAAAATTCCGCCATTGGCGCGAGGCGCCGCTGCCATTCGTCGACCAGGCTGCGCAGCGCGGCGTCGTCGCGCAGGTAGCCGTCGAAGCGGCGCCGGGCGCCGCCCTTGAGCGTCCCCAGGACATACTCGGCGGCCAGCTTGTCGCACAGTGCGGGGTTATCGCGAAGTTTCATGGTCGCTCGCCTTTCGCAAGGCAGCTCTTGAGGCGTTCGAGGCTGCGCCGGATCCAGGTCTTGACGGTGCCGATCGGGATCGCCATCTGCTGCGCTACCTCGCTATGCGACAGGTCGTGGAAGAACGCCAGCCCCACCACCTGCCGGTGCAGGCCTTCCAGCGTCGACATGCAGTATGCCAGCGCCTTCGCATCGCGGCTGATGAGCAGGGCGTCGATCGGCGTTGCGCGCGGGTCGTGCAGGGCGTTCATGATCTCGGCGTCGAACACCGGGCCGTCGATCTCGGCATTGGCGCCGCCGCGGCGCAGCAGGTCGAGCGCCTTGTTGCGCACGATCGTCGTCATCCAGGTCATGGGCGCGGCCAGCTGCGCCTGGTAGCTGGCGGCGCCATGCCAGATTGCGACGAATCCATCCTGCAGCGCCTCCTCGGCCAACTCGCGTTTACCCAATATACGCAGCGCACAGCCAAACAGTTTCGGCGACGTGGCGTCGTACAGGCGCCGGAACGCCGCCGCGTCGTGGCGCGCCGCTGCGTGCAGCCAGCCGCGTAGTTGTTCGGGATCGATCGAATGGGAATCTGGCACCGCGCACCTGGTTGAGTATGCGTCGGAACAAGTGCCTACGCATATTGACAGTAGCACATCATTTCCCGGACGACGGCCATCGTAATGTGCGCAGCCCGCGGGGCTGGTCGCGACACATTCTTGAAAATATTGAAACCGAACGGAGCCGGCGCGAGTACAAGCCTTACGCGCTGCATCGGGATCTCGAATAAATTCTTGCTCGAAATTCCACGATCTGCGCCGGAACGCTTTCCCGACCGTTGTTTCAACCGGAGACTTACCATGACAGATACGAACGTGACCTTGGCACTGCTCGAATCACGCAAGCAAAAGATCGAACAACGCCGTTCCTTTTTCAAGAACGTCGGCGGCATCAGCGTCGGCATGGTGGGCGGCACCTTCCTGAGCGCCTGCGGCGGCTCGGTCAAGGACGCCATTGCCCAGGCAGCGCAGCCGACCGATGTCGACATCCTCAACTTCGCGCTCAACCTGGAATACCTGGAAGCGCAGTTCTACTCGTACGCGGCGCTCGGCATTGGCCTGCCGGCCAATCTGCTGACCGGCGCCGGGACGCAGGGCGCGGTCAGCGGCGGCCGCCAGGTGCAGTTCAAGGATCCCCTGGTGGCCCAGTATGCGAAAGAGATCGCGCAGGACGAGATCGCGCACGTCGCCTTCCTGCGCGGCGCGCTCGGCTCGGCAGCGGTGGCGCAGCCCGCACTCGATATCGGCGGCACCGACCCGAACGGCGCCTTCTCGACGGCGGCGCGCGCGGCCGGCCTGGTCGGGCCGGGTGTGGCCTTCGATCCCTACGCCAGCGACGAGAACTTCCTGCTCGGCGCCTTCATCTTCGAGGATGTGGGCGTGACCGCCTACAAGGGCGCGTCGCCGCTCATCCAGAACAAGACTTTCCTCGAAGCGGCGGCCGGCATCCTCGCCGCCGAGGCCTATCACGCGGGACTGGTGCGCACGGTGCTGTATTCGAAAGGCCTGAGCACGCCGTCGCTGCGCACCGCTGCCGGCGCGATCTCGGACGCGCGCGACAGCCTGGACGGCTCCACCGACGTCGACCAGGGCATCGTGAATGCGGCGGATGCCTCGGCGTCGAATATCGTCCCGCTGGACAGGAACGGTATTGCCTTCAGCCGCAGCCCGGGCGATGTGCTCAATATCGTCTACCTGACGAAAGAATCGGTGAGCATGGGCGGATTCTTCCCGCGCGGCGCGAATGGCGTGCTGAACATGAGCTCAGCCTACAGCTGATGGGTTGAGCAGCGGGCGTGCGGGCCGGCGCGGGCCGGCGCGGGCGCCGGCATGCCGCCCGCCATGTTTACTGATGGTCTGAATGTGACATTGATTGTCGCTTAAGTGCCACATTTTCGCCTAGCTGATCCGTAACGCGCGCAGCCCGGGCTGTTTGCTCGCTATAATCGCCGGCAATAAGAAAATGTTGGCGGCGGGGCAACAGGGCGCGAGGGGAAGCGTTCCAGTGTATCGAGCCCAGCCAGCCGTGCAAGAACCGAACTGGGCAATCCTGATGAGCAAGCTGAGCAGTTTCCCGCCGACGGCCGTCGGTGGTGCGATCGCGTCGGACCCGCCGGCCGGCCCTGACGCAACCGTCCATGCGCCCGCACTGGGCGAGCCGTCCACCTGGCCGGAAGGCCTGCGCGCGATTGGCGACCTGATCCTGGCGTCGCGCTTCCCGATGTTCCTGGCGGTCGGCCGCGACCTGCGCCTGTTCTACAACGACGCCTATTCCGACCTGCTGGGCGACAAGCACCCAGCAGCGCGCGGCGCCCCCTACGCCAGCGTGCGACCCGAACTGTGGGATCGCATGCGTCCCTATTTCGAGCATGTGCTGGCCGGCGAAGCGACCCAGCTCCAGCACGCCCTGATGGAATTCGAACGCAACGGCAAGCGCGAACGCCGCTTCTTCTGCGTCTCGCTGTCGCCCGTGCACCACGCGGGCCAGGTGGCCGGCGTCTATTGCGTGCTCACCGAAACCACGTCCGACGTGCTGTCCGAACACCGCCACGCCTTCCACCAGAAGCTGGGCGAAGCGCTGGACGGCCTGGACGACCCGGTCCACATCATGAAGGCCACCAGCGCCATGACGGGCGAGACCCTGGGCGCGGCGCGCGTCGGGTACGGCGAGATCGACGCCGGCGGCCGCACCGTCAGCATCGACCGCGACTGGACCGACGGCCGCATGGCCAGCCTGGCCGGCCTGTCGCATCCGCTCGACGCCTTCGGTCCCCAGATCAGCACCATGCTGCGCCAGGGCCGCACCGTGCGCGTCGACGATGTCGAGGGCGACCCGCGCTCGGCCTCGTTCGCCGCCGCGTATACCAGCATCGGCGCGCGCGCCGTGGTGATCGTGCCGATCATCGAGGAAGGCCGGCTGAGCGCCGTGTTCTACCTGCACGAGCCGTTCGCGCGCCACTGGACCGAACAGGAAACGGCGATGGCCGAGGACGTGGCGCGCCACACGCGCGAAGTGGTGCGCCGCTCGCGTGTCGAGGAAACCCTGCGCGACGAGACCCGCGTGCTGGAGGCGATGCACCGCACCGGCCAGGTGCTGGCGTCGACCCTGGACCTGGACACGCTGTCGCAGGCGATCACCGACGCCGGCACCGAATTGTGCGGGGCGCGCCATGGCGCCTTCTTCTACAACGCCGGCGCCGACGGCGAGCCGATGCGCCTGCATGCGCTGTCGGGCGTCTCGCGCGAACGCTTCGAGAGCGCCGGCGCGCCGCCCTCGGCCGCGATCTTCCGCCAGGTGATGCAGGGGGAAGCGCCGATGCGCAGCGACGATATCGGCCTCGATCCACGCCATGCCAGCCTGGTGGCGCACGGCATGCAGCCGGGGCACCTCGCGGTGCGCAGCTTCCTGGCGGTGCCGGTGGTGTCGCATTCGGGCAAGGTGCTCGGGGGGCTGTTCTTCGGCCATCCCGACGCCGGCGTGTTCTCCGAGCGCGACGAGCGCATCGTCTCCGGCATCGCCGCCCAGGCCGCGGTGGCGATGGACAACGCCCAGCTGTACGAGATCGCCCAGAAGTCGGCCCAGGAGCGCGACGCGCTGCTGCAGAGCGAGCGCGCGGCCCGCGTGCACGCCGAACGCCTCAGTCACGCCAAGGACGAATTCCTGGCCATGCTGGCGCACGAGCTGCGCAATCCGCTGGCGCCGATCAGCAGTTCGGCCAGCCTGCTGAGCATGCAGTTCGCGAACGAGCCGCGCATCTGCCAGACCAGCTCCATCATCAGCCGCCAGGTCAAGCACATGAGCCGCCTGATCGACGACCTGCTGGACGTCTCGCGCGTCACCCGCGGCCTGGTCAAGCTGAAACTGGCCACGGTCGACTTCCGCGACGTGGTGACCGGCGCGCTCGACCAGACCCGCCCGCTGGTGCTCGAAAAGTCGCACCACGTGACGGTGCAGATGCCCGACACCCCGGTGTACGTGCGCGGCGACCATACGCGCCTGGTGCAGAGCGTCGCCAATATCGTCGGCAACGCCGCCAAGTACACGCAGAAGGCCGGCACGCTGGCGCTGAGCCTCGAACTGGTCGATGGCCGCATGCAGCTGAGCGTGCGCGACAACGGCTCCGGCATGCCGCCCGACCTGGTGCCGAATGTGTTCGACCTGTTCACGCAAGGCGCGCGCACGCTTGCCCGCTCCCAGGGCGGGCTGGGGCTCGGCCTCACGCTGGTCAAGCGCCTGGTCGACCTGCACGAGGGCGAGGTGGCGGCCCACAGCGACGGCGTCGGCTTCGGCAGCACCTTCACGCTCACGCTGCCCTGCGTGGCCGGCGGCTGCGACGGCGAGGACGCCGGCGCGGGCGAACCGGACGGCGTGCGCGCGGTCCTGCAGCGCAAGCTGCGGGTGCTGGTCGTGGACGACAACAGCGACGCCGCCGACAGCCTGGCCACGCTGCTGCAGGTGCAGGGTTACGCCACCAGCGTCGAATACGACGCCCAGTCGGCGCTGCGCCGCGCGCGCATCGAGCGGCCGGACGTGATGCTGATCGATATCGGCCTGCCCGACGTCGACGGCTACCAGTTGGCCCAGGAATTGCGTGCGCTGCCCGAGATGGCGGCCACGACGCCGGTCGCGGTGACGGGCTACGGCCAGGCCAGGGACCGCGAACGGGCGGTGCAGGCGGGCTTCGCCCACCACCTGGTCAAGCCGGTCGACATGACGGCATTGGTGCGCATCCTGGAATCGAGCGCGCTGCTGGCGGCGCTGGCCGAGGCCGAGACCCAGCCCACGGCCGCCGCACCCGCGCCACGGTCCGCGTCGACGTCCGAATCCGAAGACGCCATGACGCCGGCCTGAGGCGGCCCGTCACACCACGGCCATCCACGGCGGTAGTATGATTGCGCCTCCGTCAATGAAAGGATGAGCATGTCCGACTTCGTCTTCGCCGCTCCCGCCACGCCTTCGGTGGCCGTCAGCGGTTCCAGCGCCCGCTTCCCGGTGCGCCGCGTGTTCTGCGTGGGCCGCAACTACGCGTCCCATGCGCGCGAGATGGGAAGCGATCCGAACCGCGAGCCGCCGTTCTTCTTCACCAAGCCGGCCGACGCCGTGGTGCCCGCCAGCGGCGTGGTGCCGTATCCGCCGCAGACCGGCGACCTGCACCACGAGATCGAGCTGGTGGTGGCGCTGGGCGGCGGCGGCGCGAATGTCGCGGTAGAGAATGCGCTCGACCTGGTGTGGGGCTACGGCGTCGGCCTGGACCTGACCCGACGCGACCTGCAGGCCGCGGCCAAGGACACCGGCCGCCCATGGGACATGGCCAAGGGGTTCGATGCGTCGGCCCCGTGCACGCCGATTCGTCCGCTGAGCGAAGTGGGCCATCCTTCTGAAGGGCGCGTCTGGCTCGAGGTCAACGGCGCCCTGCGCCAGGAAGGCAACCTGAATGAACTGATCTGGCCGATCGCCGACGTGATCGCCTACCTGTCGCGCTTCGTGACGCTGGCGCCGGGCGACCTGATCTATTCGGGCACGCCGTCGGGCGTGGCGGCGCTCAAGCCGGGCGACCGCGTGCGCGCCGGCGTCGATGGCGTCGACGTGTTCGAGCTCGAGATCGGCGCCTGAGAAGCTATCGCGGCGGGGCCTGTTCCCGCCGCCGTCAAGCCGTCCATCTGCGCCAGCAGCCGCTGGCGCGCCGCATCGATCTGCGCGCCGTTGGTCCGGGACGACAGCGCAGAGCGTTCCTTGCGCCCCAGGAAATACGCCACCCGCTCGGCGTTCGCGCCGGAAGGGTGGGGCAGGCCATGCAGGATGCGCTCGGCGCGCAGCACACCCTGGCCGGCGAGCCATTCCAGTGCCTCGCCCACGCTCGCGCCCATCGGGATATACAGCGCGTCGGGCAGCAGCGCCGCCTCGTGCGCGAAGTAGCGCAGCGTCTCATTTCTCAGGAACGGGTGGCGCGGCATGGCCGGTGTCCCGCTGTAGTTCTTGCCGTCCACGAACACCGGATGGCGCAGGATCGCCCCGATGTGCACCAGATCGGCGTCGGCGCCGAACAGCGTGGCGCAACTGGCGATGCCGAGCCAGCGCTGCATGCCGATCGCGTCGAGCAGGGCCACGAAATTGGGCCGGATCGCGCCGCTGAAGGCGCCGGCCTGGCGCGCCGCGCGCAGCACCTCGTCGGTCGACGCGCCCCGTGCCAGCTGGCGCCGGGCCTCGCGCATCGCATTCTTCCACTGCGCGAAGCCGGGCGAGATGCCGACCACGACCACCCGCGCCGCGCGGTTCACCGATTCGAACGGAATGTAGTGGCTGCTGTAGCGTCCCGCGCGGTCCAGCAGGAATTGCGCGGGAATGTCGGCCGTGGTGGCGATGCCGTCCAGGTCCAGCTGGCGGATCGCGTCGGCGTAGCGATCGAAAAGGATGTCCATGACAGGGTGTGCGAATGTGATGAGCTGGACATTGTGCCAGCCTTTTGCAGGGGGCCAGGCCACGCAAAGTAAGCTACGCTTGGATGGTCGCGTATCAGGAGTCCACCATGAAACCTTACCGCTTCCTTGCCAGCGCCATCGTGTCGATGTCGGCAGCATTGATGGCGCACGCCGAACCCGGCATGCCGCCGCAATTCACGACCGCCAGCGTGCAGATGGCGGACGGCGCCACCATCCACGTGCGCAGCGGCGGCAAGGGGCCGGCGGTGGTGCTGATCCACGGTTTCGGCGACACCGGCGATATGTGGGGCCCGCTGGCCGCGCGCCTGGCCCGGCGCCATACGGTGATCGTGCCCGACCTGCGCGGCCTGGGCCTGTCTTCCAAACCGGAGGGCGGCTACGACAAGCGCTCGCAGGCGGCCGACATCCGCGCTGTGGTCGAGAAACTGGGCCACGACCGCGCCGACGTCGTCGGCCACGATATCGGCACCATGGTGGCGTATGCCTATGCGGTGCGCTACCCGGACAAGGTCGACCGGCTCGTGGTGATGGATGCCCCGGTGCCGGGCGTGCCGCCGTGGGATCAGATCGTGCTCGACCCGCGCCTATGGCATTTCAATTTCGGCGGCAAGGAGGCCGAGCGCTTGGTCGAAGGCCGCGAGCGCATCTTCCTGGACCGTGTATGGAACCAGTTCGCTGCCGACCCGGCCAGGGTGGACGAAGCGACCCGCGCCTACTACACGCGGCTGTACGCCCAGCCGGGCGCGATGCGCGCCTCGTTCGCCCAGTTCAACACGATCGCCACGAAGGACGTGGCCGACAACCGCAGGGAACCCCGGGTGAAGCTCGCCATGCCGGTGCTCGCAATCGGCGGCGAGAAATCGTTCGGGCCGACGATGGCCATCGTCATGCGCAATGCCGCACTGAATGTGCGCGAGGCCGTGGTGCCGGATGCCGGCCACTGGATGATGGAAGAGAACCCGGACGCCACGGTCAAGCTGATCGACGATTTCCTGGCGCCGGGCGTTGCCGCCCGGTGATGTAGTGAGGTCCTGACATCCACCCGTATGTCCTGTTCCACGCTTTGAGATGCGTCAGTGCGCGTGAACTGATACGCTAGCGATATCGATGCACTTTGCGCTATCGCGAGCGGGAGGTTGTCATGACACGAGTCGCACTGATCGCCGTCCACGGCATGGGCGAAACATTGCCCGACTACGCAGACGGGTTGATGACGCAGTTACGCAGCCGCCTGGGGCCACTGACGCCGCAGGTGGTGATGCGTTCGGTGTACTACCAGGGCATCCTGCACGACAACCAGCGCATGGTCTGGGACCGCACCGCCGCCACCGGCAAGGTGCGCTACGACAGCCTGCGCAAGTTCGTCCTGTATGGGCTGGGCGACGCCGCCGGCCTGGAGAACCGCAAGGAGATCCCCGGCTCGGTGTATGAGCTGGCGCAGGCCGAAATCGCCCGGGCGCTGCTGTCGGCCCACGCGCTGCAGCCCGACATGCCGGTGGTGTTCGTGGCCCAGTCGCTGGGCGGGCAGGTCTTGTCGAGCTATATCTACGACGCCCAGAAGGCGGCCGCCGGGCAGGTGGTGGGCGCCGGCATCTGGCGCAATATCGATGCCTGGGCCATGGCCGCGCAGGGCAGGGCGCTGACCGCGAGCGAACGGGCGTTTCTGGCCGGCGGCACCTGCGCCGGCCTGGTCACCACCGGCTGCAATATCCCGATCTTTGTTGCCGCGCATAAGGAAATGCACATCATCCCGATCGCGCCGCCATCGAGCCTGTTCAAGTGGATCAACTTCTACGATCCCGACGACGTGCTCGGCTGGCCGCTGCAGCCGCTGTCGCCGGGCTATCGCGTCCTGGTCGAGGACCGTGCGATCAATGCTGCCGGCGGCATCGCCGGCTTGCTTGCGCGCAGCTGGAATCCGCTGTCGCACAATAACTACTGGGACGACGCCGCCGTGCTCGATGCGATCGCGGCCATGCTGCGCCGGCTGGCCGCCTGAGGCGCCGTTTGGCTGCCTGAGGCGCCGTCGGGCCGCCTGACGGGCCTACATCGCCAGCGCCGGCGTCTTGCGCGCCGTCACCTGAGGGCGGCTGGCGCCGCCCGCGTCGCCCAGCCTGAACGCGGACGCCACTTGCGCCAGGCGCGCCGCCTGTTCCTGCATGCTGGCCGCCGCGGCGGCCTCCTGCTCGACCAGCGCCGCGTTCTGCTGCGTCACCTGGTCCATCTGCGTGATCGCCTCGTTGACCTGGTGGATGCCGGTGCGCTGCTCCTGGGTGGCCGAGGTGATCTCGGACATCATGTCGGTCACGCGCGCCACGCTGGTCACCACATCGCTCATGGTGGAGCCGGCCTGCTGCACCAGCGCGGTGCCGGCGTTCACCTGGGTCATCGAGTCGCCGATCAGGCCTTTGATCTCCTTGGCTGCGCTGGCCGAGCGCTGTGCCAGGTTGCGCACTTCCGAGGCGACCACGGCGAAGCCGCGCCCCTGCTCGCCGGCGCGGGCCGCTTCGACCGCCGCGTTCAGGGCCAGGATATTGGTCTGGAAGGCGATGCCGTCGATGACGCCGATGATGTCCACGATCTTGCGCGCCGAGGCATCGATCGAGCCCATGGTGTCGACCACCTGGCCGACGATGGCGCCGCCGCGCACCGCGACTTCCGAGGCGGCCTGGGCCAGGCCGTTGGCCTGCACCGCGTTGTCGGCGTTCTGGCGCACGGTGGCCGTCAGTTCTTCCATCGAGGCCGCCGTTTCTTCCAGCGAACTGGCCTGCTGCTCGGTGCGGCTCGACAGGTCCAGGTTGCCGGCCGCGATCTCGCTCGATGCGGTCGAGATCGCGGTCGTTCCTTGCTGGACCTGCGACACGACCCGGGCCAGGGCGCCGTTCATGGTTTCCAGCGCCCGCATCAGGTCGCCGACCTCGTCCTTCGGATAGCTGGCGAAGTGATTGCCCAGGTCGCCCGCGGCGACGGTCTTAGCGACGTCCAGCGCGGCGTCCAGCGGCTTGGTGATGCTGCGGGTGATCATCACGGCGGCGATCGAGCCCAGCGCCGTTGCCAGCAGCGTCAGGAGGATGACGAGGCGGGTGCTGCGCTGGTTGGCCGCTTCGATGTCGAGGGCAATGCCGTCGATCGCCTTGCGCTGGATTTGCAGCAGGCTCAGCACGCGGGCGCCATAGGCGGCGGCGGCGGGCGAGAATACTTCGTCATAGGCGCGCTCGGCGGTGGCGGCGTCGCCCGCCGTGCGCGCATTCATCACGACTTCCTTGGCCTTCTGGTATTTCTTGCGCAGGCCCAGGATTTCTTCGAGCGTTGCTTTTTCTTCGGGCGAATCGAGCAGCGCCTCGACCTTCTTGAGGATCGCGGTGGTGTCGGTGACACTGTCCTTGATCGGCTTGGCGAATACGGTCGACAGCGTGCCGTCGGTGCTGCGCGCGATCAGCGAGGTGCGCGCGATCGCGGAATAGGTCATGACATACCAGTCCGAGACCAGACGTTCCTTCGTCAGCGGCTTCTGCATCATCTGCTGGGTGGCCTCGGCACTGCTGCGCGTGGTGTAGAGCGCGAACGCGGTGCCGGCCAGGGACAGGACGAGGATGGTGGCGAACGCGACGGTGAGGCGCGAGCCGATACGTAGATTTTTTAACACGATGTCAACACTCCCTGAGTACGAAGAATTCCGCCAGGAAAGTATCGCCCGTTTAGACTTGAAATGAAATCTCCGTCTCACCGCTTGTTGTAAGGACGCACACCAGCATCAGCCCACGCCACCCACGCTGTCCAGGCGGAAGATCGGCCGGATATCGCCCGCCAGCATGCCGCGCGCGTTCTTGATGGGCGGCTGCCGATAGCGTTCCAGCACGGCGCGCCGCGCATCGTCGAGCAGGCCCAGTTGCTCGAGCACGGCATACACGGCCGGGTGCAGTGCCCGGCTATTGCCGTCCGCAATCTTGATCGCGATGCCGATCCCGGCCGAGCGGATGCCGATCGCCTGCACCGCGTCGGCGCCGATCTTGGCCACCCAGTCGCCGCCCCCGGCCGTCATCCAGTGCAGGTCGGTGCGCTCCTCGCCCGAGACCATGTCGGGCCGCGCCGTCATGGCGTCGCACAGGATGCCCATCGCGCCGCCCAGTTGCGGGTCGCGCGCACCCTGGCCCAGGCGCGCGTACAGGTGCGCCAGGCGGCTCAGGGGCAGCGCGTAGTTCGGCGCCGAGCAGCCGTCCAGGCCGGTCTGCATGCGCTGGGCCGGCAGGCCCACGGCGTCGGCCAGCGTGTCGCGGATGGCCTGCTGCAGCGGATGGGCGCGTTCCACGTAGCCGGCCGTCGGCGCCCCGTGCAGCCGGCACCAGGCCAGGAAGCCGCTGTGCTTGCCAGAGCAGTTGTGGTGCAGCGGCGTGAATTCGGCGTCCGGCGGCGGCTTGGTGCCGGTGAACTCGTAGTGCAGCGGCACCGCGCAGCCGCATTCGAGGTGGCCGGGATCGAGCCCGATCTTGTCGAGGATCGCGCCGACGCCGGCCAGGTGCTTGTCTTCGCCCGAATGGCTGGCGCACAGCAGCGCCACTTCGTCCTGGCTCAGGCCGAAGCGCGCCGGGCCGTCGGCCAGGATGAAGGGCAGGGCCTGGAACGGCTTGAGCGCCGAGCGGGTGAAGGTGGGGTAGTCGGGGTCGCCGGCCGCCCACAGCAGCCGGCCCTGGAGGTCGACCACGGCGACCGAGCCCAGGTGCACGTTCTCGATCGTGTTGCCAGTCTCGGGGTAGCCGCGCGTGGTGGCGACGAGGGGAATCGGGTGCATGGTGGGGTTCGCTCGTGGTTGTCGGTGGCGCTACTGTACGGCATCTGCACGCAATGCAGACACACAGTTGAAACAAGGGTTCCCCGGGTTTTGGATGGTTGATTCGAGCGCCGTGCGAACCACCGGGCAGGGGGCGAAAACTGCATGCAGACGGCGTGCAGACGTGCCAGAAAACAGGCCATATGCACCTCCCGTTCAACGCACCGTTTGCGCAGTTCATCGCGTCTTTTGGCGCTTCATGCCATCGCCGCTTGAACTGCGGCGGCGTCTCGCTAGACTGGGTTCATCGCCAGACCACACCGCAACGCTGGCGAACTTGAACCCGGTGGACCGGGCGGCTCCGCACCAGCGATCGACGCTTGCCGCGCAGGTCCTTCTTCGCATCAGACCTGAAAGGAAACAGCATCATGCGCCTCAAACCTATCGCCCTGTTCGCCGCTGCCGCCGCGTCCGCCGTTGTATCGCTGTCGAGCGTGGCCGCGCCGCAAGGCGCCGGCAAGGAAGTCGTGGCCGTCAACGCGCCGCGTGCCGGGCAGGTCGCCCTGCCGGTATTCATGTTCGACCGTGTCCAGGGCGAGTACGCGCTCGAGGATGGCCGCGTGCTGACCATCAGCGGCACGGGCCGCGGCGCGGCGCGCACGCTGTACGCCGACCTGGGCGACGGCCCGACCGAGATCGTCCACGTCGGGAGCAAGCGCTTCGTCGCGGTCGGCAAGGACCTGGGCCTGCGCTTCCAGGGCGACAAGATTCCCGAGACCGTCTACGTACGCGATGGCGGCAGGCAGCAGGTCGCCTCCGCCCAGCGCTGAACTGCATTCTTCCCTCTACCAAACCTGAAAGGAACCTATCATGCGCATCAAGCACATCGCCCTGTTCGCCGTCGCAGCACTCGTTTCCCTGTCCAGCAGCGCCGCTCCGCAGGGCGCCTCGGGCGAGGAGGTCGTCACCGTCAGCGCGGCGCCGGCCACCAAGGCCTACGTCGATCCGATGATGGCCAAGCGGATGCAGGGCGTCTATGTCTTCGACGACGGCAGCCTGCTGCGCGTGACCGGCAAGAGCCGCAAGTTCTACGCCGATGTCGGCAACGGGCCGGTCGAGATCGTCCATGTGGGCGGCGACCGCTTCGAGGCGATCGGCCAGGACCTGAGCCTTCGCTTCGAGGGCGCGCCCTTCCCCGATACGGTGGAGCTCAGGAACGGCGCACGGCACCGCATCGCGTCAGCCCAGCGTTGAACCGAAGCGTCCGGCCTGGTAGTCGGCGACCGCCTGCGCGATTTCTTCGCGCGTGGTCATGACGAACGGTCCGTGCGCGACCACCGACTCGCGGATTGGTTCGGCATGGCCGAACAGCAGCAGCGAATCGGTATCGGCGGCCAGGCTGAGCGTATCGCCCGCGTCGCCCAGTTCCACCAGTTGGCAGGCGTCGACGACATCGCGGCGCTCACCTACCGCGATGCGACCCCGCACCACATACAGCAGGACGTTGCGCTCACGCAGGCCGGCCACGGTGAAGCGGCCGCCGGCCTGCAGCGCGATGGTGCTCATGAACACGTCGGTGAGCGTTGGCACCGGCCCCTGCGTTCCTTCCCATTGGCCGGCGATCAGGTTCAGCGTGACCTTGCCGTCGTCGAGCGCCAGCGCCGGGATCTCGTCCTGCTGCAGGCCCGTGTAGGCCGGCGCGCTCATCTTGAGGCGCGACGGCAGGTTGACCCACAGCTGCAGGATCTCGAGCGGGCCGCCCTGGTCGAGGAATGCCCGCGGCGACACCTCGGCATGCACGATGCCGCTCCCGGCCGTCATCCACTGGATGCCGCCGGCGTGGATCACGCTTTCGTGGCCGGCGCTGTCGCGGTGGGCCAGCATGCCGTCGACGATGAAGGTGACGGTCTCGAAGCCGCGGTGCGGATGCGGGCCGAAGGGCAGGCCGCGGTTGTGCGGGCCATAGGTCTGCGGGCCGTGGTGGTTCAGGAACAGGAAGGGATCGATCTGGTCGAGCTGGCTCGACGGCACCGGGCGCCGCGTCAGCAGGTCGCCGATATCGTCGCGCAGGGCAGGGTGAAGACGCAGGATGGATTTGTCGGTCATGGCGCGGTCGTGTCGTTGTACGGATCGCGCTACCTTACGCCGAAAACGGCGTTCGCGTGCACACGGGCCATGCTAGACTTCTTGCGCTTTTGCAACCCTGGAGATCGGCCTAGTATGTACAAGAACGTCCTGCTTGCCAGCCTGTTGCTGGCATCGAGTACCGCATTTGCCGCGCCCCAGGCGGGCGCTGCTGGCGCCGATGGCGCCGCCACCCGCACCGCCGGCGCCGCCACCCGCACTGCGGCCGGCACGCCCAGCGACGCCGCCATCGGCGCCGCCAAGTATGCGGTCGAGACCTACCGCAACGACGTGGTCGACACGCTGGCCAGGCTGGTCAGCTTCAACACGGTGGCCGACCCGCGCTATCCGTCGGACCGCAACCCGGTCCATATCGCCTTCAAGGACACGATCAGGCAAGAGGCCGAGCGCCTGGGGCTCGACTACGCCGACCATGGCTGGACCGTGATCATCGGTCTGGGCAAGGGCGAGGAACGCGTGGGAATCGTGACCCATGGCGACGTGCAGCCGGTCGATCCGTCCAAGTGGAAGAAGTCGCCGTTCGTGCTGGACCGCACCAGCGAGCCGGGCCGGCTGCTGGCGCGCGGGGCCGAGGATGACAAGGGCCCCATCGCCACCGCGCTGTATGCAATGAAGTCGATCCGCGACCGCCAGATCGCGCTGAACAAGCGCATCGAGCTGTATGTGTACATGGGCGAGGAATCGGACTGGGGTCCCTTGACCGAATTCCTCAAGACCCACGTACCGCCCCAGATGAGCATCACGCTCGACGCCGAGTATCCGGTGGTGACGGCCGAGAAGGGCGGCGGCACGGTCGCGGTGACGATCCCGAAGGCGGGCGCGCACCTGCCGGCCGCGGTCGAGACGTATATCGCCGCTTTCAGCGGCGGCTCGTTCGCTACCCAGATCCCCGAGGACGCCGAAGCGCTGGTCGCGAACGCCACCCCCGCGATCGAGGCGCAGATCCGCGCGCGCGGCGCGCAGCACGAAGGCATGCGCTATACCTTCGCCTGGCAGGGCAAGGACCTGGCGGTGCGCGCGAAAGGCGTGTCGGCCCATTCGTCCAAGCCGCAGGAAGGCGTGAACGCGGTGAGCATGCTGGCCGATGCGCTGGCGGTGCGCAGCTGGACCAATACTACCGCTGGCGGCGTGGTCAACTACCTGAACGACCTGGTCGGCACCGGCTACCATGGCGAGAAGTTCGGCAAGATCGCCTACCGCGACAGCTTCATGGGTCCGCTGACCTTCAAGCCGACCGTGATCCGCCAAGTGGACGACGGCATCGAGGTCGCGGTCAACCTGCGCCGCCCGCAGGGCAAGACGAACGAGCAGCTGACGGCCGAGATCAACGCCGCGCTGGCCGACTGGCAGGCGCGCCAGGTGCCGCTGGCGAACATCAAGGTGGGCATGCGCGACCCGTGGGTCCTCAAGAACCCGCCGCAGCTGGCCACGTTGCTGTCGACCTTCTCGTACTTCACCGGCATGCAGGACGCGAAGCCGGTCGCGATCGGCGGCGGCACCAACTCGCGCCTGTTCCCGAACGCGGTCAGCTTCGGCCCATCGATGCCGGGCCAGAAATACAGCGGCCACTCGGAACACGAGTTCATCACCACCAAGCAACTGTTGCTGAACCTGCAGATGTACACGGCGGTGCTGGTCGACCTGGCCAGGTAAGCGAGGTGGGCCTCGGCGGCCCCGCAGCCCGGCTGCCCCGCCTACGTTGCGCCCCTCTATTGCACCAGTTGGGCAGGTAAGCGCATTGCCTGCCAAAGTGTGTAAAAACTTCTAATCATGGTGTAGGTACGGGACTACAATAAGCGGCCCAGGGAGCGCTCGACAGGGTGCTCCCCCTTGTGAATCCACGTCTTTGGCCGAGGGCTGTCTCGCCCCTGTGACAGGGCATAGTTGATACGCGGAAAGTCAGTTTATTCCGAGTAGAAAGTGTGGCGAAAACAGCATGCTAGGATCGGCTTTTAGAGCCGCGAGCGCGCCGATGGTCGACATCCGGCGTGTGCGCTCGCGCCGGACGTGACCGAACCTACTCTTTTGCCATGCACAGTAAAGAATTCAAGAAACCGGACGGACGCAATCTCACTCTCTACAGCAATCGGCCGATCCCGGATGGGCTGGCCGCGCCCAGCCCCTTCGCCGATCCCCAGCATGCCAATCCACACCTGCGCTGGCATCCGCTGCGCGGCGAATGGGTGACCTACGCCGCCTTCCGCCAGAACCGCACCTACCAGCCGCCGCCGCAGTACAACCCGCTCGCACCGACCGTCGACCCCGAGCATCCCACCGAGATGCCGGCCGGCGACTACGAGATCGCGGTGTTCGACAACCGCTTCCCGTCGCTGGCGCTGGAGTCGCACGATCCGCCGACGGTGACGGTGCCGACCGCGCCGGCCAACGGCCACTGCGAGGTGGTGGTGTTCACGCAAGATGCGAACACGGCGCTGGTACACCTGCCGCTGTCGCGCATCGAACTGCTGCTGCAGGTCTGGGGCGACCGCACGACCCGCATCGGCAGCCAGCAGCACATCCATTACGTGCTGCCGTTCGAGAACCGTGGCGCCGAGGTCGGCGTTACCTTGCACCATCCGCACGGCCAGATCTATTCCTACCCCTTCGTGCCGGCGGTGCCGGCGCGCATGCTGGCCCAGGAGCGCGAATACTATCTGCAGCACGGCTCGTCGCTGCTGTGCGATATGGCGCGCGACGAGGCCGCCGACGGCCGCCGCGTGCTGTACCAGGACGATTTCGCGATCGCCTTCGTGCCAGCCTGTGCACGCTATCCGTACGAGGTGTGGGTGATGCCAGTGGGACCGTGCAAGGATTTCGCCGCCCTCACGCCACCGCAGCGCGAAAGCCTGGCGCGCGCGCTCAAGACCGTGCTGCTCAAATACGAAACGCTGTGGAACCGGCCTTTCCCCTACCTGATGGCCTGGTACCAGGCGCCCACCGACGGCGCCGAGCATCCTGAAACGCAACTGCATGCGCAGTTCTACCCGCCGTACCGGACGCGCGACCGCCTCAAGTACCTGGCCGGCACCGAGCTGGCCGCCGGCATGTTCGCGATGGACGTGCTGCCCGAGACCACGGCCTACGAGCTGCAGCAGGTGGAAATCAGTCTCGAGGAGAATGCATGACAGGACTGGATATGCGTGCCACCGAAGTGGCGGACAAGCTGGCGCTGCTGCGCGCGGCGCTGGTGCAAGAGAATGCCGGCGCGATCCGCCTGCGCGGCACCGACTGGTTCGCCTGGGTCACGGCGGGCGGCTCGAGCGCGGTGCTGCTCACGACCGATACCGGCATCGCCGAGGTGCTGGTCACCCAGGACGACGCCTGCGTGCTGACCGATGCGATCGAGGCCGAACGCCTGCGCGCCGAAGAGGTGCCGGGCGGCTTCACCTTCCATATCGAGCCCTGGGCCGAGCCCGAGCTGCGCGAGCGCTTCGTCGCGAATGCGGCCCAGGGCCGCGCGGTGCTGTCGGACCGCCCACTCGCGGACGAAAGTCCATTGCCGCTGGCGCTGCGCCAGCGCAAGCTGGTGCTGGGCGACGCCGAGCAGGTGCGCTATCGCCTGCTGGGCCGTGAGGCGGCCGAGGCGATGACCGAGGTGCTGCACCGCGCGCGGCCCGACTGGACCGAGCAGCAGCTGGCCGGCGCCGGCGCCGAGGCGCTGTGGCGGCGCGGCATCCACCCGGCCCTGGTGCTGGCGGCCGGCGCGCGCCGCCTGCCGCTGTACCGGCACGCGACGCCGTCGCACGAGCCGATCGGCGAGCGCGCGATGCTGGTGTTCTGCGCACGCCGCCACGGCCTGTACGCCAACCTGACCCGCTTCGTCACCTTCGGCGAGGCGCCCGAAGCGCAGCGCGCACTGATGGATGTCGAGGCCACCGGCCTGGCGGCGGTGGCGCCCGGCAAATCGTTGTCGAGCGTGTACCACGCATTGGCCCAGGCCTACCACCACGCCGACGTCGAGGGCGCGATCCGCGAGCATCACCAGGGCGGCATCACCGGCTACCTGGCGCGCGAGATCGTCGCCACCGCGAGCACCGCGACCGAACTCGAAGAAGGCATGGCGTTCGCATTCAACCCTAGTTATGGCGGCATGAAAATCGAAGACACTTTCCTGCTCGGGCCCCAGGGGCTCGAGAATCTGACGCTCGACCCGGGCTGGCCGGCGCTCGACGTTCACGGCCGCGCGCGGCCGCTCTGGCTGGAGGCGCAAGCATGACCGTGAGCACCGACAACTTCTTCGGCGGCGCGCCCGAGGTCAACGCCTCGGCCCCGGGCCGGGTCAACCTGCTGGGCGAACACACCGACTACAACGACGGCTACATGCTGCCGGTGGCCACGCCGCAGCGCACCACGGTCGCGATCAGCCGCAGCGGCGACGACCATTTCCACTTCTATTCGCCCAACCTCGACGCGACCGTGACGTTCGCCAAGGATGGCAGCGCGCCGCAGGGCTTCGGCAGCTATATCGAGGGCTGCATCCGGTTGGTGCAGGCGGAAGGCGTCGAGGTGCCGCCGCTGCGCGTCTACGCCGACACCGACCTGCCGGTAGGCTCGGGGCTGTCGTCCTCGGCCGCGCTCGAGGTGGCGACGCTGCGCGCCATGCGCGCGCTGCTCGGCTTCGCGCTGGACGACGTCAAGCTGGCGCGCATTGCCCAGCGCGCCGAGATCGAGTACGCGCGGGTGAACTGCGGGATCATGGACCAGATGGCGTCGAGCCTGGCCGACGAAACCAATATGCTGTTCATCGACGCCCGCACGCTCGAGCACCGGCTGGCGCCGTTGCCGCCGGACACCGAGTTGATCGTGATCGACTCGGGCGTGGCGCGCAAGCTCGCCGCCAGCAAGTACAACGAGCGGCGCGCCGAATGCGAGGAGGGCGCGCGCAAGCTCGGGGTGCAGGCGCTGCGCGACGTGCAGGATCCGGCGTCGGTCGAGACGCTGCCGTCGCCGCTGCGCGAACGGGCGCGCCACGTGGTGCAGGAAAACCTGCGCGTGCTCGAGGCGGCGGGCGGCGTGTCGCCCGAACGCTTCGGCGAGCTGATGGACGCCTCGCACTTCAGCCTGCGCGACGACTACGAAGTATCGATTCCCGAACTCGACGCCTTGTGCGAGGCGTTGCGCGCGGCGCCCGGCGTGCTCGGCGCGCGCCTGACCGGCGCCGGCTTCGGCGGCGCCTGCGTCGCGCTGTGCCGCAAGGGCCAGGCCCAGCAAGCCGCCGCCACCGCGCTGGCGGCCTATAACCAAGAAGATGGACGTCAGGGCCGCATCCTGGTCCCGGTTCCGACCGATAGAAAGGATAACGATGAATCAGTTTGAATATCCCCGTCCACAGCTGGTGCGCGACCAGTGGCTGAACCTGAACGGCAAGTGGCGTTTCCGCTACGATGACGAGGGCAAGTTCACCATGCCGCAAGGCGTGGACGAGTGGACGCACGAGATCACGGTGCCGTTCGCGCCCGAGACCGAGATGAGCGGCATCGAGGACACCGGTTTCCACCGCTTTGTCTGGTACGAGCGCGACTTCGAGATGGCGCCGAATGACGGCCGCACCATCCTGCACTTCGGCGCGGTCGACTACAGCGCCCGGGTCTGGGTCAACGGCCAGCTGGTGGCCGAGCACGAGGGCGGCCATACGCCGTTCTCGGCCGACATCACTGGCGCCATGGAGGCGGACGGCAAGCAGACCGTGACGGTGTGGGTCGAGGACGATCCGGCCGACCTGGCCAAGCCGCGCGGCAAGCAGGACTGGCTGCTGAATGCGCACTCGATCTGGTATCCGCGCACCACCGGTATCTGGCAGACCGTGTGGGTCGAGCAGGTAGCGCCCACCTATATCCAGAAACTGCGCTGGACCCCGGTGTTCGAGACCTATGAGATCGGCTGCGAGGTATTCGCCGCCGGCGACATCCAGGAAGACCTGTTCGTCGAAGTGAAGATCTGGCACGGCGACCAGCTGCTGGCCGACGATTACTACAAGCTGCTGGCGGGCGAAGCCAACCGCAAGATCGCGCTGTCCGACCCCGGCATCGACGATTCGCGCAACGAGATCCTGTGGAGCCCCGAACGGCCCACGCTGCTCGACGCCGAGGTGACGCTGCGCTGCGGCGACGTGGTGCTGGACCGCATCCGCTCGTACACCGCGCTGCGGTCGGTCTCGATCAACCGCGACCGCTTCATGCTCAACGGCCGTCCGTATCAACTGCGCCTGGTGCTCGACCAGGGCTACTGGCCGGAATCGTTCATGACCGCGCCATCCGACCAGCACCTGAAACGCGACGTCGAGCTGGTCAAGCTGATGGGCTTCAATGGCGTGCGCAAGCACCAGAAGATCGAAGACCCGCGCTTCCTGTACTGGGCCGACAAGCTGGGCCTGCTGGTATGGGAAGAAATGCCGTCGGCCTACCGCTTCAGCCCGCGCGCCATCACGCGCATGGTCAAGGAGTGGACCGAGGCGATCGAACGCGACTACAGTCACCCGTGCATCATCGTGTGGGTGGCCTTCAATGAGTCGTGGGGCGTGCCGAACCTGACGCTGACCCAGGCCCACCGCAACGCGGTCGAGGCGCTGTACCACCTGACACGCACGCTCGACTCGACCCGTCCGGTGATCGGCAACGATGGCTGGGAAGCGTCGGCCACCGACATCCTGGGCATCCACGACTACGACAGCGACCCCGAGAAAGTGCTGGCGCGCTATGCGGTCACCGATCCGGTGCGCACGCTGTTCGACCAGCGGCGTCCCGGCGGCCGTATCCTGACGCTCGACGGTTTCCCGCACCGCGGCCAGCCGATCGTGCTGACGGAATTCGGCGGCATCGCCTACGATCCGAAGCAGACCCCCAACCCGGACGAGACGACCTGGGGCTACAGTCGCGCCCACACGGCGGAAAGCTATCTGAAGCAGTACCGGCGCCTGCTGCAGGTGGTCAACGAGACCTTCATGTTCAGCGGCTTCTGCTATACGCAGTTCACCGATACCTTCCAGGAAGCGAACGGCCTGCTCAATGCCGACCGCACCCCGAAGCTGCCACTCGAGGTGATCAGTAACGCTACCCGCAATATCCCGATGTTCCAGCGCGAGGTGGAACAGGGGAAGGACGCGGGCGCGCCCTGATGGCGGGGGCGCCGCACGGGTGGAAGGCAGCGCCTTCTGTCCGGCGGCGCAGCGCCTTCAGCGCTGGATCGCGCCGTCCATGACGGTGACGCGGTCGCCGCTGCGGAAATCGGGCGTCTGGCCATGGGTAAGCACCTGCGTGCTGCCGTCGTCCATGCGCAGGGTCACGCGGTAGGATTGGCCCGGCGCGCCCGAGCTGCCGGTTGCGCCGGCCGCGCCGCTGCTGCCCATCGACGCATCGCCCTGGGCGATGCCGCTCGATGCCGGCATGAGTTCGATCGCCAGGACGGTGCTGTTGGGCGCGCCCCTGGCCGCCGACATGCCGCTCGCCGCGCTGGCGCCCCGGTCGTCCTGCATGCCGGAGGTGCTGGAGCTGCCCGAGGTGCCGGATTTGTCCAGGGTGCCCGACGTGGGCGAGGCGCGCCAGCTGCCGGAGGTGTCGGAGCTGCCAGAGCTGCCGGAGCTGCCCGAGCTGCCGCTCGAGCCTGTCGGCGTGCTTTCCTCGTAGTCCACGCCGCTGGCGCCGCTCGTGCCGCTTGATCCGCTGGTGCCGCTGCTGCCGCTCGATCCGCTCGCCCCGTTCGATTGGCCGCCGCGCATGGCGTTGCACCCGGATATGGCGAGCGCGAGCGCCAGCAGGCCCGCCAGGGCCAGGCTCTGGTGTGTATGCTTCATGATCAACTCCTCGTATTGTTTAGTGGGGGTGTGACGATGCGCGCCACGAGGATAAGAGGCAGGAAGCGCGCCAGCGTTCCAGCTGACTCGGTCTGAAGGCGGATTGGATCAAGCAGGAGGGTTCTTTACGGAACCAGACGAGCGGGTGGTGGTCAGCGTGAGCGCACTGGCTTTGGCGCCGGCGCCAACGTGTCCAGCGCCGCCAGTACGGTGGAGGCGATGGTGGCGGCGCTGACGTCGACCAGCCAGTCGCGGATGTCGCCCGAGCGGTAGGGGAAGAAACTCTGCACCCATTCGTCGACCGCGCCCATCAGGGCGATCGCCAGCATCGCCTTGAGCGCGCGCTGCAGCGGCGTGCCACTGCTGCCCACGAACCACAGGCCCGCCAGACAGGCATAGGTGAGCCCGTGCAGGACCACGCCGGAAGCGTAAGTGCCTACTTCGGCGCGCGCGCCAGGGATCGAGCCGGCCACCAGGATCGCGGCGAACGCGAGCAGGGCGACGCCATGCAGGGCGCGGCGGATGGTCGGTTCGGGCTGCAGCAGGGACGACAGGGCGGGCATGGGCGGGCAGGCGATCGGAAAACGCCCACCTTATCACGCCGCGTGGCCGATCGACCACACGTGGCGATCGGGCTAGATCGTCAGCGCCGGCGCACCGTTGGTGTAGTGCGCGTCGAAGCAGCTCGTGCAATCCGCGCAGAACAGGTGCGCCATGCGCACGCCTCCCTGGCGCAGGACGAGCTTCAGGTGGCTCTGCTGGCACTTGGGGCAGATTTCGCGCACGCTGCCGAAGGTGAGCAGGTTCAGGGGCGCGCTGTCGCCGTCGAAGCCGTCGACGACGCTGTGCGGATTGAGTTCGCTGAGGACAAGACTGCCATCTTCGTGGCGGCGGCAGGTGCCGGGGGCAAGCGAGGCTGGGGCTGGTACACGTAAACTCATAGGACTGCTCCCTTGAAGGTTTCGTTGTACGTGGTTCCCGGACGGCACAGCGAATCCGGAAGCGTGAGCTTCATGATAGCCAAACCTGCGCCGGCTTCAAGCGTTGTGACAATTTTTTTCGCCGCGAGTTGCGGCAGCGCACAAAAAAATGCCCGCCAGTGGCGGGCACAACCCAAGAATGGGCCAAGAGATGCGGAAATCGGTTGGTGTGTAGCGCCCTGGGCGCCGCACACCTGCTGCCATCAGGCATATCGGTTGCGTGTATGGCAGGTGATTCTTAGTATAGATAGCGATTGTGACGCTGGGATGACCGGGCGCAAAGTTCTGCAAGCATTGCAGAACAGGGGGGATGACGCCGGTGAAGATGCTTGGCGACCAAGCGCGCAGGCAAAAAAAAGCCCGCTCTAGCGCGGGCTCAAAACTATTTTCTTGGAGGAGAATAGTGGAGACAGGTGTAATTATCGGGGTCGACCGATCAGCCGTCCAATTTTGAATGCAGATACCAGACATGCGATTGCTTGATATCTCGCAAACTATGTGCTCTGCATACTATTCGCGCACGGGCACCGTGTAGTTCAGCGCCATGCGGCCACCGTCGGCATAGATCGTCTGGCCGGTCATATACGACGCGTCGTCGCTGGCCAGGAAGGCGGCGATCGAGGCGACTTCTTCCGGTTCGCCGCAGCGGCCCAGGGGCGTACGCGACAGGATCGTGTGCCGCGCCTCGGGGCTGCCCAGCACGGCCTGCTTGGCCAGTTCGGTCAGGATCGTGCCGGGGCCGATCGCATTGACGCGGATGCCGTGGTGCGACAGCGCGATCGCGGCGACGCGCGTGAGCTGGTTGACGCCGCCTTTCGAGATCACATACGGCACCTGGTTCGGGATCGTCAACTCGGCATTCACGCTCGACATATTGATGATGCAGCCGCCTTCGCCGCGTGCCACCATGGTGCGCGCCACGGCCTGGCTGCACAGGAACATCGACTTCAGGTTGATGCGCAGCACGCGGTCGAAGTCGTCCTCTTCCAGGTCGAGGAAGTCGGCGGCATGGGTCACGCCGGCATTGTTGACCAGGATATCGATCCGGCCCCATGCATCGAGGGTCGCCTGGACCATTGCCTCGACTTCCAGCTTGACGCCGACGTCGGCGCGGAAGAAGCGGGCGGCGTCGCCCAGGGCGCTGGCGGCCTGCTCGCCTTCGGCGCGGATATCGACGAGCATCACGCGCGCGCCTTCGCGCACCAGGCGCTGGGCGCAGGCCAGGCCGATGCCCTGGCTGGCGCCGGTAACGATGGCAATTTTCTGCTGGAGTTTCATGGCGGGCTTTCGGTGTTGTACAAAAGCCGCCATTCTAACCATTGCGCAGCAATCGGCCAGGCCGTGGGCCTGGCGCTGCGCAATTGCTACAGCATGAGCGGCCGGTCAGGCAGCTCGTTGGGCCGCTCGCCGTTGGCCGGGAAGTGCTGTCGCAGCAGCCCATTGACCTGCTCGAGCGCCGCCAGCGTGGCGTCGTGGAAGTGGCCTTGCCTGAAGCCGTCGGTCATGGTGCGGCATACCGCCTGCCAGGTGGCGGCGCCGATCTTGCGGTCGATGCCGCGGTCGGCCACGATGTCGACCTTGTGCTCGGCCAGGTTCACGTAGATCAGGACCCCGCAATTGTCTTCGGTGTCCCACACCCCGTAATCGGCGAACAGGCACAGCGCGCGCTGGCGGTTGGTCACGCCATCCCAGGCCGCCTCGAACGGCAGGGCCTTCTCGACGATCAGGCGGACCTCGCCGCGGTGGGTGCGCTCGCCGGCGTCGATCGCATGCGCGATGGCGTCCAGGGTCGCTTCGGGAAACGCCTGTGCGGCGTGCGAAGCGCTGCTGCGCCAGTGGCGCCAGGCGCGACTTGCCTTGTGTGCGAAGCTACCCATTACCAGTCTCCCGAGGCGCCGCCGCCATCAAAGCTGCCGCCGCCGCCCGAAAAGCCGCCGCCGCCGAATCCGCCGCCGCCGCCAAAGCCGCCGCCGCCACGGCTCATACTGCCGATGATGTTACCGAGGACGAAGCCGGTGGTGGCGCCGCCCCAGCCCGAACCGCGCCCGCTGCGGACGGTGCGGCCGCGCGGCCTGAACATCGAGCGCAGCATGAAGGCGCCGGCCACGATGGCGAAGATCGCCCATAGCGGGAAGCCGCCGTCGGCCGCCGCCTGGCGCTGCTGCTGTTGCTGCTTGGGCGCCGGGAACGCTTCCTGGTTGAGCAGCGTGGCGATGGCGCCGACGCCGGCCACCAGGCCCTCATAGTAATGCTCCTGCCTGAAATGCGGCGCGATCACGTCCTGCAGGATGCGCTTGGACTGGGCGTCGGTCAGCACGCCCTGCACGCCGCGCCCGGCCTCGATGCGCAGGCGCCGCAGCGACGCGGGATTGTCGCGCGCCACCACCAGCAGCACGCCGTCGTCCACGCCCTTGCGGCCGAGTTGCCAGGCATCGGTGACGCGGATGCTGTACTGCTCGACCGCCTCGGGCTCGGTCGACTTCACCAGCAGCACGGCGATCTGGCTGCCGGTCTTGCTCTCGTAGTCGGCCAGCACCGTCTCGAGGCGCTGGCGCTGGGCCGCGTCGAGCATGCCGGCCTGGTCGGTGACGCGCGTGGTCAGCGTCGGTACTTTCTGGAGCTGCGCCAGCGCGGGCGCGCCCAGCGTCAGCCCAAGCAGCAGGGCGGTGAAGCAGCGCAGGATCGCGGCCATGCCGGCTTACTTGCCGAAGTCGACCGCAGGTGCGGTCGAGATCGCCTTTTCGTTCTCGACCGTGAACGATGGCTTGACGTCATACCCGAACACCATCGCGGTCAGGTTCTTCGGGAACTGGCGCACGGTCACGTTGTAATCCTGGACTGAGGCGATATAGCGCTGGCGCGCCACCGTGATGCGGTTCTCGGTGCCCTCGAGCTGCGACTGCAGGTCGCGGAAGCTGGCGTCGGCCTTCAGGTCCGGGTATTTTTCGGAGACCACCATCAGGCGCGACAGCGCGCCCGACAGCTCGCCCTGCACCTGCTGGAACTTCTGGAAGGCCTCGGGGTTGTTGAGCACCTCGGGCGTGATCTGGAAACTGGTCGCCTGGGCGCGGGCGCGAGTCACGGCCTCGAGCGTGGTGCTCTCGTGCGAGGCGTAGCCCTTGACGGTGTTGACCAGGTTCGGGATCAGGTCGGCGCGCCGCTGGTACTGGTTCACCACCTCGCTCCACGCCGCCTTGGTGGCCTCGTCCTTGGTCTGGAAATCGTTGTAGCCGCAGCCGGAGAGCAGGGCGCCGGCCAGGACGGCGCTACCGAGAAGTCGGGTCCAGCGGAAAATGAAGGAGTTGGGCATGATAAAAATTGAGCAAGGTTGTCGAATGGTCAAAATATACCCGAAACGGGCAAGGACCGGTGTTCCAGAACGTCCGCAAACGCCGTGATCGGACCTCTGGCGGCCTGCCGGCGGGTACAATAATGGGTTTGCATTTATAAAGATACAAGAGGCCTGACGTGAATTTCATCAATAAACTGTCCGCCGCATGGGCCCGCAACGATTCGCTGCTGTGCGTCGGCCTCGACCCTGACCTCGCGCGTTTCCCGGCGCACCTGCAGGGCCAGCCGGACGCCATCGTCCAGTTCTGCAAGGCCATCATCGACGCCACCGCCGACCTGGCCTGCGCCTTCAAGCCGCAGATCGCCTATTTCGCCGCGCTCGGCGCCGAAGACCAGCTCGAGGCAATCTGCGACTACCTGCGCGCCACCTATCCGCACATCCCGCTGGTGCTCGACGCCAAGCGCGGCGACATCGGCGCCACCGCCCACCAGTACGCGCGCGAAGCCTTCGAGCGCTACGGCGCCGACGCCGTGACGGTCAGCCCCTACATGGGCTTCGACTCGGTCGAGCCGTACATGGAATGGCCGGACCGCGGCGTGATCGTGCTGTGCCGCACCTCGAACGCGGGCGGCTCCGACCTGCAGTTCCTGGATGTGGGCGGGCGCCCGCTGTACCAGCACGTGGCCCAGCTGGTGGCCGAAAAATGGAACCGCAACGGCCAGTGCGCGCTGGTGGTGGGAGCGACCTTCCCGGACGAGATCGCGGCGGTGCGCAAGCTGGTGGGCGACATGCCGCTGCTGATCCCGGGTGTCGGCGCCCAGGGCGGCGACGTGGACGCGACCGTCAAGGCCGGCCGCAGCGCGAGCGGCGCCGGCATGATGATCAATTCCTCGCGCGCCATCCTGTACGCCACGCCGCAAGAGGGCGAAGACTTCGCCCAGGCCGCGCGCCGCGTGGCGCGTGAAACCCGCGACGCGATCAACGCCGCCCGCGCCTGACGCCATCGCCGGTTCGGCGGCGCGCACGCGCACGCGGCAGATACATTGGCACGAATGTATAATGTCGGTACACCTCTACTGACTGGCCACCATGCCGCCGCCGGACCTCTCTTCGCATAACGTCCGTTCCGCCTTCCAGCGCGAACTCATCTCCCCCCACTTGTGGCGCACCCGGCTGGTCGTCGTCAGCATGGCCGCCATCGCCGGCCTGGTCGTGGTCGGCTTCACCTGGCTGGCCGAGGCCGCATTTGCCCGCTTCCTGTCGCTGGAAGCGCGGGCCTGGTGGCTTCCGCTGTGCTGGACGCCGCTGTGGTGCGCCGCCATCGTCTGGGTGACGCGGCGGTATGCGCGCGGCGCCGGCGGTTCCGGCATTCCGCAAGTAATGGCGGCGCTCGACCCGGCATTGTCGGGCGGACGCCGGCCGCTGCTGGTGTCGCTGAAACTGAGCCTGGCCAAGATCGGGCTCACCTCGGCCGGGCTGCTGGGCGGCCTGTCGCTCGGGCGCGAGGGGCCGTCGGTGCAGATCGCGGCCGGCGTGATGCTGTCGGCGCGCCGCTGGCTGCCGCGGCGCAGCGGCATCAGCGCCCATTCGCTGCTGGTGGCCGGCGGCGCGGCCGGCATCGCGGCTGCCTTCAATACGCCGCTGGCAGGCATCATGTTCGCCATCGAAGAACTCTCGCGCAGTCCCGAGCAGCGCAACAGCGGCCTGATCGTCGCCGGCATCGTGCTGGCCGGCCTGGTCGCCATTTCGGTGTACGGCAACGGTACCCACTTCGGCGTCATCCATCCCGGTCCGATCGGCCTGGCGCTGCTGGGCCCGGGACTGCTCACGGCGGTGGTGTGCGGCTTCGCGGGCGGCCTGTTCGCGCGCCTGCTGCTGGCCAGCCTGAGCGGACGCTCGGACGACCTGCCCAGCCGCTGGCGCGCCAGGCATCCGGTGGCCTTCGCGGCAGGCTGTGGCTTGCTGGTGGCCGTGGTCGGCATCCTGAGCGGCGGATCGACCTATGGCAGCGGCAACGAGGCCACGCGCGACCTGCTGGACAACGAGGCAAGCCTGCCCCTTGCCTTTGCCCTGTTCAAGTTCGTCGCGACCTGGCTCACCGCCTGGTCGGGCGTGCCGGCCGGTATCTTCGCGCCCTCGCTGTCGATCGGGGCGGGCCTGGGCAACGATATCGCGCTGCTGACCGGCTATCCGCATGCGCCGGCCCTGATCGCGCTCGGCATGGTCGCGTTCCTGGCGGCCGCGACCCAGGCGCCGCTCACCGCCTTCATCATCGTGATGGAAATGGTGGATGGCCACAGCATGGTGCTCAGCCTGATGGCGTGCGCGGTGGTGGCCAACACGGTCTCGCGCGTCATGAGCCCGCCGCTGTACGGCGCGCTGGCGCAGCTGCAGCTGCCGCCGCGCACGGCCCATGGCGAGCGGCCAGGGCCTGGCGGCTAGCGCCTGCCTGCCAACTGGTGGCAGGGCACTAATGCAGCTCAGGGGCGATCAGCTCGGCGTAGTCGTACAGCGCCGCCAGTAGTTCCTGCGCGCGTTCGTCGGCGGTTTCTTGCAGCGTGTCGATCTCCATGAACAGCTGGTCCACGGTGCGTGCGCCATGCACGCCCTCGTACAGCCTGGCCGCGCGGTGCGCTTCCCACGTCGCGTGTTCTTCTTCGGACAGCGTGTGCGGGAAGTTGCGCGCGCGGTAGCGCCACAGCAGCTCGTTGAGGCGCTCGTCCTCGAAACTGACGGGCCGGGCCAGCGCCTCGGGCTTGTGCATGCGCAGCGCGTCGAGCTGGCGCCGGTCTTCGCGGCTCACGAAGCCGTTGTACAGGTCTTCGTCCACATCGGCCGCCTCGCCCGACGCGGGTTTGTCCAGCACCTGCGCCCACACCGCTTTCATGTCAGGACCCGCCGCCGCCTGCGCCGCATGCGCGCGGCCGCGCTCAAGGTCGATGTCCCAGCGCGTGGCGAGGTCGGGGCGCAGCGTCTTGAGGTTCGACACCAGCATCGGCGACTTGTTCAGGTGCACGCTCTTGATCGGCAGCCGCGCCACGCCTTCGGGCAGGTCGGCCGCGCGCGAGAACATGCGGGTGCGGATGGTGTCGACGGTGAGCCCGAACAGCTCGGACGGATCGTGGCGGCAGTCCCACACCAGGATCTCGTTCTTGTTGGTCGGATGCTGGGCCAGCGGATAGACCAGGCCCAGGCAGCCGTATTCGGCCGGGAACATGCCCGACACGTGCAGGAAGGGCTGGCGCTGGCCCGGATCGAGGTGCAGGCCGATCTCGGCCGCCACGCGGTCCTTGCGGCGCAACTCGAGGCAGAAGTCGAACAGGCGCGGCTGCTTGCTGCGGATCAGGCGCGCCAGCGCGATGGTGGCGCGCACGTCGGACAGGGCGTCGTGCGCCGCCTCGTGGGCCAGGCCGTTGGCCGCTGCCAGCAGCTCGAGCTTGAAGCTCGGCTTGCCGTCGCGGGTCGGCCATTCGATGCCTTCGGGCCGCAGCGCGTACACCATGCGCACCACGTCGAGCAGGTCCCAGCGCCCGCAGTTGTGCTGCCATTCGCGCGCGTAGGGGTCGATCAGGTTACGCCAGAACAGGAAGCGGGTGACCTCGTCGTCGAAGCGGATCGTGTTGTAGCCCACGCCGATCGTGCCCGGCTCGCTGAAGGCGGCCTCGATCCGGCGCGCGAACTCGTGCTCGGGCACGCCGTGTTCGAGGCAGTGCTGCGGCGTGATGCCGGTGATCAGGCAGGATTGCGGGTCGGGCAGGAAGTCGTTGGCCGGCTGGCAGTACAGCTCGATCGGCTCGCCGATCTCGTTGAGATCGGCGTCGGTGCGGATCGCGGCGAACTGGGCCGGGCGGTCGCGGCGCGGGACCGCGCCGAAGGTTTCGTAGTCGTGCCAAAGAAAGGTATGCGTGCTCATGGCCGATATGGTGGCACATCCGCGCCGTTCAGTCACGGGCGGCGGCAACGCGCCGCAGGCCGGGCGCGCCGCGCGGCCTCACGCCATCAGCCGCACACCTGGTCGCGGCCCGCTTCCTTGGCCCGGTACAGCGCCTCGTCGGCCGCCTTCATCAGCGCCTGCCCGTCGTCGTCCGGCCCCAGGCTGGCCACGCCGAACGAACCGGTCACGTGCGGCAGCGGCATGCGCATGTCGGTGAAGATGATGGCCGTGCGCAGGCGCAGGCACAGGCGCTCGGCGACCAGGTGCGCCAGTTCGGGGCTGGTGTCGGGCAGCACCGCCATCATCTCTTCGCCACCGTAGCGCACCGCGAAGTCGGATGGGCGCAGGGCGTCGCGGATGGCGCTGGCGGCGGCCGACAGGGCGATATCGCCCACGATGTGGCCGTGGGTATCGTTGAAGCGCTTGAAGTGGTCGAGGTCGATCATGACGAGCGACAGCGGCTTGCCGTCGCGTACCGCGCGCGTGGCCAGCTTGGGCAGCATGTCGTCGAGCCAGGCGCGGTTGTACAGGCCGGTAAGCGGATCGTTGAGCGACATCTGGCGGTAGAACTCGCCCAGCTTCTCGCCGCGCCGCAAACGCGCGTTGGCGGTGCGGATGCGGAACGACAGCAGGCGCAGCAGGTTGCGCGCAAGGACCTGGGAATGGTCGATCAGCTCGGTCATCAGCGACGACCCCACGACCAGCAGTTCGGTGTCTTCCACCGCCGTCATGGCCGCGAGGTTGGCCGCGTCGTCCAGCACCGCCTGCTCGCCCACGCTCTCGCCGGGCAGGATGCGGCTGGTGCCGCCCTCGTCGCCGGCATGGGTGTCGGGCGCGATCTCGAGCTGGCCGGAGAGCACGAAGTACAGGCTGGCCTGGCCGCCGTCTTCGATGCGGTTACCCTTGGCCAGGAGCATGACGGGGCAATCGGCCAGCAGGGCGGCGATGGCGGGATCGGTCTCGTCGCGAAACAGTTGCAGGTCGCCGAGGGTGTAGCGAGAGGCGTCGAAGGTGGTGATCTGTTTCAATTGGTTCATCGTGATGGCGAGTGCTAGTGAAGTGACAATACGCGTCGTCAGTCGAATAATAGCCCATTGCACGGCGCTGCGGCGTCATCCTGTTCAGCAACATGACGCGCCCAAAAATGGTTCAATGACGACATGACGCACACCTCCACCCCCTTGCTCGACGCCCTTGGCCGGCGTCACCTGCCCGCCGCCGACGCCCGCATCGTCTCGCTGGTGCCATCGATTACCGAATTGCTGTGCGACCTGGGGCTGGCGCCACGGCTGGTCGGGCGCACCGGCTTCTGCATCCATCCGAAGGCGCTGGTGGCCGACATCCCCAAGGTCGGCGGCACCAAGGACGTCAACCTCGACAAGATCCGCGCGCTGGCGCCGACCCATGTCGTGGTCAATATCGACGAGAACGAGAAGCCGACGGTCGACGCGCTGGCGGCATTCGTGCCGCACGTCGTGGTAACCCATCCGCTGGCGCCCGAGGACAACCTGGCCCTGGCGCGACTGATGGGCGGGGTGTTCCAGGCCGGGGCGGCCGCCGAAGCATGGTGTGCAGACTTCGAGCGCGCACTGGCGGCGCTGCGCGCGCTGCCGGCCGGGCCGGCGCGCACGGTGCTGTACTGCATCTGGCAAGACCCGTGGATGTGCGTGTCGAAGGACACGTATATCGCCGCCATGCTGGCCGAACTGGGGTGGGCAGTGGCGGATCTGGGAAGCGCGCGCTATCCGCGCTTCGACTGGTCGCAGGCGCTGGTCGATGGCCTCGACGCGGTGCTGCTGTCGACTGAACCGTACCGCTTCACGCAAGCGCACGCGGACGCGCTGGAACGCCAGATCGGGATTCCGGTGCTGCTGGTCGATGGCGAGATGATGTCGTGGTATGGCAGCCGGGCGCTGGGCGCCATGGACTACCTGTGCGAAGTGCGGGCGATGCTGGAAGGGCCGCACGGGGCGGGCCGCTAGCCCGCCAGGGCAGGCCGCTAGCCCGCCAGGGCAGGCAGGCTGCTCGCCCCGTGCGGTTTGCCGCGCTGACGGATCAGGAATCCGTCAGGTGCTTGTCGGCGGTGGCGTCGTCGACGACCGGGGCGGCGGTGTGACGGTGCTTGTCGTGCAGGCGGCCGATCGCGCTGTCGAGCGCGCGCGCCAGCTTGCCGCCGGCATTGTTGATCGCCTGGTGCAGGTCGCTGGCGTGCTCGTGCACGACGATCGGCGCGATGCCGGACAGGCGCGCTTCGAGCATGCACGAATTGCCGCCGTCCGCTTTCTTTTCCTTGTTCTCATTACTCAGATGCACGTCAACGCGCGTGACCTGGTCGCTGAAGCGTCCGATGGAGGAGCGGACGACGCCGTCGACGTGCTCGTCGAGGCCCTGGTGTTTATCGATGGTGTTATCGGTATTTACATTGATTTGCATGAATGCCTCCTGTAGTTCGTTACAGCTTCATCTTACACGTCCTCGGATTTTTACCGCGTTCGCTCGGATTGTTGTCTTGATAATGTCCTCTTTGCATCGTCGTTGCATTATTTCCATACGTCAATTTAGCGCTCGTGTTGTAGGAATACTCCTACTAGAATCCCAGTCGCTTATCGAATCTAACGAATTATTTCAAAAACGCCGACCTCGCGCGCCTTGACGGCGAGGCAAGGACGCTTCGGGCGTAATGCATTCGATCAAAACGTGCAGGCGATGTCGGGCGGTCCAGCGGGCGTATTTCAACAACGGAAGAATAAAAAATGCATTTGAAGCAACTTAAAATCGGTCAGCGCCTTGCCCTTGGGTTCGGTCTTGTCATGGTCCTGCTCGCCATCGTGCTGGCGACCGGCGTCCAGAAGCTGGCCAGCATGGATGCGACGCTGGTGGCGATCGTCGAAGGCAATGGCGCGCGCATCCAGGCTGCGAACGAGATGCGCGACAACCTGCGCCGGATCGCGATCGGCGTGCGCGACATGACCATCGTCGCGGATGCGGCCCAGACCGAGGAGCAGGCGAAGTACATCGCCGGCGCGCGCGACAAATACGAGCGCGCCGAAGCGACGCTGGCCGGCCTGGTCAACTCGGACGAGGCGGGCGCCATCCTGGCCAAGATCAGCGCGGCCAGGAATGCCAGCCTGCCGCTGGTCGCGAAGGGCGAAGCGCTGGCGCGCCAGAACGACCTGGAGGGCGGCCGCGACCTGCTGCGCAACCAGCTGGCGCCGGCGATGCGTCCCTGGACCGCCGCGCTCGACGAGATGATCACCCTGCAGGCCAGCCGCAACTCGGAAGACCAGGCCCGTGGCCGTGAGGCCTATGCCCAGGCGCGCATGCTGATGTTCGGCGTCGGCGGCTTCTCGCTGCTGGCGGCGGTGGCGATCGCCTGGCTGATCACGCGCTCGATCGTCCAGCCGCTGAACCGTGCGGTCGACCTGGCGCGCACCGTCGCCGGCGGCGACCTGAGCAGCCACATCGACGTCACTTCGCAGGATGAGACCGGCCAGTTGCTGGGCGCCCTGAAAGACATGAACACCAGCCTGCGCGACATCGTCGGCCAGGTGCGCGCCGGCACCGGGACCATCGCCACCGCGTCGGACGAGATCGCGTCGGGCAACCTCGACCTGTCGAGCCGCACCGAGCAGCAGGCGAGCTCGCTCGAGGAGACCGCGTCGTCGATGGAGGAACTGACCTCCACCGTCAAGCAGAACGCCGAACACGCCCGCCAGGCCAACAGCCTGGCGCGCTCGGCCTCCGATGTCGCCACCCGCGGCGGCGCGGTCGTGGACGAAGTGGTCGAGACCATGGGCGCGATCCACGCCTCGGCCAGCAAGATCGTGGACATCATCTCGGTCATCGACGGCATCGCCTTCCAGACCAATATCCTGGCCTTGAACGCCGCCGTGGAAGCGGCGCGCGCCGGCGAGCAGGGACGCGGCTTCGCCGTCGTGGCGTCCGAGGTGCGCAGCCTGGCGCAGCGTTCGGCCAGCGCGGCCAAGGAAATCAAGCTGCTGATCGACGATTCGGTGGCCAAGGTCGACACGGGCAGCCGCCTGGTGAGCCAGGCCGGCAGCACCATGAGCGAGATCGTGGTGAGCGTCAAGCGCGTGACCGACATCATGGGCGAGATCACGGTGGCCAGCCAGGAGCAGGAAAACGGCATCGAGCAGATCAACCAGGCGGTGAGCGAGATGGACGCGGTGACGCAGCAGAACGCTGCGCTGGTCGAGGAGGCGGCGGCTGCCGCCCAGTCGCTCAGGGAGCAGTCGGCGCAACTGGCCGCGACGGTCGGCGTGTTCAATCTGGGCGATGGCGCGCGCGCTGCGGACGCGGCGCCGGGCGCCATCGCAGGCCGGCGCGCGCTGGCGCTGCGTGGCGCGAACGCCTGAACCCAGCCGCCGGTCCCGCTCAGGCGGGCCGGTCCTGGCCGTGCTCTTTCTCGTGATGGGGGAAGCGGTCCATCTTCGACAGCACCGGGAACAGCAGCGTCCATAGTCCGGTTACCGCCAGCGTCGCCACGCCGCCCAGCAGGATGGCGCGGGTCAGGCCCAGCCAGCCGGCGGTGACGCCCGATTCGAACTCTCCCAGCTCGTTCGAGGCGCCGATGAACACCGAGTTCACGGCGCTCACGCGGCCGCGGATCTCGTCCGGGGTCTCGTACTGCACCAGCAGATGGCGGATGTAGACGCTCACCATGTCGCCGATACCGAGCAGGAACAGCGCGGCCACGGCGACGGGGAAGCTGTCGCTCAGGCCGAGGGCGATCACGCACAGGCCGTACAGCGCGACGCCGCCGAACATCCAGGCGCCGACCCGGCGCGTGATCGGGAACATGGCCAGCGTGATCGAGCACAGGGCCGCGCCCACGCCGGGCGCGGTGCGCAGGAAGCCGAGGCCGGTCGGCCCGGCGCCCAGCACGTCGTGGGCGTAGGCCGGCAGCAGCGCGGTCGCGCCGCCGAACAGCACCGCGAACAGGTCAAGCGAGATCGCGCCCAGCACGATCGGGCGCGAGCGCACGAAGCGCAGGCCTTCGAGCAGCGTATGCCAGCTGACCGGCGCCTTGTTGATGATCTGCTGAATGCTGCGCGTGTTCGACATCAGCAGCACGGCCATGGCCAGCAGCGAGGCCGACGTCATGTGCACCACCTGGGCGCCGAGCACGTACAGCAGGCCGCCGACGATGGGGCCCAGGATCATCGCCACGTGCATGGTCGACGAGCCCAGCGCCACCGCCTGGCTGAACTCGCGGTCCGGCACCAGGTTCTTGAGCACCGCCTGCGAGGCCGGCATCATGAAGGCGCGCGCGCTGCCGAACACCACCAGGATGGCGAACACCGGCCACACGGTCGTGCTGCCGCTGGCGGTAAACGCGATCAGCATGGCGCTGCACAGCAGCTGCACGGCCATGCAGGCCATCACGATCAGGCGCCGGTTATGGCGATCGGCCACGTGGCCGGCCCACAGGATGAACAGCAGGAAGGGCGCGAACTGCGCCAGGCCGATCAGGCCGAGGTCGAACAGGCTGCCGGTGATCTGGTACACCTGCCAGCCGATCGCCACGCTCTGCATCTGGACCGCGAAGGTGGCGAGGAAGCGCGCCGACAGGTAGAAGGCGAGGTTGCGGTTGCGCAGGACGCCGAGTCGGCCGGAAGAAGAGATCAAGGACATGTGCGGGGCTGGCGGCGATGCGCCGGCGCGGTGATGGTGATGGGGAGCGACGTCGTGCCCGACGATGCCGCCGCCAACGACCAGCGCGTCGGCGGCGGCGCCGCGGGAGTGCCGGAACCGCCGCTAGCTGCCCGCCAGATCGGCTTCGGTAGTAAAGGAATCGGCGAAGAACTCGTCTTCGGGCAGGCCGCACAGGGTGGTGTAGTCGCGGCGGGCGGAATCGACCATCACCGGCGCGCCGCAGGCGTACACCTGGTGCCCGGAGAGATCGATAATGTCCTGCATCACCGCCGCATGCACGAAGCCCGTGCGCCCCGTCCAGCCATCCTCGGGCAGCGCATCCGACATCACCGGCACGTACACGAAGTCGGGCAGCGTGGTTTCCCATGCGCGGCACAGCTCGTCCATATACACGTCTTGCGGACGGCGGCCACCCCAGTACAGGCGAACCGGACGGGTCGACTTGAGGTGCATCAGATGTTCGACCAGGGCCTTGACCGGTGCAAAACCGGTTCCCGACGCCAGCAGCACGATCGGTTTGTCGGATTCTTCGCGCAGGAAGAAGGTGCCCAGCGGCCCTTCGAAGCGCAGGATGTCGCGTTCCTTCATGGCGCCGAACACGTGGTCGGTGAACAGCCCGCCCGGCAGATGGCGGATGTGCAGCTCGAGCGGGCCTTCGAACGATGGCGCATTGGCGATCGAGTAGGCGCGCCGCTTGCCGTCCTTGAGCAGGAATTCGATGTACTGGCCGGCGCGGTAGGCCAGCAGCTCGTTGGCCGGCAGCTGCAGGCTGACGATGGCGACGTCCGGCGCGGCCTTGCGGATGGCGGCGACCCGGGTCGGCATCTTGCGCAGCGGGTAGTCCGCGCTGCCGCCGACTTCGCGCGCCTCGATCACCAGGTCGGCGCTCGGCACGGCGCAGCAGAACAGCGACATGCCGCTGGTCTTCTCGATATCCGACAGCGCGCGCTGCTGGTGCGGCTTGTGCTCCACCGCGCCATCGAGCACCTTGCCCTTGCACGAGCCGCAGGCGCCATTCTTGCAGCCATAGGGCAGGCCGACGCCGGCGCGGATCGCTGCGGAAAGGACGGTTTCATCGGCCTCGCAGCTGAACTGGCTGCCGCTGGGCTGGACGGTGATCTGGAAGGTCATGCTTGGTCGTGGAGTAGGGCGCGGGCGCGGGTGGAAGGTGAAGGTCTGGCCGGTCGTGCTGTTCATGCAACAGGACGCTATTCTACACCGCTGCCGTGGTTGCCGCGCGCCGTGGCTGGCGCTGTGCTACAGTGCGCCCGTCCGCATTCCCGGCCTGCGCGCCAGCCCCCATGATCAACCGCCCCGCCTTCGCCCGTCCACGCCTGCTCATCGTCGGCTGCGGCGACGTCGGCATGCGCCTGTTGCCGCTGCTGGCCACGAAGTACCGCGTGTTTGCCCTGACCAGCCAGCCGGAGCGGCGCGCCGCATTGCGCGCGCTCGGCGCCGTGCCGGTGGTGGCCGACCTCGATCGCCCGCACACCCTGGCGCGCCTGCGCGCGCTGGCGCCGGCGGTGCTGCACCTGGCGCCGCCGCAGAAGGAGGGCGAGCAGGATCGCCGCACGCGCCACCTGGTCGCGGCGCTGGGCGGCGTCGAACGCATGGTGTATGTCAGCACCAGCGGTGTGTATGGGGATTGCGGCGGCGCGCTGGTCGCCGAGCATCGCCCGGTGGCGCCGAGGAATGCCCGGGCGCGCCGCCGCGTGGACGCCGAACGCGTCCTGCGCGCCTGGGCGCTCGCGCGGGGCGCGCAGCTGGCGATCCTGCGCGTGCCCGGCATCTACGCCGACGACCGCCTGCCGCTGCGCCGGCTGGAGCAGGGCACGCCGGCCCTGCGGGCGCAGGACGATGTCTACACCAGCCACATCCACGCCGACGACCTCGCGCGCATCGTGCTCGCGGCGCTGCGGCGCGGCCGGCCGGGGCGGCTCTATCATGCGGTGGACGGCACGCGCCTGAAAATGGCCGACTACTTCGACGCCGTGGCCGACGCCTTCGGGCTGCCGCGTCCACCGCGCCTGCCGCGCGCCGACCTGGAAGCGGCGGTGTCGCCGATGTTATTGTCCTTCATGTCCGAATCGCGCCGCCTCGACGACACTCGCCTGCGGCGCGAACTGCGGCTGCGCCTGCACCATCCCGACGTCGCCAGCACGCTGGCGCGCCTGGGCAAGCCTGGCTGACACGGGCCTGCGCCCCATCGAGACACAGCCCGCATGGCGGCCAAGGCCGCGATGCGGGCTGTTGCGGGAGCTGCGCGATCAGGCGGCGATCACGTGCTTGTTCGGCGCCCCACAAAAGGCGGTATCGTTGCTTTGCGCAAGACGCTTGTTCGGCGCACCGCAGAACGCGGTCTGACTGCTCGTCACCAGGTGCTTGTTCGGCGCGCCGCAAAACGCGGTGTCACTGCCTTGCAGCAGCTGCTTGTTCGGAGAACCGCAAAACGCGATGTCGCCGCCTTGGAGCAGCTGCTTGTTCGGCGCGCCGCAAAACGCGGTGCCGCCGCCCTGCACCAGCTGCTTGTTCGGCGAACCGCAAAACGCAGTGTCACTGCCTTGGAGCAGCTGCTTGTTGGGCGAGCCGCAGAACGCGATGTCGCTGCCCTGCATCAGCTGCTTGTTCGGCGCACCGCAAAAGGCGATGTCACTGCCTTGCACCAGCTGCTTGTTCGGCGCACCGCAAAACGCGGTGTCGCCGCCTTGCAGCAGCGGTTTGTTCGGCGAGCCGCAGAAGGCAATGTCGCCGCCTTGCAGCACTTGCTTGTTGGGCGAGCCGCAGAACGCGGTGTCGCTACCCTGCACCAGCGGCTTGTTGGGCGCACCGCAGAAGGCGGTGTCGGCACCCTGCGGCAGCTGCTTGTTCGGTGCGCCGCAGAAGGCCGCATCGCCCTTCACGACGACCCCGAACTCCTGCTCGTACAGCGACTGCATGCGACCGCCCGCCGCCAGGCGTTCGCTGTCGTCGGCGCCGGCGCCCATGCCGACATACGGATAGTGGTGCAGGAAGAAGCCGAAGACGGCGTCGCAATCGCGGGCGTACTTCATGGTGTCCAGGATGTGGTAGTGCCAGAAGGTGTCGACGTCGACGGTCGGCGAAGCACCTGCGTCCGGATATTTCTTCATCAGGAACAGGAAGCGGCGGTACTCGGCCTCGACGGCGCCGGCGCGCCGTTCCGACCAGCCTTCGCCGGACTCCACGTGCATCAGTTTCATTTTGATCGGGCTCAGGTCAAGAGCTGCGAACACTGCAAATTCGGTTTCGGTCGACATCGTAATCACCTCGTTTTATGAATTGGTAGACGGTGGTGTTGCTTGATCCCTGTTTTGCTCATACGGCGATTCAGGTTCTGCGACGGTGTGCTTGGTGGCGATCTCCTTGCATGCGTATGAAGTGTCTGTCACGCCGTTGTTGCGCGGTAACAGTGATAAGAATTGTCGTGCGGGCCCTCAGTAATCCTGTTGAGTTCGGTCAACGGTGGAATTCACTGCGGATTTTTCGCAACAGCAACACAAAAGTTGATTAAGGTCATCTCAAGCCGCAACCGGCATTCCCGGCGGCATGCCGGCATGGGGCGCAGGATCGGCCGCGCCGGTGACCGGGATCGTGACGACGATCGTGGTGCCGGAATCGCGTCCGCTGCTGATCGAGAACGAGCCGCCCAGGATGCCGACGCGCTCCTCGATCCCGACCAGTCCGAACGAGCCGTTGCGGTTGCGGCTGCCCGGCTGCATGCCGACGCCGTTGTCGCGGATGGTCATGGTGAGCATGTCGGCCTGCTGCTGCAGGGCGATGCGCACCCTGGTCGCGCGCGCATGGCGGGCCACGTTGTTGAGCGACTCCTGCAGGATGCGGAAAAAAGCGGTGGCGCAATGGTCGTCGATGCGGTGCTCGCCGTCGTCGTCGACCAGCTCGCACTCGATGCCGGTGCGGCGCGCGAAATCGGCCACCTGCCAGTCGACCGCCGCCGACAGTCCGAGGTCGAGCACGTTCGGGCGCAGGTCGTTGATGATCTGGCGCACGCTGCGGATGGTGACGTCGATCTGGCGCACCGTGGCGTCGGCGCGCGCATGCAGGCGCCGGTGGCCGCCGCGCGTGCGGTTGGCGAGGAATTCGGCCTCGATCTTTAGCGCCAGCAGGCTTTGCGCCAGGTCGTCGTGGATCTCGCGTGCGATACGCTTGCGCTCGCCTTCCTTGATCTGTTCGGCGTGCGCGGCCAGCATGCGCAGTTTCTCGTGGCTCGCCTGCAGCTTGGCCTGGCTGGCGCGCAGCTCGCGCGTCATGTCCTCGGCCATGCGCAAGGCGTTGCGGCGCGACGAAGCCAGCGTCTGGAACAGCGCGTACAGCAGGGCGCTGCTGATGCCGGCGGCGAAGGCGGCCAGCCACGGGTAGTACAGGTCGAAGCGCGTGTACAGCGCCGACTTGGCGATGCTGAAATCGGCGCGCCATACGCGGTCGTTGAACTCGATCGGCAGGCTGGCCGCGAACAGGCTGGCGTCGTCCATCGGCGGCACGGGCCTGGGCCGCGCGTCGCTGGCCAGGCTGTCGTACAGGACGGCGCGCGGCGCCGTTTCGCCCGGGTCGAGCGACAATTCGGTCAGGTCGGTCAGCACCAGGCGCACGCCTTCGACCGGGAATTCGTCCAGCACGCCGCTGACCAGCTGCGTGATGCCGAAGCCCAGGCCGGCCGAGCCGACGTAGGCCAGGCGCCGCTGGTCGACCGTACCCGATGGCAGCGCGCCGCGGTACACCGGCAGGCGCAGGCCGAGCGCATTCTGGTTGGCGCCGGCACGCAGCTTGATGCGGGTGCCGGAAGCGCCCATCGCGCCGCTGTCGCGGGCCCGCGCCAGCTCGCGCCGCACCGCGCCGAGCGCCTCGAGATCCAGGCCCAGCTTGTCGTACAGGTCGGACGACAGCGGCTCCATGTAGACCAGCACCGTATAGCTGTCGCGGTCGAACGACGGCAGCAGGGTCGCATGCGGCTGCACGTTATAGCGCGCCAGCCGTTCGTGCAATTCGGCGTTCAGCGCCGGCACGCCATCGGCGCGCACGGTGCGCGCATAGTTGATGACCACGATGCCGGGGAAGTTGCGCTTGATGTCGAGCTGGTCGACGTACTGGCGGAACTGGACGGCGCTGGTCTCCGGGTTGACGCGGAACAGGCCGGCGACCCCGCGCAGCACGTCGCCGTAGCTCTTGATGCGGGTGTCGATATTGTTCTGGGCGGCGCGCGCCATGCCGCGAAAACGCGTTTGCGCATCGCTCTCGATCGCTTCCACCGTGGCGTAGTAGCCGGCGACGCCAAAGGTCAGCGACAGCAGCATCCCGGTGAGGATAGTTGCTGGCGCGAACATTTTTGGAGGGCGGTCTGGCAGCATGCATCGTCCCTTGAACGGGGCGCGGCAACGGGTGCGCCCAATGTCAATACGCTAAGCAATGTCGGGGACGACCGGACCTAGCAGGTATACTAGGTTTTACAATTTTACGACTTCTACGGGTTGTGCGGACCTCGCCCCGCACAGGGGGAGAGGCCCGCACGATCGTCAGCACATCAGTTGAAGCTCAGGCCGTTATTGCTGGCATTACTGACCTTCTTGCCCTTCAGGTCGACCGTGAAATGGTCGCTCGGCTTGGCCGAGCCCAGGCCCTTGAAGATGGCAAAGACCTGCTTGAACTGCTGCTGGAACGGCACGTGCACCGGGTTCTGGTCGGACGGCTTGTCGCCCACTTTGAGCATGGCGGCCGGGCTGGCCGGGAAGGCCGACATCAGCAGCTTGTACTGGTTCACGCGCTGCTGGCCCATGTCGCGCAGCGCCAGTTCGCCCGCGTACACGGTGCGGTGGAAGTCGCCGTAGAAATCGTAGGGCGTGAGCGCCGCGAAATCGTCCAGGCGCAGGCCGGCGGCGCTGGCCAGCTTGTCGGCGCGCGCGGTGGCGTCGAGCCAGTCGGTGGCGAGGGTCGACGCGGCCACGCTCGTGCCGGCCGGCGTGCCGGCGGCGGCGCAGGCGGCGCTCAGCGGCAGCACGCCTGGCGCGTCCTTCAGCTGGGCCAGCGTGACCTTGGTCTGCAGCTGCGACAGGATCAGCATCTGCTTGCCGTTCAGGCCCATCGCGGCTTCCTTCATCTCGCACGGCCAGTACTCGTCCATGAAGCGCAGGCGCGACAGCTCGCCGAAGTACTGGTGCGTGTACTCGCCATAGGAACGGGTCTCGAGGATGTCGCGGTCCCAGCGCTTGGCGGCGTCGCCCGCGACCGTACTGCCCTTCAGGTAGTCGTTCTCGACCACGTAGTGCGGGAACAGCTCGGCGAAGCGCGGCACGGTGTTCAGGGGCAGGGTCTGGACGTCGATCGTGTCGAGGTCCTTGTAGGTGACGATCTTGTAGGCCGCGCCATACACCGCCAGCGACGGCGACTGCACGTTGACGAGGTAGTTGCCGCCCGTGTCCTGGTGGTCGTTGGTGCCGTTGAAGTGCATGTGGCCGCCGACGTGCAGGCGCAGGCCGGTCGCCGCCACCGCGTTGGCGACGGTGGCATCCGGCACGCGCGCGGTCTGGAAGGCGCCCGACTTGAACACGGCCTTCATGGCCCCGGTCTGGTTGGCGTAGAAGTCCATCGTCGGATAGTGCGAGAAGGCCATCAGCTGCTTGCCCTCGGCCTTGGCGCGCGCCGCCACCGACTTGATGTAATCCATCAGGAACATCTTGTGGGTGATGACCTTGTTCCAGCCGGCGTTGCCGGCACCGTCGTAGCCCTTGAAATCGTTCGGTTTGGCCGGGTCGAACTTCGCGTTCGGCACGAACACATTGGCGTCGATCGACAGCAGCCACAGGCCCTTGACCGGCTCCACCAGGTAGGTGCTGTCGATCATGCTGGTGCACTTGGTGAAGGCCTTGCCCAGCTTCGCTTCGCCGGCCGCCTTGTAGGCGCCGCCCGACCCTTCGAGGCAGATCTCGAACTGGCGGTTCTTCGGCGTGCCCTGCGCCAGCGCTTCGTCATAGCTGTACTTGCCGCCGGTGTACTTGCTGAACGGGGTTTCCCACAGCAGGTCGGCCTTGTTCGGCATGAAGCCGAATTCGGCCATCTTGGTCATCAGGCGTTCGGTGCCTTGCTCCATGACCTGGTCGGTGCAGATGACGGTCGGATCCTTGGCGACGCAGGCGGGGTTGCCGGTGGCGAAGATCTTCTGTTCCTTGCCTTCCTTGGTCAGGAAGTCGTTCTTGCCGGCCTCGTTGTCGTCGTAGGGCTCGACCGGATCGTGGTTGCCCGGCGCCAGGAAGAAGCGCATGCCCTTGGCCTGGTATTCCTGCATGATCGCGGCGATGCCGTCCACGTTCATCGGCTGGGCGTCGTCGGTGTAGTCGCCGGGCAGGGCCACGACGCGGATACCCTTGGCGTAGGCGTCGTCGAGCGCGGCGAAGAAGGCGAAATAATTTTCGTTGAACAGGCGGGTCGAGGTCAGCTGCGCGTACATCGTGCGGATGGTCGCGTTCCTGCCGTCCTTGGTGGGGATGCCGGTGAACTGCGGGTTCTTGAAGTCGCCGTAGACGTTCTGGAAGTGGACGTCGCTCATGAAAGCGACCGGCGTAGACACTGGCGCCGGCGTCGGGTCCGGGGTCTGCACGGGCGGCGGCGTGGTGGCCACGGGGGTGTCCGGGTCGCTCGGGCTGCAGGCGGTGAGAAGCGCGAGCGCGAGGGCGGCGGCGCAGGTGGCGGTCAGGCGGGTCATTCGATACTCCGGTCAACGATCATGGCCGGAAGGATGACAGTCTTGCATGACAGCGTTGTTACAACGGCGAGGCGCTCAAGCGTTGAAGCGGCGGCGAGATGGCGCGGTGCCGTGGTGGCGGGCTGGGGCGGTGACGCGTGAAATGTGGCAGCCGCGCGCATGAATCGACGGCCCGCAGAACGTCATTCCCGCGCAGGCGGGAATGACGGAGCGTCAGCCAACGACAGAACGGCGTTGGCGTGTGGCTTGCTTACTTGCCCCAGCTGTCCTTCAGCGTGGTCACGCGATTGAACACGGGCTTGCCCGGCCGCGTATCGACGCGGTCCGCCACGAAATAGCCGTGGCGCTCGAACTGGAAGCGCTGGTCGGCCATGGCGTCCTTCAGGCCCGGTTCCAGGTAGGCGGTGATGGTTTCCAGCGCGTTCGGGTTCAGCACCGACTTGAAGTCCTTGCCGCCGGCGTCCGGTTGCGGGTCCAGGAACAGGCGGTCGTACAGGCGCACTTCGGCCTCGAGCGCGCTGGCCGCGCTGACCCAGGTGATGTTGCCCTTGACCTTGTAGGTGTCGGCGCCCGGCGTGCCCGACTTCGAGTCCTCGAAGTACTTTACGTGGACCGCGACGACCTTGCCGTTCTCGTCCTTGTCGAAGCCGGTGCACTCGACCACGTAGCCGTATTTCAGGCGCACGCGGCTGCCCGGCTGGTCGCCCTGCGGCGGCGTGAGGCGGAAGTAGCCCTTGGTCGGCACTTCCATGAAGTCTTCCTGCTCGATCCACAATTCGCGCGTGAACGGGAAGCTGCGCTTGCCCATCTCGGGATGGTGCGGGTGCACCGGGGACGAGCACTCGACCGACTCGCCCTCGGGGAAGTTGTCGACGATGAGCTTCAATGGCCGCAGCACGGCGATGGCGCGTGGCGCCTTCGGGTCCAGGTCGTCGCGCAGCGCGCCTTCGAGCGTGCCCATGTCGATCCAGCCGTCGGCTTTCGACACGCCGATGCGCTCGCAGAACAGCTGCAGCGACTCGGGCGTGTAGCCGCGCCGGCGCAGGCCGACGATGGTCGGCATGCGCGGATCGTCCCAGCCGGTCACGACGCCGTCGTCGACCAGCGCGCGCAGCTTGCGCTTGGAGGTGACGACATAGGTCAGGTTCAGGCGCGCGAACTCGTACTGGCGCGGCACCGGCGGCGTGAAGAAGCCGCCTTCGGCCAGCGTCGCCACCAGCCAGTCGTAGAACGGGCGGTGATCCTGGAATTCGAGGGTGCACAGCGAGTGCGTGATGTTCTCGATCGCATCCGAGATCGGGTGCGTGTAGTCGTACATCGGGTAGATGCACCAGTCGTCGCCCGTGCGGTGGTGATGCGCATGGCGGATGCGGTACAGGGCCGGGTCGCGGTTGGTCATGATCGGGGACGACATCGCGTCCTCGCTCATCTTGGCGCGCAGGATGTGCTCGCCGTCCTTGTACTTGCCGGCCTTCATGTCGCGGAACAGCTGCAGCGATTCGTCGGCCGGACGGTCGCGATACGGCGAGTTGGTGCCCACGGTCCCGAAATTGCCACGGTTCTTCGCCATGTCTTCTGCGCTCTGGCTGTCGACGTAGGCGAAGCCCTTCTGGATCAGGTACTCGGCCATCGCGTACAGGCGGTCGAAGTAGTCGCTCGCGTAGTACAGGTGTTCCTGGCCGTCGCGTTCCCACGAGAAGCCGAGCCACTGGACGCTGTCCATGATGGTGTCGACGTACTCCTGGTCTTCCTTTTCGGGATTGGTGTCGTCGAAGCGCAGATGGCAGACGCCGGCGTAGTCGCGCGCCAGGCCGAAGTTCAGGCAGATCGACTTGGCGTGGCCGATGTGCAGGTAGCCGTTCGGCTCCGGTGGGAAGCGTGTGATCACCGACGGCAGGCCGGCGCGGGTGTGGGTGCCTGCGGCCAGGTCGGATTCGACGATGGCACGCACAAAGTTCGACGACGGTGCGTTGCCCGGCGCCGGGGAATTCTTGTCGTTGCTCATGAAAAAGTTCTAGAAGGGTAAGTATCGGGCATTTTACCGTAGACGGAGGCGGCCATGGTCACGGGCGTCATGACAAGGGCTCGCGCCCCGTCTGGCGTTTTCTATAGGATAATCTCGGTTTTACCGATATTGCGGCGCGTCGTGCAGCGTTCCTGGAGAATTTCTGTTGGAAAATTTATATGCCATCCTCGGCGTCGCCCCGAATGCGACCGACGAGGAGATCAAGAAAGTCTACCGCTCGCTGGCCATGCGCTACCACCCGGACCGCAACGACGCGCCGGGGGCGCAGGCGCGGTTCCAGGCCGTCAGCAAGGCGTACGAGATCCTGTCCGACCGCGCCAGGCGGGACGAGTACAACCAGAGCCTCAACCACCGCATCGTGCTCGACGCCGACGCCGAAGCCTACGCGCTGTGGCGCTCGCTGTTCGCGCTCAACGGCGTGCATGTGCACAACTGAGTTGCCGGCGTCCCGATGCCGCCGCACCCATTCAACAGGATAGAACATGAAGAACGTACATCCCGAATTCTCCTTCCAGTCGCGTGAGCTGGAGGGCCAGATCGAGGGCACGCTGGGCGACCCTCCCAACCGCAAGAACTACGACATGATGGTGAACGCGCTGGTGTCCGAATACGCCGACGGCGGCGGCATCGACGACGTCAACATGATGGCGTTCGCCCTGGTCGACAAGATCCGCTTCCTCGACCCGAAAGGGCTGATGCGCGAGGCGGCCGACTACGCCGACGGCGATCCCGCCCGCGTGTTCGCCATGGCCGAGTGCACCGGCGACGAGGGCAAGGCCATGTACGAAGGGATGACCGCCACCTACCCGGAACTGGCGCGCCAGGCCATCATCACCGCCTTCCTGTTCAAGAACCAGAACCGCTGGGTCGACGACGACCAGTCGCTCGAGCAGCTGGGCCGCAACGATGATGGCGACGATGTCGACGAAGACGGCGAAGCAACCGATGACTTCACCGGCCTGTTCGACGAAGGAGACCGCGATGAGCGATAACGTATCCGATTCCGGAAATCAGGCGAACCTGCCCGCCCTGGTCAGCCAGGTCGGCGACCTGGTGCTGGCCGGCTCGCTGGACCACGCCGAGGAAGTGTTCTCGAAGGCGGCCGACGAGCATGGCGACTACGCGGTGGCGCAGGTACTCACCGACCTGCCGCCGCAAGTGACCGCGCTGCACCTGTCCGGCTTCGACGGCGCCAAGACCTCGCTGGCGACGATGCTGGTGCCGCCCAAGGCCTGGGCCGACAGCCTGGCGTATATCGCCGCCACCTGGCCCGACAACCTGATCGAGGACGATCCCGAGCGGATCGCCGAGAACCTGTTCAACCACGTGCACGGCGTGGTCTACGCCCAGGACGACGAGGAGCGCCGCAATGCACTGCTCGAAGCCGCGTCGGCCACCGACCACGGCGCCACCGTGTTCGCGATCCTGTGGTCGCTCGCGCCGAAAGAGATCCTCGAAGTCGCCGGCGAAATCCTGTCGAAAGGACGCTACGTGAGCGGCCAGACCAGTGCCGACAGCGACATCGTGCCGCTGGCGGTCGACCTGGCCAAGGCCACCGAGGATGGCTGGGAGCGTTCGCTGCTGGAGCTGTTCCCCGAGTTCCGCCACAGCGCCGAAATGGCCGAGATCGAATTGCCCGATGATCCGGACGAGGAGTCCGAATTCATGCAGCGCTCCACCCGCGACCTCCTGCTGCGCCTGCGCAAGCAAGTGCCGTCGGTACGCAGCCGGCCTGCGCGCAGCCCGCGCCGCAGCATGGGCACGGATATCTTCTCGTGACCGGAGCGACGCAGAGCATGTTGCCGGCGCTCGTCATCGAACAGCCGCCGCGCCTGATCCGCGCGATCCGGCTGCTGCCCGGCGAAGCCACGCCCGATGAAGCGGCGATCCTGGCCGACGAACTGGCCGGGGTCACCGCGATGGTGGCCGAGAAGTTCACCAACGACCGCACCGCCGAAGGCATCCAGCGCGCACTGCTGCTGACGGTGGGCGGCGTCTCGCTGGGCCTGGAGGCGCTGATCCAGACCGAGGAAGAGGGCGACCTCGACGCGGTCGACATCCTGATCGGGGAGGGCGCCGAACATGCCTTCCAGGCGGGTTTTCGCCTGATCCGCGAGTTGGCCGCCCTGCCCGAGGACAGCCTGGTGAGCGAGTACGACAACGATCCGGTGTACGCCCAGCGCCGGCTGAAGGAGCTGTTCGTCGACATCTGCACCGCCGACCCGGGCGAGTCGTGGACCGGCTACGAGCGCTACCTCGGCCAGGTCAGGCAGCGCAAGGAGGTGCAGGCCATCGTCAAGGCGGCCGAGTGGCTGCGCCAGAACCACTACGAAGGCCCGGTCAAGGATCCCGACCTGAACGCCGAAGGCGTGATCGCGATGGCGGTCATTTTCGCGGTCGAGGGCGGCGCGCGCATCACGGCGCGCACCGGCCAGCGCGAGTTCGAGCGCTTCGTGAAAGCGGTGCGCAAGCACCAGCCCGATTTCGAGCAGGGCTGGACCGAGCTGCTGGGCCGTATCCCGCCGGCTCACCAGGCCGTGGTCGCCGAGCGGATCGACATCTACCGCAGGCACTGCACGGTGCTCGAGCAGATCGGGACCCGTGCGAGCATCGCCGAACTGATGACCGAGCTGGAAAACTACGCGGGGTCGGAGCTCGACCCGGAATACCCTTGAGCGTGCGTCGCGGAGCCTCGGCATGAGTGTGCCGGGCGCGCAGGGAGCCACTGGCGCGCCGGGAGCGCGCATTGCCGCCGGCAGCCCCGCGTTCCGGCGCGTCAACCGCGCCATGGCCTTCGGCGGCTTTGCCATCTTCGCCCTGCTGTACTGTGTCCAGCCGCTGATGCCGTTGCTGGGCCACGATTTCCACCTTTCTCCCGCCCGCAGCAGCCTGGTGCTGTCGGTGTCCACTGCCACCCTGGCGCTGGCGCTGCTGGGCTCCTCCAGCGTGGCCGAGCGCTTCGGCCGCAAACCCGTGATGGTCGCCTCGATGATCAGCGGCGCGCTGCTGACCCTGGCCTGCGCCTTCGCTTCCGACTACCAGCATCTGGTGGCGCTGCGCGCGCTGATGGGCTTGATGCTGGGCGGGCTGCCGGCGGTGGCCATGGCCTACCTGAGCGACGAGATCGAGCCGACCTCGCTCGGCCTGTCGATGGGCATGTACATCAGCGGCAGCGCCTTCGGCGGCATGAGCGGCCGGGTGATCGCCGCCTTCATCAGCGATCTCGCATCCTGGCGCGTCGCGCTGGGACTGCTGGGCGCGGCCGGGCTGTACGCGGCCTGGGAATTCGCGCGCAGCCTGCCGCCGTCGCGCCATGGCGGCGCCCGGCCGGCGCGCGGACCGGGCTTCGTCGACGGCCTGCGCATCCACCTGCGCGACCCCGGCCTGCCATGGCTGTTCGTGCTGCCGTTCCTGTTGATGGGGTGTTTCGTGAGCCTGTACAACTACATCGGCTACCGCCTGCTGGCGCCGCCCTTCGGCTTGCGCCAGAGCGCGGTGGGACTGTTGTCGCTATTGTATTTGCTGGGGATCTTCAGCTCGGTGTGGGCCGGCAGGCTGGGCGACCGGCTGGGGCGGCGCAACGTGCTGTGGATGGTGATGGGCCTGATGATCGCGGGGCTCTTGATGACCCTGTTCGATTCGATCGTGGCGGTAGTGCTGGGCGTGGGCGTGGCCACCTTCGCCTTCTTCGCGGCCCACTCGATGGCCAGCAGCTGGGTGGGCCGCCGCGCCCAGCCGCCGCAGGCGCTGGCCTCGGGCATCTATTTATTCTTCTACTATCTGGGCTCGAGCGTGGTCGGCTGGTTCACCGGGCATGTGTACGAGCACTGGGCCTGGCCCGGGGTGGTGGCGCTGCTGGGGGCGGTCCTGGCGATCGCCCTGGCGATCGCGCTGCGCCTGCGCAGGCTGGCGCCGGTGGCGCTGACATAGACGGCGGATGGTAAAACGCCACGCAGGTGCGTGGCGTCGTGTGCGATTAGCGGCGTGCTGCGCGGTTCACCGCAGGGCGCGGGGCGCCGCCGGTCTTGCCGAGGTGGCGGAAGGTGATCCGGCCCTTCGACAGGTCGTAAGGCGACAGTTCGAGGCTGACCTGGTCGCCGGCGATGATGCGGATGTGGTTCTTGCGCATCTTGCCCGAGGTGTAGGCGATCAGCTTGTGGCCGTTTTCGCAATCGACGCGGTAGCGCGAGTCGGGCAGCACTTCAGCAACGACGCCATTCATTTCGATGAGTTCTTCTTTTGCCATGATGGGCTCCTGTTAGTTTGAATTCGGATTTGGCCACCTGGCGCGAAGGCGCTCGGGAGGCGGGTGATGCCGCCCGCGCGAGCGGGCAATGTCAGTGTTGTACATGAGGCGCGTCGACCGCGCCAGTCGGAGTGACAAAGCCCGCTCGTGGCAGGCTCGTGATGCGATGAGGTTACTTCGTTCGGTGCCATGCGGTCCTTGTCATCTGCAAGGGGGCCGCGCCATGAAACTGCGCGTCGAAGCGAATCGGGGCGCTTGGTCGTCCGGCTGAACACGATATGGGGACACTATCCTGGATTTCCAGTGGCAATCTTCGTGTACGTCAATTGAAATTGAAAACGATTGGCGCGATGCGCGAACACGCTAGTGTAGCACGATTGGCGCTGGGCGGTTCATGCCGCAGTGTAATGAAGATATAATCGGATCATGTTCTTGTTGCGCATAGCGCGACCTCTCCACCCGGTCGTCCCGCACCCTGCCATCCAGGTCCCCGCGTGAATTGGCCGACAACCAGGCTGTTTCATGAGCAATATGAATTCCATACGCACTTCCACCGGCATTCCCGGACTGGACAATATCCTGGGCGGCGGCCTGACGCCGCAGCGCGTCTATCTGGTCGAGGGTTCGCCCGGCGCCGGCAAGACCACGCTGGGCCTGCAGTTCCTGCTCGACGGCGTCGCCAGGGGCGAGAGCGGCATGTACGTCACGCTGTCCGAGACCACCGAAGAGCTGATTGCGGTCGGCCAGAGCCACGGCTGGGACCTGGGCGAGATCGATATCGTCGAGCTGGCCGGCGACGACGATCTGGATCCGGATTCGCAACAGTCGGTATTCCACCCATCCGAAGTCGAGCTGGGCGAAACCACGCGCAAGGTGATGGACCGGGTCGACGCCACGCGTCCGACGCGGGTGGTGTTCGACAGCCTGTCCGAGGTGCGCCTGTTGGCCCAGAATGCACTGCGTTACCGGCGCCAGATCCTGGCGCTCAAGCAGTTCTTCTCGGCGCGCAACTGCACGGTGTTGCTTTTAGACGACAAAACCGCGGCGTCGGACCAGCATTTGCACAGTATTGCCCATGGTGTGATCAGTCTCGAGCAATTGGCCAGGGAGTACGGCAAGGAGCGGCGCCGCGTGAATATCGTCAAGATGCGCGGCATCCAGTTCCGGGGCGGCTTCCACGATTACTCGCTCGAGACCGGCGGCATCGTCGTCTATCCGCGCCTGGTGGCGGCCGAACACGCCTCCGATTTTGCGCCGACGATCGGCAGCAGCGGGTCGGACGGCCTGGATGACCTGCTCGGCGGTGGCCTGGTGCGCGGCACGAATGCGCTGGTGGTCGGTCCGTCCGGGGTCGGCAAGACCAGCCTGACCACGCGCTGCCTGATGGCCGCGCTGGAGCGCGGCGAGAAGGCCGGCTACTACCTGTTCGACGAGGGCCTCAATACCTTCTTCACGCGCAATGCGCAGCTCGGCCTCGACCTGCGTCCCTACCTCGACAGCGGCCAGCTGATGATGTGCCACTTCGACCCGGCCGAGCTGTCGCCGGGCGAGTTCGCCCAGATCCTGCGCAGCGGGGTCGAGAACGATGGCGTGCGCTTTGTCGCGATCGACAGCCTGAACGCCTACCTGCAGGCGATGCCGGGCGAGCAGTTCCTGCTGTTGCAGATGCATGAATTGCTGTCCTACCTGAACCAGCAGGGCGTCACCACGGTGATGATCCTGGGCCAGCACGGCCTGACGGCCGAGGCGCGCACCGACGTCGACCTGAGCTACCTGAGCGACACCACGGTCCTGCTGCGCTTCTTCGAGGCGGCCGGCGAGATCCGGCGCGCGATCAGCGTAATCAAGAGCCGCACCACCCAGCACGCGTCGACGATCCACGAATTCCAGCTGGGCCACGGCGGCGTGATCGTCGGGGCGCCGCTGGTCGGTTTCGAGGGCATCCTGACCGGCATCTCGAACTATCGCGGCGCCACGCCGATGATGGCCCAGGACGGCCATGCCGAGAACTGATCCGCACGAAGAACGCATCCTGGTCTTCGCGCCGCGCGGACGCGACGCCGAGGTGATGGCGGCGGTGCTGCGGCGCGATGGCCTGATGTGCGAGCAGGTCGACGATTTCGGCGCCCTGGGCGCCGCCATCGGGCAGGGCGCGGGGGCGGCCATCCTGGCCGAAGAAGCGCTGCAGGGCGTCGATGCGTCGAGCCTGCACGCGTGGCTCGAGCACCAGGAGCCGTGGTCCGACGTCCCGTTCATCGTCCTGCTGGGCAAGGCCATCGGTCCGCAACAGGGAACCGCGCGCGAGCGGCTGGCCGACTATGGCAACGTGATCCTGCTCGAGCGCCCGCTCAACACCCAGACCCTGCGCAGCGCCACCGTCTCGGCGCTGCGTGCGCGCCGTCGCCAGTACCAGGCGCGCGACGTGCTGCTCGACCGTGAACTGACCGCCGAAAGCCTGCGCGACAGCCGCCGGGCGCTGGTGGCCCTGAACGAGACGCTGGAGTCGCGCATCGACGAGCGCACCCGGGCGCTGGCCCAGGCGAACGACCGCCTGATGAACGAGATCATCGAGCGCGAGCGGGTGCAGCAGGCCATGGCCCAGTACCAGAAGATGGAAGCGGTGGGGCGCCTGACGGGCGGCATCGCGCACGATTTCAACAACCTGCTCAACGTGGTGCAGGGCAGCATGGACCTGATCCTCCTGATGTCGAAGGACGAGGTGGCGAAGAAGCGCGCCGAGATCGCGCGCAAGGCCTGCCAGCGCGGCGGCAAGCTGACCAGCCAGCTGCTGGCCTTCGCCCGCAACCAGAGCCTGGACCTGCGCGAGGCAACGATCGGCGAACTGTTCGACGGCGTGCGCGAGCTGGTCGCCAGCTCGCTCGGTTCGCGCATCGCGCTGCGCTTCGAGGTCGATGCCGGCTGCCCGTCGGTGCTGGCCGACGCCAACCAGATGGAGATGGCGCTGCTGAACCTGGCCATCAATGCGCGCGACGCGATGCCGGACGGCGGCGCGCTGGCCTTCGTGGCCTCGTGCGATGCGCCGCCGCCGGGCTTCCTGGCGGCGGACGAGTACGTGCGCATCGCCGTCACCGATACCGGCCAGGGCATGGCGCCGGAACTGGTGGCCAAGGTATTCGAACCGTTCTTCACCACCAAGGGCGTCAAGGGCACCGGCCTGGGCCTGAGCCAGGTGTACGGCATGGCCCAGCAATCGGGCGGCGCGGCGCGCATCGTGAGCGAGCCGGGCGTCGGCACCACCGTGGAGATCTGGCTGCGCACCGCGCGCGCCGCCCGCGCACTCCCGGCTCCGCCGCCGGTGCGCCTGCCGGCGCCGACCGCCCCGGCGCGCATCCTGATCGTCGAGGACGACGACTTCGTGCGCGAATCGATGGTGTCCTCGCTCGAGGCGCTGGGCCACACGGTGACCCAGGCGGCCGACGGCGAGGCCGGCCTGGCCGCCCTTCAGCAGGCGCAACCCGACCTGCTCATCACCGATTACCTGATGCCGGGCATGACGGGCGCCGAACTGATGCGGCGCACGCGCACCATGTTCCCCGAGCTGCCGATGATCATCGCCACCGGCTATGCCGACATGAAGGCGATCGAAGAGGTGATCCGCGACGACATCGTGCTGAGGAAGCCCTTCCAGCTGGCCGAGCTGGCGGTCAGCGTGGGCCAGGCGCTGGAGCGGCGCTCCCCAGGCGTGCACGCCTGAATCGCGTGCGCCCCTATAATTTGCGGCTCATCGGGAGCAGCGCGATCCCGGACCATCCACCTTCGAACGGCACGACGTGACCCCTGCACCCGACCAATTCGACTACGAGGCCCAGATCGCCGCCTGCGCGCGCGGCGACCGCCAGGCCCTGCGCCGCCTGTATGACCAGGAAAGCCCGCGCCTGCTGGGCGTGGCGCTGCGCATCGTGCGCGATCGCCAGGCCGCCGAGGACGTGCTGCACGACGCATTCGTCAGTATCTGGACCCGCGCCGCGAGCTTCGACGCCACCCGCGGTTCGGGCCGCGGCTGGATGTACACCGTGGTGCGCCACGGCGCGCTGGACGCGGTGCGCGACGGCGCGCGCGACGTGCACGCCGACGAGGATACCATCGAGGCGCTCGACAGCGAGGCCTACGGCGGCGGCATCCAGGACGCGTTCGAGCTGCGCCAGGACATGGGCCGGCTGCACGACTGCCTGACCCGGCTCGACGCGCCCAAGCGCAACAGCATCCTGTACGCCTATGTGGACGGCTTCTCGCACAGCGAGATCGCCGAGCGTCTCAAGTCGCCGCTGGGGACGGTAAAAGCCTGGATCAAGCGCGGCATGAGCGCGCTGCGGGAGTGCATGGTATGAATCCGAACGACGATCCTCACGACCTGGCCGGCGAGTACGTGCTCGGCACCTTGAGCCGCGCGCGCCGGCGCGACGTCGACGCCAGGCTGGCGCACGACGCCACGCTGCGCGCCGCCGTCGCCGATTGGGAAGAACGCCTGCTGCCCCTGGCCGCGCTGGCCGAGCCGGCGACGCCGTCCACCGCCCTGTGGTCGCGCATCGAGCGCAGCCTGGGAGCGGCGGCGGCGCCGGCATCGGCACTGGTTGCCGCCCCTGGCTGGTGGCAGCGCCTCGACCTGTGGCGCGGCCTGGCGGCGAGCGGCTTCGCGGCCGCCGCCATCATGGCAGTGGTGGTCGGTGTGCGGGTGGTCGAGGTCCAGCAGCCGCGCTATATGGTGGTGCTGGCTGCACCGCAGAGCGCGGCGCCGGGCTGGGTGCTGGAACTGAAGGGCAGCGACACGCTGCACCTGGAGCCGCTGGTGCAGACCGCAGTGCCCGCCGACCGCGCCTTGCAGCTGTGGACCAAGGCCGACGGCTGGGATGCGCCGGTGTCGCTGGGACTGGTGCGGCCGGGCCAGGCGGTCGACGTCAAGCTCGACAAGCTGCCGAAGGTGGTGCCGAACCAGCTGTTCGAGATCACCCTCGAACCTGGCGGCGGCTCGCCGATCGGCCGTCCGACCGGGCCGATCCTGTATATCGGGCGCGCGGTCAGGCTTTGAAAAGCCGCGTCTGAAAGCCAGGGTCACGTCGAAAGCCAGGGTCACGTCTGACATTCAGACACGAACTCCGAAAGCCAGGGTCACGTCTGACATTCAGACACGAACTCAGCTAAAAGATCGTGGTCATTGCTGCGTACTGCCGGGGCCGTGTCCAAACGTCGAAAGCCAGGAAAGCCAGGGTTACGTCTGACATTCAGACACGAACTCAGCTAAAAGATCGTGGTCATTGCTGCGTACTGCCGGGGCCGTGTCCAAATGTCAGACGTGACCCCCGCTGTTTGATGTCGAAAGCCGGGGTCAGGTCTGACATTCAGACACGAACTCAGCTAAAAGATCGTGGTCATTGCTGCGTACTGCCGGGGCCGTGTCCAAATGTCAGACCCGACCCCCGCTGTTGATGTCAGACGTGACCCCCGCTGTTTTCACGCGCGGTGAGCGCCAGGGGCGGCGGCCCGCATGCCGCCACCCCTACAGCCGGCGCAGGGGGGCTCAGCGCATCAGCGCAGCCAGATCGCGATGTCCTTCAGGCCGGGCGCGCCGCCACCGATGACCGAGGTGGCCGGGCTGGCCGCGCCGCCGATCGGGGTGGCCGCGCCGGTGGCGAGGTCCACCCGGTACAGCGAACTCGCGCCGCCCGCCGTGGTGCGCAGCGCCGCCAGCACCAGGCCGTTCGCGCCGCCACCGATATCCATGCCGCCATCGCCCGCGACGGTCACGCCGAGCGCGCCGACATTCACCAGCGTGCCGTCGTTCGGCGGATTCTGCAGGGCCAGCACCGAGCTCGCGCCGTCGATGTCGAACAGCTGGGTTGCGGCCGCGCCCGGGATGCTGTTGGTGTAGGCCGCGGCGGCCACGACCGGCGCCACGCCGGCGCGGTTGAGATTGCCGTCGGTGGTGGTCGCGCCGGTGTCGACGTTGATGCGCAGGCTCTGGCCGGTGTTGCCGATCACGCGCAGGCGGTCGGCGACCGGGTTGAAGTCGACCGCGAAGGCGGTGCCCTGGATCGCGTTGTACGGCGCGCTGGCATCAGCCGCGTCAGCCGCCAGCGTGGCCTTGACGGTGGCAACGCCGGTTGCCGGATCGATGGTCACCAGGCGCGCGTTCGAGGTCAGGCCGTACAGCAGATTGTCTTTCGGACGCACGTCGAAGCCCAGCAGGGTTTCGCCGCCCGCCAGGCCGGTGATGGCGACATTGCTGTCGATGGTGTTGGGGCTCGCCGGCTTGAAGCCGATCAGGCGGTTGTCGTCCGTCAGGCCCAGAATCACCGGCGCGGTCGCGCCGCGCAGGGCGATGCCGCGGATGTCTTCGCTCACGCCGATCGCGCCGATTAGCGTCGCCGGCGCGCTGCTCGCGGCCAGGTTCACGCCATACAGGTTGCGCGCGCCGCCGACCGTGGCCACCATATAACCCATATTCGTGCGCGGATCGATGTCGAAACCGTTGGCGGCGCCGATCGTCACGCCCAGCGCCACGCGCGATGCCAGAACGCCGTTATTCGGCGGATTCTGCAGGTACAGGGCCGAATTCGCGCTGTCGATGCCGTACAGCATGGTCGAGCCGGTGCCGGCGAACGAGTTGGTGTAGGCCGAGGCGGTGATCGCGGTGTTCGCCGCGCCGCCATTGATGGCGCCGTCGGTCGTGGTCGCGCCGTTCTCGACATTGATGCGCAGGTTCAGGCCGGTATCGCTCACCACGCGCAGGCGGTCGGCCATCGGATTGAAGTCGACGCCGAAGCTGTTGCCTTCCAGGGCCGCGAACGGGCTGCTGGCGTCGGTGGCGTCCCGGGCCAGGGTCGACTTGAGGGTGGCCGCGCCGGTGCCGGCGTCGATCGTGTACAGGCGGCCGCTCGAGGCAACAGCGTACAGCAGGCCGTCGGCCGGGCGCACGTCGATGCCCACCAGGTTCTCGCCGCTCTGCAGGCCGTTCACCGCCACATTGGTGCGGATCGTGCCGGGGGTGGCGCGGTTGAACGACATCAGGCGGTTGCTGGCGGTCAGCAGCACCACGTCGCCGACGCTCGCGCTCGGCGGTGGATTGGTGACCGGCGGCGCCGGCTGTTGATGGTCATTGCTGCTGCCGCAGGCGGCCAGGGCCAGGGCGATCGAGGAAGCCAGGATGAGCTTGGTGAATTGTGGAGCGGTCATGTCGTGTCCTCAGTAGTGAATCGGATGGTTGAATTCGTCATGGGCGCATCGCCAGCCGGGGCGGCTGCAATGTTGGCAGAGGTACTACTCGCCAGAGGCGGGATTGGATGCAGCCTGTTGAAAATTTATTTTCCCGCCGGCGTGCATGCGAAAAGGGTGTCCTGTAGACAATAAGTTGCCGATGGCTTAGGCTGGGGCATCTGCCTCGATGGAGCCGTGATGAAGTACTGGATGATGGCCGCGACGGCCGCCGCGATGGCCGCCGTATTGTCGCTGGGCGTGGTGACGGCGCAGGCCGCAGGTTTCCGACCCTGCGACGACGCCGCCCGCGATCCCGCACTGGCCGGCAGCGTATGCGCGCTCGAACGGATTCCCGGCGATCCCTCCGGCCTGGCAGGCGAACCCGTGGCGCCGGTCGACCTGTTCGTGCGCAAGTATCCGGCCCAGGGAACGGCCCGTGGCCAGGTCTGGCTGATCGCCGGCGGTCCCGGCGAGTCCGGCGCATCGTTCTACCGCATGCTGCCGACCTTGCGCCAGGCCTTTCCGGGATTCGACCTGATCATGCCGGACCACCGCGGCACCGGCTTCTCGACCCGCATGTGCCCGGCCGAGGAAGCCGTCGATTCAGCCGGCGGCGCGTCGCTTGCCGGCGCCGAATGGGGCACCTGTTTCCAGTACCTGAACCAGCACCCGGCGCAGGCGCGCCAGTTTTCGCAGACGAATGCCGCCCACGACCTCAAGTTGCTGCTAGAGCGCATCCCGCGCACCGGTAAAACCTATGTATATGGCGTGTCGTATGGCACGCAGCTGGTGTTGCGCGCGGTGGCGCTGGGCGCCGGGGCCGACGGCCTGGTGCTCGATTCGCTGGTGCCGCTGCAGGATGACGACACGGCCGACCTGAGCCGCCGTTCGCTGGTCACTGACCGCATTGGCCACGCCTTGCTGGCCGACTGCGACCAGCGGCGCAGCTGCCGCGGCCGCATTGGCGAACCGCTGGAGCCACTGTACCGGCGCGTGCTGGCGCGCGCCGCGCAGCAGCCGGCGCTGCTGGCGAATGTGCCGGGCAAGGACCTGAAGCGCTTCTTCGGCGCATTGCTCGATTTCCCCGATGCCGCGAGCCGGATTCCCGATATGCTCAAGGAACTGGACGAGGGCAGGGATGCGCGCTTGCAGCAGGTGTCCGCGGCGGTGCAGCAGAAAGCAGCGACGCTGGGTGGCTTCCCGCAATCGCCGCCGTCGATGCCGCTCGTGATCCTCATCAGCGGGTCCGAGAATGACTTGCGGCGCGGGCGCACGCGCGAGGAGGTCGAGCAGGAAGAAGCCGGCCTGCTGTTCACCAGCAGCATACCGGGGCACCTGGTGGGCAATCCGATTCCGCTGTACCGGCACGACGACTGGTTCGCGCGCCTGCCCGAACGGCTGCCGCCGACGCTGGTCATCCATGGCGCGCGCGACGCCAAGACGCCGTACGACGCGGCCCGGCGCCACATTGCCGCGCTGCGCAAGGCGGGGCCGGTCACCTTGTACACGGACGAGATGGGCGGCCACTTCGTGCTGTGGGCCGACCAGGGGTGCAGTACCGAAGAGGTCAGGCAGTTCGTGCTCGGCCCCGATGCCCCGCCACGCTGCGTGTCGGTGCTGGCCATCGACTGATGCCGGACCTGCCCCGGCAGGTTCTTATTGCGGCGGCTGCCCGTTGGACGCCATCAGCCCGGCATCGACCGGCAGGTTGACGCCGGTGATCAGGCGCGCATCTTCGCTTGCCAGGAAGGCCATCGCGGCCGCCACGCCGTCCGGGTCTTCCGGCGCGCCGAGCGGCATGCGTTCGTTGAACTTGGCGACCAGTTCGGGGTCGTTCACCATGTCCTCGGTCATCCCGGTTTTGGTGAAGCTCGGGTTGACCGCGTTCACGCGCACGCCATGCTTGGCCGCATCCATCGCCATCGCGCGCACCATATTGCTGACCGCACCCTTCGAGGTGTTGTAGGCGAACATGTCCCAGTCGCCGCCCAGGCCGGACACCGACGAGGTCATGACGATCGACCCGCGTGTCTTCACGAGTTCTGGCATGGCCGCCTTGGCCATGTGGAAGTAGCCGGCGACATTGACCGCCATGACGCGGTCGAAGTCTTCTTCGCTGGTCTGCGTGATGTCGCCTTCGGTTGCCACGCCGGCATTGTTGACCAGGATGTGCAGCGCGCCGAAGCGCTCGACGGCTGCTGTCACGGCGGCGCTGGCCGTTTCCTTGTGGGCGGTGTCGCCGACATGGACCAGGACACGCTCGCGGGGCAGGCTGGCTGCGGCCTGCTCGAGCTTGGCGCCGTCGATATCGAGCATCACGACTCGGGCGCCCTCATCGAGGAAGCGACGGGCGGCCGACAGGCCGATGCCGGACGCCGCACCGGTGACGAGGACGGTTTTTTCATTGAAACGATTCATGCTTTTCCTTTCGAACAGGCGACGGCGGCCTGCATGCACGCGGCACGCGACAGTGCATGTAACTAGACACGCGACGGGTAGCCACGCCGGGCAAAAATGGCTGCATCAGGTATGCGAACCATGCGCGAACCGCCAGGCCCGGCTTGATTGGTTGACGAGAATGGTAGAACGACGATAGCACAGCGATAGCAGCGCAGCTGTTCGGTTCTATCAGGAAACCACGCCACGCAATGCTGACTGGAATGCACCGCTTTTGCCCCGTCGCCCGGCCGTCGACACTGCTTGATAAACCATGGATCCATCCTAAGCTGGTAGATTCCAGCGGATTTTTCCGCATCATTTTCAGGAGGCTACCATGCTGCAAACCACCGAAATCCAGCAACGTTTCAGCCACGTCCAGCAAGTGGTGAACCAGGCCGAGCAGGTGTGCCAGAGCGACCAGAGCGTCCCCAGCGAGATCCGCGACTGTATCCACAAGATCGCCCAGGAAGCCAGCCGCATGGAGGGTGTCATGCAGTCGAGCGACCAGGCGGACATGATCGACGCGATCGACAACCTGGAAGCGATGGGCGACGAGGCCAAGCGCGTGTGCAGCTCGGCGCGCCCGTCGCCGCAGGTCCAGTCGGTGATCGTGCGCGTGCACGATGAACTGTCGAACCTGAAGCACCAGCTCCACTGATCACCCGACGCCGGGCGCTTGGCGAGCAGGGGCCGATCAGCGCTCGGTCGGCAGTTCCGGCATCAGGCGGTTGATCACGCTGTAGTTGATCGCCGTCCACCACTCCGACCCTTCTCCCTGGAGGGCGTTCTCGGACGCCTCGATCGCGGCGTGATCGGGGCTCACCAGGTAATCCTCGACGTCGTTGAGCGACGCGAACGACAGTACCGAGACGGCGTCGATCCGGCTGCCTTCGGGGTCTTCCTGGGTCGCGCCGATATTGTGCAGCTGGGCGTAGCGCTTGACGAATTCGCCTGTGGCCGGCTGCGCCAGGACGATGCCCGCATGCACGTCCAGCAGGCGGCGCTGGAATTGCTCGCGCGACAGGCCGGGCGCGCGTACATGGATCTTGATCAGGCTGACCGGATCGCGGTGGCGTGCGCTCGGGATCAGGATGTACTCGCGCGTGATCTCGCGCGTGACCATCCGGAACGCCACCTGCTCGTCGGCGACGATGCGTTTGTCAAACTTCTCCTGGCCCAGCGTACGTTCAATGTCCGCTTGCTCGGCATAGGTGATATACGCGAACCCGTCCCAGCGCGGTCGACGGTAGGCCGGCACATGGCGTTCGGGATCGGATGGCAGCCGGCCGTCGGCGCCGGTCATGGCGCGGTAGGGCGGCGGGAACTGCGACGACGGGCCCGAAGCGATGCGGTGCACCTGGTCGTAGCGCAGCACCAGGCTCGATGAGCTGCCCGGCTCGTCCCAGGCGAACTTCGGTCCGTGCACCTTGCGCCAGTACTCGTCCCAGTGCTCGAATGCCAGATTGGGAGTGGCTTCGAGTGCGAGTGCGTGCGGATGCCGGTCGGGCGAAGCGACCTGCGCGCCGTCGCGGCCGCGCGACGAGCCGGGATCCCGTGGCCGCTCGCCGGGTGGCGTGGCGTCGGCCCGGCTGACGAACGTAGGCGTCACGATCAGCGCCCTGGTGGTGGAGCCTTGCGTCGCGCCCAGCGGTGGGCGGTGCAGGTTGTCGCTGCGGTCGAATCGGTCTGTCATGGCAAGCTTTCCTGGAAAATGAAGTAATCGGAATGGCCGATGCTGCGGCCGCCGCGGGGCGCGCCGATCACGGCGGATGGCGCGTTCCTTCGACTGCATGATGGCCGATCAGCGCGCGGCCGGCGCCAGCTTGCCGGCCAGCGGCGCGGCCAGCACCGCGAGCAGGGCGATGGCGGCCGAGACGTAGCCGATATTCGCCGGACCCCACGACGCGATGCTCAGGCCGCCGATCAGGGCGCCGAGGGCGATGCCGCCGTTCGCGGCCGAGACGTTGATGGTGCCGGCCAGCGCCTGGGCGCCGGTGGCCGCCTTCATGACGCGGATCTGGCAGACCGGATACAGGGCGGTATTGGCGATGCCCCACACGCCCAGCGCGATCGCGAAACCGATGCCGGAGTGGGTGAGCGCCATGGTCGCGGCCATGCCCAGCGCCAGCACGAGGCTGAACAGCGCCGTCGTGCCTAAGGGCCTGGTGTCGACCCACAGGCCGCCGAGCCAGTTGCCGAACAGGCCGACCGCGCCAAAGCCCATCAGCCACCAGCCGACCTGGCCAGGCGCGATGCCGGCCGATTTCTCCAGCATCTCGGCCAGGTAGGTGTAGCCGGTGAACATGGCGGTGAACACCAGGATCGACAGCGCTACATTGGCCACGAAATAAGGGCTTTTCAGGATGCGGGCCTGGGCGCCCAGCGTCACCGGCGCGGGGGAGCGCACGGCCGGCATGCTGATGGCGACGAGGGCCGCGATCACCAGCGACAGCACGGCCAGCAGCGCGAACGCGCCGCGCCAGCCGATGGCGCCCGACGCCAGCGTGCCGAGCGGGATCCCGAACAGCATGGCAGCGGAAATGCCCAGGTAGACGGTGGACACGGCGCGGCCGCTTTTCCCGGGACCGGCGATCTGGCCGGCAGTCTCGCTCGCGGTGCCCCAGAACACGGGCAAGGCCAGCGCCGGCGCCAGGCGGGCAATCGCCAGCACCCAGATGTTCTGCGCGATCGCAGCCAGTCCGTTCGCGGCGGCGAACAGCAGGAGGATGGCGATGAACAGGCGCTTGCGGTCGATGTGGGCCAGCGCAGCGGTGAGGAAGGGCCCGCACAGCATGACGACCACCGCGAACAGGGTCACCAGCTGGCCGGCGCTGGCGATGCTGACGCCGAGGTCGCGCGCCAGCGCCGGCAGCAGGCCGACGATCAGGAATTCCGTGGTGACGATGACGAAGGCGGCGACGGCGAGTATGGCGATCGCGGCACTGCCGCCGGTAGTAACGGCGGGCGCCGGGCTGGCGGCGGTGGGTTTGGCAGCAGGCATTGCAAAGACTCCATGGACAGGTTAGCCATCATGCTAAGGGCGATCGAATTTCCGCTGTTGGATATAATTTCGTCTTTGATATGGAATTAAATTCCAGTAAAGGGATGTGATGACGCCAGCCGAACGCTTGAAAGGACTGGAGACCTTCGTGGCGGTGGTGGACGCCGGCAGCTTTACCGCCGCAGCCGAGCGCCTGAACCTCACCAATTCGGCCGTGGGCAAGGCGGTCGCCCGGCTCGAGGCGCGCCTGGACCGCCAGCTGTTCGACCGCAGTGCGCGCAAGCTGGAAGTGACCGACGCCGGGGACGCTTTTTACAAGGTGTGTGTCCGCGTGCTCGATGAGCTCGAAAGTGCGGAGCGGATGCTGTCGACACAGCAGAGCGCGCCATCGGGCCGGCTACGGATCGACATGCCGGCGACGTTCGGCCGCATGCGCGGCATCCCGGCGCTGCTGGCGTTTGCCGAGCGCTACCCGCAGGTGACGCCGCACGTCTCGTTCACCGACCGCTTCGTCGACCCGGTCGAGGACGGGATCGATGTCGTGATCCGCATCGGCGGCAGCGATATCTGGCCGGCGGCGCTGGGCTACACCTGCCTGGGACGCGAGGAACTGGTGTTCTGCGCTTCGCCCGCCTACCTGGCGCGCCATGGCGAGCCGCGCTCGCTGCCTGAATTGCTGGAACACGATGCGGTGCTGTACGGAAGGTCGGACGGCAGCGCCGGAGCGTGGTTCATCAAGGACCGGTCGGCGCCGCTGGCGCGCCGGCATGTGGCAGGGCGCATCGTGCTGGGACAGGCCGAAGCCCAGGTGGCCGCGGTCGAAGCGGGGTTGGGCATCGCGCAGCTTGCAACCTGGGTCGTGGAACAGCAGCTGCGCGAAGGCCGGCTCGCGCTCGTCCTGCCCGACCTCGCGACCGAGGGCCTGCCCCTGCACATCGTCTGGCAGCGCAACCGCGAGCATTCGCCCAAGGTGCAGGCATTGATCGCGCACTTCGAAGAAACGCTCGGCATCCGGCCGGATCCACCTTGAGCGCGGGCACCGCAACCGGTCCTACAGCACGCCCCGCTCGCGCAGGGCCGCGATGTCCTCGCTGCTGCGGCCCAGCACCTCGCGCAATACCTCGTCGGTGTGCTGGCCCAGCGTCGGTGGCGCGAGGTCGCTGGTGGCGGGCGTGGCCGACATCCGGATCGGATTGCGCACCAGTGTCACCTGGCCCGCGCTCGGATGCGGCAGCGCGACCGCCATCTGGCGCGCCTGCACCTGCTCGTTGGCGAACACCTCGCCGACGTCGTTGATCGGGCCGCACGGCACGCCTTTTTCTTCGAGCAGGGCGATCCACTCGTCGCGCGGCCTGCCGGCGACCATCGCGGCGAGCAGCGGCACCAGCACGTCGCGGTTCTGCACGCGCAGCGGATTGGTGGCGAAGCGTGGGTCGCGGCCCAGTTCCGGCCGCCCGCCGGCCTCGACGAACTTCTGGTACTGGCCGTCATTGCCGGTGGCGACGATCAGGTGGCCATCCAGGCAGGCAAAGGTCTGGTACGGCACGATGTTCGCGTGCGCATTGCCCCAGCGCTTCGGCGGCTTGCCGCTGGTGAGGTAGTTGCTGCCGACATTGGCCAGCATCGCCACCTGCGTGTCGAGCAGCGCCATGTCGATGTGCTGGCCTTCGCCGCTGCGGTCGCGGTGGGTGAGCGCCGCCAGCACGGCGACCGTCGCATACATCCCGGTCATCAGGTCGGTCAGCGCGACGCCCGCCTTTTGCGGGCCGCCGCCGGGCAGGTCGTCGCGCTCGCCCGTGACCGACATCAGGCCGCCCATGCCCTGGATCAGGAAGTCATAGCCGGCGCGGTGCGCGTACGGGCCGTCCTGGCCGAAGCCGGTGATCGAGCAGTAGACCAGGTCGGGCTTGATCGCCTTGAGCGACGCGTAGTCGAGGCCATAGCGCTTCAGGTGACCGACCTTGAAGTTCTCGAGCACCACGTCGCAAGAGCGCACCAGCTCGCGCAGCAGTTCCTGTCCCTCGCGGCTGGCGATATCGACCGTCAGCGAACGCTTGCCGCGGTTCGCCGACAGGTAGTAGGCCGCCTCCGGCGTGTCGTTGCCGTGCGCATCCTTCGCATACGGCGGGCCCCAGGCGCGGGTGTCGTCGCCCACGCCGGGACGTTCGACCTTGATCACGTCGGCGCCGAGGTCGGCCAGGTTTTGCGAGCACCACGGCCCGGCCAGCACGCGCGACAGGTCGAGCACGCGGATGTGGCCGAGGGCCTTCGGCAGCGTCGGGGAAGGGGAGGTCGAATGCGTCATGGCGCCGTCTTCTTGTCTGTGAACGGGAAGCGGCGATTATAGCTGTCCACGCTCGATGGTCTGCACCGTGCGCGTGCTGGCCCGCAGCGCCCGCTCGATGATGGCCAGCGCCCGCTGCGGCTGCGCCGGCCCGCACATGAAGATGTCGGCGGCGGCGAAGCCGTGCTCGGGCCAGGTGTGGATCGAGATATGCGATTCGGCCAGCAGCAGCACGCCGGTCACGCCCATGCCGGGACCGAAGGTGTGGAAGTGGCTGTGCAGGATGCGCGCGCCGGCCGCCAGCGCCGCTTCGCGCAGCAGGGCGTCGATGGCCTCCGCGTCGGTCAGCAGGCCGGCCTCGATGCCGGCCAGGTCGGCCAGCAGGTGGATGCCGGCGGGGCGGTGGGCGGTGGCGGGTGGCCGCGTCATTTGTGGCCGCCCGAGCCGCCGACGCTGCCGCCGTAGTTGCCGCGGAAGCCGCTGCTGCTGCCGCCGCCGCCGCCGGTGCTGCGCCACGAGTCGACCAGGTTCACCCAGCACATGATGGTCACGATCGCGGTGACCACGATCGCATAGATAAAGTAGGACCTGTTCTTCACTGCCTGCTTACCCCTTGTCCTTGTAGATCAGCCTGGCCGGCACGAACAGCGCGGCCAGGCCGAGGATCAGCCACATCAGGGTCTCGCCGAAGTTGAACATCAGCGGCACGAAGTTCAGGCCGACGATCCACAGCAGGAAGCGCCACTGCATGTCGGCGGCCGTCGCCGGTTTCCTGGCCGGCCTGGCGGGAGCCGGCAGCTTGAACCAGGCGCGTACCTGGTCGAATGCGACGGGGGTGGCGCGCGACCAGGTCAGCTCGTCGTCGTTCGATTCGGCCGAGAGGCTGGCCTGGCCGTGTTCGAACTCGCGCACCCGCATGCGCTCGCCCACGCGCACGCGCCAGTTGAACGCGCCGGCGGCATAGATCACGCGCGCCGGATAGTCGAGCGTGCGCACGAAGCGGGCGTTCTGGTACTGCACGTACGGCACCGCCGGCGTGCCCGGTTCGGGCCACTCGCCGATCACGTCCGCGCGCCACCAGCCTTCCAGCGTCTCGACCAGCCAGAAAAAGCCCATGCGCGGGCTGTACAGCAGGTATTCGGTCCAGGTCTCGTCGTCGTCGTCGATGCGGCGCAGCGCGCCGAGCACCCGGTAGTCGTGGGCGCCGATCTTCGCTTCCTGGCCGAGCTTCAGGGTCAGCGCGACCTTCTCGATGCGCTCGCCCGCGGCCAGCACCTGGGCCTGCGGGGTCGAGGCATCGAGCCGGGTGGCGCAGGCCTGGCACACGAGATTGTGCGCCAGGCCCGGCAGATACTGGATCGCCGCGCCGCACGACGGGCACGATAGCGTGTCGACCCGCGCGCGATAGCGGCCGGCGCTGGCCTTGATCTCGTCGTCGTCGCGCAGCAGCTGGCACTGGAGGCTGTCGAGCGAGACCGCGGCGCCGCTGTACAGAATCGGTGTGTCGCCATCGGAATAGTCGAGCGTGGCAAAGCCGGCGCCGCGCCGCAGGTCGGCCACGCGGGCCTGCCAGCCGTCGCCCACCGTAAACGGCAGCTCGCCCTGGCCGCCGATGCAGGTCGCGACCCGCTTGTCGGACACGACGTACAGGCCGAAGCCCAGTTCGTGCTGGCTGCCCACCCGTACGGCGTCGAAGGCCGGCATCGTCGCCGTGGTGGGGCGGGTCCGGGTCAGCGTGTACTGGCCCGACGCGTCGCCCAGCCAGCCGGCGCCGCCGTCGTCGAACATCAGGTACCACTCGTTCCAGATGCCGGCGTCGTAGCGCAGCTGGATGCGGCCGATCACGGTGAAACCGGTGCCGCCATGGACGCCGGCGGTGCCGAGCTGGATGGGCGAGTAGTCCTCAATCACCTCGGACACCTTGCCCAGATCGCGCACCGCACCCGCATCCTTGTGGACGGTGGCGCGGCAGAACTCGCACACCGCCATCACGGAGGCATGCGAGCGAAACGCCACCGGGGCGCCGCAGGAAGGGCAGGAGACTGTCAGCATCGAGGCAGGTGCGAAGCGATCATCCGATCAGTTTCTTGAGCAGTTCGGCCTTGGCGCCATCGTAGTCGGCCTGTGCGATCAGGCCCTTGTCGAGCAAGCCCTTGAGCTTGCCGAGGCGCTCTTCGATCGACTCGGCGGCAGGCGCGCCGGCGGCGGCAGGCGCCTGCGGATGCGGCTGCGGCGGTGCGAAGGCGCCGCTCATGCCCTGAGCCATGGCCTGCCCGATCGCCAGGCCCGCGCCGGCGCTGGCGCCCAGGCCCGCCAGGCCGCCTTCGTTCTGGGCCGCCAGCGGGATGCTGCTCGCGACCTGGAACTGGGTGAAGCTGCCCATCTTGTCGGCGCCCAGGCTGGCCTTCATGCCGGCCCCGATGCGCGCGTCGAGCGCCGACTGCAGTTCTTCCGGCAGGCTGACGCTGGCGACGTTGAATTCGTCCAGGCCGACGCCGTAGCGGCCGAAGGCGCTGGCCAGGTCGCCCCGGATCTGCTGCGCCATCAGCGTCTGGTTGGCCGCCATGTCGAGGAACGGGATGTTGGACGCACCCAGCGAATTGGCCATGGTGGCGAGCAGGATGCCGCGCAGCTGGTCTTCGACCTCGGTGCGCGTGTACTCGGCGCGGGTGCCGCTGATCTCGGTGAAGAACAGGCGGGCATCGACAATCCGGTACGCGTACATGCCGAAGGCGCGCACCCGGATCATGTCGAAGTCGCGGTCGCGGATCGTCACCGGTTGCGTGGTGCCCCATTTGCGGCCCGTCTGCACGCGGGTGCTGAAGAAGTACACGTCCGACTTGAACGGCGAGGCGAACAGCTTGTCCCAGTTCTTGAGGTTGGTCAGCAGCGGCAGCGTCGAGGTGGTGAGCCTGTGGGTGCCGGGGCCGAACACATCGGCGATGCGGCCTTCGTCCACGAACACCGCCACCTGCGACTCGCGCACGTTCAGGATGGCGCCGTTCTGGATCTCGAAATCCTGCATCGGGTAGCGCCAGGCGAGTACCCCGTCGGTCTCTTCGTTCCACTGCAGGACGTCGATGAACTGCTTCTTGATGAATGAGCCGAGCGACATGGCGTGCCTCCGTTATGCGCGATGAATGAGATGTGGTGATGTCAGGAGATGCTGCCGGCGTTGATCAGGCCGATCGACAGCGAGATGGCGCCGAGCAGGCCGCCGAAGGCCTTGTTATTGGCTTCGATCTGGTCCTTCGACATGCGCAGCATGCGGGTGGCGATCACGAACACCAGCACCTGCACCAGCATGCCGAAGGCGCCCCAGCCCACGAACGCGTAGTAGTCGGCGGTATGCATCAGGCTCGAGGCCACCGTGACCGAGAAGCCGAGCAGGGTGCCGCCCAGCGTCAGCGCGGCCGCGCCATTGCCCTCCCGGATCAGGTGCACCTCGTCATACGGCGTGACCCGGGTGTAGACCACGAAAAACGCCATGACCAATGCAACAGCCGTCGACAGGTGCAGAAGATAGGCTAGGATGGCGGGCACGGCATTCTCCATAGAAATAATTCCAGTTTGGCAGCATCGCGATCTTAGATCAAAAATCAGTAATGACCAAAAAAATTCTTATCCTGTCGGTCTTCGTTGTTGCGTCGTGTGGCCTGGCCTACGAACTGATCGCAGGCGCGCTGGCCAGCTACCTGCTGGGCGACTCGGTGCTCCAGTTTTCGACCATCATCGGCTGCTACCTGTTCGCGATGGGCGTCGGCGCCCACGTCTCCAAGTATGTCAGGGACGAGGACGTGCTGGACCGCTTCATCGACATCGAGCTGGCGGTCGGGCTGATCGGCGGGCTGTCGGCCTGCGTGCTGTTCATGACCTACACCTGGATGGCGGCACCGTTTCGCACCGTGCTGTATGTGGTGGTATTCATGATCGGGGCGATGGTCGGCATGGAAGTGCCCCTGGTGATGCGCGCGCTCAACGAGCGGCGCACGGGTTTCGCGGAGATCGTCAGCCGCGTGCTGACGTTCGACTACCTGGGCGCGCTGGCCGTGTCGCTGCTGTTCCCGCTGGTGCTGGCGCCGCACCTGGGCCTGGTGCGCAGCGGCTTCCTGTTCGGGATGCTCAATGTCGGCGTCGCGATCTGGACCTTGTACGTGTTCCGCGCCGAGCTGACCAATCTGACGGGGCGCGCGCTGCGCGCCGGCGCCGTGATGTTCGTGCTGGCCGCCGGTTTCATGCTGGCCGAGCGCATGGTGGAGTGGGGCGAACGGGGCCTGTTCGGCGACCAGGTCGTGTTCTCGACCACCACGCCCTACCAGCGCCTGGTGATCACGCGCTGGAAGGACGACCTGCGCCTGTACATCAACGGCAACCTGCAGTTCTCGTCGCGCGACGAGTACCGCTACCACGAGGCGCTGGTGCATCCGGCCATGCAGGCCGCGCCATGGGCGCGGCGCGTGCTGGTGCTGGGCGGCGGCGACGGGCTGGCGCTGCGCGAGGTGCTGCGCTATCCGAACGTCCAGCAAGTGACGCTGGTCGACCTCGATCCGGCGATGACGCGCGCCTTCGCCACCAACCCCGAACTGGTCAGGCTCAATGCCAACGCCCTCAACGACAGGCGGGTCAAGGTCGTGAACCGGGACGCGGCCGTGTGGCTGCAGAACGAGGCCGGCATGTACGACGTGGCCATCGTCGACTTTCCCGACCCCTCGAGCTTCGCCCTCGGCAAGCTGTATTCGGTGCCGTTCTATGGCGTGCTGCGCAAGCATATCGCGGCCAACGGCCTGATCTCGGTGCAGGCCACGTCGCCGTTCTTCGCCCCGCATGCCTACTGGACCATCGAGGCGACGCTGCGCGAAGTGGGGCTGCGCACCTGGCCATATCACCTGTATGTGCCGTCGTTCGGCGAGTGGGGCTTCATCCTGGCGTCGCCGCAAGGGCGCTTCCAGCTTGCCGAGCGCTACACGCTGCCGATGCGCTACCTGGACGCCGAGACCACGCGCGCGATGTTCACCTTCCCGCCCGACATGCAGCGCCTGCCGATGCCGCCGAACCGGCTCGATTCGCAGTCGCTGGTGCGCGAATTCGAGGAAGACTGGAACCGGGTGGTGCGTTGATGGACCGGCGTTCCTTCATCGTCTCAAGCGGCGGCGCGGCGCTGGCCGCCGCCGCCGGCGCGGCCGGCTTGTGGCGCTGGCAAGAGGTCACGCCGCAGGTGGCCGATCCGGGCCGCACCATCGGCCATATGCTGCGCGACCGCGCGGCGCTGCCGCCACCGTCGAGCGTCGTCGAGACCGACGTCGCGATCCTCGGCTCCGGCATCGCGGGCCTGAGCGCGGCGTGGCAGCTGGACCGCCTGGGCCGGCGCGACGTGCTGCTGTTCGACGGTCCCGAGGCCTTCGGCAACGCGGCCGGCGCGCGCCTCGGCGAACTGGCTTGTCCGACCGGTGCGCACTACCTGCCGTTGCCGGGGATGGAAGCGCGCCACGTGCGCGAGATGCTGGCCGACTTCAAGATCCTGCAGGGCGACCCGGGCGCCGAGCGTCCCGCCTACGACGAGCGCTTCCTGGTGCATGCGCCGCACGAGCGGCTGCTGTCGCATGGCGCCTGGCAGGAGGGGATGGTGCCGGCCCGGGGCGTCGATGCGGCGGCGCTGGGCGAGCACGAGCGCTTCTTCGCGCACATGGACCGGCTGCGGCACGCGCACGGCCGCGATGGCCGGCGCGCCTTCGTGTTCCCGGCGGCGCTGTCGTCAAGCGATCCCGACTTCGCGGCGCTGGACCGGATCACCTTCGCCGACTGGCTGGCGCGCGAGGGCTACCGCGCACCAAGCCTGCGCTGGTATCTCGACTATTGCTGCCGCGACGACTACGGGGCGCCCAGCGACAGGGTGTCGGCCTGGGCCGGCATCCATTATTTCGCGGGCCGCTGGGGCAGGGCCGCGAACGCCGCCGACAATGCGCTGCTGACGTGGCCGGACGGGCTGCAACCGCTGGCCGAGGCGCTGGGCGCGAGGCTGGGGGAGCGGCGCCGCGCCGGCACCGCCGCTGTCGTCAGGATCGTGGATGGACGCCCCGAGGCGCTCTGCTTCGTGCTGGAGAACGGCCAGCCGCGCAGCTTCCTGGTGCGCGCGCGGCGCATGGTGTGCGCGATGCCCTTGTTCGTGGCGGCGCGCGTGGTCGAGCCGATGGCCTCGTTCGGCTTCGACGCGCGGCGCGACCTGCCGCCCTCTGCCCCGTGGATGGTGGCGAACTTCCTGATGCGCGACTTCCCGCGCGAGCAGGACGGCATGCCGCTGGCCTGGGACAATGTGGTGCAGGGCGGGCAAGGGCTGGGCTATGTGGTCTCGACCCACCAGGAGATCCGCGTCACGCCGCCGCGGCAGACGGTGTTCACGGCCTATGTCGCCTTGTCCGAGCGCACGCCGCTGGCGGCGCGGCGCTGGCTGCAGGATGCGCGTCCCGGCGAATTGCTGGAGCTGGCCAGCGCCGACCTGAAGCAGGCGTATGGACCGGCCTTCCTGCCGAATGTCGCGCGGGTCGACCTCACGCTGCGCGCGCATGCGATGGCGGTGCCGGTACCCGGCATGCGCAGCAACCCTGGCCTCGCGGCGCTGCGCGCGCTCGATGGGCCGCTGCTGTTCGCGCATGCCGACCTGTCGGGCTTTTCGGTGTTCGAGGAAGCTGCCTGGTGGGGGTGCCAGGCGGCGCTGAAAATCGCCGCCGCCTGAGGGCGGCCCGGGCTGCTGCTCAGGTACCCGACTGCACCGCCTCGGCCTGGCTGTCGCCGCCGCCCACCTGCTGGCGTCCCTCGGCCTGCGCCTCCAGCGCGCGGCGTGCGGCGCGGTCGGCCTGGCGCAGCTCGACATACCGGCGCAGCGCATCGTCCAGCGCCGGCAGCAGCGCGCCGCGTTCGCTGTGCAGCGATGAGTAGGCGGGGCGCGCCGCCGTGAAGCCGAATTCCGCCGCCGGCTTGGCCTCCAGGCGGGAAGCATCGACGCCGGCCAGTTCGGCCGCGCGGCGCGCCAGCTCGGCCCAGGTCAGTTCGCCCTGGTTGGCCAGGTGCCAGATGCCGGCTTCGCGGTCCACCGCGAGGTCCAGGCAGGCATGCACCAGGTCGGGCACATAGGTTGGCGTGATGGTCATGTCGCCGGCCGCCACGAACGGGTCGCCCCGTTCGAGTGCATTCAGGGCCTGCGTCACGAAATTGTGTTCGTCCCACGGGCCGAAGAAGGCGCTGGTGCGCACCACCAGCGCCCCCGGGTGGCTGGCGAGCACGGCCTGTTCGGCCGCCGCCTTGCAGCGGCCATAGACATTCAGCGGGCTGACCGGATCGGATTCCACGTACGGGCGCTCGTTGCGGCCGTCGAACACCAGGTCGCTCGAGAAGGTGGTGAGGTGCACGTCGTGAATGGCGCAGGCGCTGGCCAGGATCGCCGCGCCGTGGGTGTTCTCGCGCTGGCAGCGCTCGATGTCGTTCTCGGCGTCGTCCACGCGCACATAGCCGCAGGTGTTCACCACGGCCCACGGCTTGTACTTCGCCAGCGCGCGCTCGACCGAGTCGGGATCGGCGATGTCCATGTCCTGGCGCGACAACAGGCGGTGCGCCAGGTTGCGCTTCTCGCAGATGCGCGCGAACGCGCGGCCCAGCGTGCCGCTGGCGCCCAGGATCAGGATCGGCGCGGCGTCGGAGCCGACCAGGCGGTGGCCGTCGGCGGCGATCGAGGTGAGGGCGTCGGGCGTGGCGACCGGCTGCTGGCACAGGAAGCGGCCCGGACGGCGCCACCAGCCCTGCGCGCGCAGCACCGGATGCGACAGCGGCGCGCCGCTGGCGATTTCCTGCATCATGCGCGCCAGCGCGGTCGGGCGCGGCACGGGGCCGCGCACGTCGAGCGGGCCCGGTTCGTAGTAGCCGCGCTCGACCGTGACGAGACTGTTCCAGTCAAACGAGCCGAGCAGGGCCCAGACCGTCACCGCGCGCACGTCGACGCCATTGTCGCGCGACTGCTGGGCCGCTTCCCAGATCTCGAGCAGCCAGCGCATCTGGTCCTCGCGGTTGGCGTCGATGTGCGCTTCGGTGATCGCCAGCGGGATGCCGTAGCGTTCCCAGATCTCGGACAGCAGCGGCGCGATGCCCGGCGTCGGCGTGGCCAGCACGCGCGACGCCTCGATGTCGGCGCAGGGGATGCCGTCGGCCACGCCCCGGTGATGCGCCGGATAGCGCTCGGGGCGATGGTCGAGCCAGCGTTCGCTGGTCACGTAGTAGTTGACGCCGATGATGTCGGGCGGGCAGGGGTTGTCGCGGAACCAGAGGATGTCCGCGGCATCGGCGCCGCTGCGCAGCAGGTAGTTCCACAGCTTGTGCTCGGGGCCGACCATCCCGCACAGCAAGTCCCAGCCCAGCCAGCGCCGTTCGTTGTAGAACTCGGCGATCAGGCTCAGTTCGGGGGTGCTGTAGGTCTTGCCCAGGTCGTCGGTCTGCACCAGCTTGGCGTGGGGATTGACGGCGCGGATGGCGCGCATCGACAGCACGGTGGCGCGGCACTGGTTCAGCAGCGCATCGATGAAGGTGCGGTCGTCGCGGCCGTGCGGGTACCACACGCCATACAGGCCGGCGAAGCGCGCCGTGGTGCAGATCTCGTTGACCGGGGTGTAGAACTCGAGCCAGGGATAGCGCGCCGCGACCGCGCCCGCGTAGTCGGCCAGCTCCTGGGCGAAGCCGGGATGCACCAGGCTCGTGTGGCGCGGGCCGCTGCCGTGGTGGATCAGGCCCGCGATCGGGGTGACGCCGGCGGCGCGCAGCGCGGCCAGGCGTTCATCCGGCCAGCGCCAGTCGGCCTGGTCGATACCGTCGGGCGCGGTGCGTTCCCACAGGATCGGATAGCGGATGGCGCGGATGCCGAGCCCGGCGAAGCGTTCGATATCACAGGCGCGTCCGCCATGGCCGTTGCGGTCGAGCTGGCTGAAGTACTGGTCCTGCACGCGGTTGACCGTGCATTCGAGGCCACCCCAGAGTTCCAGGGCTTGCTGTGGGCTGTTCGTGCTCTTGTTCATGATAATTCTTATTCCTTAATTTTATGACAACAAATTACTCGCGGCCAGGCCCTGTTGGTAAGGCATCGTCGTTGGAGGACCAGCTTGCCGAGTCACGGCGCGGGTTGCGGTTGACAGCGCGGCGCCAACCTGCAACCATGCGGTCCATGATCTTTCCGAAAGCACATCGCATTCTTCTTGCCTGGTGGCGCCGCTGACAGCGCGCGGCCACGGGAAATGATGTGCATTTCAATTCAACGCCGCCTCGATCCAGGTGGCGTTCGTTCTTGACGCGGCGGATCGGGGCATTTACCTAGCAAAACCTCGCAGGAAACCTCGATGTCAACGCCTACTACCACTGCTTCTGCTACTGCCTCCACTACCGCTGCTACCGGCAGCCAGATCATCCTGACCGGCGACCGTCCGACCGGTCCGCTGCACCTCGGCCACTTCGTCGGCAGCCTGCGCGACCGCGTGAGCTACCAGCACCAGTACCGCCAGTTCGTCATGCTCGCCGACGCGCAGGCGATGACCGACAATATGGACGACTTGGGTAAAGTACACCGGAACGTGGTGGAGGTGGCGCTCGATTACCTTGCCGTAGGGATCGACCCGGCCAAGACCACGATCTTCATCCAGTCGCAGATTCCGGAACTGACCGAGCTGACCTTCTATTACCTGAACCTGGTGACCGTCGCGCGCCTCGAGCGCAACCCGACCGTCAAGGCCGAAATCGTCCTGCGCGGCTTCGAGCGCGACATCCCGGCCGGCTTCCTGACCTATCCGGCCAGCCAGGCCGCCGACATCACCGCCTTCAAGGCCGGCGTGGTGCCGGTGGGCGAGGACCAGATCCCGATGATCGAGCAGTGCAACGAGATCGTGCGCAAGTTCAACCGCATCGTCGGCCGCGACATCCTGGTCGAGGCCAAGGCCTTCGTGCCGGAAGTCGGCCGCCTGCCGGGCATCGACGGCAAGGCCAAGATGAGCAAGTCGCTCGGCAATACCATCAACCTGGGCGCCAGCGCCGACGAGATCCGCGCTGCCGTCAAGAACGTCTACACCGACCCGCTGCACCTGAAGGTGTCGGATCCAGGCCATATCGAAGGCAATGTCGCGTTCACTTACCTGGACGCCTTCGACCTCGACAAGGAAGGCCTGGCCGAGATGAAGGCGCACTACCAGCGCGGCGGGCTGGGCGACAGTATCGTCAAGAAGCGCCTGGAAGGCATCCTCCAGGAGATGCTGGCGCCGATCCGCGCCCGCCGCGAAGAGTTCGCCAAGGACCCGGCGCAGGTGATGAAGATGCTGCAGGAAGGCACCATGAAGGCGCGCGAAGTGGCGGCCGCGACGACCGACGAAGTGAAAAAAGCGCTGGGCCTGTCGTATTTCTGATGATGGGGGCGGGGCGGCTGCGCCGCCTCGCAGGCCCGGCCAGCCCTGCGGTAGCGCGACACGATCCCGCCGGTAGCATGAACCGAGCCTGTAGCAACTGCCAGTAGCCGGCTGCTGCCGACGATGGCAAGCTGCCTGCTTGTCCATCTTGCAGGAGTGGTTCATGAGCAAAGGCTTGCGCCTGACCGAACAATGGATGCAGCGCGCCCTGTGGCTGCTTGCCTTCGTCTTCGCCGGCTTCCTCATCGGCCTGGGCGGCCTGATCGTGCAGAACATCCGCCAGGTCGAGGCGCCGCTGACGGTCGAGCAGTTCATGGATCCGGCGCAGGCGGCCTCGCTGCGCACCGAGATGGCGGTCCAGGCCGGGCGCCAGGAAGCGGCCCGCTCGCGCCTCGACCAGGCCGGCCAGAAGCACGCGGTGGCGCAATCGAATACACGCGCGGCGCGCACCACCTTCGCCAACTGGCTGGCCACGCGCCAGGCCACGGCGCGACCCGAACAAGACCCCGAACTGATCACGCGGACCCAGGGCCTCGACGCCCTCGGACGCGCCGAACGCGCCGCCCTGGCGGCGGTCGAAGCCGAGCAGCAGGCCATGCTCGACGCCACCCAGGCCTACGAACGGGCCAGCCAGCGCTGGAATGCGCTCGAGGGGCCGGCGCGGCAGGCCCATGCCGACGCGGTCGAGGCACGCGAACTGCGCGTGTTCGGGTATCGGCTGGCGCTGACCCTGCCGCTGCTGCTGGGCGCCGCCTGGCTGTTCAGGCACAAGCGCAAGACACCCGACTGGCCGTTCGCCTGGGGATTCATCATCTTTGCCCTGTTCACCTTCTTCGTCGAACTGGTGCCGTACCTGCCGAGCTATGGCGGCTACGTGCGCTACATCGTCGGCATCGTCCTCACCGCCGTTGCCGGCCGCTACGGCATTCGCTGGCTGCAGGACTACCTGGCGCGCCAGAAGCAGGCCGAGACGCTGCCCGACGCCGAACGGCGCCAGGGCATGCGCTACGGACTGGTGCAGGCGCGGCTGGCCAAGGGCGTCTGTCCCGGCTGCGAACGGGCGGTCGACCTGAAGGACGGCAAGAACGATTTCTGCCCGCATTGCGGCATCGGCCTGTTCGACCGTTGCGGCGTCTGTGCGACGCGCAAGAATGCATTCGCCCGTTTCTGTTTCTCTTGCGGGACGGTGGCCAATACGACGTTGGCGGATTGAGCGGGAGAGGGTGGGGCTGGAGGGGCCGCCGGGCGTAGCAGGGCCGGTGCCCGTGCCTTGACGCCCAGACCTGCCGATGGAAGGACGTGATGCTGGTGTAGAGCGCGCCAGCCACGCCGGCGCGTTCGGACCGGGGTGGCTGGCGCCGATCCAGGCAGCTGGCGCGCCACCTGGCGGGGCAGGCGCTTAGTCGCGCAGGTCGGCCGGCACCTTGCCGCCGTTCGCGGCCAGCTTGTTCATGACCTGGCGATGCAGCCAGATATTCATCTTGGCCGAATCGCTGGTGTCGCCGGTGTAGTGCAGTTCGGCGGCCAGTTCCTTGCGCGACTGCAAGCTGCTATCGAGGTTGAGCAGCTTGAGCAGGTCGACGATCGAGGTGCGCCAGTTGAGCTGCTGGCCCGACGACTTCTGCATATCGTTCAGCAGTTGTTCGACATCGACTTGCGGGACCGGCGCGGCGGCAGGTGCAGCGGCCGGTGCGGCGGCCGGCGCGCTCGGCGCCGGTGCAGCCTGCGGCTGGGCGGGCGCTGCAGTTGGCGCACTTGGCGCCGCTGCCGTCGTCGCGGCTGGCGCCGCATCTTTCTTGCCTGGGAAAATTTTATGGAAGATATTGCTCAGGATACCCACGGGACCCTCCTTTTCTGGTGATTGCTTGCGAATATTATTGGCCATATAGCCCAGTGCGACTGCCAGGGCCGCGCCGCCGGCGGCCTTGATCAGTGTCGGGTGCTCGGCATAGAAGTCGCCCATACGATCGACAATGCCGGGATTTTCCTGTTGCGCCTTCTGTGCGATTTCCTGCACTTGCTCAGGCGAGACCTGCGACGCCTGCTCCGGCGTGATCTTGCCCGGCGCGTTACCGCCGAAGATCTTGCCCAGGGCGCCACCGGCGACCGAGGACAGCAGGCCGCCGCCGGCGCCGCCCAGCAGGCTGTTGAGCATGCCGGCGCGCTGGTCGGGGTTGCTCTGGCCGAACAACTGGCTGACCATTTGCGGGAAAGGTGGGGTCTGGTCCGAGTTCAGCGCGCTGGCGATGCCTTGCGCGATGCTGGCGCGGGGCGCGTTCTGCGCCACCTGCTCGAAGTCCTCGGCTGCCTTGCCATTATTGGCGGTGGCGGCGGCGCCGCCCAGGTATTGCTGCAACAAATTTCCTAAATCAAAAGCCATATCGTCTCCTGCTTGGGTTGATGCGGTAAGACCTGTGGACAGGTCCTGAAACACCAGCCTAGGCCGATGCCGTGCCTGGCTCTGTTCGATGACGAACCCAGGGCGGCACTGGCTCGACGATTCCCGGCGAATCGCTGCCTTGTTTGCCCCATAGACACTGATGGGCGCGGAAAGGTAAGCTGTCGCCATGCCCTACCTGCCGCTCGCCCTGTTCCTTGCCCTCTACCTGTTCGCCAGCCTGGCCTGGGACATGTCCCAGCTGGTCGGCGCCGCCTATCTCACCACCAGCCTGACCTGCTTCGTGGCCTACGCCATCGACAAGGCCGCGGCGCGCTCGCAGACCTGGCGCACGCCCGAATCGACGCTGCTGTTGCTGGGTCTGCTAGGCGGCTGGCCGGGCGGCGTGCTGGCCCAGCAGTGGTTACGCCACAAGACCGGCAAGCAGTCGTTCCAGCGCAAGTTCCAGGTCACGGTCGTGCTGAACATCGGCATGTTTGCGTGGCTGGCGTGGCGCCTCGCCACGCAATCGCTGTGAGCCGGCGGGACTGCGCGATGTGGCCCTATCCCCGCATCCTTGCCCACCGCGGCGGCGGCACGCTCGCGCCCGAGAACACCTATGCCGGCCTGCGCTGCGGCATGCAGGCCGGTTTCAGGGCGATCGAATTCGACGTCATGCTGGCGCGCGACGGCGTGCCGGTGGTCATGCACGATCCCGGCCTGGGCCGCACCGTGAAGGGCAGCGGCAGCGTGTTCGAGCACGATGCCCATGAACTGGCGGCGATGGACGCCGGCAGCTGGTTCGGTCCCGCATTCACCGGCGAACCGGTGCCGCTGTTCGAAGAATTCGCCGCCCTGTGCAAGGCGCACGGGATCTGGATGAATATCGAGATCAAGCCGGCGCCCGGCTTCGAGCGCGACACCGGGGCCATCGTCGCGCGCCACACGGCCGCATTGTTCGCCGCCGAACTGGCGCACGGCGAGCCCTTGCCGCTGCTGTCCTCGTTCAGCGACGTGGCGCTGGCAGCGGCGCGCCAGGCGGCGCCCGGCCTGCCGCGCGCCTGCCTGATGAGCAGGCTGGAGGGTGACTGGCACACCCGGGCGAGCGCGCTGGGCGCGCTTGCCATCCACACCAACCACCAGCACCTGGGGCGGGACATGGCGCGCGCGGTGAAGGCGGGCGGTTTCGGCCTGTTTTGCTATACCGTCAACGATCCGAGGCGCGCACGCGAACTGCTGGACTGGGGCGTGGACGCGTTCTGCACCGATCGCATCGACTTGATCGGGCCGGACTTTGCCTGAGTCGAGTGCCGCTCAGCAATATATTTAGCCGGGAGCCTCAAGTAGAGGGCCATCGGGGACGTTAAGAGTCTATCCCGGTAGGTAGGGGAAAGTTGATGCCGATGCATGGCGAGCGTGGGCAAGGCGTGAGGAGGAAGCATGGCTGTCCATGCGACGACGAGCAACGCAGCGCACGCTTGCCAGGCGCGGCAGGAACGACTCCCACCTACCGGGACAGACTCTCAGTATTCACGATCTCTTGAAAGCAGCAAGCATGGCACCCTCGACCTCCATCATTCCGTTTCCTTCGACCATCCACGGCACGCAATGGGCCGTCAGCGCCTGGCTCGACCTGGTCGCCAGGACGGTGATGACCGGTACGCGTGCAGGCGGCGCGGGCGCCGCGCCGTGCACCGAGGCCAGCCGCGCGCAGCGCGCCCGGATCCTCCAGCTGGCCGCGGCCAGCATGCTGGCGCCGGCCGTGCGCCAGCCACGCGTGCTCGGCGATCTGTTGCGTTAAGGAAGCACTGATTTATTCTGAGGGTTGGGATTGGCCAGCAAAAAAGGTGGCCTGCAAGGCGCGAAATCGCAGCAATAGCTAGCTATTGCAAGATTTTGCAACGCCGCAGGACGCCTATTTTTGCGTCCAAGTCCGCCCTCGTGAATAAATCAGTGCTTCCTTAAGCATGGCGGAGGCTGTCAATATCGGGCGGACCGAGTTGGGCCGGGACAGCTAGGCTATAATCGTTCCTTTATTGGCACGCTGCCTCATTCCGCCTTCCCAACAGACATGAAATCCTCAGACATTCGCGAAAAGTTCCTCAAGTTCTTTGAGTCCAAAGGCCATTCCATCGTGCGTTCCAGCTCGCTGGTGCCGGGCAATGACCCGACCATGCTGTTGACCAATAGCGGGATGGTGCAGTTCAAGGATGTGTTCCTGGGCCTGGATACGCGCCCGTACTCGCGCGCCACCTCGGTGCAGCGCTGCGTGCGCGCCGGCGGCAAGCACAACGACCTGGAAAACGTCGGCTATACCGCGCGTCACCACACCTTCTTCGAAATGCTGGGCAACTTCAGCTTCGGCGACTATTTCAAGCGCGATGCCATCAAGTTTGCGTGGGAGCTGTTGACCAACGTCTACGGCCTGCCGGCCGAGAAGCTGACCATCACCGTCTATTTCGAGGACGACGAAGCCTACGACATCTGGGCCAACGAGATCGGCGTGCCGCAAGAGCGCATCATCCGCATCGGCGACAACAAGGGCGCCCGCTACGCGTCGGACAACTTCTGGCAGATGGCCGATACCGGCCCATGCGGCCCCTGCACCGAGATCTTCTATGACCACGGCGCCGACATCTGGGGCGGTCCTCCGGGTTCGCCGGACGAGGACGGCGACCGCTTCATCGAGATCTGGAACCTGGTGTTCATGCAGTTCAACCGCGACGAGTCGGGCACCTTGAGCCCGCTGCCGAAGCCGTCGATCGACACCGGCATGGGCATGGAGCGCCTGGCCGCCGTACTGCAGCACGTGCACAGCAACTACGAGATCGACCTGTTCCAGAACCTGATCCGCGCCGCCGGCCGCGAGACCGGCATCACTGAGCTGGGCAACAATTCGCTCAAGGTCATTGCCGACCACATCCGCTCGGCCTCGTTCATGATCGTCGACGGCATCATCCCGAGCAGCGAAGGCCACGGCTATGTCCTGCGCCGCATCATCCGCCGCGCGCTGCGCCACGGCCACAAGCTGGGGCAGACCCGCCCGTTCTTCCACAAGCTGGTGGCCGACCTCGACATCGAGATGGGCGAAGCCTATCCCGAACTGCGCGACGCCCGTGATCGCGTGGCGTCGGTGCTCAAGGCCGAAGAAGAGCGTTTCGGCGAGACGCTCGAAAACGGCATGAAGATCCTCGAAGCCCAGCTGGCCAGGGATCCGAACAAGCTCGACGGCGGCACCGCCTTCACCCTGTACGACACCTACGGCTTCCCGCTCGACCTGACCGCGGACATCTGCCGCGAGCGCGGCATCGCGCTGGACGAAGAGGGCTTTGCCGCCGCCATGGAGCAGCAGAAGAAAACGGCGCGCGCCGCCGGCAAGTTCAAGATGGCCGCCAACGTCGAGTACGCGGGCGAGAAGACCAAGTTCGTCGGCTACGAGTCGCTGGCCCACAATACCCACGTGCTGGCGCTGTACGCCGATGGCGTCAAGGTCGATGAGCTGAAAGCCGGCCAGGCCGGCATCGTGGTGCTCGACACCACGCCGTTCTACGCCGAATCGGGCGGCCAGGTGGGCGACCAGGGCGCGATCGGCGCCAACGGCAAGCTGTTCGAGGTGGAGGACACCCTCAAGATCCAGGCCGACGTGTTCGGCCACCACGGCGTGCTGCGCGAAGGCTCGCTGAAGGTGGGCGACACGGTCGACGCGCAGGTCGATACCGTCAAGCGCGGGCGCACCATCCGCAACCACTCGGCCACCCACCTGATGCACAAGGCCCTGCGCGAAGTGCTGGGCACCCATGTGCAGCAGAAGGGCTCGCTGGTCGACCCGGACAAGACCCGCTTCGACTTCAGCCACCCGCAAGCGGTGACGGCCGACGAGATCGCGCAGGTCGAGGCCATCGTCAACCGCGAGATCCTCGAGAACCACGCGACCGCCTCGCACAATATGAGCTTCGACGACGCGGTCAAGCACGGCGCCATGGCGCTGTTCGGCGAAAAGTACGGCGACACCGTGCGCGTGCTCGACATCGGCACCTCGAAAGAGCTGTGCGGCGGCGTCCACGTGACGCGCACCGGCGACATCGGCCTGTTCAAGATCGTGTCGGAAGGCGGCGTCGCCGCCGGCATCCGCCGCATCGAGGCGGTGACGGGCGAGGGCGCGCTGGCGCTGGTGCAGTCGATCAACCGCAAGCTGGTCGAAGCGGCCGGCGCACTCAAGACCAATCCGGACGAGCTGACGGTGCGCATCGCCCAGGTCCAGGACCAGGTCAAGCAGCTCGAGAAAGAAGTCGCCGCGCTGAAGTCGAAACTGGCTGCGGGGCAGGGCGACGAGCTGCTGGGCAAGGCGGTGGACGTCAACGGCATCAAGGTGCTGGCCGCCACGATGGAAGGCGCCGACGTCGCCACGCTGCGCGAAGCGATGGACAAGCTCAAGGACAAGCTGCAGACGGCCGCCATCGTGCTGGCCAGCGTCGTGGACGGCAAGGTCAGCCTGATCGCGGGCGTCACCAAGGATGCCACCGGCAAGGTCAAGGCCGGCGAACTGGTGAACTTCGTGGCCCAGCAGGTGGGCGGCAAGGGCGGCGGCCGTCCCGACATGGCGCAGGCGGGCGGCACCGATCCGTCGGGCTTGCCGGCGGCGCTGGCCGGCGTGGCCGGCTGGGTGGGCGAGCGCGCATAACGCCTACGACGCTTCAATCAACGCCGCCTTCGGGCGGCGTTGTCGTTGGTGCAGCCGGCACGGCGCGACCGGCGCCGCAGGCAGGCCGGTCGAGGGCGTGCGATGGCCACGTGCAGACTCCTTGCTTGCCGCCTGCTGGTTTCTTACTGGCCGCGCGGAAGTCCCGCACTGGCCGCGTGATCGCCCCGTACTGGCTGTTCGCAGGCCTCGCACTGGCGCCGCACCGGCTGTTCGCGGCCGCCTTGCGCTCGCTACGCGCTCGCTTCTAGCAGCGCAAACATTTTCTCCCTGCCTTGCCCGATCGTCTATTGCGTGTCCTGTTTTGGATCACATCT
>Ga0265780_10000249_pt1 | contig 85288 bp, 84 predicted proteins | sample P1T30metagenome_FD_192432 | JGI IMG/M metagenome (GOLD analysis project Ga0265780, IMG submission 192432) | Plant litter microbial communities from East Loma Ridge, Irvine, California - P1 T30 | ecosystem: Environmental > Terrestrial > Plant litter > Unclassified | place: USA: California...
TTTTTCACTGGGTTAAATTGGCATTTTAGAACAGGTCCTCTCATCCTGTGTGGTTTTTAATAAGAACCGACGTGACTGCTGCAAGAGCCGAGAGTGCCGCAGCAATTACGGCTATCGTAGCGCTCCGTCTAGCTGATCTAGCCGTGATCTCAAGTGTCGACATTTTTACCAGAAACTCTATAAGCGACAGGACTTGCTGCTCCGACAATACTGGAAAATGGGAGACCTCAGGCGGTGCATCGAGCACTCCGTCTCGACGATGGGCGTAGCGCATCTGAAGGGCGTAACTGTGAGCTCCAGATTTTTCGATATAGTTAGATTTGCGAAAAATCATCGGGTAGCGTTTAAAAGCCTGATCTACTTTCTCTGGGTCCAACCCCAACTCTTTGGCTAGCGAGGGTGCAGACCGCGCCCACCAAAACGGATTTGCCCCGAGATACGTTATCAGTGGGACAAGTATCTCGATGTCGTTCGGAATTGTTGCTGTTCCCATAGGATTCTCCGTTTGGACCACAACGCCTTCTTTCCGTCACAAATGAACCCAGTAACAACTCGTCGCCATGTCGACCGCAACTGCAGTCCCGATTTCACGGCACGCTTATACGGTGACATTCAGTATTCGAGGTCGTTTGGCTGAGTAAAGCGCCAAACGAGGCGCTTTACACGCATACTCTACATCGCCTTTCTCAGTAAATCATCTCCCGACACCAATGGCCGCTTCTGGCCGATTGCAGGCAATCGATAAGGCCCAGCGTACGGCCATGCCGCCGTCGGAGCAATGTAGAAGTCTGGTCAGCCATTCTTATGCGCGCTCCGGCAAATGAATCGAGCGCGCCAGCAAATGCCCCGCCAGCCAGCCGCCGATCAAGCCGCCGATGTGGGCCGCGTTGTCGGTGTGCGGATAGATAAAGCCCATCCACAAACTGAAGAGCAGGAAGGGGAGCATCGAGCCGCGCAGGTCGGCCACCACGGTGGGCGGCACGCCGCTGTCCTTGCGGCCCAAAAAGGCGAGCAGGCCGCCGATGATGCCGAAGATGGCGCCCGATGCGCCGACGCTGTTCACGTGCGGGTTCCACAGGACGCTGGCCAGGCTGCCCGACAGGCCGGCCAGCAGGTACAGGCCCGCAAAGCGCACGCTGCCGAAGATGCGCTCCGTGACTTGCCCTACCTGCCACAGCGCCAGCATGTTGAAGCCGATGTGCCAGATGCTCCCGTGCAGGAACATCGAGGTGAACAGGCGCCACCATTCGCCCTTCAGGGTCTGGCGGCCATAGTTCGAGCCCCAATCGACCAGCTGCTGCGCCTGCAGGATGGCCGAGGCCTCCGGGTTCAGCGCGAACAGCTGGCGCAGCGGTCCTTCGAGGAAGCTCTGGTAGCGGTAACGCGCCAGCCACATCAGGGCAAACACACCGATGTTCGCCACCAGCAGGCCCCAGATCACGGGCGTCGACGGGCTCCAGTAATCGATGCGGTCATGGAAGACCTCCTGCTCGGCGTGCGCTTCGGCGAAGGCCTCGGTCTGGCGCGACGGCAGCAGGGCGACGATGCGGTCGGCCGTTGCCGCGTCGGGCGCGCTGAAGCCGATGCGCAGGTCTTCCTTCACGCCGAGCACGCGGAAGCCGACGTCGCTGCCGCTGGCATACACGTTGACGATGTCGACCACCTTCAGGCGCTGCTCTTCGCGCAGCGGCATCCGGAACGAACGGTGGCGGCTGCCGCGCAAAATCACGAAGTCGGGGCCGATCTCGATCGTGCCATTGCCGCGGTACTGGAAAGGGTTGGTCGGCCAGTTCGGGCCGGCCATGTAGAAACGCAGTTTGAAGACGTGGTCGCCCGCCATGCAAGAACCCTCAGCCGCGCTGGCGCTCGTGGTTCCACAGCACGTCGCTGCCGCCGGCAAAGCGGTTCAGCACGCGCGCCAGCACGAACATCAAATCAGACAGGCGGTTCACGTATTGACGCGGCTGCGGGTTGATCGTGTCCTCCTTCGACAGGGCCACGATGGCGCGCTCGGCGCGGCGGCACACGGTGCGGCACACGTGCGCGGTCGAGGCGGCGCGCGAGCCGGCCGGCAGGATGAACTCCTTCAGGATCGGCAAATCGGCGTTGTACTTTTCCAGCAGGCCGTCGAGGCGCGCCACGTGTTCGTCCTTGATCATCTGGTAGCCGGGGATGCACAGCTCGCCGCCGAGGTCGAACAGATCGTGCTGGATCGAGACCAGTTCCTCGCGCAGGTCAGGCGGCATGTCTTCGCACAGCAGCAGGCCGACAAAGGAGTTCAGCTCGTCGACTTCGCCCAGCGCGTGGATGCGCGCGCTGTCCTTGCCGGTACGGCTGCCGTCGCCGAGGCCGGTGCTGCCGTCGTCGCCGGTGCGTGTGGCGATTTTAGAAAGTCGATTGCCCATGATTATGTCCAGACCATAAAAAAAGATAGCCCGAGGATACGACAAAACGATGTGATTGTGCTTACAATCCTTGGCATGTCCGCTCCCCTTGAAGTCTCCCTTGAAGTCCCCCTCGTGGCAAGCCCGGAACGCCGCGAACAGGTTGCCGCCGCCCTGCGCGCCAGGCTGCCGGAACGCGCGGTCCTGCACGATCCCGAAGACACGCGTCCCTACGAATGCGACGGCCTGGCGGCCTACCGCCAGTTGCCGATGGTCGTCACGCTGCCGTCCACCGAAGCCGAGGTGCTGGCCATCCTCGCCGTCTGCCGCGAGCTGGACGTGCCGATCGTCCCGCGCGGCGCCGGCACCGGCCTCTCGGGCGGCGCGCTGCCGATCCACGACGGCGTGGTGCTGTCCACCGCGCGCCTGAACCGCATCGTCGAGATCGACGCGCATGCGCGCACGGCGATTGTGCAGCCGGGCGTGCGCAACCTGGCCATTTCGGAAGCGGCGGCGCAATACAACCTGTACTACGCGCCCGACCCGTCCTCGCAGATCGCCTGCACCATCGGCGGCAACGTGGCCGAGAACTCGGGCGGCGTGCACTGCCTGAAATACGGCCTGACCGTGCACAACGTGCTGCGCGTGCGCGTGGCCACCATCGATGGCGACATCATCGAGCTCGGTGGCGAAGCGCTCGATGCGCCGGGACTGGATTTGCTGGCGGTCTTCATCGGCTCCGAGGGCATGCTCGGCATCGTGCTCGAAGTGACCGTCAAGCTGGTGCCGAAACCGGCCGCGGCCCAGGTGATCATGGCGAGTTTCGATGACGTGGTCACCGGTGGGAATGCCGTGGCCAGCGTGATCGCGGCCGGCATCATCCCGGCCGGCCTGGAGATGATGGACCGGACCTCCTCGCGGATGGTCGAACCCTTCGTGCATGCCGGCTACGACACCGATGCGGCGGCGATCCTGCTGTGCGAGGCCGACGGTACGCCGCTGGAAGTGGCCGAGGAAATCGAACGCATGACGGCGGTGCTGCAGGCGGCCGGCGCCAGCGCCATCACGGTGTCGCAAACCGAGGCCGAACGGATGCGCTTCTGGTCCGGCCGCAAGAACGCCTTCCCGGCGGCGGGCCGCATCTCGCCGGACTACTACTGCATGGACGGCACCATCCCGCGCAAGAACCTGGCGCAAGTGCTGACCGGGATCGAGGCCATGGAAACGGCCTTTGGCCTGCGCTGCGCGAATGTGTTTCACGCCGGCGACGGCAATCTGCACCCGCTGATCCTGTTCGATGCGAACAAGCCGGGCGAGTTCGAACGCGCCGAGGCCTTTGGCGCGGCGATCCTGGCGCTGTGCGTGGAAGTCGGCGGGACGATTACCGGCGAACATGGCGTGGGCATGGAGAAGATCGATTCGATGTGCGTGCAGTTCGGGCGCCTCGAGCTCGATGCCTTTTTCGCCGTCAAGCGCGCATTCGACGCGCCCATGCTGCTGAACCCCGACAAGGCCATTCCCACGCCGCACCGCTGCGCCGAATTCGGCAAGATGCGCGTCAGCGGCGGCGTGCTGCCTTTCCCCGACTTGCCGCGTTTTTAGAAACACACAGATGATCGAGACATTCAGGGAACAGGTGCGCGCCGCCGCCGCCAACGGGACCGCGCTGCGCATCCGCGGCGGCGGCAGCAAGGACTGGTACGGCCAGGCTTTCGAGGGCGAGATCCTCGACACGCGCGGGCACACGGGCATCGTCGACTACGAGCCGACGGAACTGGTGATCACGGCGCGCTGCGGCACACCGCTCGCCGAGATCGAGGCCGTGCTGGCCGAACAGAAGCAGATGCTCGCCTTTGAGCCGCCGCGTTTTGGCGCTGCGACCTTTGGCGGCGCGATTGCCGCCGGCCTGTCCGGCCCGCGCCGCGCCAGCAGCGGCGCCGTGCGCGACTTCGTGCTCGGCGCCCACCTGCTGGACGGAAAGGGCGAGCTGCTGCGCTTCGGCGGCCAGGTGATGAAGAATGTCGCCGGCTACGACGTCTCGCGCCTGCTGGCCGGCTCGCTCGGCACGCTCGGGCTGATCACGCAGGCGTCGGTAAAAGTGCTGCCGCGTCCCTTTGCCGGGACCACGCTGCGCTTCGAGATCGATGCGACCGCGGCGATCCGCAAGCTCAATGAATGGGGTGGCCAGCCGCTGCCCATTTCGGCCAGCTGCTGGCATGCCGGCGTGCTGGCCCTGCGCCTGTCCGGCGCGCAGGCGGCGGTGGATGCGGCCGTGAAATCGCTCGGTGGCCAGGTGCTGCCTGACTGCGCGGCCTTCTGGGCGTCGGTGCGCGAGCAGCAGCATCCCTTCTTTGCGGGCGATGCGCCACTGTGGCGCCTGTCGCTGCCGTCCACCACCGGCGCCATCGTCGTGAAAGGCGAACAGCTGGTCGAGTGGGGCGGGGCGCAGCGCTGGCTGCGTGCGGGCAGTGAGGATGCCGAGGCGATTCGCCGCACCGCGTCGGCCGCCGGCGGCCATGCGACGCTGTTCCGGGGCGGCGACAAAAGCGTGGGCGTATTCCAGCCGCTGGCGCCGGCCGTGGCGCGCATCCACGAACGCCTGAAAGTGTCGTTCGACCCTGCGCACCTCTTCAATCCGGGACGGATGTACTAGACCATGCAAACCAATCTCGCCGATTTCATCAAGGGCACGCCGGACGGCGACGAAGCCGAAGCCATCCTGCGCGCCTGCGTGCACTGCGGCTTCTGCACCGCCACCTGCCCGACTTACCAGCTGCTGGGCGACGAACTCGATGGCCCGCGCGGACGCATCTACCTGATCAAGGGCGTGCTGGAAGGCGCCCAGCCAACCCGCAAGACCCAGCTGCACCTGGACCGCTGCCTTACTTGCCGCAATTGCGAATCGACCTGTCCCTCGGGCGTGAAATACGGGCGCCTGGTCGACATCGGGCGCCGCGTGGTCGACGAGCGCGTGCCGCGCCCGCTGGGCGAACGCCTCAAGCGCAATACGCTCAAGGCATGCCTGCCGCGCGCCGGCCTGTTCAAGGTGGGGCACAAGGCCGGCATGCTGGTGCGGCCGCTGCTGCCGAAAACGCTGCAGGACAAGCTGCAGCCGGCACGCGCGGCTGCACGCTGGCCCACGCGCACGCATGCGCGCAAGATGCTGGTGCTGGAGGGCTGCGTGCAGCCGGCCATGGCGCCGAACGTGAATGCCGCCACGGCGCGCGTGCTCGATGCCGTCGGCGTGCAGCTGCTGGTGGCGCCCAAGGCCGGCTGCTGCGGCGCGGTGCGCTACCACATGAACGACCAGGCGGGCGGGCTGGACGACATGCGCCGCAACATCGACGCCTGGTGGCCGTATGTCGAGCAGGTGGAGGCGATCGTCATGACGGCCTCGGGCTGCGGCGTGACGGTCAAGGAGTACGGCCACCTGCTCGCGCACGACCCGGCATATGCGGCCAAGGCGGCGCGCATCACGCTGCTGACGCGCGATTTGTCGGAGGTCCTGCCCCAGTTCGAGGCCCAGCTGGCGTTGCAGGTAGAGGGGAGGGGCGCGCGGCGCGTGGCCTTCCATCCGCCCTGCACGCTGCAGCATGGCCAGCAAATCCGCGGCAAGGTCGAGGGCGTATTGCGCGCCGCCGGCATCGACGTGGTGCTGTGCGCCGACAGCCATTTGTGCTGCGGCTCGGCCGGCGCCTACTCGGTGCTGCATCCCGAGATCGCGCACGAACTCCGGGACCGCAAGCTGGCGCACCTGGAAGCGACCGGGGCGCCGGAAATCGTGTCGGCGAACATCGGCTGCGTGAGCCACTTGCAGTCGGGGACGGAGACGCCGGTGACGCACTGGATCGAGCTGCTGGACAGGCAATTGGCGTCCGTCTGATCGTCGTTCAGCCAGCGTGGCAGGGCAGGTGTGCGATTCGAACAACGCTCAAGTGTTTCCTTATGGAAATAGGCGAACGGTTCGCAGTATCATCGCTGTCGTCATCCCCACCTGTCCTCATTAGTATCCATGTTTTCCAAGCACCTGCGTTTTTATTCGGCTTCGCTCCTGCTCAGCCTCGCTGCGGGCGCCGCCCAGGCCGCCGAGCCACTGGCCGCCATCAATGCCGTCCCCGGCAAGCCGGTCTGCCACGCCGCCCCGGCCAGCATCGACGGCAAGCCCGTCGCCGCCAAGGTGTGCGTCATCGGCGGCAGTTTTTCCAGTGACCGCTACGCCCTGATCCTGAACGGCACCGTGGTCGTCCAGGGCATCGACGACCAGACCACCGAGGGCGTCGCCGGCAGCTTCGACGGCCAGCCCGTGATGCTGCGCTGCGTGCCGCAGTCCCTGTACCCGAAGGCGACGCCTGAGGAAACCCAGGCCGAAGTGCGCCGCATCCTGCCGAACGCATCGCCGGAAAAGGTCGTCGAGACCGCGACCGACGTACCGGCGATGGGCCTCGAGCTGGGCCGGATTTGCACCGCCACGCGCGGCGCCCAGGCGCTGATGGCGGTGCAGGTCCTGTTCGACTGAACCGTCTGCAAGCAGCGTGAGGGCCGTGGTAGCATCCGGTTCCTTCCTGATCTCCAAGAGTAAGCAATGAGTTTCGTATTCCGCCTCGTGCGCGAAGAGGGCGGGGCCGAACCCGCCGTCGTGTTCGAGGATTCCACCAGCCCCGGCTACGTGCCGCTGTGGGAAGAAGTCGGCGTCTACGATGCGCTGTACAACAGCGACGGCAAGCCGGCGCGCGACGTTTCGCGCAGCATCGCCTATGGCCTGGACCGCATTGGCGAAGAAGCGGCGCTGAACCGCCTGCTGCCGTCCAGCCTGGCCATGGGCGAGGCGATCCGCTTCCTGGAAAACGTCAACCGCGGCTGTGTGGTCCACGGCACGGCGCAGATCGAAACACGCTGAGCCATGCCGCGTCCCACCCTCACCATTTCCGGCGAAACGCCGGACCGCGCCCGCGTCGAGCAACTGCTGCTTGACGATGCCGTCCTCGTGTTCGAAGACTGCGATTTGTCGGGCGCCGATTTGTCGCGCCTGCATTTGCAGGAGGCGAGCTTTCGCAATTGCGCCTTCCTCGAGACCTCGTTCTACGCTGCCAGGCTGGCGCGCACGCACTGGCAGCGCTGCCGCGCGGGCCACGCCGACTTCGAAGCCGCCGACCTGGTCGACGCGCGCTTCGCTTCCTCGGACCTGAACAACAGCAGCTGGCGCCGCGCAAAACTGGCCTCGGCCAGCTTCCGCAGCTGCAAGCTGACCGGCGCCAACTTCGAGGACGTGAGCTATCTCGGCCTGGCCTTCGAAGACACGCTGCTGGTGGGCGCCGACTTGCGCCGCATGTCCTTCCGCAAGATGAAGCTGGTCGGGCTGGACTTCGCCGATGCCGATCTGTCGGGCTGCGACTTCCGCGATGCCGTGTTCGAAGGCGGCGGGTTGCGCGACGCCCACATCAAGGACACGCGTTTCGATGGCGCCGATTTACGCGAAGCCGACCTCGGCGGGCTGAAGTTGACCAACGCCAAGCTGTTCTTGGGCGCGACGATCTCGCCGCGGCAGGCTGCCGAGCTGGTGCGGGCAATGGGACTGAATGTCGGCTAATTCTGGGTAGGTTTATTCGGCAACGGGTGTTGCAGTAGATGTAAGCAAATGCCAGCGTTGTAAGCGAATGTTAAAGCTGTCAACAGTCCCGTGCGCCACGGCGTTCTTGGTGGAGTGACAATCAAACGTCTGCTGATAAAACAACCAAGAGGAGCTGCATCATGAAAAAAACCATCGCCACCCTGATCGCCGGCCTGTTTGCAAGCGCTGCCTTTGCCCAATCGCCAGCTACGCCCGTCGCAAAAGTCAATGCAGAGAAAATGGATGCAAAAACCGCCGTGCTGGTGGATAACAAGGATGTGAAATCGGCCGTCAAGGCCGACAGCAAGACCAACACCGTGGTGGCCCAGGCCGAGCCGCAAACGACCAAGAAATCCGAGAAGCAGGCCAAGTCGGACAAGCAGGCCAAGCCGAAGCACACGGCGCATAAAGACAGCGCCAAGTCCAGCACTGGCACGGACACGAGCGGCGCCACCGCGTCGGCCACCACCGCGACCGACAACACCGCCAACCCGAGCGCGTCGTCGAACATGGCCACCGGTTCGAGCACGGCCTCGGCAACCGGCCAGGGCGGCAGCGACATGGCGCCAACGCCAAGCTCGACCCCGATGACCTCGCCAGCGCCGATGACGCCGCCAACCACCGCGCCGACCGAAACCGGCATGTCGCCTGCACCGGCTTCGACCGTGCCGCCGACCAGTCCGCTGACCCCGGTCGACACCCAGGCCGCGCCAACCCCGGCAACGCCGACCACCCAGCAATAATGTTGCTTTGGTAGAAGAAGCCCGCTTCGGCGGGCTTTTCGCCGTTGTTGTGTCCAGGCCTGAATCACCATTCTTTGCGCTGTATCAAACATCGGGCGCACGCGAGATGGAAACGCGCCGGCAAGGCGCGTGTTCGGTCTACGCTGAGGTTTATGGCGGCCTGCGCGCCGTCCCACCTCAGGAGCTTGTCATGGCCATCGAATCGAGCGAAGAGACTGTCAACGGCAAGGACGGCAACCAGATCTTCTTCCGTAGCTGGCACCCGCCCGGCGCGCCCAGCGCCCTGGTCATCATCTGCCACGGGGTGAATTCGCACAGCGGGCAATACGAATGGACGGCGCGCCAGCTGGTCGACAGCGGCTTCGCGGTGTATGCGCTCGATTTGCGCGGGCGCGGCAAATCCAGCGGCGAACGCTTCTACGTCGAAGACATCGAGGAATACGTGGGCGACCTGGCGACCCTGGTCGACCTGGCGAAAACGCGCGAGTCCGGACTCGCTGTCTTCCTGCTGGGACACTCTGCCGGTGGCGTCGTGTCATGTGTCTATGCGCTGGAGCACCAAGCGGAGCTCGACGGCTTCATCTGCGAAAGCTTTGCCTTCAAGGTGCCGGCGCCGGACATCGCGCTGAGCATCATCAAGGGGCTGAGCCATATCGCGCCGCACCTGGGAGTATTGAAACTGCACAACGAGGATTTCTCACGCGACCCGGAAGCGGTGCGCGCGCTGAACAGCGATCCCTTGATTGCCGGCGAGATCCAGCCTGCCAGCACCGTCGCGGCCCTGGTGCGCGCCGACGACCGCCTGAGGAAATCCTTCGACCAGATCACGCTGCCGGTCTTCATCATGCACGGCACCGTCGACAAGGCCACCGTGCCCGCCGGCAGTCAGTTCTTCTACGAGCACGCCGGCTCCCCGGACAAGACCCTGAAACTCTACGAGGGTCATTACCACGACCTGCTCAACGATTACGGCAAGGAAGACGTGCTTGCCGACACCACGCACTGGATCAGGCAACACCTGCCGCGCAGCGCAACAGCCGGACTCGCATAAAGCGTTCGCGTGGCTCGTCGCGTGGACGGGTTCCGCGTCCACGCGTCGATCCGCACCCGGTCATCACCACTGCCGGTGCCGCCATGCACTACACAACTCATCCATTGGTAGTCGAATTACACCTTTTGTCTTATCATTCCCCAAACAATCCAGAACGTAGCGTAGTTTTGCTACTTTCCGGCCGGAAGAAAAGACAAGGAGACTACCAATGCAGCTTCGCCGCAGCGCCGCCATCCTGGCGGCATCTTTTGCACTCAGCCTGAACGCCTGGGCCCAGCAAGTCATCGCCAAGGCCGCGTCGCCGGGCCAGGTGCTCGACGTCGAAGTCCAGATCGAGAATGGCGGCAAGCTCGCCTATAGCGTCAAGCGCAAGGGCAAGGACGTCATCGGCCTCTCGCGCCTGGGTTTCAACCTGGCCAACGCACCCAAGCTCGACGGCGGCTTTTCCCTGCTGAAGCAGGCGGCCACGCTGCACGATTCGACCTGGGAGCAGCCCTGGGGCGAGCGCCAGTTCGTGCGCAACCATTACCGCGAACTGCGCGTCGAGGTCGAGCAAAAGAACCGCGGTAACCGCCGCCTGGCCATTGTCTTCCGCATCTATGACGACGGCATCGGCTTCCGCTACGAATTCCCCGACCAGCCGCAATTGCGCGATACCGAGATCAGCGACGAGCTGACCGAATTCGCGCTGGCCCAGAAGGGCACGGCCTGGTGGATCCCGGCCGGCGAACTGCCAGGCCTGGAAGAAGAAATCCGCAAGTCGCCGCTGGCCGAGATCGGCACCGCCAACACCCCGCTCACCGTGCGCCTGGACGACGGCACCCACATCGCCTTCCACGAAGCGGCGCTGGTCGACTACGCGTCGATGTGGCTGCGCAAGGTCGATGGCCAGAAGCTGCGCGCCCAGCTGGTGGCGTCGCCAAACGGCCCGGCCGTCGTGCGCCACGGCGCCTTCACCACGCCATGGCGCACCATGCAGATCGCCGACAACGCGGCCGGCCTGTACATGTCGGACCTGGTCCTGAACCTGAACGAGCCGAACAAGCTGGGCGACGTGTCCTGGGTCAAGCCGTCGAAGTTCGTCGGCGTGTGGTGGGAGATGCACCTGCAATCGGGTACCTGGAACGCCGGTCCCAAGCATGCGGCCAATACCGCGAACACCAGGCGCTTCATCGACTTCGCCGCCAAGTACGGCTTCCGCGGCGTGCTGGTCGAAGGCTGGAACAAGGGCTGGGAAAGCGACTGGGGCCATGGCGGCGCCGACTTCAGCTTCACCGAATCCTATCCCGACTTCGACTTGCCTGGCCTGGCCGCCTACGCCAAGACCAAGGGCGTGCGCCTGATCGGCCACCACGAGACCGGCGCCAACCTGCCGTCCTACGAAAAGCAGATGGACGCGGCCTACAAGCTGTATGCCAAGCACGGCGTGGACAGCGTCAAGTCGGGCTATGTGCACGAAGCCGGCTCGATGCAGTTCATGGGCGAGGATGGCAAGCCGCGCTACGGGCACTATGACTCGCAGCTGGGCGTGCGCCACTTCCTGAAGGCCGTCACCGAAGCGGCGAAATACCACATCGCGGTCGACACCCACGAACCGGTGAAAGACACCGGCCTGCGCCGCACCTACCCGAACTGGGTCTCGCGCGAAGGCGCGCGCGGCGTCGAGTACAACGCCTGGGGCAACCCGCCGAACGCGGTCGACCACGAGGCCAAGCTGGTCTTCACGCGCATGCTGAGCGGCCCGATGGACTACACGCCGGGCGTCCTGAGCCTGGTGGGCGCGGAAGGCAAGGTCTTCAACTCGACCCAGGCCAAGCAGCTGGCCAACTTCGTGGTGATCTACTCGCCGATCGCCATGGCCGCCGACCTGCCGGAAAACTACGAGAAGTACCCGGCTGCCTTCAAGTTTATCCGCGACGTGCCGACCGACTGGGCCGATACCCGCGTGGTGAACGGCGCCGTCGGCGAATACGCGACCATCGCGCGCAAGGACCGCAACTCGAAGGACTGGTACGTGGGCGCGGTGACCGACGGCGAACAGCGCACGCTGGCGCTGCCGCTGGACTTCCTGGATGCCGGCAAGCGCTACACGGCCGAGATCTACCGCGACGGCGACGCCGCCGACTACCGCAGCGAGCGCCGCTTCGACCTGGTGGTCGAGAAGCGCACCGTAACGGCCAAGGATACGCTGCAGCTGAAACTGGCGCCGGGTGGCGGGCAGGCGATTCGGTTGTCGCCTGCGCGGTAAAGGGGAGGGCCGACGGCCAACGGGGCCATTCGGCCTGCGGCCTCTCGTGTGGCCTCGGGTCGAGTGAGTTTTCGCGAGACTTGCGGCCAGCATTTCGTGGCACCATCGCAGATCGATACCGTACCGGAGACTCCATGGCTGCAAGCGCTGTTCAACGTTCGATCACCTTCCTCGCAAGCCTGCTGGTAACGGCCGGCGCCAGCGCCGCCAGCGTGACGGAAGAACCCATCTCCTTCGATTCCCTCTCCATCACGCGCCTGACCCTGCCGGCCGGGAACGGCCCGCCGGTCCGCTACTACCTTTCCAGACCCGCACAAAAATCGCCGCTGGTGCTCTATCTCCAGGGCTCGGGCTGCGTGCCGCCTTTCATCGGACTCGGCACCGACAAGCGCGCCTCGACCATCTATTCCTGGCTGCCGCTGGCGCAGCAAGGCCGCTACGCCGTGATGGCGGTCGACAAGCCGTATCAGTCCGACGCGCCGCAGCAGGGCCAGTTCGGCTCGGCCATCGGCTGCGCCGGTGAATTCAATGCCCATTTCTCCTACGACGCCTGGCTGGCGACGCTCACAACGGCCGTGCGCCATGCCTTGCGCCGGCCCGAAGTCGATGCGCGCCGCGTGCTGGTGATCGGGTCCTCCGAAGGCGCGCCGATGGCGGCGGGCCTGGCGCGTGCGCTGCCCGAAGTCACCGACGTCGTGCTGCTGGGCGCAAACGGGCCGTCCCAATTGTTCGACTTCGCCGCCAACATCTACCGCTCAAACGACAGCGACGAGATCAAGGCGCTGCGCCTGCAGGAGCTCGACGCCACCTACAGCGCCATCGCCGCCGACCCCGCCAGCACCACGAAGTACGCCTGGGGCCATCCCTACCTGCGCTGGAGTTCCTTCTTTGCCCAGTCGACGGTGGACAACCTGGCGCACTCGAAAGCGCGCGTCTACCTCGCCGCCGGCATGCAGGACAACAGCGTGCCGATCGTCTCGACCGAGGTGCTGTACACCCAGCTGCGGGTGCGGGGCCGGGACGTGACGATGCGGCGCATCCCGCTGGCGGGCCACAGCCTGGTGCCCGATGGCCGGCCGATGCCGGAAGCGCAGAAGGAATACGACGCCTTCATGGCGTGGTTCGAACGCCGGTGATCGGCTTCGGTCGGCGCGCGAGCAACTGCTCGATGTCGTCGCGGATTTCTTCCGGTCTGGTTTTCGGGGCGTAGCGCTTGACGACGTTGCCGTCGCGGTCGACCAGGAACTTGGTGAAGTTCCACTTGACGATGCCCGTGCCCAGGATGCCGGGCGCCGCGCGCTTCAGGTAGCGGAACAGGGGATGGGCCTTGCCGCCGTTGACGTCGATCTTGGCGAACAGCGGGAAGCTGACGCCGAAGCTGCGCTCGCAGAATTGGCCGATCTCGGCCTCCGTGCCCGGTTCCTGGTTGCGGAACTGGTTGCAGGGGAAGCCCAGCACTTCGAAGCCTTGTTCGCCGTAGTCGCGGTGCAGGGTTTCGAGGCCGAGGTATTGCGGCGTGAAGCCGCAGCCGCTGGCGGTGTTGACGATCAGGAGCACCTGGCCGCGGAAAGAGGACAAGTCGACGGGCGTGCCATCGAGGGCGGGGGCGGAGAAGTCGAAAACGTTCATGTGTTGATAATACCAACACATCGGAGTAGCGTGGGCACGGGGCGCCCACCCTAGCTTTCAAACGTCTCGTCCGTTACACCAAGCCGAGATGTTCCGTTCCCGCCGAGAAATCGCGGTTCTTCGCGTGCTTGGAATTGAGCTTGATCGTCAGGCGCAAGTCGTTCACCGAATCGGCATTGCGCAGCGCGTCTTCGTAGGAAATCTTGTCGGCCTCGTAGAGGTCGAACAGCGCCTGGTCGAAGGTCTGCATGCCCAGCTCGCGCGACTTCTTCATGATTTCCTTGATCTCGTGGACCTCGCCCTTGAACACCAGGTCCGAGATCAGCGGCGAATTGAGCATGATTTCCATCGCCACCACGCGGCCCTTGTCTTCCTTTTTCGGGATCAGGCGCTGCGACACCAGGCCGCGCAGGTTCAGCGACAAATCCATCAGCAGTTGCTGGCGGCGCTCTTCGGGGAAGAAGTTGATAATGCGGTCGAGCGCCTGGTTGGCGCTGTTGGCGTGCAGGGTGGCCAGGCACAGGTGGCCGGTTTCGGCAAAGGCGATCGCGTGCTCCATGGTCTCGCGGTCGCGGATCTCGCCGATCTGGATCACGTCCGGCGCCTGGCGCAGGGAGTTCTTCAGGGCCGCCTCGAAGCTGTCGGTGTCGACGCCCACTTCGCGCTGCGTGATCACGCAGTTGCGGTGCGGGTGGACGAATTCGACCGGGTCCTCGATGGTGATGATGTGGCCGTAGCTGTTTTCGTTGCGGTAGCCGACCATCGCCGCCAGCGTCGTCGACTTGCCCGAGCCGGTGGCGCCGACCATGATCACCAGGCCGCGCTTGGCCATGATCACGTCCTTCAGCACGGTGGGCAGGCCGAGGTCCTCGAACTTCGGGATCTGCGTGGTGATCGTGCGCAGCACCATGCCGACGCTGCTCATCTGGACGAATGCCGAGACGCGGAAGCGTCCCAGGTCGCCCGGGCTGATCGCGAAATTCGCTTCGCGGGTCAGCTCGAAGCCGGCGGTTTGTTTATCGTTCATGATGGACCGCGCCAGGTCGGCTGTGTGCGCGGCCGTCAGCGGCTGGTTCGACACCGGCGTCATGCGGCCGTCGATCTTGATCGCGGGCGGGAAGCCGGCGGTGATGAACAGGTCCGATCCGCCCTTGCTGACCATCAGGCGCAGCAGGTCGAACATGAATTTTGAAGCCTGGTCGCGTTCCATGTCTTAACCCGGGAAGTTTTCTGGGATTTTCGCGGCAAAGCGCGCGGCGCTGCTGGAGATGATATTCCGGCGCACCAGGTCGGTCAGGTTCTGGTCCAGGGTCTGCATGCCGACGTTGCTGCCGGTCTGGATGCTCGAATACATCTGGGCGATCTTGGCTTCGCGGATCAGGTTGCGGATGGCCGGCGTGCCGAGCATGATCTCGTGCGCGGCCACGCGGCCCGAGCCGTCCTTGGTCTTGAGCAGGGTCTGCGAAATCACGGCCTGCAGCGACTCCGACAGCATCGCGCGCACCATCTCTTTTTCTTCGGCCGGGAAGACGTCGACGATACGGTCGATGGTCTTGGCTGCCGACGAGGTGTGCAGGGTGCCGAACACCAGGTGGCCGGTTTCGGCGGCGGACAAAGCGAGACGGATCGTCTCGAGGTCGCGCAGCTCGCCGACGAGAATGGCGTCCGGATCTTCACGCAGGGCCGAGCGCAGCGCGTTGTTGAAGGAGAGGGTGTGCGGGCCGACTTCGCGCTGGTTGATCAGGCACTTCTTCGAGTCGTGCACGAACTCGATCGGGTCTTCGATGGTCAGGATGTGGCCGTACTCGTTTTCGTTCAGGTGGTTCACCATCGCCGCCAGCGTGGTCGACTTGCCCGAGCCGGTGGGGCCGGTCACCAGCACCAGGCCGCGCGGTTTCAGGGCCAGCTCGCCGAAGATCTTCGGCGCGTTCAGTTCTTCCAGCGACAGGATCTTCGAGGGAATCGTACGCAGCACGGCCGAGGCGCCGCGTTCCTGGTTGAAGGCGTTGACGCGAAAGCGCGCCAGGCCGGGAATGGCAAACGAGAAGTCGCACTCCAGCACCTCTTCGTACTGCTTGCGCTGGCCGTCGTTCATGATGTCATAGATCATCGCGTGCACGTCCTTGTGCTCGAGCGGCGGCAAGTTAATGCGGCGCACGTCGCCATGGACGCGGATCATCGGCGGCAGGCCGGCGGAGAGGTGCAGGTCGGAGGCTTTGTTCTTGACCGAGAAGGCGAGTAATTCGGAGATGTCCATTTATAATCCTGTGCCGTGAGGGGCGCAGCTTCGGCTGCGTGCTCGCATGTCCCGAATATTGCCCAGAGAAAACGATTATGGACACAATCGCCGCTAACTTGCAAGCTGTCGAAGCGACAATCGCCGCCGCCGCCAGCGAGGCCAGACGGGCCCGTTCCAGCGTCGAGCTGCTGGCCGTCTCGAAGACGTTTCCGGCGGAAGCGGTGCTGGAGGCGATGGCAGCCGGACAACGCGCCTTTGGCGAAAACTACCTGCAGGAAGGCGTGGAAAAAATCGCCGCCGTGGCGCGCGCGCAACCGGATGCGCCCGTCGAATGGCATTTCATCGGTCCGATCCAGAGCAACAAGACAAGACCGATCGCGACCAGTTTCAGCTGGGTGCATACCGTCGAGCGTCTGAAGATCGCCCAGCGCCTGTCGGAACAGCGCCCGCCGGAGCTCGGCCCGCTGAACATCTGCCTGCAGGTGAACATCAGCGGCGAAGCCACCAAGAGCGGCGCCGCGCCGGCCGAACTGCCTGCACTGGCGCGGCAAGTCGCGGCCCTGCCCAACCTGCGCCTGCGCGGGCTGATGGCGATCCCGGAGCCGCAAACCGGCCCGGCGCTGCAGCGCGCCGCCTTTGCCCAGCTGCGCAAGCTGGGCGAGGCCCTGCGCGCGGAGGGCATCCCGGTCGATACGCTGTCGATGGGGATGTCGGGCGACATGAAAGCCGCCATCCTGGAAGGCGCGACCATCGTGCGCGTCGGCAGCGCCATTTTCGGCACACGTACTTATCACAAGGATTCGGAATGAAGATCGCTTTCATCGGCGGCGGGAACATGGCCACGGCGCTGGTCGCCGGCCTGGCGAAACAACTCGGCGCGCGCGCGCAGGTGCATGTGGTCGACCCGAACGTGGACGCCCTGGGGAAACTGGCGGCGCAGTATGGGGCGACGACGGCGTCAAGCATCGATGCCGCTGTCGGCGCCTGCGATGTGGTCGTGCTGGCGGTGAAGCCGCAGCAGATGCGCGAGGTGGCTGCTTCCCTCGCGCCGCAATTGGCCAGGGGCCCGCTGGTGCTGTCGATCGCGGCGGGCATCCGCAGTGCGGACCTGTCGCGCTGGCTGGGCGGCTACGGCGCCATCGTGCGCACCATGCCGAACACGCCGGCGCTGATCGGCATGGGCATCACCGGCATGGTGGCCACGCCCGATGTGACCGGCGCCCAGCGCGCGGCGGCCGACAGCGTGATGCGCGCGGTAGGCGAGACCGTGTGGCTCGATGACGAGGCGCTGATCGATCCGGTGACGGCGGTGTCGGGGAGCGGGCCGGCCTACGTGTTCTACTTCCTGGAAGCGATGCAGGCGGCGGCGGTGGAGATGGGCTTGAGTGCGGAGCAAGGCAAGGCGCTGGCGCTGGCCACGTTTGCCGGCGCGGCGCAGCTGGCGGCGCAGTCGGATGAAACCCTGGAAGTGCTGCGCCAGCGCGTGACCTCGAAAGGGGGCACGACGCATGCGGCGGTTTCCAGCATGGAGGCGGCGGGCGTGAAGGAGGCGATCATGGCGGCGATGCAAGCGGCAGCGGCGCGCGGACGCGAGTTGGGGGAGGAGTTGGGGGCGGACTGAATCCGGCGTTTCGAGGTGCGGGTGTTGGACCGCGTGGGCACAGGAGCGTGTGCCCACGCGGTGCAACGCCTGCTAGAACCGCGAACCGAATCGTTCTCGAATCATCGGCATCACCTGCGGCAGGACCCGCTGCGCCACCGGCATCACACGCGGCAGCACATTCTGCACGACCTTCCACGCCGATACGCCGGTCGCCACGAGCGCCAGCACCGGCTTCGGCCGCGCAATCAGCATCCCCAGCGCGACGCCGCCGGCGGCCAGCAACACCTTGCGCTTGGCCATCAGCGATGCGCCAACGCCGCCCAGGCGCTCGACCGGCGCCTTCAGCAGGTTGATGTCATACGCGATATCCCCGCGCTGCTGCGCGCACTCCGCAATCAAATGCGCGCGCCGCACCGACAAGGGTTTCTTTTCACTGTTCATGCGCCGCTCCCGTGCCCTTGATGAAGGCGATATCCTTGTTCAGCTCGCCGAGCGTGGCCGCCATCATCGGCGGGCCGGACGCGAAGCGTGCACGTACCCGCAGCAGGATCACGACCGCCGCCAGCGCGAACACGCCGGCCATGGCGCCGATCGCCAGCAGGCGGTGGGTGTCCCAGAACAGCACGATCACGAACAGGGCGACGAGCATGAAGGCGCCGGCGCCGAGGAAGGCGGCCAGCAGGGTCCAGGCCAGGTAGCCCAGGATGCGCTGCGCCTCTTCCTGCACCTCGACCGCCGCCAGCGCCAGGCGCGTGCGCGCCATGGCCAGGACGGTCGAGCCGATCCGGCCCAGGGTCTCGGTGACCGCCATCAACGGCGGTTGATCAGCATGCCCAGGATGACGCCGGCGGCGGCGCCGATGCCGACCGCTTTCCACGGATTGTCCTTGACGTAGGTGTCGGTGGCTTTCGCGGCCGCTTTCGATTTCTCGATGACTTCCAGGTTGGCCAGGCCTTCCTTGGCGCTGGTCAGGGCGCCCTCGAACTTGGCCTTGGCCGCTTCGAGCTGTTCGCCGGTGAGCGAGCCGCCGTGGCGCAGCCAGGCTTCCGCGTCCAGGATCACGGTCTTCAGGTCGGCCAGGAGCTGGTCGCGGGTGCCGGTCTGGGTCGGGATTTTTTCCATCATGTTCAAGCCTCGTTACGTGAAGTGGTTGGCCGCCGCCGCGTGGGCGGCTGTGTGGCGGTAAAGGGTTGTGTATTTCGGACAATGTTATCCGAATGCATAGTCTAACGCGACACCGGCAAAAAGGGCCGCACCCAACCAATTGTTGTGACGGAAGGCGGCAAAGCAGCGCAGGCGGTCGCGGTCGCGGATCAGGGTGTAGTGGTAGAGCGCCATGCCGGCCGCCGCCACCACGCCGCCGACGAACCACCAGCGCAGGCCCAGCAGCCAGCCGCAAACCAGGTCGATCGACAGGGCCACGCCGTAGCACAGCATCACGGCGGCCACGTCGTAGCGCCCGAAGGTGATGGCCGAGGTGCGCATGCCGATCTTCAGGTCGTCGTCGCGGTCGACCATGGCGTACTCGGTGTCGTAGGCCACGGCCCAGAACACGTTCGCCGCCAGCAGCCACCAGGCCACCGCCGGCACCTGGTCCTGGATGGCGGCGAAGGCCATCGGGATGCCGAAGCCGAAGGCGATGCCGAGATAGGCCTGGGGAATCGCGAAGAAGCGCTTGAAGTAGGGGTAGGTGCCGGCCACGATCACGGCCGCCACCGACAGCTGCTTGGTCAGCGTGTTCAATGGCAGGATCAGCAGGAAGGAGACCAGCGCCAGCACGGCGGCCACCATCACCGCTTCCCAGGCCTTGATGCGGCCGCTGGTCACCGGGCGGTCGACGGTGCGCTTGACGTGGCGGTCGAAGTCGCGGTCGGCATAGTCGTTGATGGCGCAGCCGGCCGAGCGCATCAGGGCGGTGCCGAGCACGAAGATCAGGAGCACATGCCAGGGCGGCGTGCCGCCGGCGGCCATCCACAGCGCCCAGAGGGTGGGCCAGAGCAGGAGAAGAATACCGATCGGCTTGTCAGCGCGGACCAGCCGAAAATAAAGCGCCAGCTTGTTCATGGAATCGCGGTCTTGTTGTGTACAAGACAGCGATTTTAACGGGTAAATTTGAAATCGCGGCTAACGGTACCGGAGAGGCGCAGGGGGGCACGTAAGCGGGTGGGAACGGAGTGCCCACCGTACGGTTGCGTCACGATGCCATTCACGGAGCCAATCCGGTCAAGCCGCCTTCTCCAGCGCCAGCATATCGACCCCCGGCAAATCGCATTCCGCCACCGCATTCACGATGGCGTCAATCGCCGCGCGCCGCGTAAAGCTCTTGCGCCAGACGATCACCACGCGGCGCGAGGGCGCGGGTGTTGAAAACGGCACGAAGGTGAGCATGCCGTTCGGGTCGTCCATGTCGCGCACCGAGGCGCGCGGCAGCACGGTCAGGCCGATGCCGCTGGCCACCATGTGGCGGATCGTTTCCAGCGACGAGCCCTCGAAGGTGCGCTGCATGCCGTTGCCCGGCGACGAGAAGCGCGCCATCTCGGGGCAGACTTCCAGCACCTGGTCGCGGAAGCAGTGGCCGCTGCCGAGCAGCAGCATGGTCTCGGCCTTCAAGTCGTCGGCCGAGATTTCCTTGCGCTTGGCCCAGGCATGGGTGCGCGGCATCGCCACCACGAAGGGTTCGTCGTACAGGGTCTGCATCAGCATACCGTGGTCGGGCAGGGGCAGGGCCATGATCGCGGCGTCGAGCTCCCCCTGGCGCAGCAGTTCCAGCAGCTTGACCGTGAAGTTTTCCTGCAGCACGAGCGGCATCTGCGGCACGTTGTCGATCAGGTTCTTCACCAGCGGCGGCAGCAAGTACGGTCCGATGGTGTAGATCACGCCCAGGCGCAACGGGCCGGCCAGCGGGTCCTTGTTCTGCTTGGCCAGTTCCTTGATCGCCGCGGTCTGCTCGAGCACGCGCTCGGCCTGGGCCACGATCTGGGCGCCGACCGGGGTCACCGAGACTTCGGAGCCGCCACGCTCGAACAAGGTCACGCCCAGCTCGTCCTCCAGCTTCTTGATGGCGACCGACAAGGTAGGTTGCGCAACGAAACAGGATTCGGCGGCATGGCCGAAGTGCTTGGCGCGGGCGACGGCAACGATGTATTTCAGCTCGGTGAGGGTCATGGGCGTCCGGGAGTCGAATTGCAGGGAAGCAACGATTGTCCTGTCTTGGGTGGCGGTGTTGGCCAAAGAAAGTGTATTTTACCGAACATCTTAATCGATATAATTGTCGGGCGGGCGTATGTTGTCTTTACATGCGCCCGCGCCCCACCAGAAAGGCAAGCATGACCACCCCCTTCGGCCCGGCGGAAGCCCAGGCCTATATCCACAAGCTGCTCACGGTAATGTTCCAGCAGGGCGGCTCCGACCTCTTCATCTCCGCGGATTTTCCGCCCAGCATGAAGCACCAGGGCAGCATGAAGCCGATGAGCCAGCAGCGCCTGTCGGGCGAAGTCACGCGCGCACTGGCCATGTCGCTGATGAACGAGCGCCAGCGCGCCGAGTTCGAGGCCGAGATGGAGTGCAACTTCGCGATCTCGCTGCCGGGCGTCTGCCGTTTTCGGGTCAACGTGTTCGTCCAGCAGCAGAGCGTGGGCATGGTCGTGCGGACCATTTCCTCGGAAATCCCGAACTTCGAGAAGCTGGAACTGCCCGAGGTGCTGAAGGAAGTCGTGATGGCCAAGCGCGGCCTGGTACTGGTGGTCGGCGGCACGGGGTCGGGTAAATCGACCACGCTGGCGGCGATGATCGACTACCGCAACAGCAATTCGGCCGGCCACATCATCACGGTGGAAGACCCGGTCGAGTACGTGCACAAGAACAAGAGCTGCCTGGTGACGCACCGTGAAGTCGGCGTCGACACCCATTCCTGGCACAACGCCCTGAAGAACACCCTGCGCCAGGCGCCGGACGTGATCCTGATCGGCGAGATCCGCGATACCGAGACCATGGAACACGCGATCGCGTTTGCCGAAACCGGCCACCTCTGCCTGGGCACGCTGCACGCGAACAACGCCAACCAGACCATGGACCGGATCATCAACTTCTTCCCCGAAGAGCGGCGCAACCAGCTGCTGATGGACTTGTCGGCCAACCTGCGCGCCATCGTCTCGCAGCGCCTGGTGCGCACCGAGGACGGCAAGGGCCGCAAGGCCGCTATCGAGATCCTGCTGAACACCCCGACCATCAGCGAGATGATCCTGAAGGGGAATTTCCACAGCATCAAGGAGATCATGCAGAAGTCGCGCGAACTCGGCATGTGCACCTTCGACCAGGCACTGTATGAGCTCTACAACAAGGGCTACATCAGCTACGACGAAGCCCTGCGCAACGCCGACTCGGCGAACGGCCTGCGCCTGCAGATCAAGCTCTCCGGCGACCGCCGCGAGCCGGACGAGGGCGGCAACGCCAAGCCGGCCACGCTGTCGATGGCGCTCGAAGAAGAACCCGAAGACCCCGCGAATCCCGCTTGAACGATCCAATGCCAAATTTCGAAAACAAGATCTGCCCGCGCGCCGAACTGAAGGCGCGCGTGGCCGCGCTGCCGAAACCCGTGGTCCTGACCAACGGCGTCTTCGACATCCTGCACCGCGGCCACGTCACCTATCTCGCGCAGGCACGCGCCCTGGGCGCCTCGCTGGTGGTGGCGGCGAATACCGACGCCTCGGTCAAGCGCCTGGGCAAGGGCGACGACCGCCCGCTGAACACCCTGGCTGACCGGATGGCCGTGCTGGCGGCGCTGGAATCGGTGAGCCTGGTGGTGGAGTTCGACGAGGACACCGCCCTGGAAACCGTGCTCGAAGCCCGTCCCGACATCTACGCCAAGGGCGGCGACTACGTGATGAGCGCCATCCCGGAAGGGCAGGCCGTGCTGGCCTACGGCGGCCAGGCGGTCGCCATCGACTTCGAGCACGACCGCTCGACCACCAAGCTGCTGACCAGGGTCCGCGCCGGCTGAACAGCCGGGGGCAGCTTGACATTCGGACACAAGCTCGGCCGTAAATTCGATGGCGCGGTCAATCGCCAGGCCGCACCGCGGCAGCCGCTAATTCATCAGCCGCATTGCTGGAGCGGCGCGACGGCGACGTCCAGCATGCCGATCGCGGTGTTCTTGGCGCTGCCGAGGAAGGACGAGAAGGCGTCGCCCACGCCGCCGGAGACAGTGGTCTTTTCGCCCGGGCCGCCGATGCAGCTGCTGTTGCGGTAGAACTCGACCAGCACGCCGTTCCGGCCGAACAGGCGCAGGCGGGCGGTGTCGCGCACCGCGGCCGGCTGGGCGGACGGCGCGGGCGTTTCCTGCGCCGAGGAAAGCCCAGAATAGCGTTAATGATTCCTTGCGGCAAAAAACTGTGGCGAATTTGCTGCGGTTAAGTGCGGCGCAAGCTGGGCGGCGCCACCACCAGCGCCGTCAAGACAGAGCTCGTGTCCGAATGTCGGACCCGAGCCTGGCCGTCGGGACGGCCACGCGTGCGATGGTGTCGACCAGTACGCCGGGCGGGACGGGTTTGACCAGGTGGGCGGCGAAGCCGGCTTGCTGGGACATGCGGCGGTCTTGCTCCTGGCCGTAGCCGCTGACAGCCACCAGTGCGCAGCCGGCGCAGCCGGGGAGCTGGCGCAGGGCGCCGGCCAGCACGTGGCCGCTCATGTCGGGCAGGCCGATGTCGAGCAGGATGACCTGGAACGGTTCCGCGCCGGCGCGCGCCAGCGCGGCCCCGGCCGAGTGCTCGATGCTGACCCGGTGGCCTTCGGCTTCGAGCAGCAGGCCCAGCGTCTGCGCCGCATCGACGTTGTCGTCGACCACCAGGATGCGCAGCGTGCCGATGGCCGCGGCGCTGGTGGGGGCCGGGGCGGCCGGCGCGGTGGTGCTGGACGCGGACAGCAGCGGCAGGCGGATGGTGAAGGTGCTGCCGCGGCCGGCGCCGGCGCTGTGCGCCTCGACACTGCCGTGGTGCAGCTCGACCAGCTTCTTCACCAGCGCCAGGCCCAGGCCCAGGCCGCCCTGGGCGCGGTCCGGCGTACGCTGGGCCTGGGTGAACAGGTCGAACACCACCGGCAGCAGGTCGGCGCCGATGCCGATGCCGTTGTCGCTGACGCGCAGGACCGCCACGGCGCCGTCCTGTTCCAGCGACACGTGCAGCGCGCCGCCCTCGGGCGTGTACTTGGCGGCGTTGTTGATCAGGTTGGCCGCCACTTGCACCAGGCGCGTGCGGTCGCCGCAGACCGGCATCGCCCGCGGCGCCACGTCCAGCGTCAGGCGGTGGCCGCGAGCGTCGATCACGGGCTTGATCTGTTCCACGGCTTCGCGCAGCACGGCGCCCAGCTCCACCGTCGACTGGCTGATCGTCACCAGCCCCCGCGTGACGCGCGAGACGTCCAATAAATCGTCGACCAGGTGGGTCATGTGCGCCACCTGGCGGCTGATCACGCCGCTGACTTCCTTGATGCGCGGGACATCGCCGAACAGCACGCGCAGCAGCTGGGCCGCGCTGCTGATCGGCGCCAGCGGGTTGCGCAGCTCGTGCGCCAGCATGGCCAGGAATTCGTCCTTGCGCTGGTGCTCGCGCTCCAGGCGTTCCTGCTGGCGGTGCAGGCCGTCGAGCATGCGGTTGATCGATTTCGCCAGCGTGATGGTCTCGCTGCTACCGGCCAGCTCCGCCCGCGATTCGCCGATGCCTTCCTCGCCCAGCTTGCCGGCAAATTCTTCCAGCCGGCGCAGGTCTTGCGTCAGTCCGAGCGACAGGCGCGAGCCGAGCAGGAACACCACCAGGGCGAACAGCGCGGTGATGGCGGCGATCAGCCCGTACTGGGTCCAGGGCGTGTCCAGGGTCGCGCTGGCGCCGGACACGTCGGCCTTCAGCATCAGGTCGAGATGGGTAAAGGCGTCCGGCGCCTGCACCGGCACCTCATGCGCATGGCTCCCCGGCTGCGCGCGCCAGGCCAGGATCGAGGAAGGCGTCGGGCGCAGGTCCTGCAGCGCGATCTTGTACATCAATGCGCCTTCCGGCGTGTTGGTGCGCGAGTAGCGCAGCAAATTCGCGCCCACCAGCTCGGCGCCGCCGGGACGGTCGAAGATGGCCGCGCCTTCCGCGCCCTGGTCGATGCGCTTGCGCAGCCACGCCATCTGCTCGGTGTCGAAGCGCTCGAGGCCATTGCCCGAGATCGGCTTGCCTTCGAAGTCGGTAAACAGCACCTGCACCGGGATGCCATTGACCTGCCGCAGGCTGTTCAGGAAAGGCGCGAGATAGGTTTCACGGCCCGCGCTGTCGACCAGGCCGGTGGCCAGGATCGGGCTGTCGGCCACGTCCTTCATGCGCGAGGCCAGGGTCGCCAGCGTGTTGCCCACGGTGCGCGCATGGAAGGCGGTTTCGCGCTGCTGCAGCAGGGTCACCGCGGCGTCGTGCTGGCGGTTCACCAGCCACAGCGAAGCGGCCGCCACCAGCAGCACCGCCACCGCGGTGAGGATGGCCGAGGCGATCGCGAAGCGCCGCGTCAGGCTGCCTGCCTTGAGCGTGGTCCACATCTCAGTCGTCCGTCGGGACCAGCACGCCGTCCTTGCGGTAGCGCGCAATCAACAGCTCGCGCACGCCCAGGGCTTCGTGGCGCCCCGGCGTGAACGGCGGGGCATAGGTCTTGATCAGGCCGTCGTGGCGCCGCACTTTTTCCAGGGCGTCGCGCACTTTCTTGCGGTCGGTGCTGCCGGCCAGGTCGATGGCCTTGGCCAGGATATGCATCAGGTCATAGGCATGGGCCACGCCCACTGGCCCGTCGATGTCCTCGATGCGGCGGATCTTCGACACCGCGGCGGCGGCGTTCATGAAGCGCGCCAGCCGTTTCTTGTCGGCGTTGAAGAAGGAAAAAGTCTGGATCACGGAAAAGTCGACCTGGTACAGGGCCGGGCCCGCCTGGCGGGTGAACTCGCCGCCGGTCACGCCCCAGTGGCTGAGGATCGGCATCCGCTCGCCCGGCGGCAAGGCGGCCACTTCGCGCACCAGCACCGCCGCCTCGTCGTCGTTGGCCACCAGCACGATGATCTGGGCGCCGGCAGCGCGCAGCGCCTGGTAGCGCGCCACCAGGGTCTGGTCGCGCCAGTTGTACCAGGCGGTCTGGACGATGCGAATGTCCTTGTTGGCATCGACAAATTTCTCGGCCGCGGCCAGGTTGCTGCGGCCCCAGGAAGTGTTCGTCAGCAGCAGGCCGACGTTGCGCAGGCCGCGCTGGCGCGCCGTTTCCAGCATCTTCGGCATGGCCAGGCTGTCGCGCAGGGACAGGCGGTAGACGTAGTTCGGGCGCATGCCGTTGTCGACGATCATGTCGGCCGACGACCAGGCCGCCATGAACAGGGTGCGCGTCGCCTTCAGGGTCGGCAGCTCTTCGATGATCACCGGGCTGAAGCGGCCGCCGAAGACGGCCACCAGATCGGGCATGCGCGCGAATTCCTCGATATTCCGGATGCCGCGCGCGGGCAGCGAACGGTGGTCCTTGTTCACCAGCTCCAGCGGCCGCCCGCCGAGCACGCCGCCGGCACGGTTGATCTCGCCAATGGCCGCGCGCAGGCCCAGTTCCACGGCCTGGGCCGAAGTGCTGTTATCGAGGCCGAATTCGGCGTCGAGGCCGATCCTGACGGGCGCCGGCGCCGCCATGGCCCCGGCGCAGACGGCCATCCAGGCCATCAAGATGGCGGCGAAGGCGTTGCGCAGTCGGGAAGCGAAGGGGTTCGGCATGGCGGTCTTTGGACAGGAAGGTCGGATATTGTAATCGGTAAATATTTTCAACCCCGCCACAGCTGAGCTCCACTGTCGGTAATTTGTTGAAATTGCTTACATGGCAACCCAGCTGCTGGTTCTGTTGTTCAGGCGCCGCCGGCGTAGCCGTTCTGGCGCCAGGCTTCGTAGACGACGACGGCGACGGTGTTCGAGAGGTTCAGGCTGCGGTTCTCGGGCATCATGGGGAGGCGGATGCGTTGGGCGGGCGGGAAGCGTTCGCGCAGGGCGGGGTCGAGGCCGCGCGATTCGGCGCCGAAGACGAAGACGTCGCCGGGCTGGAAGTCGACCTTTGCGAAGGGCGCGGAACCATGGGTGGTCATGGCGAACATGCGTGACGGGTCGGGCTGGGCGTCCGCCAGGAAGGCGTCCCAGTTCTTGTGCACCTTCATGCTCGCGTAGTCGTGGTAGTCGAGGCCGGCGCGGCGCATCTTGGCGTCGTCGAGCGGGAAGCCGAGCGGTTCGATCAGGTGCAGTTGCACGCCGGTATTGGCGCACAGGCGGATGACATTGCCGGTGTTCGGCGGGATTTCAGGTTCGACCAGGACAACGTGGAACAAGTGCTTCTCCTTATTTAGTGTGGGGGCGTGCGGGCGAAGACGAGGTTCGACACGCGCGCCGCGCCGGCCCGCTTCAGCGTGGCCGCGATTTCATTCAAGGTGTGGCCGCTGGTCATGACGTCGTCGACGACGCCGACGTGGCGGCCTGCTACCCATTCCAGCGCAGCGTCGGCAACCGCGAATGCGCCGCGGATATTGCCTGCGCGTTCGCTTGGCGCCACGCCGGACTGGGCGGCGGTGTCGACGGCCCGCATCAGCAGGCGCGGCCGCAGGGGCATGCCGAGCGCGGCGGACAGCGGCCGGGCAATTTCCAGCGCCTGGTTAAAACCACGCTCGACCAGGCGGTGCGGCCCCAGCGGGACCGGGCACAGCAGCTCGGGCAGGGGCCAGCCGGGCTGGGCCAGCACGGCGTCGACCAGGCGCGCCGCGAACCAGGGCGCGAGCGGCAGCTGGGCGCCGAACTTCAGGCGCAGCAGCAGGGCGTCGAGCGGCGCGGCGTAGTCGGCGGCGGCGAGCGTGGCGTCGAACTGCGGCGGGTCCGCGATGCAGCCGGCGCAGCGTTGCCCGGCCTGTTCGTGGGCGCCGAGCGGGTTCGCGCAGCAGGGGCAGCGCAGGCCGCCGGGCGCGGCGTAGCGCTCGCGGCAGGGCGTGCAGACGACCGCCGGCGCCGTCTCGCCGCACAGCGCGCAGGCGCAGGGCAGCAGCGCCCCGAGCACGGCGCGCGGCCAGCGGTAACGCCACAGTCGCAGCCGCCCGGTCATCGGATCATATTCCTACAAACATGTACACTCCCGCCATTATCTCATTTGAACGCATCAACACCATGGCAACTCCCCCCTCCCCGTCGAAAATGAGCGCGCCGATCGACCAGCAACGCGTGCGCGCGCTGTTTGCCGATCCGGCCAGCGTGGCGCCCGCCGGCTTCCTGCGCCGCGAGATCGCCAGCCGCATGCACGAGCGCCTGGCGCTGGTGAAGATCGTGCCGCAGCGCGTGCTCGACGCCGGCTGCGGGACGGGGCCGGACTTGCCCCTGCTGCAGAAAACCTATCCGGCCGCGCACATCGTCGGGCTCGATGCCGTGCCCGCCATGCTGGCGCGGGCGGGCACGCCGGCGCCGGCGCCGCGTTCGCTCGGTTCCATGCTGAGCCGCCTGATGCCGGCCAAGACCGGTGTCGACCTGGTGTGCGGCGACTTCGGCACGCTGCCGATGGGGCCGAACTCGCTCGACCTGGTGTGGTCGAACCTGGCGCTGCACTGGCATCCCCAGCCGGACCGCGTGTTCGCCGAGTGGCGCCGGGTGCTGCGCGTGGATGGATTGCTGATGTTTTCGAATTTTGGGCCGGATACGTTCAAGGAGCTGCGGGCCGCGTTTGCGGCGGTGGACGAGACGCCGCATACCTTGCCGTTCGTGGACATGCATGACTTCGGCGACCAGCTGGTGGAGGCCGGGTTCTCGACGCCGGTGATGGATGCCGAGCGCATTACCGTGACGTATGGGACGGTCGAGGCGCTGCTGGCCGATGTGCGGGCGATTGGGGGGAATCCGCTGGCGACCAGGCGGCGCGGGTTGATGGGGCGGGCGGCATGGGGGCGCTTCGTCGCGGCGCTCGAGGCGCAGCGGGGAGCGGATGGGAAGATTGCGCTCAGTTTCGAGGTGATTTATGGGCATGCGTTCAGGCCGGTGCCGAAGACCACGGCGGCGGGGGAGGCGATTGTGCAGTTTCGGCCGAGGAAGCCGTGATGTGCTTGGGGCTGACGATGTGCTCCAGACAGGTTGCACGGCGGCGCGTTCCGCGTGGGCGCCTCGTCACTGATTCCCCCGGACCAATGACCCCACCGTACGGTTCAGGCCGCGAGCCGGATGGCCGGTCGAATACGTTTGGAGCGTGGATCCACGCCCCCGCTGTGATGCCATCACGCATCACATGCATCCGGCATGGCAAGGATTTTCCTTGAATAAAAATTAGCGATTTGAGTATAATCAAACACTATTTTTTCGCCACAAGCCCCGTATTCGCTGAAAAATGAGGCAGAAAGGCGCTCAAAATAGAACAATAAAAAGCAGCATCAGCAAGTTCCGCGCCCCACAGTGTGTTTTGCTTTGCTGGTGGCCGCGGTATGGTGATCGAACCAGCGCGTCCACAGAAACGCGTGCCGTCCGCGAGCCACTTGCTGCGCAAGGTTTCGGAGCGGCGGCGGTTCGTTCATGGAATTGCTGACCGTTTAAAAATATTCTTATTTTGGGTGGTTGGGGACAATTCAATGACATATGCAAAGCGACTTCACGCCTTGATGCTGGGTCTCGCCGTATCGGCGTGGGTCTCGGTCCCGGCCCCGGCGCTGGCGGCCCAGGAAATAACGGGGCGGCCGGTGGAACACCAGTTGAACATGCAAACGCCCGTGACTGGTGTCGGCGCGGACATCTACAGCTTGCACAACTGGATGATGATCGTCTGCCTGGTCATCTTCCTCGGCGTCTTCGGCGTCATGTTCTATTCGGTGTTCAAGCACCGCAAGTCCCTCGGCCACAAACCCGCCACCTTCCACGAGTCGACCAGCGTCGAAATCGCCTGGACCATCATTCCCTTCCTGATCGTCATCGGCATGGCGCTGCCCGCCACCAAGACCGTCATCGCCCTGAAGGACACCTCGAACGCCGACATCACCATCAAGGCCACCGGCATGCAGTGGAAGTGGGGCTACGATTACCTGAACGGCGAAGGCGAGGGCATCAGCTTCCTGTCGAACCTGGCCACCCCGCGCAGCCAGATCGGCGAGCCGGGCGTGGCCCCCACCGAAAAACGCGGCGAGAACTACCTGCTCGAAGTCGACAACGAGATGGTGGTCCCGGTCGGCAAGAAGATCCGCATGGTCTTCACCGCCAACGACGTGATCCACGCCTGGACCATTCCCGCCTTCGCCATCAAGCAGGACGCGATTCCGGGCTTCGTGCGCGACGGCTGGTTCAAGGCCGACAAGGAAGGCGTCTACCGCGGCAACTGCGTCGAGCTGTGCGGCAAGGACCACGCCTTCATGCCGATCGTCGTGCGCGTCGTCAGCGCCGCGGAATACACGAAGTGGGTCGCCGGCGAGCAAAAGCGCATGGCGGCGCTGGCCGACGACCCGACCAAGGTCTGGACGGTCGACGAACTGAAAACCAAGGGCGAAGCCGTGTACGCCGCCAACTGCGTGGCCTGCCACCAGGCCAACGGCAAGGGCTTGCCGAACGCCTTTGCGCCGCTCGACGGTTCGCAGGTCGTGAACGGCGCCAGGGGCCACCAGATCGACGTGCTGCTGCACGGGCAGGACACCCCGGCCTATCCGGGCGCCATGCCGGCCTGGCCGCAGCTGTCGGACACCGACATCGCCGCCGTCATCACCTTTACCCGTAACAACTGGTCGAACAAGGCCGCGGAAAACATCGTCCAACCGGCCGAGGTTCTGGCTGCACGTAGCAAGCAATAAGTTTCCCAGGATACTGACATGACTACCAGCACACTCGACCACGTCCAGGACGACCACCACGGCCACGACCACGCCGCGCACGACCACCCGCACGGCCTGCGGCGCTGGCTGTTCGCCACCAACCACAAGGACATCGGCACGCTCTATCTCTGGTTCTCGTTCATCATGCTGCTCTCGGGCGGCGTGCTGGCGCTGATGATCCGCACCGAGCTGTTCCAGCCCGGCCTGCAGTTCTTCCGCCCCGAGTTCTTCAACCAGCTGACCACCATGCATGGCCTGGTGATGGTGTTCGGCGCGATCATGCCGGCCTTTGTCGGCTTCGCCAACTGGATGATCCCGCTGCAGGTGGGCGCCTCCGACATGGCGTTTGCGCGCATGAACAACTTCTCGTTCTGGCTGCTGCCGCCGGCCGCGATCCTGCTGGCCGGCTCCTTCCTGGCGCCGGGCGGGGCCACCGCCGCCGGCTGGACCCTGTATGCGCCGCTCTCCACGCAAATGGGTCCGGGCATGGACATGGCGATCTTTGCCATGCACATCATGGGCGCCTCGTCGATCATGGGCTCGATTAACATCATCGTCACCATCCTCAACATGCGCGCGCCGGGCATGACGCTGATGAAGATGCCGATGTTCTGCTGGACCTGGCTGATCACCGCCTTCCTGCTGATCGCCGTGATGCCGGTGCTGGCCGGGGCCATCACCATGACCCTGACCGACCGCCACTTCGGCACCTCGTTCTTCAACGCGGCCGGCGGCGGCGACCCGGTGATGTACCAGCACATCTTCTGGTTCTTCGGCCACCCCGAGGTCTACATCATGATCTTGCCGGCCTTCGGCATCGTTTCCCAGATCATTCCGGCATTCGCCCGCAAACCGCTGTTCGGCTATGCCTCGATGGTGTATGCCACCGCCTCGATCGCGGTGCTGTCGTTCATCGTCTGGGCCCACCACATGTTCACCACCGGCATGCCGGTGACCTCGCAGCTGTTCTTCATGTACGCCACCATGCTGATCGCGGTGCCGACGGGCGTGAAGGTGTTCAACTGGGTCGCCACCATGTGGCGCGGTTCGATGAGCTTCGAGACGCCGATGCTGTTCGCGGTCGGCTTCATTTTTGTCTTCACCATGGGCGGCTTCACCGGCCTGATCCTGGCGGTGACGCCGATCGACATCCAGGTGCACGACACCTATTACGTGGTGGCCCACTTCCACTACGTGCTGGTGGCCGGCTCGCTGTTCGCGCTGTTCGCCGGCTTCTATTACTGGGCGCCGAAGTGGACCGGCCACATGTATCCGGAAGGCCGCGGCAAGGCGCACTTCTGGCTGTCGCTGGTCACCTTCAACATCACCTTCTTCCCGATGCACTTCCTGGGCCTGGCCGGCATGCCGCGCCGCTACGCCGACTACAACAGCGTGTTCACCGACTGGAACATGCTGGTGTCGATCGGCGCATTCGGTTTCGGCCTGTCGCAGGTCTACTTCCTGTTCGCGGTGGTGCTGCCGACCATCCGCGGCGGCGCCAGGGCCGAAGCCAAGCCTTGGGAAGGCGCGGAAGGCCTGGAGTGGACCGTGCCGAGCCCGGCGCCGTTCCACACCTTCGAAAATCCACCGCTGGTGAAATGATGGCTGCCCCGCGCAAACCGGCGAACAAGGGCAACCTGCGTATCGCTTTGATCCTGGGAGCGATCGCCTTGTTCTTCTTCGCCTCGGTCATCCTCAAGCGGCTCTGGCTGTAAGCCCATGGCCTACGACGAGAGCACGCGGCTGCGCCTGAACCGCTCCACCTTCAGGAAACTGGTGGTGGTGGCGGTGCTGATGTTCGGCTTCGGCTATGCGCTGATCCCGGTCTACCGCCAGATCTGCGAAGTGCTGGGCGTGAACGTGCTGACACAAAAGGACGGCACGGTCGAGCGCCCGGCGAACACGCAGGTGGACCTGGCGCGCACCGTCACCATCGAGCTCGACGGCAATGCCCAGGGGCCGTGGCGTTTTCGCCCGACCCAGCGCAGCATCCAGGTGCATCCGGGCGAATTGGCCACCGTCACCTACGAGGTCGTCAACACCCAGCCGCGGGCGGTCAAGGCGCAGGCGATTCCGAGCTATGCGCCGCAATCGGCCACGCCGCACTTCAAGAAAGTCGAGTGCTTCTGCTTCCGCGAGCAGATGATGCAGCCGAATGAGGCGCGCCAGATGCCGGTGGTATTCTTCATCGACCCGGCGCTGCCGAAGGAAGTGAAGAACATCACGCTGTCGTACACCTTCTTCGAGATCGCCGGCGCGGTGGCGGCGAAATGAACGGGCAGCCCCGGCGCAAGTCCTCGTTCGGGGCCTCGATGAAGGCTGTGTTCTGGTCTTTCTTCGGGGTGCGCAAGCGCCGCGACCATGAACAGGATGCGGCCAATCTGAATCCGGTCCACGTGATCCTGGCGGCGCTGGTCGGGGTGGCGATGTTGATTGGCGTACTGGTGCTGGCAGTGCGGTTCGCCGTATCCCAGTCGTAGGCGACAACAAGAACAAGCGTTTTTCAAGCTTCGCAATTCAACGTAATAGAAGAATGATCTAGGAGATGAAGATGAGTGTGTCAAAAACCGCGCCGCACTATTTCGTGCCCGGCCCGTCGATGTGGCCGATGGCCGGCGGCATCTCGATGCTGGTGACCATGGCCGGCGCCTCGGGCTGGGTCAACAGCGCCGCCTGGGGCCCGGCGGTCTGCCTGGTGGGCATCGCGGCGATGCTGACCGTGCTGTACTTCTGGTTCGGCGACGCCATCGGCGAATCCGAAGCGGGGCAATACAGCAAGAACATCGACAGCTCCTACCGCTGGTCCATGAGCTGGTTCATCTTCTCCGAGGTCATGTTCTTTGCCGCCTTCTTCGGCGCACTGTTCTATGCACGCGTGATCTCCATGCCCTGGCTGGCCGACCTCGACCACAAGATCCTGTGGCCGGACTTCGCCGCGCACTGGGGCAATATCGGCCCGGCCGGTACCGTGGACACCTTCAATACCATGGGGCCGTTCCCTATCCCGACCATCAACACCGCGCTGCTGCTGCTGTCGGGCGTGACGCTGACGATTTCGCACCACGCGCTGCGCGCCGGCCACCGCCGCAATACGGCCGTGTTCCTGTTCGCCACCATTTTGCTGGGCGCCATCTTCATGGGCTTCCAGGCCTATGAATACATCCACGCCTACCAGGAGCTGAATCTGAAGCTGACCTCGGGCATCTATGGCTCGACCTTCTTCATGCTCACCGGGTTCCACGGCTTCCACGTGACCATGGGCGCGATCATGCTGTCGGTGGTGCTGTACCGCGTGTTGCGCGGGCACTTCACGGCCGATCACCACTTCGGCTTCGAAGGCGCGGCCTGGTACTGGCACTTTGTCGACGTGGTGTGGCTGGGCCTCTACGTTGTCGTGTACTGGCTGTAAGGCTGGCTTGGCCGGGTGAGTGCGGGGACAGTCGCCTGGGGCGGCTGTCCCCGTTTTAATTGCGCGGTTCAGCGGATGCCGGTGGGGGCGATCCAGCCCATCTTGTAGGACGCGAGCAGGATGAGGAAGAGGGTGATCGACAAGCCGACCCGCATCGCCAGCGCCTGCACCGTGCGGTTGCTGCGGCCCTTGTCCTTCATGAGGAAGAACAGCGCCGAGCCGAGGCTGGCGAGGATCAGGATGAAGGCGATGGCGATGAAGATTTTCATGGTCGTTTGGCCGCGTTCGGGAAGGGATTCATTGTAATGGCTTTGCGGTTCAGGTTTCGGCGGATTCCGTTGGTGGCGACCGTGCTGGTGGTGGCCGTCGGCGTCGCGTTGGGGAATTGGCAGATGCGGCGGGCGGGGGAGAAGATGGCGATTGCGGCGGCGATTGGTGAGCAGGGCAGGTTGCCGCCGGTGGTCATCGGGGATCGTGGTGGCGTGCGGGAGGACAACCGCGTGGGCTCAACAGCCAACCCCACGTATAGAAGAGTTCGGGTGACTGGCCAGTTCGTGCAAGGGTGGCCGGTTTTCCTGGATAACCGGCCGCATGGGGGCAGGGCCGGGTTTTATCTGGCGATGCCGTTTAGAATAGCGGGTTCGGACCAGCACGTGCTGGTGCTGCGCGGGTGGTTGCCGCGCGATCCGCGTGAATATGGACGGCTGCCGGCGTATGCGACGCCCCTCGGCGAGACGACCGTCGAAGGAACGATCGTGGGCAAGGCGGGGCATGTGATGCAGCTGGGCACGGCGGCGGCCTTGAAGCCGGGGGCGATTGTCCAGAACGTGGAAGTGGAGGAGATGGCGCGGGCCAGCGGGCTGCGCCTGGCGCCCTTCCTGGTTCAGCAGACCGGGCCGCAGGTGGCGGGCGACCCCATCGTGCGCGATTGGCCGGCGCCCGATACCGGCATCGACAAGCACCGCGGCTATGCCGTGCAGTGGTATGCGCTGGCGGCGATGGCGGCCTTATTTTTTGTGATCACAGGATTTCGTCGTGGAAGAAAACAAGTTGAGTGAGCGCGTGACGCAAGACACCAGCCGGCGCCGCAGCGGCCGCTGGAAATTGTTCGCCGTGCTGATGGTCTGCGCCGCGCCGCTGATTGCGTCTTACCTGAGCTACTACGTCATCAAGCCGGAAGGGCGCACCAACTACGGGATCCTGATCGACCAGCAATCGCATCCGATGCCGAAGCTGAACAGCACCACGCTGGACGGCCGTCCGGAAACGCTGGAGCACTACGCCGGCAAGTGGATCATGGTGAAGGTCGGCGGCGGCGCCTGCGACAAGGCGTGCCAGGACCAGCTGTACGCGATGCGCCAGCTGCGCACCATGCAGGGCAAGAACATGGACCGCGTCGAGCGCGTCTGGCTGGTGACCGATGAGCAGCCGATCGACACCATGCTGATCCGCGTCTACGACGACATGCACATCCTGCGCGTGAAGCCGGAAGAACTGGCGAAGTGGCTGCCGCTGGAGCCCGGCGGCAAGCTCGAGGACCACCTCTTCCTGGTCGACCCGCGCAGCAATTTGATGATGCGCTTCCCCAAGAACCCCGAGCCGGCGCGCGTCCACAAGGACATTGCCAAGCTGCTGCGCGCTTCGGCCATCGGCTAGAAAAGTATGCACCCGTCTACTCTGTTCCAGCTGGCCCTGATGGGCCTGTTCGTTGCCAGCATTCCTCTCACCATGGTCTGGTTGTCGTCCGACGCCAACAAATACCGCAAGCTGGTGTGGGTGATGGCCTTCCTCACCTTCGACCTGATCGTGTTCGGCGGCTTTACCCGCCTGACCGATTCCGGCCTGGGCTGCCCCGACTGGCCGGGCTGCTACGGCGCGGCGAATCCCTTCATCGCCCACGAACAGATCGCGGCGGCCGAGGCGCTGATGCCGACCGGGCCAGTGACGAAAGTGAAAGCCTGGATCGAAATGATCCACCGCTACCTGGCCATGGGCATCGGCGTCTTGATCATGGCGCTGATGTTCCAGTCCATCCGCCAGTGGCGCAAGACCAGGCTGGACGCCTTCCAGCCGGCCATGCCGGTGGCGCTGTTCCTGTTCGTCTGCGTGCAGGGCGCCTTTGGGGCCTGGACCGTGACCCTCAAGCTGCAGCCGGTGATCGTCACCATCCACCTGCTGCTGGGCATGGCGCTGCTGGCCATGCTGGTCTGGCTGGGCGGCCGGGAAGATTTCCTGATGACGCCGCCGGCGCCGAGCCGCGACATCGCTAAGCTGCGCAGCCTGCGCACCCTGGCCCTGGTGGCCGCCGCCGTGTTGCTGCTGCAGATCGCGCTCGGCGGGTGGGTGAGCACTAACTACGCGACCCTGGCCTGCGACGAATTCCCCCTGTGCGACGGCCAGTTCGTGCCGCAGATGGACTTCGAGCATGGCTTTACCTTGTGGCGCGAACTCGGCAAGACCGCTGCCGGCCACTATTTGCAGTTCTCGGCGCTGGTGGCCATCCACTGGGTACACCGCAATTTCGCCGTCGTCGTGACAATCGTGCTGGGCCTGGCCGCCTGGCGCGCGCTGCGCCAGCCGCAGCTGCGCAAGACCGGCAAATGGCTCGCCGCCGTCCTGCTTGCACAATTGTTCACCGGCGTGGCCACGGTGTTCTTCGACTTCCCGCTTGCCATTGCTGTGTTGCATAACGCTGGGGCGGCGCTCCTCGTACTGACGGTGACCATGTTAAACTACAAGGTCAAGTACCTTCTCGACGTGTCGCAGCGCTTGCCCGCGAATGCGGACGCCCCTGCGAACTCGTATCGATGACCACCTCTACCGCCCTCCAACCGACCAGCCGTATCGCCCAATACTGGACCCTGACCAAGCCCCGGGTCTCGATGCTCGCCGTCTTTTGCGCCGTGATCGGCATGTTCCTCGCCACCGACGGCTTCCCCGGCTGGCAGGTGCTGGTCGCCGGCACCGCCGGCATCTGGCTGCTGGCCGCCGCCGCCTTTGCCGTGAACTGCCTGATCGAGGCAGAGATCGACGCGCGCATGGCCCGCACCGCCCGCCGCGCCACCGCGCGCGGCGAACTCACGCGCAACCAGACCCTGGTCTTCTCGGCCATCATCGGCGGCCTGGGCATGTGGGTGCTGTACGCCTTTGTGAACGCGCTGACGATGTGGCTGACCTTCGTCACCTTTGTCGGCTATGCCGTCATCTATACCATCTACCTGAAACCGGCCACGCCGCAGAACATCGTCATCGGCGGCCTGTCGGGCGCGATGCCGCCGGCGCTGGGCTGGGCGGCGGTGGCCAACGACGTGCCGATGCAGGCCTGGCTGCTGGTGCTGATCATTTTCGTGTGGACCCCGCCGCACTTCTGGGCGCTGGCCATGTACCGGCGCGAGGATTACGCGCGCTCGGGCCTGCCGATGCTGCCGATCACCCACGGCATGGCGTATACCGGCCAGCAGGTCTGGCTGTATTCGCTGGCGCTGGCGGCGACGACCCTGCTGCCGTTCGCGGTGCGCATGAGCGGCCTGATTTATCTGGTGGCCGCCGTCGTCCTGAACGCCGAATTCCTGCGCCACGCCTGGCGCGTGCACAAGCACTACAGCGACCAGGTCGCGCGCAAGGCCTTTGCCTATTCGGTGCTGTACCTGTCGCTGCTGTTCGCGGCGCTGCTGGTCGACCATTACTTCAGGTTCTGACGATGAAAAAACTGCTGTCCCTGGCGCTGCTCGCTGGCGCGCTGTTGCTTGCCGGCTGCGACAAACTGTCGTCGCCGCCCGCATTCAAGAACACCGACCTCACTGGTCTCGACTACGCCAGGGGTTTCAGCCTCACCGACCATACCGGCAAGGCGCGCACCCTGGCCGACTTCCGCGGCAAGCTGGTCGTGCTGTTCTTCGGCTATACGCAATGCCCGGATGTTTGCCCGACCACGATGGCCGAGATGGCCGCCGTCATGAAGGAGCTCGGTCCGTCGTCGAACGACGTGCAGGTGCTGTTCGTGACGCTCGATCCCGAGCGCGATAGCCAGGAAGTGCTGGCCCATTACGTGCCGGCCTTCGACAAGCGCTTCATCGGCCTGCGCGGCACGCCGGAACAGACGGCGCAGACGGCCAGGGAATTCAAGGTTTTCGTGGCCAAAGTGGCGGGCAGCACGCCCGATAACTACACGGTCGACCACACCGCCGGCAGCTATGTCTTCGACAAGGAAGGCAAGCTGCGCCTGTTCGTGCGCCACGGCGGCGGCCCCGCACCGATTGTTCACGATCTACGCCAACTGCTATGATGGCATGATGTAAAGACCATCGGCAGGGACGGCATGGAACCACGCATCGGCAGAAACTACACCCGCATCGCCACCGTCGTCCTGCTCACGCTGGGCTGCCTGTTCGTCCTCAAGCCCTTCCTGCCGGCGATCCTGTTCGCCGCCGCCGTCGTCATTTCTTCCTGGCCCCTGTACCTGCGCCTGCTGACGGCCATGCAAGGGCGGCGCACGCCGGCGGCGCTGACCATGACGCTGTCGCTCACCCTGCTGGTGATCATCCCGCTGGCGATCGTCGCCTACAACCTGGCCGACGACGTGGCCACCACCTTCGGCCAGATGCGCTACGCGCTGGAGCACGGCGAATTGCTGCCGCCCGAGTGGATCCGGCAGATTCCCCTGCTCGGCGAAACCGTCGACACCTACCTGCGCCAGCTGGTTGCCAGCCGCGAGCAGATGCTGGCCCTGGCCCAGCGCATGATCGAGCCGGCGCGCCGCTGGCTGCTGGCCGGCGGCCTGATGCTGGGCACCGGCGTCGTCCAATTGAGCCTGGCGGCGTTCGTCAGCTTCTTCCTGTACCGCGACGGCAAGGCGCTGATCGCGGTGCTGGCCGTGATGATGCACAAGGTGATGGGCGAGGGCGCCGAGACGGTGTCGGACACCATCAGCCAGACCACGCGCGGCGTCATGTACGGCCTGCTCGGCACGGCGCTGGCCCAGGGGCTGGTGGCGGCGGTGGGCTTCGCCATGGCCGGGGTGCCGGCGGTGCCGCTGCTGTCGGTGCTGGTGTTCGTGCTGTCGCTGGTGCCGGTGGGGCCGCCGCTGGTCTGGGGCAGCGCCGCGGTGTGGCTGTTTGCCCAGGGCGAGACCGGCTGGGGCATCTTCATGGTGATCTGGGGCACGGTCCTGATCAGCGGCGTCGACAACGTGGTGCGGCCGATGCTGATCAGCCGCGGGACCAGCTTGCCGTTCCTGCTGACCTTATTGGGCGTGCTGGGCGGCGTGATTGCCTTCGGCTTCGTCGGCATGTTCATCGGCCCGGTGCTGCTGGCCGTGGGCTACTCGCTGATGAGCGAATGGACCGGAACCCGCGATCCCATCGTGCGGGCGAATCCCTAGGGTGGGCACAGGGGCGCCCACCCTGCGTCATCAACACCCGTCATCAAAGCGGGCGTTCGGGTTCGGCCAGGATCGCGCGCAACCGGTCGAAATCGATCGGCTTGGTCAGGTGGTGGTCGAATCCGGCCTCGAACGCGAGCTCGCGGTCGCTGGCCTGGCCCCAGCCGGTGGCGGCGATCAGCAGCATCCCGTCGCCGCCGGGCAGGGCGCGGATGCGGCGCGCGAGTTCGTAGCCGGTCAGGTCGGGCAGGCCGATGTCGAGCAGGGCCACTTGCGGGCGGAAGGTCTCGAGCAGGGTCAGGGCGGCGTTCGCCGTGTGCACGGTCCGCGGCGTGCAGCCGCTCATCTGCAGGAACATCGCCAGCATCTCGGCGGCGTCGACGTTGTCGTCCACCACCAGCACGCCCGTCGGGGCCACCGTGTCGCTGGCGCCGTCGGCGGCATCCGGCATGCCCTGCACCGGCGCCAGCGGCAGGCGCACGGTGAAGGTGCTGCCCAGGCCTTCGCCCGGGCTATAGGCTTCCACGCTGCCGCCGTGCAGGGCGACGATGCCGCGCACCAGGGCCAGGCCGATGCCTAGCCCGCCCTTCGAGCGGCGCAGGGCCGGTTCCAGCTGCGAGAACATGCCGAAGATCGTGCCCAGCGCGTGCTCGGGAATGCCGATGCCGTTGTCGCGCACGATCACCAGCGCCTGCTCGCCGTCCAGGCGCAGGGTCAGTGCAATCAGGCCGCCGTTCGGCGTGTACTTGCAGGCGTTGGTGAGCAGGTTCACCAGCACCTGGCCCAGGCGCGTCGGGTCGGCGTCGACCACCACGCCCTGGGCTTCGATGTGCACTTCCAGGCGGTGGGAGGCGGCGCGCATCATGTTGCCGACGTCGTCGACGGCGCCCTGCACGATGTCGGCCAGCGCCACCGGCTCGCGCCGCAGCTCCATGCGGTTCTGGGTGATGCGCGACACTTCCATCAGGTCGTCGACCAGGTGCGCCATGTGGCGCAGCTGGCGGTCGAAGACGTCGATCAGCCGGGCCTCGCCGGCCGGGCGCGCGGCGTCGAGCTTCAGGATCTCGAGCGCGCTGCGCATCGGCGCCAGCGGGTTGCGCAGTTCGTGCGAGAGCGTGGCCAGGAATTCGTCCTTGCGGCGGTCGGCGTCCGACAGTTCGGCGTTCAGGCTGCGCAGCTGGGCCTCGGCGTCGAGGCGCGCGTCGAGCGCCTGCTCCGCGGTCTTGCGCGCGGCCAGCAGCTCGCGCTCGTAGGAGCGGCGCTCGTTCATGGCCTGCAGCGACCATTCGTCGAAGATGCGGCCGTCCACCGTGCGCCGCGCGATGCTCACCAGCACCGGCACGCGCTGGCCGCCGGCGTCGCGGATTTCCATCTGCAGCTGTCCGACCGAGCCTTGCACCTGCAGGATCGGCAGGCAGTGGGTCTGGTGGAAGATGCGCGCGCCCACCGGCAGCCGCTCCTGGATCTTGATCTTGTTCACCAGCGCCCCCTGCGAATAGCCCAGCCAGCGGCACAGGGTGGCGTTCACGCGCAGGATCACGCCGGCGGCGTCGGTGACGAGCAGGCCGCAGGGGGCCTGTTGGTACAGCGAGGCGTCGTCGGGCAGGCCGTTCAAGCGCGCGTCCCCGCTACGCCGAGCGCATCGAGGAAATCGAGGGTGGCGCGCGTGCTCGCCTCCGGGGCGCTCATGTGCGGGCAGTGGCCGATGTTGCGCACCACATCGAGGCGGCTGCCCGGCATGTGGCGGTGCATGTAGTTGCCCACGTCGAGCGGGGCCAGAGCGTCGTCGCTGGCCTGGATGACCAGGGTCGGCACGCGCACGCGGGGCAGGTCGGCGCGGTGGTCGGCGGTGAAGCCGACGCGGGCGAAGTGGCGCGCGATGTCCGGATCGTTGCGGCAGAATTTGTCCGCCAGCTCGGTGGTCAGCGCCGGCGCATCGGGCGCGCCCATGATGATCGGCGCCACGCCGCTCGACCAGCCGAGGTAGTTGGCGTCCATGGTGTCGAGCAGCTCGTCGATGTCGTGGCGGGTAAAGCCGCCGCGGTAGTCGGTGTTGTCGATGTAGCAGGGCGAGGGGGACATCATCACCTGCGCCAGGAAGCGCTCGGGCGCCTGGATCCCGGCCAGCATGCCGATGATGGCGCTGACCGAGTGGCCGATGAAGACCACCGGGCCGTCGGCGAATTCATCGACGATTTCCAGCAGGTCGTCGACATGGCCTTGCAGCGTGTTGTACTTGGTGCGGTCGTAGGCCGACAGGTCGGAATTGCCGCTGCCGACCAGGTCGAAGGCGATGATGCGGTAGCGCTCCTCGAAGGCCGGCAACAGGAAGCGCCACACGGTCTGGTCGCAGCCGAAGCCATGCAGGAATACCACGGTGGCGCCGCCGTGGCCGGAAACGTTGACGTTGTTGCGGGTGCGGACACTCATGCGCTGATCGAACCGGTTAGTTAGCCGTCGGGGGAAACCGACGCGGTCATGCATTATAACGCCGCCCCATCAACCCGGCTGGTCCTCGTCCTCGCCGCGCTCGAGGCGCGGAATCACCTTCACCAGCAGGATGCGCGGGCCGTTCGTTTTCTTCACCACCACGTCGAATTTCGGGAATTCGATGCGCTGGCCTTGCTTCGGAATATCGCCCAGCTTGGCCATCAAGAGCCCGCCCACGGATTCGACGTCGTCCAGGCCCATTTCCTCGTTGTCGATGTCGATGCCGAGCAGGCGTTCGAGCGAATAGATCGGCAGGCTGGCCTTGCCGATATAGGTGCCGTCGGCCTGCGGCAGCCAGTCGTTTTCGTTGAGGCGGAATTCGTCGCGGATTTCGCCGACCATCGCGCCCAGCAGATTGTCCAAAGTGATGAAGCCGACCGGGCGCTTGCCCTTTTCGCCGATCAGGGCGAAGTGCGGGGCGCCGGTGCGAAAGCGCCGGAAGATGTCCTGGGCCGGCGTGCGCGCCGAAATCGTCTCGACCGGGCGCAAGTATTGCGACAGGTCGGCGATGTCCTTGCCCGACTGCTGGGCGAAGAACAGGTCTTTCAGGTGGATCACGCCGAGCACCTCCTCGCCTTCCTCGTCGAAGTAGGGGTAGCGCGAAAAGCGGTTGCGGCGCACGGTGTCCAGGTTTTCCTCGATCGACAGATCCTCGTGCAGGGCGATCACTTCGTTAATCGGGCGCATCAGGTCGGACACGGCCATTTCGGAAAATTCCAGGGACTGCGCCAGGATGTGGCGTTCGTCGTGGGTGAACTTTTCCTTGCCGGTGCTGGTGTTCGTGCGCAGGATCAGCTTCAGTTCCTCGGTCGAGTAATGGGTGTCGTGGCTGCCCGCGCCGGACAGGCCGGCCACGCGCAGCACCATGTTGGCGCTGGCATTGAGCACGAAGATGAAGGGGTACATGGCCCAGTAGAAGCCGTACAGCGGCAGTGCGCACCACAGGGCGACGGCTTCGGGAATGCGGATCGCCAGCGATTTCGGCGCCAGTTCGCCGACCACGATGTGGAGGAAGGAGATGACGCTGAAGGCGACCACGAAGGAAACGCCGTGGATGATCTTCTCGGACGTCACGCCGGCCAGGCTGAACAGCGGTTCGAGCAGGCTGGCAAAGGCCGGCTCGCCGACCCAGCCCAGGCCCAGCGAGGCGAGGGTGATGCCCAGCTGGCAGGCCGACAGGTAGGCGTCGAGCTGGCCGTGGACCTTCGACAGGATGCTGCCGCGCAGGCCGGTGGTCTTGGCGATCGCCCGCACGCGCGTCTTGCGCAGGGTGACGATGCCGAATTCGGCCGCCACGAAAAAGCCGTTCAGGGCAACCAGGAACAGTGCCAGCACGACAAATAAAATATTTTCCATATAAAAGGTAAGTGAATAAATGGCCTAGCCGATGTGCATTGTACAACTCAAGCGGCGCCGAGCATTCCTTCATGCACCGCAGCAAGGATGGCTTCGACCGCCGGATGCTGGATCTTGCGTTCGTTCGAGATCGCGTAGAACTGCTCGCGCACCCCGGGCACGCGGCCCACGACCTCGGCTTGCAGCTGCTCGGCCAGGTCGGCGGCCAGCGCCGCCGGGGCGAAGAACAGGCCCAGTCCACGCCGCCCGAAGGTGTTCAGCAGGGCATTGTCCTCGAACTCGCCGACCACATCGGGCTGCACGCCATGCACGTCGAGCCAGGCATCGATCCTGCCCCGCAATGCATTATTGCGTGTAGGCAGCAAAAACGGCGCGCCTTTCAAGCCATGCGGGAAATCCGCGCCCCATTGCGCCGCCAGCGCCTTCGTGCCCACCACCAGCATCTCGCTTTCGAACAGCAAATGGCTGAACACGCGCAGCGTGCTGCCGGTGGCCAGCGGGTGGTCGGTCAGCACCACGTCGAGCTTGTGCAGGGCGAGGTCGGCCAGCAGGGCGTCGTGCTGGTCCTCGTAGCAGACCAGGCGCACCGGCGTACTCAGTTGCGTGGTCACTTCGAGCAGGCGGAAGGCGGTGAGTTTCGGCAGCGAGTCGGCGATGCCCACCGTCAACCGGGTGCGCAGGTTGCCGGCGCCGTCCAGCGCTTCCTGCATCTGCTCGCCCAAGAGAAAAATCTGGTCGGCATAGCCGAGCGCCAGGCGGCCGGCTTCGGTGAGCGTCAGGCGCCGGCCTTGCTGGGTGAACAAGGACTTGCCGATGGCTTGCTCGAGCAAGGTAATCTGGCTGCTGACGGTTTGCACCGCCAGGCCCAGGCGCTCGGCCGCGCGCGTAATGCTACCTTCCTTGGCAACGACCCAGAAATAATGCAGGTGACGGAAATTGGTGACCGTGTTTTTCATACTCTTCCGTTTTTCCGAAGTAATACTTCGATTATCTTCGCTTTTTCCATTCGATGTACAGCTCTACACTGCGTCTGGTCAAACTTTTATTAAGGGGAAAACAAGATGAAGCACTTCAGAGGGTCATTCCTCGTTACGGCAATCTGCTTGAGCCTGGCGGCCTGGTGGGGCTACGACCATGGCGGCGTGTCCGGCATGCTGACCGCGCTGGGCGTGGCCCTGATCCTGTCGATCATGGAAGTCTCGCTGTCGTTCGACAACGCGGTCGTGAATGCGTCCGTGCTGAAGGGCTGGGACGAGTTCTGGCTGAAGCTGTTCCTGGGCCTGGGCATGATCATCGCCGTGTTCGGCATGCGGCTGGTGTTCCCGCTGGTGATCGTCGCCGTGGCGGCCGACCTGGGCGCGACCGAAGTCTGGAACCTGGCCCTGACGGATCCGAAGGCCTTCTCCGGCCACCTGACGGCGCACCATGCGGAAGTGGCGGCCTTTGGCGGTATGTTCCTGCTGCTGGTCTTCCTGAACTTCCTGCTCGACGATGAAAAGGAAACCCACTGGCTGGGCAACTTCGAGAAGAAGCTTGGTGCGCTGGGCCGTGTCTCGTCGATCTCGGTGATGGTGGCCCTGGCGTCGCTGCTGTTCGCATCGACCTTCGTTGATGCCGGCCAAAGGATGATTGTTTTGATCGCAGGTATCTGGGGCATCCTGGTCTACGTCGGCGTGGACATGATCAGCGGACTGCTGGAAAAGAGCGAGTCCGATGCCAACAGCAATGTCGGCGACATGGTCAAGCGCGGCGGTATCGGCGGCTTCCTCTACCTCGAAGTGCTGGATGCGTCGTTCTCCTTCGACGGCGTGATCGGCGCGTTTGCGATCACCTCGGATGTCGTGATCATCATGCTGGGCCTGGCAATCGGCGCGATGTTCGTGCGTTCGATGACGGTGTACCTGGTGCGCAAGGGCACGCTGGACGAGTTCGTCTACCTGGAACACGGCGCGCACTATGCAATCGGTATCCTGGCCGTGATCATGCTGGTGAGTATGCATGTCCATGTGCCTGAGCTGATCACCGGCCTGACGGGTGTGGCCTTCATTGCCGCTTCGCTGTGGTCGTCGATCCGGTACAAGAAGAAGCATGCTGCGCTGGAAGCGGCCGAGGCGAAGCAGTTGGCGTAAAGGCGAGGGGGCGGTGGCGGTGTCTTGCCACCGTCTCGATAGCGGAAATGGTGTACCGCAAGAACAGAATCGACGCATCACGCGGGAGCGCCACTGCAGGCGCCCCGCACAAGGAACCGCCCGGCGAGTGGCAGAACACCAGCTCGCTGCGCGTACAACCCGGTGTTCAACAAAGCAGTCCTCAACCTTAGGAGTAACACATCATGGCAATCAGTCTGCAAAAAGGCGGCAACGTCAACCTGTCGAAAGAAGCACCTGGCCTGACCAACCTGAAGGTCGGCCTCGGCTGGGATACCCGCGCCACCGATGGCGCCGCCTTCGACCTCGACGGCGCCGTCTTCATGCTCAGCAACAGCGGCAAGGTGCGTTCGGATGCCGACTTCATCTTCTATAACAACCTGAAGTCGGCCGACGGCTCGGTCGTCCACTCGGGCGACAACACCACCGGCGCCGGCGAAGGCGACGACGAATACGTCAGCGTCGACCTGACCAAGGTCCCGGCCGACGTCGACAAGATCGTGCTGGCCGTGACCATCCACGACGCCGAGACCCGCCGCCAGAACTTCGGCATGGTTGGCAAGGCCTTCATCCGCTGCGTCAACGCGAATGGCGACGCCGAGATCGCGCGCTACGATTTGTCGGAAGATGGCTCGACGGAAGCGGCAATGATCTTCGGCGAGGTGTATCGTAACGGCGCCGACTGGAAATTCCGCGCCATTGGCCAGGGCTTCCAGGGCGGCCTGGGGCCACTCGCCAAGAACTACGGCGTCAACGTTTAATTTAATTCAGGTTCGCGGTCCCACGACCGGGACCGCACCTTGAGAGGAAGCTTAGCAATGCCAACTTTTACCGTGACCGGGGATGTCGATCCCTTCCTGCACGTGTCGATGAGGAAGGGCGAGACCATCTATTGCGAATCCGACGCGATGGTGATGATGGAATCGACGCTCGACCTGAAAGGCAAGATGAAGGGCGGGCTCGGCAGCGCGCTGATGCGCACCTTCGCCAACGGCGAGTCCTTCTTCCAGCAGCACATCGAAGCGGCGCGCGGCGACGGCGATTGCCTGCTGTCGCCGACCCTGCCGGGCGCGATGCAGGTCGTCGATGTCGGCCCGAACCACTACATCATCAGCGACGGCGCCTTCGTGGCCGCCACGTCCGGTGTGGACCTGAAGGTGCGGACCCAGAGCCTGGGCAACGCGCTGTTCGCCAACAGCGGCGGCTTCTTCGTCACCGAGACGAGCGGCCAGGGCCAGGTGGTGGTGTCGGGCTTCGGATCGATGTCGATGCTGGACGTGGAACCGGGCAAGGATGCGATCATCGACAACTCGCACGTGGTGTGCTGGGACAGCACCCTGCGCTACGAGATCTCGATCACGACCGGCACCAGCGGCGGCTTCCTGGGTAACCTGATCAACAGCCAAACCAGTGGCGAGGGCATGGTCCTGCGCTTTTCGGGCAAGGGCAAGGTCTACGTGTGTTCGCGTAACCGCACCGCCTTCAAGGCGTGGATGCAAACCCCCGGCAAATAACCAAAGGAGCAACACAATGTCAGTCAGTCTGCAAAAAGGCCAGAAAATCTCGCTCTCGAAAGAAGGCGGCGGCGCACTCACCCGCGTGACGATGGGCCTGGGCTGGGATGCCATCAAGACCAAGGGCTTCCTCGGCTTCGGCAGCAAGACCGAAAGCGTCGACCTCGACGCCTCGGTGGTGATGTTCGACGAATCGAACCGTCCGGTGGACGTGGTCTGGTTCCGTCAATTGAAGAGCAAGGACGGCAGCATCGTCCACACCGGCGACAACCGCACCGGCGCCGGCGATGGCGACGACGAGCAGATCAACGTCGACCTGTCGTCCGTGCCGCCCACCGTGAAGTCGCTGGTGTTCACCGTGAACAGCTTCACCGGCCAGAACTTCTCGCAAGTACAGAACGCCTACTGCCGCCTGGTCGACGCGTCGGGCAACAAGGAAGTCGCGCGCTACGATTTGTCGGTGCAGGGTGCGCACACGGCGCAGGTGATGGCCAAGCTGTACCGCCACAACGGCGAGTGGAAGATGCACGCGATCGGCGAGAATGCCAGCGGACGCACGTTCGATGATCTGATGCCGTCGATTACGCCGCATTTGTAATCCTGCTGGTTGTGTGATGAGGACCGGGGCTGCATGCCCCGGTTTTTTTATGCCTGTGCGATCGGACGGTTGAAGCCGCATTCCCTGCGTAAATTCCATTGACATGCTTCTGGTTGGCGTCTACTGTATTAATCAACTAATACAGTAGACACCATGACCACCCATTCCGCCCACCTGTTTTCCATCGCAACCGGCTCCCCCGAGCCGATCTACCGCCAGCTGGTCGATCAGGTCAAGCGCCTGGTCGCGGCCGGCCAGATGGCGCCGGGAGACGGCATGCCCTCGGTGCGCGAGGTCGCGCAGGCGCTGGCGCTGAACCCGATGACCGTCTCCAAGGCCTGGAGCCTGCTCGAGATGGAAGGCGTGCTGGCGCGCCGGCGCGGGATGGGCATGGAAGTCGCGGCGCGTACCGGCGCCGCCCAGGACACGCTGCAGCGCGCCGAACTGCTGCGCCCCACGCTGGAACGCGCCGCCATGGAAGCGCGCCAGCTCGAACTCGATTCCGACACCGTCGTCTCCCTCTTCATCCAGATCCTGAAGGAACAAGCATGAGCACAGCCATCATCCAGAGCGCCGCGATCAGCAAGCAGTTCGGCAGCGCCCCCATCCTGAACGCGCTCGACTGGCAGGTGATGCCGGGGCAGGTGATCGGCCTGCTGGGCCGCAACGGCGCCGGCAAGTCGACCCTGCTCGAATGCCTGCTCGGCCTGCGTGAAGTCGACGCCGGCACGGTGCGCATCCTGGGCGAGGATGTGGCCCAGCTGAGCGACGCCACCCGCGCCCGCATCGGCTACGTGCCGCAGAAGTCCGACCTGTTCGAGTGGATGACGCCGCGCCAGATGCTGGGCTACTTCAAGGCCCTGTACCCGCGCTGGAACGACGCCAAGGTCGAGGGCCTGCTCGGGCGCTGGGGCTTCGACAAGCTCATGCAGAACAAGCCGATCAGCAAGCTCTCGGGCGGCGAGCAGCAGCGCCTGTCGATCATCCGCGCCCTGGCCCACGATCCGGAGTTGCTGGTGCTCGACGAGCCGGTGTCGGCGCTCGACCCGGTCGGCCGCCGCGACTTTTTGCGCGAGCTGATCGACGGCGTGATCGAGCGCGGCACCACGGTCGTGTTCTCGACCCACATCCTGTCCGACCTGGAACGGGTGGCGCTGGACCTCGCGTTCCTGAAGGACGGCAAGATCGCGCTGCAGGGCCGCCTCGACGAACTGCTGGAAAGCGCGCGCCGCGTGGTCGGCCCGGCGGCGCTCCTCGACGGCAAGCCGCTCGCCGGCGAGCTGCGGCGCCAGCGCGCGCCGGACGGCACGGTCAGCGTGCTGACCTGCGGCGGCGTGGGCCTGGGACTGCCTGCCGGCGCGGCCGGCGTGCGCGTCGACGCGCTCAGCCTGGAAGACCTGTTCATCGAGGTGACGCAATGAAGGCGCCGGTGCACGCGCTGGTGAAAGACTATTGGCTGGCCTGGCGCATGGCGCTCAGTTCACGCTCGCGCGCCGACATGGTCATCCTCGGCCTGGCCGGCTTGTTCGCGCTGGCCGCCGCCTTCATCGTGATGGTGGTCAAGGGCGACGCGCTGTTCGCCGTCAGCGTGGCCTTGCGCGCGGCCCTGGGCGGCGTGCTGATGGGCTGGCTGCTGTACTTCGTGCCCGGCGCCGTCAAGCTCAACGCCCCCTTCGTGGCGCGCCTGGTGCCGCGCCTGCGCCGCCGCCTGATCGAGCTGACGGTGATGGCCTGGGTGGTCGTCATCGCTTTTTCGACGCTGATGTCGATGGGTACCAAGCTGTCGCCGGCGCTGGTCCTGCTGGCCAGCGGCACCTGGATCGCCGCCTACGGCCTGGGGCAGAGCGGCCACCGTGCGGGCACCTGGATGCAGCTGGGCTTCGCCGCCGTGTTCTTCTTCAGCCGCAGCCTCCCGCCGGTCCTGGTCGACGGCATCCAGCACGGCGTGGGCTTTGTCATCGCCGTCCTGCTGATGCTGGCCTTTGCCGGCTATGCGCTGCAGAACATGTTCATGAACGGCGGCGAACGCCATTACGTGGCGCGCCAGGCCCAGGCCCTGCAGCTCGAACGCAGTACGGTCGACGGCCAGTTCCGCGAGCGCAAGCAGGGCCGGCTCGATGCCTCGCTCTACGCCTGGGTCCTGCGCCGCGATACCGAAGCGCGCCACAGCGGCCGCCTGCTGGTGCACCTGCTGGGCGCCCGCACCCACTGGATCAACCGGGCCGTGGTGCTGGCCGGAATCCTGGCGCTGGCCGCCGTGGCGCTGTCCGTCATGCGCAGCAAGGCGCAGCCCGGCGTCCAGGCGATGGTCGAGGATCTCGGCTGGCTGTTCGCCTTGCCGCTGCTGGTGGGGGCGCTGTTCGACACCGAAAAGCGCAACATGCGCCTGAAGGACACGGCCGGCGAGCAGGCCTTGCTGCGCCTGGCCCCGCCGCTGCCGGCCGGGCCGCCCGCCTTCAACCGCAAGGTTGCCATCACGCTGCTGCGCACCGCGCTGCTCGAATGGGCGATGCTGTCGGGCGCCGTGCTGTGCCTGGGGCTGATGAGCGGCGCCTCGGCCCGCAACCTGTTGATGCAGGCCTGCCTGTGCTGCCTGACGCTGCCGGTGGCCGCCGCCGCCCTGCGCGACCACGCGCACCGCAGCGGGCTGGCGGGCTGGCGGCTGGTGCTGGGGTTTGCGCTGTCGCTGGTGGCGAGCCTGGGGATGGGCTTCGTGCTGGAACGGGCCGCGGGCTTGCCGCTGCCGGTGGGGGCGGGGCTGGTCAGCCTCGGCATCGCGCTGGTGCTGGTGGCGCGCGGGTTCCGGCGGGCGGAGACGGCGCCGTATGCGTTCCCGGCGGGGCGGTTGGCATAAACTTGGCGTAATTTTTGGCGCTGTTACCGTTAACTATGGATCAGCATTGAACTGTCGAGCGCATTCCCGGTCGAACCCGTATCGCCAACGATATGGGACGACCATGAAAGCGCCGCGCTTCACGAAGTGGTTCGCAGCACTCCCCGCATTAAACCAGCCCCAGCGGCTCAAAGTGCTCGACGCCCTGCATCCCGCGGCTGGGCTGCACGAGCTGCTCGCCTTGCTCGAGCGCACCACCTGCGCCACGCGCCGCTGCCCGCATTGCCGACGCGAACTCGACTGCATCCTGGTCGCGCGCGACCGCGGCGGGCAGACGCTCGACGCCGTCACCGGGCGCGGCGCACTGAGCAAGGCGCAGCTGAAGCGTCACCTGCTGCCCTACCTCGATCCGCAAGTACTGCTGGTCACCGATGCCAACGCCGCCTACCGCGCGTTTGCCCGCGAGCACCGCATTGCGCACCAGTCCGTCAACCTCAGCGCCGGCGTGCGCATGCGCCGTGGCGCCCACGGCGCCATTCACGTGCAGAACGTACACGCCTATCACCGCCGCCTGCGCGACTGGCTGGCGCCCTTCCACGGCGTTGCCTCGCGCTACCTGCCGAACTACCTGGGCTGGCGCCGCATGCTCGATGGCGGGAAAGTCACTTCTGCCGATCAATTGTTTCGCCTTGCTATCAGACCCATCCATACTCAACGGTGACAGCGCCTTGTTTTTCCTAGGGTGGGCTCGAGCGCCCACCCTACGACGTCAAAACCGGCAACGCCGCGTAAGCCGTTTCAATGCGCGCGGTGCTGGACCAGGGCGGTGCCGACACCGTGCCGCTTGCCCTCGCTGACGGCCGTCACCGTGCCGTCGGGGTTGAACACGATGGCGTTCGCGGCGCCGATTTCCTCGGCGGGGACTTCCCACTTGTGGCCAAAGGCCTCCAGCGCCCTGGCCTGGGCACTGCCGGCGAAGCCCGGCTCGACCGACGTCGACGCCCCGTTGCGCTCGGACAGGCGCGGCGCATTGATGGCATCCGGCATCGGCATGCCGAAGTCGATGTGATTCACGATGGTCTGCAGCACCGTGGTGATGATGGTCGCGCCGCCCGGGCTGCCGATACTGAAGACCGGCTTGCCGTCCTTCAGCACGATGGTCGGCGCCATGCTGCTGCGCGGGCGTTTTCCCGCTTCGGGCACGTTCGGGCGCGGGCCGGTGAAATCGAAGTCGGTCATTTCGTTATTCAGCAGGAAGCCGTAGCCCGGCACCACGATGCCGCTGCCGCCCCAGGATTCGATGGTGAAGGTGTAGGAGACGACATTGCCTTCCTTGTCGGCTACCGTGAGGTGAGTGGTGTGCGCGCTTTCCCGCTGCAGTGCGCGTGGCGCGGCAGCAGGACGCAGCGGGATGCTGGCGTCATCCTGGAAGGCGTAGGGATCGCCCGCCGCCGCCCCGAACGCCGCCCGCTTGGCATCGATCAGCGCACGGCGCCTGGCCGCGAATTCCTTCGACAGCAAGCCGGGCACCGGCGCATCGACGTATTCCGGGTCGGCCAGGTAGGCATTGCGGTCGGCAAAGGCGAGGCGGCTCGCTTCCAGGTACAGGTGCTCGGCCTGCGCGCGCGGCAACGAGGTGAGGTCGTAGCCTTCAAGGATGTTCAGCGCCTCGGCCACCGTTACGCCGCCGCTGCTCGGGAGCGGCATGCCGTAGACGTGGTAGCCGCGGTAGCTGCTCGCCACCGGCTGGCGGATGCGCGCTTCGTAGTTGGCCAGGTCGGCCAGCGTCATCTTGCCGGCGCGGACCCGGGCGCCCGGCGCCAGCGGCGGCCGGTTCACGGCGTCGACAATCGCGCGCGCCATCGGCCCTTCATAAAAGGCCTTGTAACCGCGCGCCGCGATCTCGCGGTAGGCCTTGGCCATGTCGGGGTTGCGCAGCCGGGTGCCGGGCGTGACGGCCTTGCCGTCCCTTAGGTACAGCGCGCTGGTGGTCGAAAACTGCTGGAATTTTCTTTCATTTTCACGCGTCAAATGAGAGAAAGTTTCATTGACCGTGAAGCCCTTGTCGGCCACGGCGATGGCCGGGGCCAGCACCTGCTTGAAGTCCATCGAGCCGTAGCGTTCCAGCGCCTCGTGCCAGCCGCGCACCGTGCCCGGCACGCCGACCGCCGCGCCGCTCGCCACCGCGGTCTCGAAGCCGATCTCCTTGCCGTTCTCCAGGAACACCGCCGGGGTGAACGCGGCCGGCGCCGTTTCGCGGTGGTCGAGCGTGATCACGCGCTTGTCCCTGGCCAGGTAGATCACCATGAAGCCGCCGCCGCCAATGCCGCAGCTGAACGGATCGGTCACGCCGAGCGTGGCCGCAGCCGCCACGGCGGCATCGATTGCATTCCCGCCTTTGTTCAGAATCGCCAGCGCCGAGTGCGAAGCCTGTTCGCTGATGGTGGCGACGGCGCCGCCGCTGCCGGTGGCGACCGGCGGCTTGGCCGTTGCGAAAGGCGCGTGCAGGACGATGGAGAAAACGAGGGCGGAGGCGAGCAGGGTCTGTTTCATGGATCGCGGCGCGGGAAGGGGAGGTCGGGTCAGCATAGCAAAAAAGCAAAAGCGTGGTTGTTTGATCTTCGTCAACTGCGTCATACAGCCGTCATATTCGCTGGCTATGCTTCCGCTCGTCACTTAACCAACCCCGAGTTACGACAATATGAAAATCAAGCACATGTTCAAAACGATGATCGCTGGCGCTGCCGCAGCAATGGTGATGTCGTCGGCGTTCGCTGCCGACGTGACCGGCGCGGGCGCAACCTTCCCGTACCCGATCTACGCCAAGTGGGCCGAGTCGTACAAGGCAGCCACCGGCAACGGCCTGAACTACCAATCGGTCGGCTCGGGTGCTGGCATCAAGCAGATCAAGGCCAAGACCGTCGACTTCGGCGCGTCGGACATGCCCCTGAAAGCCGCTGAACTCGACGCCGAAGGCCTGATGCAGTTCCCGGCCATCATGGGCGGCGTGGTCACCGTGGTCAACGTCGACGGCGTGGCCGCTGGCCAGCTGAAGCTGACCGGCCCGGTCGTGGCCGACATCTACCTGGGCAAGATCACCAAGTGGAATGCGCCGGAGATCACCGCCATCAACCCGGGCGTGAAACTGCCGGACACCGACATCACCGTCGTCCACCGCGCCGACAGCTCGGGCACCTCCTTCCTGTTCACCGACTTCCTGTCGAAGACCAGCCCGGAATTCCAGCAAAAGATTGGCGCTAACACCGCCGTGAAATGGGCAGTCGGCGTGGGCGGCAAAGGCAATGAAGGCGTCGCCGCCAACGTGCAGCGTATCAAGGGTTCGATCGGCTACGTCGAGTGGGCCTACGCCAAGAAGAACAAGCTGTCGCACACCCAGCTGAAGAACAAGGATGGCCAGTTCCTGCAGCCTGACGACGAGAACTTCAAGGCCGCCGCCGCCAGCGCCGAATGGACCAAGACCCCGGGCTTCGCCGTCATCCTGACCGACGCCGCCGGCAAGAACAGCTGGCCGATCACCGGCGTGTCGTACATCCTGATGCACAAGGCGCAGGCCGACGCCACCAAGGGCAAGGAAGTCGTGAAGTTCTTCGACTACGCCTACAAGAACGGCGCCCCGGCTGCCGCCGAACTGGACTACGTGCCGATGCCGGCATCGGTCGTCAAGCTGGTGCAGGATTCCTGGAAAGCCAACCTGAAGGATGCGTCGGGCAAGGCGATCTACTGATTTGAACTGATCGATCGATCACAGGACGGGGCGACAAGCCCCGTGTCGGGCTGGCCGTGGGTGACTTTGCGGCCAGGTTTAGCGGCGGTTCCAGGAATGGGGCCGCCGTTTTTTTTATGGGGTCGTAGGGTGGAACTGGTATGCCGTCGTAGGGTGGACACCTGTGTCCACCCTACAAATAACAACGGCTCCCGAAGGAGCCGTCTTTCGCAACGATGCTGCTGTTGGCTTACACGTACGCCGCCAGCGCACCTTTCATTTTCTTCAGCGCGGCCGATTCGATCTGGCGAATCCGCTCGGCCGACACGCCGAACTCCTCGGCCAGCGTGTGCAGCGTCGCCCCCGAGCCATCGTCGTTCGCCAGCCAGCGCGCTTCCACGATGCGGCGCGAGCGTGGGTCGAGCTTGCCGAGCGCCGTTTCCAGGCCTTCCGACTGCAAACGCGTGACCTGTTCGGCTTCGAGCACCTTGGTCGGCTCCTGCTGGTCCGACGACAGATAGGCGATCGGCGAGAACTTGTCGTCTTCGTCGTCGGTCGGCGCTTCCAGGGCGATGTCGCGGCCCGAGAGGCGGGTTTCCATTTCGATCACTTCCTCGCGCTTGACGCCCAGCAGCTTGGCCAGGTCGTCCACCTGGCCCGGCGTCATCGCATCCAGGCCGACCTTGTTGCTGCGCAGGTTGAAGAACAGTTTGCGCTGGGCCTTGGTCGTGGCGACCTTCACCAGGCGCCAGTTCTTCAGGATGTATTCGTGCATCTCGGCCTTGATCCAGTGCATCGCATACGACACCAGGCGTACGCCCTGGTTCGGGTCGAAGCGCTTCACGGCCTTCATCAGGCCGATATTGCCTTCCTGGATCAGGTCGGCGTGCGGCAGGCCATAGCCCAGGTAGCCGCGTGCGATCGACACCACCAGGCGCAGGTGGGACAGGACCAGCTTTTGTGCAGCGTCGAGATCGTTTGCCTCGCGCAGCCGCTTCGCCAGCGACACCTCTTCCTCGTGGGTCAGCATCGGCAGACGGTTCACCGCGGAAATATACGCGTCGATATTACCGAGATTGCCGGTGAAGCCAAGTCCCAGGGCACGGCTGCTGATGGTCGGAACCAATGCGGATTGTGCGGACATTATCTTTTCCTCGTAGAGTAATTTCTGCTGCATCTCAGCGGCGGGACAACCCCGCTGCATGATTTTTTCGGCCTTGAATCCGGATGCAAGCGAACCCATTTACCATTCACTTGAGCTACAGTTTAGCACTCTCCGGTGGGGAGTGCTAGCGACCCCCTCGGAATGGCAGGGGTGTTTAAGTCTGGTTAAAGTATTGCTTTGAGGAATCAAATTGCGCCCGATCTACTCTAGAGCGAATCGGTATCGCGCTATTGAGCTACCTCAAATGTGCGTTGTTGCGTCTGACCTTGAGACACAGCGTAAAGGCGTGCGGAAGCCCACTTCTGTTAGTTGCCTCACAAAGGGACGCGTTCCACCTCGGGCGAGGCAACGTCCTACTTCGCGAATGGAAGAAGACGCACAAGCGGGGCACTTGAAAAAGAAGGAAGAGATTCCACCCGGACAGAATGCCTTGGCGAGCTGTCCGGGCGTACTGCAATGAACCGGTATCAGCGCAGGCGCGCCAGGTGGCGCTGCACCGACAGCATGGCCCCGGTCAGGCCAAGGCCGGCGCTGATGGCCAGCAAGCCCGCCGTTTCTGCCGCATTCAGCGGCGCCAGCTGGAACTCCGACGCATACAGGCGGGCGAACTCGGCAATGGCGGCGTTCAGCGGCTGCAGCGCCAGCGCCACGCCGCCGAGTGCCACCGCGCCGGCGCACAGGCCGAGCAGGGCGCCAGTGTAATAGAACGGCCGGTGGATGAAATTGTCGGTCGCGCCCAGCAGCTTGGACACGGCGATCTCATCGCGCTGGGTCAGCACCTGCAGGCGGATCGTGTTGAAGACGACCGCGATCACCACCACGCCCAGCGTTACCGCCAGCAACAGCAAGGCCAGGCGCAGCACGCCCAGCAGGGCGGCGAGGCGCTTGACCCAGGCCGAGTCCACCTGCACGGTGTCGACGTGCGGCAACTGGTGCAACTGCTCGACCACGGCGTCGATGCGCGAGGCGTCGGCCGCGCTGGCCGAGCCGGCCAGTTTCATCACGTAGCTGTCGGGCAGGGGATTGTCGCCCAGCGTGTCGAGCGCGGCGGACAGGCCGCTGCGCGCCTTCAGGTCCTCCAGCGCCTGTTCGCGCGGGATAAAGGTGATGCTCGCCTTGCTGTCGTCGATGATCTGGCGCAGCTGCGGCCCCAGCGCCTGGGCTTCCTCGCGCGTGGCCTCGGGCTTCACGAACAGGCTCACTTCCGGATCGACCGAGAGTTGCTCGGACATCGGCCGCACGTTGTCGAGCAGGGTGATGCCGGCGAACGGCAGCGCCAGCGCCACCGCGACCACCAGCACGTTGAACAGGAAGCTGCCCGGCGCCTTGCGCACGGTGGACAGCGCCGCGCCGAGCGCGAAGCGGTGCTGGCGGATCCACGGGCTCATGCCGCACCTCCGGCGTCGATGCTGAATTCGCCGCTGGGCGGCGTGCCCGAGGCGCCGCTGGAGACCAGCTGGCCGTGTTCCAGGCGGATCACGCGCGCCGCGCCGTCGAGCACCTGCTCGTCGTGGGTCGAGATCAGGCAGGTCACGCCAACCGAGTGGAAGGCGCGCAAGGCGTCGAGCACCTTGTCGGCGGCCACGCGGTCGAGGTTCGCGGTCGGCTCGTCGGCCAAGATAATCTGTGGACGGTTCACGATGGCGCGGGCAATCGCCACGCGCTGCTGCTCGCCGCCGGACAACTCCAGCGGATGCGCCCTGGCGCGTTCCAGCAAGCCCACCTTGTCGAGCGCGGCGCGGGCGCGCTGCTCGGCCTGGGCCTTGGGCGCGCCGGTGACCAGCAGCGGCAGCATGGTGTTGGCCAGGATATTCCGGTCGTTCAACAGGCGCTGGTGCTGGAAGATCAGCCCCAGGTTACGGCGCAGGAAGGGAATGCCCGCCTTGCGGATCTTGCCGATGTCTTGCCCGAACACGATCACGCGTCCGCTGCTGGGGCGCTCGATGGCGGCCACCATTTTCATCAGGGTCGACTTGCCGGCGCCGGACGGGCCGGCAAGATACACCAGCTCGCCCTTGTCGATGTTCAGGGACACATCGCGCAGGGCGGTCGCATCGGCGGAATACTTCTTGGAGACGGAGTGGAATTCGATCATCGTGTGTGATTAGCCCAGCAGCGCTTCAACAAACTCTTCTGCATTGAAAGGCTGCAGGTCGTCCAGCTTTTCGCCCACGCCGATGAAGTACACCGGCACCGGACGCGTGCGCGCGATCGCCGCCAGCACGCCGCCCTTGGCGGTGCCATCGAGCTTGGTGATCACCAGGCCGCTCAGCTGCAGCGCATCGTCGAAGGCCTTTACCTGCGCCAGCGCGTTCTGGCCGGTGTTGCCGTCGATGACCAGCAGCGTCTCGTGCGGCGCGCCGTCGGCGCCCTTGCCGATCACGCGCTTGATCTTCTTCAGCTCTTCCATCAGGTGCAGCTGGGTCGGCAGGCGGCCGGCGGTATCGACCATCACCACGTCCACGCCACGCGCCTTGCCCGACTGCACCGCATCAAAGGCAATCGCCGCCGGGTCGCCCGACTGCTGCGAAATCACGGTAACGTTGTTGCGCTGGCCCCAGACCATGAGCTGCTCGCGCGCGGCGGCGCGGAAGGTGTCGCCCGCGGCCAGCAGCACCGAATGGTCGAAGCGCTGCATGTGCTTGGCGAGTTTACCGATGGTGGTGGTCTTGCCGGCGCCGTTCACGCCCGCGATCATCATTACCAGCGGCGCATGGCGGCCCAGTTCCAGCGGCTTTTGCAGCGGCGCCAGCATCTCGATCATCAGCTCCTTCAGCGCGGCCTTCACGGCGGCGGCATCGAGCAGCTTGTCTTCCTTGACCTTGCGGCGCAGGTTCATGAGCAGGAATTCGGTGGCGTCCATGCCGGCGTCGGACATCAGCAGCGCGGACTCGAGTTCCTCGTACAGGTCTTCGTCGATGCGCGCGCCGACGAACAGCAGCGACAAATTGCTGGACGTTTTGGACAGGCCCGCCTTCAGGCGCGCCATCCAGGATTGCTTCTGCTCTGCGGCGGTGGTCGGGCGCTCGGCGGTTTCCTCGATGATGAGGGCGGGTTCGGCGATCGGCGCAGGCGAGGGGGCCGGCGCTGGCTCGGGAATGGCGAGCGGCGCGGGCGGGAGCGGTGCTGGCGCTGGCGCAACCTCGACAGGCTCGACCGGCGCCGGGGTTTCTGCTTCGGCTTTTTTTCTCTTGAAGAAACTAAACATGGGTATCTGGTGGGAGCGACTGCATGCACATGCCGGCATCAGGTGCCGGCACGACGAAAGGATCGCAGTATTCTACCAGAGCACAGTAATGACGAATACGCAAGCCCTGGCTGTGTGTGGGAGGCAAGACGGCCAGCGGCAGTGACGTAGGTGCCCACGCGTTTCGTGCGTATGGTTCGGACACGTGCCACACCATGCCGCTCGAAAAATCCGCCGCTGAGCTATCCGGCGGTCCTGTCTTTTTTCATGGCCAGCCCCACCCAGTCGCCGCCATTCTTCGCCTGCACCGCCAATTTCGGGAGCGTGGCAACCATTGCGGCAAGGCCTTTATGACCACATTTCTTGACCGCGAATCCCGGGTATTCCTTGGTCATGTGATTTCCAAGCGCGCCCATTCCAACCAGCCCCGTCTTGCTCTGTCCAACAAGATCGGTAACAGCCAGGATTAACTGTCTTTTGCATTGCTCGACATACGCCGCCTGCGCAATCCCGTCCAGCAGTTCCCTGGCCTGCGCCTGTGCAGGTGGCGCCGGTGTGAACGCGTAAAAACGTGTGCAGGCCTCCTGCAGCATGGCCGACGTCTTCTTCTCGCCTACGATAAAGACAGTACCGCCACGGGTACGCAGCTTGCGGCAGAGTGCAGTGAAATCGGCATCGCTGGTAAGAAGATAAAAGGCGTCGGCCCGCTCATCGGCCAGCAACTCGAAGGCGTCGAGCGCCAGCGCGATGTCGGCCGCGTTCTTGCCGGTGCCGAACACATGATGCGGGGTGAATGCGTGCCGATTCAAGGCCTCGCGCCAGCACTGGTGGCCCATCGTCACGTCATTGGCGTATGCCTGGCGCACCACGATGCGCGCCGATGCCGGAATCAAACCGAGCGCGAAGACCAGCGCCTCGGGCGAGGTGTTATCGCAATCGACCAATACCGCAATGCGCGGCGACGCTGCTGCAGGCTGGTTCATCCGGCACTCCCGTTCAGGCTTCGATAGCACCGGATGATAGGATAATTTTGTTACCTTATGGGAATATTCAAGCCGTCTGGACGCGCACGGCTCAATGCCGCAACTTGCTCCACCATCCCGCCTTCTTCTCCGCCTTCTGCAGCACCTCCGGCTCCAGCCGCCAGGCCCCGTAAGGATTATTGAACAACGACTCCGGGCCATAATCCATCGCCGCCGTCGCCCGCACCCTGTACACCGGCGCGCCTTCGCTCACCGAGAAGGTATGCCCATCCTCGAACACCGCTCCCTGCGCGAACAGGTAGTGAGTAAAGGTGCGCAGCAAATCGGCCGCCTCTTGCAGGTCGCCATCGCGCGGCGTCACGATCGCCTCCGGCAAGCCGAAGTTGTGCATGCCGCAGGAGTAGACGTCGCGCCCTGTCACGTACACCACCAGCGCCCGGTGCGCGGTCAACAGGTCCAGCTGGTCGCACAGCTCGGTCCAGTAGGCCGGGCCATGGGCGATGCCGGTGCTTTCCACCTTCACGCCCAGGCCGCCGGCGTCGATCAGGGCCGCCGCCGCGCGCATCATGGCTTCGGCCGCGTCGCGCGAGCCGCCCTGGCCGGACAGGTAGACCACCGAGGCGTGGCGCGCCACGTCGGCCATCGCCTCGGACTGCGCCCAGTGCGGACCAACCGCCACGAAGGCCTGCGTCACCGCCGGGTCGGCGCCTTCGAACACCACTTCGCAGGTGAAACCGGTTTCGATTTCCAGCAGCAGGTGGCCGGCGTACACATAACCGGCATCGCATTCCGAGACAGCGTGTACCAGTTCCTCGCGGCTGGCCCAGGGGCCAGGGATGCACAGCACCAGTTCGGGCGCGTCGCTCATGCTGCTCTTCCTGTGATCGTCGTGTGCCTGGACTGCCATGGTCACGCCTTCGCCGCTTCGGCCGACTTGCGCATGCTGTCCAGCGTGGCGTTCGGGGTGATCAGGTTGCCGTCGTAGCGCAGTTCGATCAGCGCCGGCAGCTTCTTGCCGTTTGCATGTTCGAGGGCGCGCGCCAGGGCCGGCGCGAAGTCGGCGGTGCGTTCGACGATTTCGCCATGGCCGCCATAGGCCCGCGCCAGCGCCGCGAAGTCCGGGTTGTGGAGCGTGGTGCCGGACACGCGGCCCGGATAAGTCTTTTCCTGGTGCATGCGGATGGTGCCGAACATGCTGTTATTGAAGACCAGGATCACCACGCCGGCGCCGTACTGCACCGCGGTGGCCAGCTCCTGGCCGGTCATCATGAATTCGCCGTCGCCGGCAAACGTGACCACGGTGCGCGCCGGGTCGACGATCTTCGCCGCCACGCCCGAGGGCACGGCATAGCCCATCGCGCCATTCGTCGGCGCCAGCTGGGTGCGCATCGCGCCGTAGCGCCAGAAACGGTGCGCCCAGGAAGCGTAGTTGCCGGCGCCGTTGGTGATGATGGTGTCCGCCGGAAGCGCGGCCTGCAGGTCCCGCACTACCTGCCACAAGTCGAGCGGGGCCTGGCCATCCTGGAAGATCGGCGGCTGCGCCTGCCACGCGGCCAGATCGGCCTTCGCTTCTGCCACCGTGTGATGCCAGGCGCTGCTGTCCACCGGTTCCATCGCCGCCAGCATCGCGCAGGCCTGCGGCGCGCCGCTGGCGATCATCAGCTCGGCCTGGTAGACGCTGCCGAGTTCCTCGGGATCGTTATGGATGTGGACCAGGCGCCCCTTCGGCACGGGCGCGTCGAGCAGGGTGTAGCCGCCGGTGGTCATCTCGCCCAGGCGCGGGCCGATGGCGATCACCAGGTCGGCGTCTTTCACGCGCGCGGCCAGCTTGGGGTTGATGCCGATGCCGACGTCGCCCGCGTAGTTCGGGTGGGCGTTGTCCAGCAAGTCCTGGAAGCGGAAGGTGCAGCCGACCGGCAGCGCGTTCGATTCCGCAAACCTTGCCAGGTCGGCGCAGGCCTGCGCGTTCCAGCTGCCGCCGCCGAGCAGCACGATGGGCTTCTTCGCTTCGGCCAGCATCGCGCGCAGGGTGTCGACCTGGCGCGCGGACGGCGCGGCCTGCACCGGCTGGTAGCGGCGCGTATCGGCGACGTCGGCCAGCGACACCAGCATGTCTTCCGGCAGCGCCAGCACCACCGGGCCCGGACGGCCGCTGGTGGCAACCTGGAAGGCGCGTGCAATGTATTCGGGGATGCGGTCGGCGCGGTCGATCTGCGCCACCCACTTCGCCATCTCGCCGTACATGCGGCGGTAGTCGATTTCCTGGAAGGCTTCGCGGTCGACGAAGTCGTTGCCCACCTGGCCGATGAACAGGATCAGCGGTGTGGAGTCCTGGTAGGCGGTGTGCACGCCGATCGAGGCATTGGTGGCGCCCGGGCCGCGCGTGACGAAGCAGATGCCGGGCTTGCCGGTCAGCTTGCCGTAGGCCTCGGCCATGAACGCCGCGCCCCCTTCCTGGCGGTTGATGACGAAGCGGATGCTGGAGTCGTGCAGCGCGTCGAGCACGTCGAGGTAGCTTTCGCCGGGAACGCCAAAGGCGATCTCGACGCCGTGGACGGCGAGCGCGTCGACCAGGATCTGGCCGCCGGTGCGGGAAGGGTGCGTCATGTCTCTGTGGTCCTTGTTGGTTTGCCGGAGCGTGCCGGGTCTCGAAATATTCTATGCGAGGGGCGAAAAGCGGGCTTTTCAAATGGCGACACCAAATTACAGAAATGTTGGGCCGACAATCTTTTTCAACGATGCGGAATGGATGGACGTCAGAATTTTCTCAGGATAAACTTGCTAAAAATTAAATATTCATCGACTAACAACGGGGAAATTCCATGCAGCGACGCCACCTGATGCTGTCCGCTCTTGCGCTGCTGGGCAGCGGCGCCGCCTTCGCGCTCAAGGGCGGCGGCGATGCCGTTTCCGTGTACGTCGTGCCGCTCGACGATATGCCGGAAGCGCTGGCGGCAACCGTCGCCCAGTCACTGGCGCGGCAACTTGGCATCCGGGTGCGGGCCGCGATGCGGCTGCCGCCGCTGCGCGTGCCGGTGCTTCCGGGAACGGACCAGCTTGCCGCCGAGCCCTTGCTGGAACGCGCCGCCCGCGCCAGCGCCCGCCTGCCGGGGCTGGCGCCAACCACCTATCGCCTGTTCCTCACGACGCGCGACATCAACGCGCAATCGGGCGCCTTCCGCTTCCAGTTCTCGATGCACAGCCCGAACCTGCGCTGCTCGGTGGTGTCGATGGCGCGCCTGTTCGAATACCAGAACGGCGAGCGGCGCCTGACCGACCTGGTCGGCGAGCGTACCGTCAAGCTGGCCGCGCGCGCGGTGGGCGAACTGCACCTGGGCTGGAAGCGCTCGGCCGATCCGGATGATTTGATGTATGCGCCGCTGATGGGGCTGGAGGATCTGGATCGGATTGGGAATGAGCATCGGGAGGAGGGGGAGCCGGCTGGTCCTGCCGCGCCGCCCGGCCGTCCTGCGAAAAGCGGAGCCCTGATTTCTACCTGAATATCAGCTGAACTGGAACGATAGGAACAAAGCCTCTTTGGGAGGCTTTGTTCGATTGCCGGAACTAGCAAGTTCCCCCTGAGTGCGGTTGGCCTGTCCGAAGATTAAATCCCAGGAAGCACATATATCCATCGCTGGGCATATACGAGCACCAAACTTCACCCTTGCTTCTCATTCGTTCGCCGTCCTCAAGACTACAACTGACCCCTTTGGCATCCGGACCGATGGAGTCGAATATCTCTTTCGCAGCTTGTCCCCTGATGGCAATCGCAAGCTTGCGGTCCACATTGGTTGGAGGGGCGCGATCCCCGGGTTCACCCGAATAGACAAGGTAGGTCGCATTCGTCAAGGGTTTGTTCTTCCCCGTCCATTTGCCCTTTTCTTCTGCATGCAAATGGGTCATCAAGAGCATGGCAACAACCAAAGCAAGATATTTCATTTTGTCCCCAGCTTCAGACCGACATGAAAATGATCATCGTGCTTGTCCCAACGCCGTACGCCAGGGATCCGGCTGTCGTTGAAAAGCACTTGTTTGACGAGTGGATGCGAAAAGAAAATGGCGATCAGTTTTGCCGTTGCTTCACCATCATAAGCTGATTGTTGCCATGTAACTGGCACATGAAGACCGTCTTTCCTCATTGGTCTCACATCTACCTGGAGGCCGTTGATGTGTGAACGATGCTCTCCTGTCGACGCTTTATCGGCCATACTGATATTTCCAACGCCGAATTTCCTTTTTTCGAGAGTAGCCCATTCCTTCTCGACCCAGAATAGGAGAGTCAACATGGACGGATGGGCATACTGATGCGCACCCTCGCCGGGTGTGCCGTAAACGTAGTAATTCGCTTCTTCAGGTGCCTGGGGCAACATGAAAAAGCTGCGCCCATCCTTCGGTTGAATTAGTATTCCGTCTGCCATGATAGACACTCCTCAAGCGCATCGATTGCAAGCAAGGTCCCACCCGCCAAATGTGTTGCCACTAGCTCCGCCACCAATTTTCTGTTGTGTGTATTTCCATTTCACTTTGGAGAAACGAAGACCAATGGCGTCATAAAGAATGCTGCCCTCATGAATAACCTGGTCCATATTCGCGACAAGAACGTTCTCAAGCTCAACTTCATAGTATTTGACAGGCTTGCCATCGCCATCTGCACGCATGAATTCTAGTTTCGCTTTTGGTATGGTTTTTCCCATTGAGCAATATTGCATGAGGATGGGCGAAGCGAGATCAGCCAGCTTTGACAGGGAAATCGTCTTGTGCTCGCACCGCTCGGCTGTATGGCCGCCGGCAGTGGAGGCAGTTGCACTCCTGGGTTGTATAACACCCATCGAAGCGGAATGAATTTCAATCCAAGCTTGATGGTTCGAATCCATTGATTCGCCCTTGATGCCATCAATTTGCAGGTACACGTCGATAGCCATTGAATGCCTCCAAGCAGTGGAAATTCTCTAGTCTTCCACGGTTAGCGAACAGAGCTTTAGCAGGTATCAAGACTTGGGCGAGCCAGGAACAAGGCAATAATTTGCACATGAAGCTGCTCACCGAACCGACAAGCTAGGAGCTGCGCCCCCCATCGGTTACAATAACGCCCGTGAAGCAGGCCAGACAGTCGCTGGCTGGCGCCGCAAGGCGTTGGCGGGAGGAAGGTCCGGACTCCATAGAGCAGGGTGACGGTTAACGGCCGTCCGCTGAAAGCCGCAAGGTATAAGGCGAGGAACAGGGCCACAGAGACGAGCGTATTTAGTTACGGTGAAACGCGGTAACCTCCACTCGGAGCAATTCCAAATAGGCACGCGTTGATGTTGCTCGCGGAGCGTGCGGGTAGGAAGCTTGAGCGCCGGAGTAATTCGGCGCCTAGAGGAATGATTGTCATGGTGGGCGTCCCCTCGGGGAAACCAACCAACAGAATCCGGCCTATCGGCCTGCTTTACACTGAATTCAAACGCGGAGGATCGATGCCGCAGTCGCAGCCGCAATACATCCTGGCGCTCGACCAGGGAACCGCCAGTTCCCGCGCCATCCTGTTCGACCGCCAGGGCCAGGTCTTCGCTTGCGCCCAGCAGGAATTTCCCCAGCACTTTCCCCAGCCCGGATGGGTCGAGCACGACGCGCTCGACATCTGGAACAGCCAGCTCGCCTGCGCGCGCAGGGTCGTGCGCGAGAGCGGCATCGCCGCCGCCCGCATCGCCGCCATCGGCATCGCCAACCAGCGCGAAACCACAATCGTCTGGGACCGCCTCACGGGCGAGCCCATCGCGCGCGCCATCGTCTGGCAAGACCGGCGCACCGCCGGCGCCTGCGACCGCCTGCGCGCCGAAGGCCACGCACGCCTGATACAGCGCAGCACCGGCCTCGAACTCGACGCCTATTTTTCCGCGACCAAGCTGCAGTGGCTGCTCGATAAGGTGCCCGGCGCGCGCGAACGGGCCGAGCGCGGCGAACTCTGCTTCGGCACGGTCGACAGCTGGCTTGCCTATAAACTCTGCGGACGCCATGTCACCGATGTGAGCAATGCTTCGCGCACCATGCTCTACAACATCCACACGATGCGCTGGGACCCGGCCCTGCTCGATTTGTTCGGCATCCCGGAAGCCATGCTGCCCGAAGTCGTGCGCAGCGCCGGCGAAGTGGGGCAGGCCAGCGAGGAATGGTTCGGGCGCCCGATTCCCGTCAGCGGCATCGCCGGCGACCAGCAGGCCGCCACCTTCGGCCAGGCCTGCTATACCAAGGGCATGGTCAAGAATACCTATGGCACCGGCTGCTTCATGCTGATGCACGCCGGCTACATGGCGCCGGTGTCGCGCCACCGCCTGCTGGCCACGATTGGCTGGAAGATCGACGGCCGCACCGACTACCTGCTCGAGGGCAGCGTCTTCATGGGCGGCGCCACCGTGCAATGGCTGCGCGACGGCCTCGGGATCATCAAGGAATCAAGCGAGGTCGAGCCGCTGGCGCTGTCGGTCACCGACAGCGGCGGCGTGATGCTGGTGCCGGCCTTTGTCGGCCTCGGCGCGCCGCACTGGGACCCGTACGCGCGCGGCACCATCGTCGGCATGACGCGCGGGACCACCGCCGCCCACATCGCGCGCGCCGCCGTGGAAGCGATCGCCTACCAGAGCGCGGAGCTGCTCGAAGCGATGCAGAAGGATGCCGCCTGCCCGGTGCTGGAGGTGCGCGCCGACGGCGGCGCCGCCCGCAACGACTTGCTGATGCAGTTCCAGGCCGACCTGCTTGGCGTGCCGGTGGTGCGTCCGGCGGTCACCGAGACAACCGCGCTCGGCGCGGCCTACCTGGCCGGCCTGGCGCAAGGCTTCTGGAGCGGGCGCGCCGAGATCGAAGCGCTGTGGCGTGCCGAACGCCGCTTCGAGCCGGGCATGCCGGCCGGCCGGCGCCAGGAACTGATGGCGCGCTGGACACGTGCAGTGGACCATGCCAAGGCCTGGGCCGCGTGCTAGCGCGCAGGTCGTCTCCATCCGATTCTCGCGAAAAGTCACCGCTTTACTTTTCTTTCCTCTTTGCCATATTTTATTTTCATATTGGCAATCTCTATGGTATGTTCGGTTCGCGTTTTTGAGGCCCCACGATAGGAGCCCGGGCGCGGACACACATATTCGAGAGAGAGAAAAATGAAAAAGGGATGGGCTTGGGCAGCGGCGGGAATGGTGCTGGCGGGATGTGGCGGTGGCGGCGATGGTGACAAAGGGTCCCCCGCGCCGGTGGTGCAGCAGCCGGCGCCGCCGCCGCCCGTCACGGTCGCGCCTCCGCCGCCGCCGCCAACCGTGACGCTGGTGTCCGGCACGATCACGCGCCAGGTGGCCGCGAATACGAACATTGCGATGGAGGTGATCGTCAAGCCGAGCTTCACGCCGGCCGGCGCCCTGTACGCCAGTGCTCCCGAGAGCCCGGCGCTGCTGTTGCCGACGGTGGCCGTCTCCCCGAACAGCGACGGCACCTACACGCTGGCGCTGGCAACGGTGGCATCGGTGCCGGCCGGCGCCCATGCCGGCGAATTCACGGTCAAGCTGTGCGCTGACGCGGCCTGCGCCACGCCCCAGGCCGTCCCTTCGATCAAGGTGCCATACGCCATTACCGCAACTGCATCCGGGAGCGCCTGGCCGGGCGACAAGATCACGCCGCTGGCGCCATGGGAAAACGTACCGGACTGGTCGACTTTCCAGGGCAACGCCGGCCATACCGGGTATGTGCCGGTGACGCTCAATCCCGACCAGTTCAGCTTGCGCTGGAAGGCCGGCAGCATCGCCGCCATGGCCTATAACGGCCAGGCCGGCGCCATGACCCTGGCGGCGGCCAACGGCATCTTCTATGCCGCCAAGGACAAGAAGCTCGAAGCGCGCAAGGAACTCGACGGCAGCGTGGTGTGGAGCTACGACGTCAGCACGCTGGCCTACCCGTCGGTCAACCCGCCGGCGGTGGACAAGGGCGTGGTCTACATGGCAGCGGGCCAGCAGTCGTCGACCTTCATGTTCGCCTTCGACGCGGCCAGCGGCAACGTGATCTTCAAGTCGCCGATGAGCTCGCAATGGGAGCGCTACCTGGCCCCGGTGGCCTACGAGGACGCCGTGTACACGAACGCGGGCATGTACGGCGGCGCGTATGCGATCAAGACCAGCGGCGAGCTGATGTTCACCGCCTCCGCGGCCCAGACCGATTCCTGGTCGCCTGCGGTGGACGCCAATTCGATGTATGTGTTCGCCCGCAACCTGCTGTCGGTATACGACCGCAAGACCGGCGCCGAACGCTTCAAGATCAGCGACCCGGCCTCGTCGGGCAACGGCTTCGGCGTCGGCGGCGCACCCGTCCTGACCTCGCCGGGCATGTTGGTGGTAGCCGAATACAACGGGGCTTCCTGGTCAGGCGCCAAGAACACGCTGCTGAAGTTCAACGTCGACAAGGGCTATGTCGACTGGCGCGTCGAAGGCGCCTATCCCGTCACGCCAGCCTACGCCGACGGCGTGCTCTACGCACCGAACAAGGCGCCGTACCGCCTCGAGGCCCGTTCCGAGAGCGACGCCGCGCTGCGCTGGCAATGGACGCCGCCCATCGCCGGCGAAACCACCTGGTCGGCCGAGCCGGTGGTTACCAGGAACATGGTCTTCGTCAGCACCGACAAGAATACCTACGCCATCGACCTGCGCACCGGCAAGGCGGTTTGGAGTTATCCTCTGGCGGGAAGGCTGGCGCTGACGCGTAGCGGGATTTTGTACATCCACTCCATCGAAGCGCTGGTGGCGATCAATGTGAAATAAGGCGTGTGTGGCCGCCGGGCGTGCGTGCCCGGCGCTGTCCAAGGACCTGGAGTATCGACGATGCAGTTTGCAATCGCCCCCGCGGGCCAGGGCGTGTTCTGGAGCATGGCCGCGATCACCGTGCTGGCCTGCGGCGCGCCCTTGCTGGTGATCCGCCGCGACGGCCTGGCGGTCTGCATCAAGAACATGCTGGTGACGGCGCTGCTGATCCTGCCGTTCAGCGTGACCCTGGCCTATTCGGTGCATGACAATGCGCTGCGCGTGGAGGGCGGCAAGATCCTGCTGCGCGCCGCGCATTTCTACGAGCACGACCGGCTGCTGTCCGATTTCAATCTCGACGCGGCGCGCATCGGCAGCTACGGCGCGATCGAGGAAGCGCGGCTCGGCGCGCGGCGCAACGGCATCCACATGCCCGGCTATGCGGCCGGGCGCTTCGCGGGCACGGGGAATGGCCTGGTATTCGCGGTGCTGACCGACCGCAGCCAGGTGGTGTACTTGCCGGCCAAGGTCGGGCCGTCGCTGCTGGTGAGCGTGGAGCAGCCGGAAGCCTTTCTGGCGGCGCTGCGCGGGCGGTAGGGTGGACGGCTATGCCCCGGCGCTTGCCGCGGTGCGCAATCCCGGGTATGGCCGGCCACCCTGCGTGCAAGCGCGCATATTTATTTCTCGACGACTTCCAGGTCGAATTCATCGACGCCGGCGATTTCGCCATGCACGCGGTCGCCCGGCACCAGGGCGCCCACGCCCGATGGCGTACCCGTGAAGATCAAGTCCCCCGGCGCCAGCGTCACCAGGCGCGACAGGTGGCTGATGATGTCGGCGATCGGCCAGATCATTTCGTCCAGCGTGCCTTCCTGGCGCACCGTGCCGTTCACGGAAATGCGGATGCAGGCGTCATCGGATGGGTGGCCGAAGCTGCTTACCGGGCGCAGCGGCGAGCACGGCGCCGAGGCGTCGAAGCCTTTCGCCATGTCCCAGGGCCGCCCGTTTTCCTTGGCCGCCGACTGCAAATCGCGCCGCGTCAGGTCCAGCCCCACGCCATAGCCCCACACCTTGGCCAGCGCCTCGTCGGCCGGGATGTCGGCGCCGCCGCTGCGCAGGGCCACCACCAGCTCGATCTCGTGGTGCAGGTCCTGCGTGGCCGGCGGGTAGGGCAGCGCGCCTTCGGCCGCCACCACCGCGTCGGCCGGCTTGGTGAAGAAGAACGGCGGTTCGCGGTTCGGGTCGCTGCCCATTTCGCGTGCGTGGGCGGCGTAGTTGCGGCCGACGCAGAACACGCGGCGGATCGGGAAGCGGGCGCTGCTCCCGAAGATGGCGAGCGAGGGAAGGGCGGGCGGCGTGAAGGCGTAATCGGTCATGAAGGCTCTCATTGTGGAACGGTTGCTTCCATTCTAATGCGCGGACGCGAAACGGGGCGTCTTTCCGCGGGTGGCGGGCATGTCCGCCGCCGGCCGCCATCAGGGATTGGCTGGCGCGCCAGGCGGAGCTGCCTGCGCAGCCCACCGGGCGGCGTGCGGTCGGCGGCTATCAGTGGAAAAGCCTGTTCCTGCCTGCAGGTACGCTGCTGCACGCGTTACCGCGGCAAGCGTTATCACGCGGCGGTCGAGGGCGGCGATATCTTGTTCGACGGACGCAAGGTGACGCCCAGCGAATTCGTGCATGCGCCCGGCGGCGCGGCGCGCAATGCCTGGCAGCTGGTCTGGATCCTGTTTCCGAACGAAGCGGCGTGGCTGCTGGGCGCCATCCTGCGCGCGCCTTGCCGTGCGCCAGCCGCTGTTGCGGCCTGAGCCCTAAATTCGCTTATTTTTTGCGCTAAATCAATCGTAAAGACAGCTTGTCTAGATGAGGTAGCACATTCACTGTTTTAGCTAAGTGCTTCATTTATCGGGACATTTTGGCGGGAGAACACATCAGGGATGCGCGCTAAGTCATTGGTTTCATTAGCAAAATCGGAAAGTTTCCGTACGGAATTCGCTTGACCAGCATCAACGCTTCCTCTAAAGTGGGAAACGGTGTGAAAAAGTGTAGTTTTGTGGGAGAAATTCAGGTCTCCCGGCGCGCAAATCCACTAAACTGATAACTCTCCAAACTAGGTACCTACGTGTTTCAAGGCGCGTCAGCGATCAATCTCGATGCGAAAGGCCGGATGTCAATACCGGCAAAGCATCGTGACGCCCTTGCAATCCAGTGCGAAGGCCGCCTGACGCTCACCCGTCACCCGCATGGCTGCCTGCTGCTGTTCCCGCGTCCGGTCTGGGAATCGCACCGCGACCAGATCGCCGCCTGGCCGATGTCGGCGCGCGCGTGGCAGCGCATTTTCCTTGGTAACGCCTGCGATGTCGAGGTCGACAGCGCCGGCCGTATCCTGGTCTCCCCCGAACTGCGCGGCGCCGTCGGGCTGGAAAAGGAAGTGATGATGCTCGGCATGGGCACCCACTTCGAAATCTGGGACGCCGCCAAGCTGGCCGCGGACGAGGCCGAGGCGGTTGCCGGCGGCATGCCGGATGTCCTTTCCAATTTCTCTTTCTGAGGCACCGATGATTACACCCGATACGGTGCCGGTACTGCAGCATCGCACGGTGCTGCTTGACGAAGCGGTCGATGCGCTCAACCTGGAAGAAGGCGAGCGCAAGAATGGTACCTATATAGACGGCACCTTCGGCCGCGGCGGCCACAGCCGCCTGCTGCTGTCGCGCCTCGGCCCGCACGGCCGCCTGATCGCCTTCGACAAGGACCCGATGGCGATCGCCACCGCCGAACAGCTTGCAGACCCGCGTTTCAGCATCGTCCACGACAGTTTCGCCACCATGGGCGAGGCCCTGCGCGCGCGCGGCATCGAGCAAGTCGACGGCATCCTGCTCGACCTCGGCATCTCCTCGCCCCAGGTCGACGACGCCGGCCGCGGCTTCAGCTTCCGCAACGACGGTCCGCTCGACATGCGCATGGACACCACGCGCGGCATATCCGCCGCCGAATGGGTCGCCAGCGCCACCGAACAACATTTGGAAAAGGTCATACGCGATTATGGGGAAGAACGGTTTGCTTTTCAGATTGCAAAGGCGATTGTTGCTCGCCGGGCAGTCGAGCCAATTTCAGGCACACGCCAGCTTGCCGCAATCGTGGCAGACGCGGTCAAGACTCGGGAAAAAGGCAAGGATCCGGCAACCCGCAGCTTTCAGGCTATCCGGATTTTCATCAATAAAGAGCTTGAGGACCTCGAGGCCGGACTGAGCGCCGCCTACGATCTCCTCGCGCCGGGCGCGCGCATGTCGGTGATCAGCTTCCACTCGCTGGAAGACCGCATCGTCAAGCAGTTCCTGGCCAGCAAAGCCAAGGTCGCCCAGCCCGACCGCCGCCTGCCGATCCGCGCCGTCGACTTGCCGCAGCCGCTGATGAAGCTGGTCGCCAAGATCAAGCCGAGCGATACGGAAGTCGACGCCAATCCGCGCGCCCGCTCGGCGGTGCTGCGCGTGGCCGAGCGCCTGGAGGATGCGAAGGGTATGGCGAAATGAGCAACAAGCTCAACGTCGTGCTGGCCACCGGCTTGATCGCCTGTGGCCTGACCCTCGTTAACGCGCGCTACGAGGCGCGCCACCTGTTCATCGAGCTCGAGCGCTTGCAGCAGCAGTCGCGCCAGCTCGACATCGACTGGTCGCAGCTCCAGCTCGACCAGTCCACCCTGGGCAAGAACGAGCGCATCGAACAGCTCGCGCGCACCGAACTCAACATGACCCCGCTGACCCCGGCCCGCACCCAGTACCTGACCGAGGGGGCGCGATGAAGCGCGACAAGCCCTTCACCACCGGCCGCGTGGCCGCCTCGAAAGGCATGGCTTTTTCGAAAAGCCCGGTGCTGGCCGTGCGCCTGCCCGACTGGCGTTCGCGCGTGATGCTGTTCGTGCTGTTCGCCGCCTTTGCCGCGCTGGGCGTGCGCGCGCTCTGGCTGCAGGGCATGTCGACCCAGTTCCTGCAAAAGCAGGGCAAGAGCCGCTACGAGCGCACCCTCGAACTGCCGGCCACGCGCGGCAAGATCATGGACCGCAACGGCGAGGTGCTGGCCTCCTCGCTGCCGGTAAAGGCCGTGTGGGCGATCCCCGAGGACGTGCTGCAGTCGCCGCCGGAAAAGATCGCCGCGCTGGCGCGCCTGCTCGAGATGCCGGAAGCGGAGCTGCGCAAGAAGCTCGATTCCGACCGCACCTTCGTGTACCTGAAGCGCCAGGTCGAGATGGATGTCGTCGGCCAGATCGAGAAGCTCAAGATCAGCGGCATCGACACCCGCAAGGAATACAAGCGCTACTACCCGCAGGGCGAAGTCATGACCCACGTGGTCGGCTTCACCAACGTCGAGGACGTGGGCCAGGAAGGCATGGAGCTGGCGCAGCAGAAGTCGCTGGTCGGCGCCACCGGCAGCCGCCGCGTGATCAAGGACCGCCTGGGCCGCATCGTCGAAGACCTGGGCCTGTCGCGCGAGCCGCACGACGGCAAGGACCTGGTGCTGTCGGTCGACAGCAAGCTCCAGTACATCGCCTACAACAGCGTCAAGAACGCGGTCGAGAAATTCAACGCCCAGGCCGGCGGCGCCGTGGTGCTCGATGTCCAGACCGGCGAAGTGCTGGCCATGGCCAACTACCCGAGCTACAACCCGAACGACCGCCGCCACCTGACCGGCGCCCAGCTGCGCAACCGCGTCATCACCGACACCTTCGAGCCCGGCTCGACGATCAAGCCGGTGACCGTGGCGCTCGGCCTGGAGACCAAGCGCATCACCCCGAACACGGTGTTCGATACCTCGCCGGGGCGCATGGTCGTCACGGGTAAAACCATCCGCGACACCCACAACTACGGCGTGCGCACGGTGGGCGGCATCATCCAGAAGTCGTCGAACATCGGCGTGGTGAAGATCTCGCAGCTGATCCCGCAACAGGAAATGTGGGAGATGTACACCAAGCTCGGTTACGGCCAGGCGCCGCGCTTCGGCTTCCCCGGCCCGACCGCCGGCCGCGTGCGCCCCTGGAAATCGTGGCGCCCGATCGAATACGCGAACATGGCCTTCGGCCACGGCCTGTCGGTGTCGCTGCTGCAGATGGCGCGCTCGTACATGATCTTCGCCCGCAACGGCGACATCATCCCGCTGTCGTTCGTGAAGGTGGACGAAAAGCCGGTCGGCCAGCAAGTCATCTCGCCGCAGACCGCGGCGCAAGTGCGCACCATGCTCGAATCCGTGGTCAGCCCGGAAGGCACGGCCTCGAAGGCGCAGGTGCCCGGCTACCGCGTGGGCGGCAAGACCGGCACCGCCGAGAAGATCGTCAACGGCCACTACTCGCGCACCGACAACATCGGCTACTTCGTCGGCATCGCGCCGATGTCGAAGCCGCGCTTCATCATCGCCGTCATGGTCGACAACCCGCGCGGCGCGCTGCGCACCGGCGGCAGCGTCGCCGCGCCCACCGCGGCCGACCTGGCGGCGAACGCGCTGCGCGCAGCCAACGTACCGCCCGACTCGTCGGTCACCGACATCATCATCCCGGACGAGCCGGAAGAGGAGAGCATCCAATGATGCACCGCGAAATCTGCCAGTGGATCGTTGCCGCCGCACCGGGCGGCAAACTCGTTTCCGACTCGCGCCAGGTGGAGTCCGGCGACGTCTTCTTCGCCTATCCGGGCGATGCCGGCGATGGCCGCGACTACATCCGCGCCGCCATCGAGGCCGGCGCCGCCGCCGTGGTCTACGACCCGCTCGACTTTGCGTGGGACGAGGCCCTGGCCGTCCCGCACCTGGCCGTGCCCGGCTTGAAGCCGCAGGCCGGCACCATCGCCCACGCCGTCTTCGGCCAGCCCGACGCCGACATGTTCACCGTCGGCGTCACCGGCACCAACGGCAAGACCTCGTGCGCGGTCTGGCTCGGCCAGGCCTTCGCCAAGCTGGGCGACACCGCCGCCGTCATCGGCACGCTGGGCGTGGCCATGTACAAGGGCGCGGCCGAACCGGCATTCCAGGTCACCGGCTACACCACGCCCGACGCCGTGCTGCTGGCCAGCCGCCTGGCCAGGGCGCGCGAAGCCGGCGCCCGTTCGCTGGCGATCGAAGTCTCGTCGATCGGCCTGGAGCAGGGCCGCACCGCCGGCATGCACTTCGACGTCGCGGTCTTCACCAACCTGACCCGCGACCACCTCGACTACCACGGCGACATGGCGCACTACGAGGCGGCCAAGGCCAGGCTGTTCGCCTGGCCCGAGCTGCAGACGGCCGTCATCAATCTCGACGACCCGGCCGGCCAGCGCCTGGTGGCCCAGCTGCGCGCCACCAATCCCGGCCTCGCCGTTACCGGCTATACGCTGAAAGATGAAACCGAGCAGCCGGCGATCGACGGCGTGGCCATCCTGCGCGCGACGGACAAGCGCGCGCGCCCGGCCGGCGCCGAGTTCCAGCTCGAGGCGGGAGGCGCCAGCCTGCTGGTGAAGACCGGCCTGGTCGGCCACTTCAACATCAGCAATGCGCTGGCGGTATTGGGCGCGCTGCTGGCCAAGGGCGTGGAACTGAAACGCGCGGTCGAGGCCATCGAGGCCCTGCGCCCGGCGCCGGGCCGCATGCAGCAGGTCGGCGGCCAGGATGCGCCGCTGGTCGTGATCGACTACGCGCACACGCCGGACGCGCTGGAAAAGACCCTGGGCGCGCTGCGCCAGGTCGCCGGCGAACGCGGCGGCGCGCTGTGGTGCGTGTTCGGCTGCGGCGGCGACCGCGATCCGGGCAAGCGCCCGCAGATGGGCGCGATCGCCCAGCTGGCCGACCAGGCCATCGTCACCAGCGACAATCCGCGCAGCGAAGAGCCGGGCGCGATCATCGCCCAGATCGTGGCCGGCATGGATGCCGCGCACGCGAGCTCGACCCACCAGGCCATCGAAGACCGCGCCGCCGCCATCCTGTACGCGGTCAAGCACGCCGGTAAACAGGACGTGATCCTGCTGGCCGGGAAGGGCCACGAACCCTACCAGGAGATCAAGGGCAAGAAGCTGCCGTTCTCCGACGCCGACCACGCCGCGCTGGCCTTGACCGCGCGGCTCACCATGATGAGGACGCACTAAGCATGCGCGGTTCGCTCGCCCAACTGATCGCATCGATGCCTGGCGCCCAGCTCACCACGGACACCCGCTTCGATAGCGTCTCGACCGACAGCCGTACGGCAGCCGCCGGCGCGCTGTTCGTCGCATTGCGCGGCGAAACCTTCGACGCCCACGACTTTTTGGAGCAGGTCGCCGCGCGCGGCGTGGCCGGCGTCGTGGCCGAGCGCCTGCCGGATGGCTGGACCCTGCCGGCCATCGTGGTGCCGAACACCTTGACGGCCCTGGGCCAGATCGCCAACAGCTGGCGCGTGCAGCATGCGATTCCGCTGATCGGCGTCACCGGCAGCAACGGCAAGACCACGGTCAAGGAAATGATTTCCGCTATCCTGGCCGCCGCCTTCGGCGCCGACGAACGCCTGGCCACGCAAGGAAACCTGAACAACGAGATCGGCGTGCCGCTGACCCTGATGCGCCTGCAGGCGCCGCACCGCGCCGCCGTGGTGGAACTCGGCATGAACCACCCGGGCGAGATCGGCCGCCTGGCGGCGATTGCCCAGCCCACGGTCGCCCTGGTGAATAATGCCCAGCGCGAGCACCAGGAATTCATGCACACCGTGGAAGCGGTGGCGCTGGAAAACGGCTCGGTGTTCACCGCGCTCGGCAGCGACGGCGTGGCCGTGTATCCGGGCGACGATACGTACTCGCCGCTGTGGCGCGGACTGGCGGCGCATTGCCGCAGCCTGAGTTTCGGCCTGTCCGACGCCTGCGACGTGCGCGCCACCTATACCGCCAGCGGCTTCGGTAACAATTTGAAAATCATCACCCCGGCCGGCCCGTTCGCCTTAACACTGGCGGCCGCGGGCGAACACAATGTGCGCAATGCGCTGGCCGCCTTTGCCTGCGCGCTGGCGGCCGGCATCGACGGCGCGGTCATCGTGCGCGGCCTGGAAAGCTTCGCGCCGGTGGGAGGACGCCTGCAGCGCAAGCAGGCCAGCAATGGCGCGCTCGTCATCGACGACACCTACAACGCCAACCCGGATTCGATGCGCGCCGCGATCGACGTGCTGGCGGCCTATCCGGCGCCGCGCTATCTGGTGATCGGCGACATGGGCGAGGTCGGCGCCCAGGGCAAGGAATTTACCGAAGAAATCGGCGCCTATGCACAGGCGCGCGGCATCGAGCACGTGCTGGCAACGGGCGATCTGTCGCGCCACCTGGCGGGGACGGGCGCCGCGTATTACGAGCAGTTCGACGCATTATTGGCAGCACTGGAACAGCAACTGGGCGGCAATTCTGATGCAACTGTGTTGGTGAAGGGCTCGCGTTTCATGAAGATGGAACGCGTGGTCAATCACCTGATTGGTTCAACAAACACTGGCAAGGACGCCCACTAACATGCTTCTCTGGCTCGCCCAATACCTGCAGGACTATATCGGTCCGATGCGCATCTTTAACTTCATCACCTTCCGCGCGGTGTCGGCGGCGATCACCGCGATCGCACTCGGCCTGTTCACCGGCCCGGCCGTGATCCGCAAGCTGACCGAGATGAAGGTCGGCCAGGCCGTGCGCACGCAAGGTCCCCAGACCCACCTGAAAAAACACGGCACCCCGACCATGGGCGGCGTACTGATCCTGATCTCCATCGCCATCTCGACCCTGCTGTGGTGCGATTTGTCGAACCGCCTGATCTGGCCGGTGCTGGTGGTGACGCTCGGCTTCGGCGCCGTCGGCTGGGTCGACGACTACCGCAAGGTGGTGTTCCAGGACCCGGAAGGCATGCGCTCGGGCGAAAAATATTTCTGGATGTCGCTGATCGGTATCGCCGCCTCGCTCTACCTGGCGTTCTCGGTCTCGGCCAGCAACCCCTGGGAAGTCGGCCAGCTGTTCTGGGCCTGGGTGCAGTCGGGCTTCTCGATGGACCTGCCGCCGAAGGCCGATTTGATCGTCCCCTTCTTCAAGACCATCAGCTATCCGCTCGGCGTGTGGGGCTTCATCGCGCTGACCTATTGCGTGATCGTCGGCACCTCGAATGCCGTCAACTTCACCGACGGCCTCGATGGCCTGGCCATCATGCCGACCGTGATGGTGGGCGGCGCCCTCGGCCTGATCGCCTACCTGACCGGCAACGTCACCTACGCCAAGTACCTGTTCATCCCGCACATCGCCGGCGCCGGCGAACTGCTGATCTTTTGCGGCGCGATGGCGGGCGCGGGCCTGGCCTTCCTCTGGTATAACGCGCACCCGGCGCAGATGTTCATGGGCGACGTCGGCGCGCTGGCGCTGGGCGGCGCGCTCGGCACCATCGCCGTCATCGTGCGCCAGGAAATCGTGCTGTTCATCATGGGCGGCGTGTTCGTGGCCGAGACCCTGTCGGTGATCATCCAGGTCAGCTGGTTCAAGTTCACCAAGAAGCGCTACGGCGCCGGCCGCCGCGTATTCCTGATGGCGCCGCTGCACCACCATTTCGAACAAAAGGGCTGGAAGGAGACCAAGGTCGTGGTCCGCTTCTGGATCGTGACGATGATCCTCGTCCTCGTCGGCCTCTCCACCCTCAAGCTGCGCTGATCCATGGACTATAACGGCAAACTCGCACTGGTACTCGGGCTCGGCGAATCCGGCCTCGCGATGGCGCAATGGCTGGCGCGCTGCGGGGCGCGCGTGCGCGTGGCCGACACGCGCGCCGAGCCGGCCCGCCTGCCTGCCTTGCGCGACGCCGTGCCGGATGCCGCGTTCGTGGCTGGCGCGTTCGATGCCGCGCTGCTCCACGGCGCAAGCTTCGTCGCCATCAGCCCCGGCCTGGCGCCGAACCGCGAACTGGCCGATATCGCGCCGGCCGCGGCGCAGCAGGGCATCCCGCTGTGGGGCGAGATCGAACTCTTCGCCCAGGCGCTGGCGTCGCTGAAGGAAGCGCAGGGCTACAACCCGAAAGTCATCGCCATCACCGGCACCAACGGCAAGACCACGGTGACGAGCCTGACCGGCCTGCTGTGCCGCCGCGCCGGCTTCGACACCCGCGTGGCCGGCAACATCAGCCCGGCCGCGCTCGACGTGCTGCGCGAAGCGCTGGAACAAGAACAGCTGCCGCAAGCCTGGGTACTGGAACTGTCCAGCTTCCAGCTGCACACCACGTATAGCCTGAACGCCGACGCGGCCACGGTGCTGAACATCACCCAGGACCACCTCGACTGGCATGGCGACATGGCCGCCTACGCGGCGGACAAGGCGCGCATCTTTGGCGCCGACACCATCCGCGTGCTGAACCGCGACGACGCGGCCGTGATGCGCATGGGCGCACCGGGAGCCCAGCAAGTGACCTTCGGCACCAGCGAACCCGATGCCCCCGAGGCCATGGGCCTGGTCAACGAGCGCGGCGTGCTGTGGCTGGCCACGGCCGTCGCCGGCGAAGCCAGCGAGAAGCGATTAAAGAAAGGCGAAGTCGCCGAGCCGGTCGAGATCGGCGTCAGCCGCCTGATGCCGGCCGACGCCCTGAAGATCCGCGGCCTGCACAATGCGTCGAACGCCCTGGCCGCGCTGGCCCTGTGCCGCGCTGCCGGCCTGCCGCTGGCGCCGCTGCTGCACGGTCTGCGCGAGTACGCGGGCGAGCCGCACCGCGTGGAGCTGGTCGCGCACATCGAGGGCGTTGACTTCTACGACGACAGCAAGGGCACGAATGTCGGCGCCACCGTCGCCGCGCTGCAGGGACTCGGTAAAGCCTTTGCCGGCCAGGACCAGCAGATCGTGCTGGTCGCCGGCGGCGACGGCAAGGGTCAGGACTTCACGCCGCTGGCCGAGCCGGTGTCGCGCCATGTGCGCGCCGTGCTCCTGATCGGGAAGGATGCCGCGGCGATCAAGGCCGCCATCGAGCCGTCCGGCGTGCCTTGCTTCGACATGAACGATTTGCCGCAGGCCACGCGCCGCGCCGCGGGCCTGGCGCGCGCGGGCGACTGCGTGCTGCTGTCGCCGGCCTGCGCCAGCCTCGACATGTTCACCAACTACGCGCACCGCGCCCAGGTGTTCGTCGACACCGTGCGCGACATCGCGCTCGACAAGGGAGTCGAGCTCTGATGGCTTTCCAGATCCCCTTCAAGTTCTCGGGTTCGAGCAGCGAGGCGGCCATCGCCGAACGCGCACGCCCGTCGAAGATGATGAACTACGACCAGCCGCTGGTCTGGGTAGTGCTGATCCTGATGCTGTTCGGGATGGTGATGGTGTACTCGGCCTCGATCGCGCTGCCGGATTCGCCCAAGTTTTCCTACCTGCAGGGCAAGCACGAATACTTCCTGTTCCGCCAGGCTGCCTTCATCTCGGTGTCGGTGGTGGCGGCCTATTGCGCTTTCCGCATTCCGGTGGCGGTGTGGCAGAAGCTGGCGCCGCTGATGTTCGTGGTTACCCTGTTCATGCTGATGCTGGTGCTGGTACCCGGCGTCGGCGTGTCCGTGAACGGCGCGCGGCGCTGGCTGTCGCTGAAACTGTTCCAGGTGCAGCCGTCCGAGATCATGAAGATCGTCGTGGTGCTGTACGCCGCCGACTTCACCGTGCGCAAGCAGCAGTTCATGCACAAGCTGACCAAGGGCTTCATGCCGATGGCCTTTGCCGTGGGCGTGGTCGGCATGCTGCTGCTGCTCGAGCCCGACCTCGGCGCATTCGGCGTCATCGTCTGCATCGCCATGGGCATTTTGTTCCTGGGCGGCTTCAACATGATCTGGTTCGGCGGCATCGGCGCCATTTTGGTGGTGGTGTTCTCGTCGATCATCGCGCTGTCGCCCTTCCGCCGCGCGCGCATGTTCGCCTACCTCGACCCCTGGCAGGAAGACAATGCCCTGGACAAGGCCTACCAATTGACCCACTCGCTGATCGCCTTTGGCCGCGGCGAGCTGTCGGGCGTTGGCCTGGGCAACAGCGTCGAGAAGCTGCACTACCTGCCGGAAGCGCATACCGACTTCATCATGGCCGTGATCGGCGAAGAGCTCGGCCTGGCCGGCGTGCTGGTGGTGCTGGCCCTGTTCTACTGGCTGGTCAAGCGCGCCTTCGACATCGGCCGCCAGGCCATCGCGCTCGACCAGTTCTTCGCCGGCCTGGCCGCGAAGGGCATCGGCATCTGGCTCGGCGTGCAGACCTTCATCAACATGGGCGTCAACCTGGGATTGCTGCCAACCAAGGGCCTGACCCTGCCTCTGATGAGCTATGGCGGCACCGGCATCATGATCAACTGCGTCGGCCTGGCGATCCTGCTGCGCATCGACTACGAGAATCGCGTCCTGATGCGCGGAGGACGGATATGACAAAACGCCTCATGATCATGGCCGCCGGTACCGGCGGCCACATCTTCCCGGGCATCGCGATCGCCCAGACCATGCGCGCGCGCGGCTGGACCGTCACCTGGCTCGGCACCGCGCACGGCATGGAAGGCGAGCTGGTACCGAAGCAGGGCATCGCCATGGACACCATCGACTTCGCCGGCCTGCGCGGCAAGGGCATTGGCCACACCGTCAAGGGCGCCGTCAAGATGGCGGCCAGCTTCGCCACCTGCCTGCGCGTGCTGGGCCAGCGCCAGCCCGATGTGGTGCTGGGCATGGGCGGCTACGTGACCGTGCCGGGCGGGATGATGGCGCGCATGCGCGGTATTCCGCTGGCCTTGGTGAACGCCGACGCCGCGCTGCTGTTGTCGAACAAGACCCTGGCCCCGCTGGCGAGCCGCGTGCTGTTCGGCTTCCCGGCCGACTTCGGCAACGCCGCGAGCAAGGCGGTCGTCACCGGCAACCCGGTGCGCCAGGCCATCCTCGACTTGCCGGCGCCGGCCGCACGCTTCGCCGCCCGCAGCGGCCCGCTGCGCGTGCTGGTGGTCGGCGGCAGCCTCGGCGCGAAAGTATTGAACGACAGCGTGCCGGCCGCGCTGGCGCGCATCGACGCGAATGTGCGTCCGGTGGTCACCCACCAGTCGGGCAAGAAGAACATCGACGCCCTGCGCGCGGCGTATGCGGCGGCCGAGGTGCAGGCGAACGTGGTCGACTTCATCGACGACATGGCGGCGGCGTACGCCGAAGCCGACCTCGTGATCTGCCGTGCCGGCGCCATCACCGTGTCGGAGCTGACGGCGGCCGGCGTGGCCAGCGTGCTCGTGCCCTTTGTCGCCAGCACCACCAGCCACCAGCGCGACAACGCGGTGTGGATGGAGAAGCAGGGCGCCGCGATCCACCTGCCGCAAGGGGAACTGTCCGCTGAGCGCGTAGCGCAACTGTTGATGAACACCACGCGTGCGCAATGCCTGGCGATGGCCGAGGCGGCGCAGGCGGTGGGCAAGCGCGACGCCAACGAAGCGATCGCAGCCGTACTCGAACAACTAGCCAATAACAAGAACCAAGCATGAAACACAAGATCAAGCACATTCACTTCGTGGGCATCGGCGGCAGCGGCATGAGCGGCATCGCCGAGGTGCTGCTCAACCTCGGCTACCAGGTGTCGGGTTCGGACCTGTCGAGCAATCCTGCGGCCCAGCGCCTGAAGGACCTCGGTGCGCGCGTGTACCTTGGCCACGCCGCCGGGAACATGCTGGGCGCCGACGCGGTCGTGACCTCGACCGCCGTCAACGAAGCCAACCCCGAAGTGATGGCCGCGCGCAGCGCGCAGATCCCGGTGGTGCCGCGCGCGATCATGCTCGGTGAACTGATGCGCCTGAAACGCGGCATCGCGATTGCCGGCACCCACGGCAAGACCACCACCACCAGCCTGGTGGCATCCGTGCTGGCGCAGGGCGGCCTGGATCCGACGTTTGTCATCGGCGGGCGCCTGACCGCGGCCGGCGCGAATGCGAAGCTCGGCACCGGCGACTTCATCGTGGCCGAGGCCGACGAGTCGGATGCCTCCTTCCTGAACCTGTCGCCGATGATCGAGGTGATCACCAACATCGACGCCGACCACATGGAGACCTACGAGCACGACTTCGAGAAACTCAAGGCGGCCTTTGTCAACTTCACGCACCGCCTGCCGTTCTATGGCCGCGCGATGCTGTGCATCGACGACCGCCACGTGCGCGCCATCCTGCCGCAGGTGACCAAGCCGGTCACGACGTATGGCTTCGCCGAAGACGCGCAAGTGCGCGCGCTCGACGCCTACGCCGACGGCGTGCACATGCACTTCACGGTGCGCCAGGAAGGCTACCCGGACACCAGGTTCGTGCTGAACCAGCCGGGCATGCACAACGTGCTGAACGCCTGCTCGGCGATTGCGATCGCGCGCGAGATCGGCATCGACGACGCCGCCACCGCGCAGGGCCTGCTGGAATTTCGTGGCGTCGGCCGCCGCTTCACGCGCTACGGCGACGTGGCGCTCGATGGTGGCGGCAGCTTTACCCTGGTCGACGACTTCGGCCACCACCCGGTGGAAACCGAGGTCACGCTGGCCGCGGCGCGCGCCGCCTATCCTGGCCGGCGCCTGGTGCTGGCCTTCCAGCCGCACCGCTACAGCCGCACGCGCGACTTGTTCGAGGACTTCGTCAAGGTGCTGGCCGCGCCCGACGTGCTGCTCCTGGCCGAGGTGTACCCGGCCGGCGAGGCGCCGATCGTGGCCGCCGATGGCCGTGCGCTGGCACGCGCGCTGCGCGCCGGCGGCAAGACCGAACCGATTTTCGTGGAAACGATCGACGGGATGCCCGACGCGATCCGCCAGGTCGCGCGCGACGGCGACGTCGTGCTGACCATGGGCGCGGGCTCGATCAGCGGCGTGCCCGCCAAATTAACCGAGCAACTGACTTCTCAAAAGGCGGCTTCGTGAGCACATCCTCCATCCTGACCAATTTCGGCAAGGTCGGCGTCCTGATGGGCGGCCGTTCGGCCGAGCGCGAGGTATCGATCATGTCCGGCACCGGCGTGCTGCATGCGCTGAAGAGCCGCGGCATCGACGCCCATGCTTTCGACACGGGCGAACGTTCGCTGGCCGAACTGGCGGCCGAACGATTTGACTGCGTCTTCATCGCGCTGCACGGCCGCTACGGCGAAGACGGCAGCCTGCAGGGCGCCCTCGAGCAGCTCGGCATTCCCTACACCGGCAGCGGCGTCATGGCCTCGGCGGTCGGCATGGACAAGATCACCACCAAGATCATCTGGCTCGCGAAAGGCATCCCGACCCCGCGCTACGCCACCGTCACGCCGGGCGACGACCTCGACGCCGTGGTCGCCGAACTCGGTCTGCCGCTGATCGTCAAGCCGCCACTCGAGGGCTCGACCATCGGCATCACCAAGGTCGAACAGGCCGAGGAATTCGAGGCCGCCGTCGCGCTGGCCGCCGGCTTCGACGAGACCATCCTGGCCGAGGAATTCGTCACCGGCCGCGAGTTCACGGTCGCCGTGCTCGGCTCCGGCAAGGATGCGCGCGCGCTGCCGATCGTCGAGATCGTGGCCCCGGCCGGCAACTACGATTACCAGAACAAGTACTTCACCGACGACACCCAGTACCACTGCCCGGCGCAGCTGCCTGCGGACCTGACCGGGGAAATCCAGAAGCATGCGGTGGCCGCCTACCGCGCCCTCGGCTGCGAGGGCTGGGGCCGGGTCGACGTGCTGGTGCGCGAGAGCGACATGCGTCCGTTCCTGCTCGAGGTGAACACCTCGCCGGGCATGACCGGCCACTCGCTGGTGCCGATGGCGGCGCGCGCGGTGGGGATCAACTACGAAGACCTGTGCGTCGAGATCCTGCGTTCGGCGCGCTGCAAGATGGTGAAGGCACAAGGCTGACACATGTGGCATGACGTACGCGCCCTGAACGCCACCGCCAGCACGCTGCTGGCGGCGTCGCTGCTCGCCGGTATCGCGAGCGGCGTGTGGTGGCTGAGCCAGCGGCCGATGTTCACGCTGCGCGCGGTGAAAGTGGAGAGCCTGTACGGCATCGACCTGCGCCACGTGAACGCGCTGACGGTGCGCAACAGCGTATTGGGCAAGATCCGCGGGAATTTCTTCACCACGGACCTGGACCAGGTGCGCACGACCTTCGAGGCCGTGCCCTGGGTGCGCCGCGCCACGGTGCGCCGCGAGTGGCCGAACCAGCTGATCGTCGAGGTCGAGGAACACGAGGCGCTCGGCACCTGGGGCGAAGGGCGCCTGCTGTCGGTGAAGGGGGATGTGTTCACCGCCAACCTGGCCGAGGCCGACGACGACCACGAGCTGCCGGCGTTCACGGGACCGGCCGGCAGCGAGAAGGAAGTGCTGGCGCGCTTCGCCGAACTGCGCGCCTGGTTCGCGCCGGTCAAGCTGGTGCCGCAAGAATTGTCGCTGTCCTCGCGCTATGCCTGGACCGTGAAGCTGGACAACGGCATGAGCGTGGAGCTCGGCCGCGAGCAGGACAAGAATAGCGTCAAGGGACGCGTGGCGCGCCTGGTCGGGGTCTACCCGCAGCTGGTGGCGCGGCTGCAGGAAGGCCGCATCGACACCATCGACATGCGCTACCCGAACGGCCTGGCCTTGTCGTCGGCGGCACTCAATGTGCCGACGGATGCAACGAAGCCGGTGAAGCCGACGGTCAAGAAAAAAACAACCAACAAAACAACGAAGCATATCTAAAGCAGGCGAGCAATGACAAAAGACGCGAAAAACCTGATCGTCGGCCTCGACATCGGCACCTCGAAGGTGGTGGCCGTCGTGGCCGAGGTGATGTCCGACGGACGCCACGAGGTCATCGGCCTCGGTCAGCACGAGTCGAAGGGATTGAAGAAGGGCGTCGTGGTCAACATCGAGGCCACCGTCGAATCGATCCAGCGCGCGCTCGAAGAAGCCGAGCTGATGGCCGACTGCAAGATCCGCAATGTGTACGCCGGCATCGCGGGCAGCCATATCCGCTCGTTCAACTCGAGCGGCATGGTCGCGATCAAGGACAAGGAAGTCACCGCCACCGACGTCGCGCGCGTGATCGAGACGGCGAAAGCGGTCAACATCCCGACCGACCAGCAGCTGCTGCACACGGTGCCGCAGGAGTTCATCGTCGACAACCAGGAAGACGTGCGCGAGCCGATCGGCATGAGCGGCATCCGCCTGGAAGTGCGCGTGCACATCGTCACCGGCGCGGTGTCGGCGGTGCAGAACATCGTCAAGTGCGTGCGCCGCTGCGGCCTCGAAGTGTCGGACCTGATCCTGCAGCCGATGGCCTCGGCCGACGCCGTGCTCACGATCGACGAGAAGGAACTCGGCGTGGTCCTGATCGACATCGGCGGCGGCACCACCGACATCGCGGTGTTCAGCGACGGCGCGATCCGCCACACCGCCGTGATCCCGATCGCCGGCGACCAGATCACCAGCGACATCGCGATGGCGCTGCGCACGCCGACCGGCGAAGCCGA
>Ga0265780_10000250_pt1 | contig 84790 bp, 100 predicted proteins | sample P1T30metagenome_FD_192432 | JGI IMG/M metagenome (GOLD analysis project Ga0265780, IMG submission 192432) | Plant litter microbial communities from East Loma Ridge, Irvine, California - P1 T30 | ecosystem: Environmental > Terrestrial > Plant litter > Unclassified | place: USA: California...
GGTGTCGGGGTGTAGTCGAAGTCATCGTCGTCTTTGCGCTGTGGCTGTGCGGCGGGCGGGTTTGGCGTGCTGGATATGCACCGTTGGGCGGTCCATGATGGTGGTGTCCGTCGGATGTATGGATATAACGCCCGGCATAACGGAGTGTGGGGGAGAGAAAGAGAGTTCGGACGGAGCAGCAGCTCGCCTAGCGTTCGTGAGCCCATGGCGGTGTGCGTGGTGTGTTGTTATTGCATTCGCGGGTGAAGGACGGCGTGGGCGGAAGTCGCAATGGCAGCGGCAGTCGATGATGAAGGTGCAGGTCGCGACTCTGAATTTCCGGACAGCTAGCGCCGTTTCGCAAGTCACGAACTGCGGCCTCTGCCTCTGCCTCTGCCTCACCACGCGCCTCAACACCACCACTCTCTCTGCGCACACTCCTTTGAGCGTCTATTGGAGCTTCATATCAATCACTCACTCAGCATGTACAACTACCCAGGTACGTAATGCGACGCCTGCAGTATGCTCATACCTAACTCCCCACAGGCGCACCGGGCTTCAATCGTCCTCCGGGCTATGCAGGCCCACCCGGCATGGGTAAGTCTGGCTTCATACAAGCTTATGTATAGCTTCAATCGATAGATCAGGAAAATTTAACAACTATAGGCCCGCCAGGCGCAGCAGGAGCACCTCCTGGTGTAGCTCCCCCGGGCGTCGCACTCAACCAGGGACCACCAGCACTCGGCGGACCGCGTCCGTTACCTTCCAACTGGCAAGCGCCCGCGAGCATGCCCAACTTCAACTTCAATGCGCCCGTTATCCGCCTCGGCACAGGAGGCGCAAAGGGAGGAGCCATGGACAGCCCCGTTGGAGGAGGACGGAGAGACAACGCGGCGGGTCCAGGCGCCCGTCGTGGGTTGGGAATGGACCGCGATGGTAGAGACCAGATCCAACCCGTCATTCCTCCCACGCGCGAGGAGATTGCCCGTACCATCTTTGTCGGCAACATTCCAGATGGTGTTGGCGGAGACGAGGGCATGGAGCGCATACTCGAGACGGCCGGGAAGCTTGTGCGCTGGACGAGAGCCACCGACGCGAACAACAAGCCCCAGACCTTTGGCTTCGCCGAATTTGCTGACGCGCAGAGCCTGGAGACGGCCGCCGAAATCTTCCAGGACATCCGCGTACCCACGAAGCGACAAAAGGCCGGCGAGGTCAAGAAGGAGGAAGACGAAGAGGTTGAGACTACCAAGCTGCAGGTCATGGTCGACGACGCCTCTGTCAAGTACGCAGACGAGTGGAGCCGGACCCGCAACGAGGACGAGAACACCGTCCAATTCCGCCTCGACACCGCGAAAGAGGCTCTGTCGCAGGTACTCGCAAGCTTCTTCAGCCCATCGAACATGCCCGCAGCCGACCATGGGGGCGATGTCACACTGCAGGATGCGCCGGCACAAGATGGGGAGGATGTGGAGATTGCATTCGTCAACCTCACCACTGGCGAAGACGAGCTTGCGGACATCCCCGCTGAGATGCGCGAGATCGTTGCCGCCGAGATTGCTTCTTTCCGCGACCGCTCGATTCAGCGCGACCGAGAACGGCTCAGGAAGGAGGAAGAAGTCGAGGCCGAGGAACGGAAACGCAGTGGCAGGCGCACTTCCCCTCCAGCGTCCGCACCCACCGGACCGGGCGGCACCAACGGCATACCCCTCGGCCCACGAGCTGAGCGAGGCATACAAGGAGCGCCCAGTGGACCCAAGGGCTCCCAGTTCCCTCGCGACTACCAGGGCGGCGTCAACTTTGTCAACGGAGGAGCCATCAACAATGGCGTGTACATCAACCGCGAAGACGACGACGATTCCGCCAGCGACTCAGAAATCGAACGCCGCCGCAAGAAGAAGCGGGACGAAGAGCTCGACGACGCTTATCAGCAGCAACTCTCGCGCTGGCTCAAGCTCGAGAGCAGGACTGTATCGTCGCTCGGACGTTCAAGCGACCGTGTCAAGAACCAAGAGGCGGAACAGCAAGCCGCTCGCGACGCACAGGCCAAACATCTCAAGGAATTCGACGACGACAATGAAGCATCGACTAAGCGTCATCTTTATTACAGCGACCACAGCGAATACATGCGCGAGCGTGAGAGGATCCGCGAGCGGGAGGCCAAGGACGATGCTGTGGACCGCCAGCAAGAGCAGCGTGAGCTAGATACACAGTCCCGGCAGCGAGAGCGCGCTCGTGGCCAAGCCGATGCCTTTTTGGATCAACAGGCCGAGGAGCTCATGCGCACACAAGAACAGCGCGAGCCAGCAGCCCAGTTCAAGATCTCTCTGGGTGGCGCAGCCAAGAAGCTCGAGCAGACCGCTGCTCCACGCCGCACCGCTGCCGATGTTGAGAATCTACTTGAAGACGAAGAGCCTGCTGACCAGGCTGGCAAGCTGAAGCGCACGCTCAAGCCGATCAATTACGATGCTGCGGTGCGCGCCAACATGACCGATGAAGAAAACGAAGAAGCTCGACGAGAGCTTGCCCGTGAGATTCCCGGGCCGAGCAACAAGGAAGGACTCTTCAGGTGGTCTGTATCCTGGGACAATTTGCTGGCGAGATACATCGACAAGGACATTCGCGAATGGACTGCCAACAAAGCTCTTGAGCTTACTGGTGTGCAAGATGAGGATCTGGTTGAAGCGGTTGTGGGTCATCTGAGGAAGAGGGGCAATGCGCAGGACCTGGTGGAGGATCTCGAGCCGGTGAGTACTGGATTTGACAGGTCGGGTGGAATTGCAGTGCTAACACGTCAATAGGTTCTGGACGAAGAAGCAGAGTCGCTCGTCAAGAAGCTCTGGCGCATGGTTATCTTCTACAGCGAGACCGAAAAGCGAGGCATCAAATAAGTGTCTACAATTCCCTTCCGCGCCCCAAGGGAACACACATTCACCAGCGTCAGGACGATTGTCATACCTCAGCCGATTTCAAGGAGACGGGCATTCTGGCATGGTGCTTGTGAGTATCTAGACTTTGACGTATTGGCAAACAGCGATTGACGTGCTGTAGGGTCTTCGGATCTTGCACCGCGCCTGTATTATAGGATCGATAGGAGGACTGGAATGGAAGCATTGCATTGGATCAGACAGGTCCGTACGTTCACATTGACTTTTGGCACTGACATACAGCACGTGCAGCGTAGGCGCTCTCTGGACTTTGAAATCGCAATCTAGTAAGTACAGTACATGTGCAGTCGAGTTATCAATTTGTAGTCAGTGTCAAGCTTTCTCGCCTAACCACCGAAGCTTTCTCGCCTCACCTGATCATCGCTGGATATAGTTACTTTGCAACTCACGTGGTAAGTAGAATTGCCGCAACCCGTTCACCGCGGCCGTTGCTCGCCCGACTCGTAGCCTCAAAAGAAGTGGCGCGCGGCGTCGGCGTGGATTTCTCCACGAATTGAAATGGGAGGTGTGGGGTTAGTCGTTCGTAGTGCGCGTTCTTGCTGGGACTGCTGTCTTGTGGGCTGCGCGTTGATGAAGATTGTATAAGAGGATGATTGATCGTGTGAGAATCTAGATTTGAATTGTTGACTCCTTTACGTCTTCATTGTGATTTATTTCAGACGTCGAAGTGGTTATTGATACCGATACCTCGACCTGCCCCACGTTTTCGGAAAGCTTCGGAACATAGCACTACCACATTCACACACAAGATACTCAAGATGGTCACGATTACGCATAGTGAGACGAGGGATGTGCGGTTTCCAGTACGAACATGAGGGGGGAAGGGAATGGATAGTGTGGGCTGACGCGTGAAATAGACGTCCCTTGACAAGACTGGTTCGGATGCTATGAATGCGGCGGGGGATTACTCGTCTGCGTATTGTATATTGCATACGGATTCGGAGTTTAGGGGGCATGGGATGGTGAGTGAACTTTTCTTGTGTTGTGAGCATGGGGTTGGAAGAGGAAGAGATGGAGTGAGCGGAAGGGTTGAAAAGAGCTGGGATTACAGGAAGCACTGCGCACATGCTAGCCAACTCCAAATCCCCCAATTTTCCCCCTTTCAACTAACACGGAACACATCAATCCCTATCACACCCACTACCACCTAACACCCCCGACAGACCTTCACCATCGGCCGCGGCAACGAAATAGTCTGCACCGCCATCACCCACCTCGCCTCCCGCATTCAAGGCCGCACCCTCGAATCCTTGGTAGAAAACTGGAGCGCCACATGGCGCCACCTCGTGAACGACTCGCAACTCCGCTGGATCGGCCCCGAAAAAGGCGTCATCCACCTCGCTCTCGGCGCCGTCGTAAACGCCATCTGGGACCTGTGGGCCAAAACCCTGGGCAAACCCGTCTGGCGCATTGTCGCGGATATGACGCCGCAGCAAATCGTCGACCTTATTGATTTCAGATATATTACTGATGCGCTGACGCCTGAGGAGGCGCTGGAGATATTGACGAAGAGTCAGGAGGGTAAAGAGGGGAGAATGAAAGAAGCGCTTGAGTCGCGCGCTGTGCCGGCGTATACCACGTCTGCGGGGTGGTTGGGGTATGGGGAGGATAAGATGCGTGGGTTGTTGCAGGAGACGCTGGCCAAGGGGTATAAGCATTTTAAACTCAAAGTCGGGAGCGATATTGAGCAGGATCGCACAAGACTGAGCATTGCGCGCGAGATTATTGGGTACGATAAGGGGAATGTACTCATGGTGGATGCGAATCAGGTGTGGAGTGTGCCTGAGGCGATAACGTATATGGAGGAGTTGAGAGAGTTTAGGCCGTGGTTTATTGAGGAGCCGACGAGTCCTGATGACGGTACGCAACAATCTCCCTTCCTTTCCTTTTTCCTTTGTCACGTTTCCTTCGCGTAGAACCGGGCTGCGATTCAGTGGATGCGGGACTAACGAGAGATACTGTAGTCCTCGGTCACAAAGCCATTCGCGAAGCTCTCAAGCCCCACGGCATCGGCGTCGCGACGGGCGAAATGTGCCAAAATCGCGTCATGTTCAAGCAGTTTCTCGCCTCGGGCGCGATTGATATCTGTCAGATTGACGCGTGTCGACTCGGTGGCGTGAACGAAGTCATTGCCGTTCTGCTCATGGCTGCGAAGTTCAACGTCCCGATTGTGCCGCACTCAGGCGGCGTCGGACTACCCGAGTACACGCAGCATCTGTCGACGATTGACTATGTGGTTGTGAGTGGGAAGAAGAGTGTGTTGGAGTATGTGGATCACTTGCATGAGCATTTCTTTTGGCCGAGTGTTATTAAGGATGGGTGAGTTGACTACTTGTTGGAGAGAAAAGGAAATGGGTTTGCTGATCAAGGTTTCTAGGCATTATGTTACGCCTATGGAGCCGGGGTATAGTGTGGAGATGAAGCCGGAGAGTATGGATATGTATAGTTTTCCGGGGACGGATGGTAGTTGGTGGAAGAGCGAGGAGGCGCGGCCGATTTTGGAGGGGGTGAAGATATAGGTGGGTGTTTGTTAGCAGGAAGAGTGAGAGGATATTGAAAGATTCTTGGAATGTGCACGTGAGCATCGTGTTGACATCTATGGTGGTCATTGTTACGTCGAACTTGCAACGACCTTGTCTTGCGGCATGTTACTTGAAGCTCGCACGTTGTGGATAGAAGATGAGTAGGGCGATTGTGGGTATTGTGGGTTTACAATAAGCAATAAGTTAGCAATGTCTGACACAACTCATCGCTCACTCACGGCAAGGCTTCAGATTACATCTGCAAAACTTGCTCAGCCACGGAGACTTTCACCAGTAACGGCTGTTTAATCTATCGTTGAGCAAGCAACTTGCCTCCTCAATTTCCTTCCGTAGTTGCTCAATCTAATCACAGCTCCAAACTCGTTGACGGCTGTCGCATCCATCTCCAGCTATCATCACAAACGCCCTTCAATCACGCGTCCAAAGAGGCAAGCAGATTGCAACTAACGACGACCACACCGACACTAAGCCGAGCACAGCCGTCTTGCATCAGCCTATCATGAAACAATTTCACAAGGCCACCACAGCTACACACTACACGCCATACCCTGGAGCAGAGCCCGTACCTGACGCGGTCTGGTTGTGCTGTGGATGCAAGAGGAAATGGTTGACGAAGGAGATGGGAAGTGTCTGTGTTGGGTTTAGTCACCAGTATGCGGTTGAGTGCTGCGAGTTGGCTGGTTGAAGGGCGGCAATCGTTGAAATTTGATATGGAATGATCAATTTGGGGTATAAAATGCTACGTCTTGTTTCCATGTGTGCTCATGTCATTGTACCAAGCTGAAATAGACGCCGAACGCCAGAGGTGGTTACTCAAAAACACAAACGCCGTTATGCAATCTAACAAGCCTCATAGTTCCGAGCTCATCACTCACCACCTTCGGGCCTATCAGCCGTCCTCACTTCGCGGTACCCAAATCCCACGGCATCTTGGCGGCTTCACCACTCTTCGTCTTCCATTGACCTTGCCTTGGCCGCCACATCACGAAGAACGGATCCGGAGTCATCTCGGAGGCGCATTTGCGCCACTCGTCGCTCGCGTCACGTCGATCGGTGTCCCAGGCGAGCTTGAAGAGAGATTCGTAGGCGTACTTTTCGTACAGCGGCTTGCCCATCGCGGATGCTTCCATCCAGCACTCCAGATCAAGGTCGTCTGCTTGCTGGATACCAATGTCCATGAGAAGAGTTGCAACACCACGATTCCGGTGGGCAGGGTGGACAGCTAGCCAATTTAGAGCTGTAGTTATGTTAGCCGATGATGCCCAACTCGGGTGTTCGCACAACTATGTCTCACTTACCACAGTGTGGCCGTGTCATCCAGCTAGCCCTAGGCTTGTAGACCTGGTTGATGATCGACTCGCAAAAGTTACGGCATTCTCCCTCTGGCCACCACGGTGCTTGCAGCTTCGGCACTCCAGCAGCAAAAGGGTTGCTCTTCGAAATGACCCACTGCGCAGACGCAATCGTCTTGCCCGTAGTCGTGTCCCAAGCGTAGTACCAGTGGCTTGTGGGATCAGATTGGTGATCGTTCCAGAAACGTGTCTTTGATTCGTCGATCGCAACCTGTCGATGTGCTGTTGTGTAGCCAAGAACCGGGAAGAAGAGTTGCATAAATCGCTCGTAGGGTGTGTAGTTCGCCGCCCAAATGACGTCCACAATCTCGTCCAGCTCTTGCCTTGTGCTCGCCTCTCTAACCTCATACTGAGCCATTGCACTCAAACTCATCTTGCCCGCAGCAGGCGGTTGTTCGACAGTAATGGAAGCCATAGCGATATCGGCCAGTGGGAAACGCTTCAAATCAGCTTATGCGCCCCATCTACCCAGCAATCGCAGCGGCGTCGGAGATATAAAAAGCTCTCAGGCTTGGGCGGCGTTTGACAAACTACCCTTTTGGTCCACTACCCGATCTTAGTCCACCTCCTAAACAGGAAGGCGCAACTTGGTCTTGGCATGTCCACCCAAACTTCAACTCAATCATGGGCGATAAACCCCTCACGCTCTGCCGCCAGCATGGTAGTACAACGTTGCCTATCATGCTGGAATGCGACCTTCCTTGCTCGACTAGGACTCGGGCGGCCCGAGGCTGATGGACGGACGAGGAGGCGGGTGGTGGAGGATCGGTTCGACGACAACGCGACGCGAACAACAGTAGGCTCTGGTCCGAGCTCGGCACACGCGAAGGACGGAAACGCGCTTGTTTGCTCTGGGGCATTGGTATGTGGCGAAGACGGGCTGAAAGTCCGGAGTCTGGAGGATGGTGACACGGGTCGGAAGAGTCGTGGTTGGGTGGTTGGCGCCTCGGGTCGCGTTCGCGCTTCGCTGACCCATATGGAGATCTCAGCATTTGGTGCTGCCAGTAAGCTTCGTGTTACCAGAAGCAATCCGGATTTGATGTAGAGCAATGGAACTCTCAAGCTTCAGAATGGAAGCATCATCGCTGCGCCCATCAGCATGGAAGGACCACCGAGATATCAGGTGCTGAGTCGAGAAGACGAGGATGAAATTCAGGCTCAGCTTCAAGAGAAGGATGGGACAGAATGGAACGCGAACGACACCGAGATTATTCCCACGAATACGCGGAGTTTCATCTTCTACTTGTCACTTTTGTTGCTCTCGTTGTCGGCCAATGTGTTGCTCGTCATGGACAATGCGAAACTGAGAGTCGCTCGGAATCACGACAAGACTGCCTTCAGCGGTCTGGCATTCGACACACCGAAACCTTATCACGCGATGTCGGAATTCTGGCACTCAAATTCGAGCGACAGCTCAATGGAAGCGGCGTGGGATGCGATTAATACCAATCCCATCGCTGTCGCTGTCCATGACGATTTTGCAAAGAGAGCTTCCTTACCACCCACGACGCGCTTCCCTTGGGACACCGAACGCAGTGTCTACTATCTGAAAGGTCTTCACGACTTGCATTGTCTGGTATGTTGTTGTTCTTTTGATTCAAGCCACGGACTAATGCTCTCAGAAACTCATTCGCAAAGCCATTGTAACCAAGCACAACAACGGCAACATGACTTTCAGCCTCAATCATATTTACCATTGTCTAGATGGTTTACGGCAGGACATCATGTGTGTAGCAGACGACACGCCCATGCCGGTGCAGTCTGATCACCATGTCGGTGATGGCCAAGTCCGGCAGTGTCGTAACTGGGATCAGATGATCGAATGGGCAATGGAACCCGAGAGACACGCTTGCTACGAATGGGATGACTATCGTGAGGCCACCAACACGCTAGAACTCTTCGCACATTGCCCGCCAGACTCACCGTACCGCGAGTTCCAGGAGGCGTACTTCGAGTACCATGGTCATAAGGACACGTACGAGCTCAAACCCGACCGAGAACCGGTCATCATCTTCTAGAGCTATGGTGTGTCTCCAGTGGTTAAAGACTATCAAGGCATGCCCGCTGTAGGACATCCCACAGAAGCTAGCCATATAATCTCCAGCCATAGTTACCCATGGTACCTGTCAGCAGATCTCGCAGCTCAGATCATACCACATGATGATTGTGGTGTAACAATACGAATATAGCATGTGCTGGATATATTCGGTGACTTCAACAATCCATCAACAGTATCGGAGGCGGTGTTACAGTCAGTTGAATATTCTGGTTATCTCTTGCTGGAGAAGGTTGGATCTGCACCCGAAGGCCTCATCCGTGCGACAGCATCCCCAGCTGAGCGAGAACAAGTTCCCAATACCACGGTAATGGTAGCACGCAATCTCGGAGTGGCCTGGTTAACGAGGTCAACTGCATACAATCAACGTCGGCGGTGTACCGTGTTTCGACATATGAAGAGAGGAGCAAGTCGCTTCTCGAACACAGCACCCCGTCACCACTTTAATACAGCACACTTCAATGTAAGTCCGCATCGCTCGCCGTTCGATTTGATGTCGCTGATGCCCCTCTGAAGTTCGAGAAATCACAGCCACCATCAGGAAGATGCACTCATCCACCATCGTCCTTCCGCTCCTAGCATTCGCCGCAAGTGTTCTTGCGGCCCCTACGCCTCTCGAGGCAGTCGCACGCGCCGTTCCAAATGTCCACGAAGTCATTCGCAACCCAGCACCCATCGACAATCGCTTTGTTGCCAAACTTCAGGCCCTTGGTCTTCTGAAAACGGATGTTGTAATTAGCACTCGCGCAGTCCCGAAGGTTGAGACGGAGATCGATGATCCTAGCAAGATCGTCTGAAACACGCATCTCCTGTCGTGTTGGGACGAGGGATTGATAGCCGTACGAGTTGAACGCCCACGAGTTGAAATTGAGAGATGCTGCCCGGCGGCAAAATACAAACACATTGTTGACCTCGTCGCTCTCAACATGCAACGAATCGTGATTTCTGCGCTTCATCCCCCTTTGCACGACATGATTGTCAGAACCCAGGGTGCGATGGTCCTCTTGTGGCTGATGCTGTGGCCGTCCGCATTGGGCCTCGTTTCTGAGCATTGTGCGTTGGCAACGGTCGCACCGCACATTCACAAACTCTTGCAGCGTTTGGCCGCTTCTTGTGCGAGCCGAGATCGTCGCGTCGCACATCCACCTCACAACAAATTCCAAGATCAAAGTATTGGATAGATCACGATGTGTTTCAGCTCGTGTGAGCAGCGGGAACAAACTAGATCGGCGCCGTTGACTTTGAGTTCAGTTCAAGTGTGCTTGTGATCTAGGCATACCGAAACCTACCGATCGGTCTGACTGAGTTACACAAAATTTCCGGAACAGGCACATGCGCCGCTGATTGACATCGGTCGGACGTCCTTGCATATCTCAGTCCTCGCTGCGCAACAATGCACAGCGGGTACTCACACCTCCGGTTCCTTGCCCTCCTCGCGTAGAATTCACCTGGCACAAGATTTCCCGCCTGCTGGCTGGATGTCTTGCCGTCAATCGAGGGTGGGCGGGAACGCCGTTCACGATTGAACTACTAGCGGATCCTTACATTTTTGCACGCCATGCTTCTCCAGCTGGCGATATTGTCATTTTGTTGTTTGCACTGACCATACCAGCCGTTTGGCTTTCTATTTTGGACGCGCCGGTTGGACTTTATTGAGCACGAACCGACCGTACATCAAGCGAACGTTTTGAAGTGATTCACTTTCGCGAACGATGCGATGACGGCACTGAGCTCATTTTCCCCATCGCACCGTTCGAGTCCGCGCAAACCAGCATCCAGCGATAATTACGGTTCTTTTGTCAATGTCGTTACTTGGATACTCTTGATTACTTCGGCTTTGGCGGTGCTCACGAGGCTGGCGACGAAGCGCGCGTTACGACGGAGGATTGACATTGATGATGCATTCGTTATTGCGGCTTTGGTAAGCACGGGACTTGTCTTGAGATTCCTTATGCGTACATATATGCTCACGATATGGCGACAGATCGTGAGCATTGGTTCCGGTGCCTCTGTGAGCGTTCAGACTGCCAATGGCCTCGGACGCGATATTTGGATCTTGTCCGACGATCAAATCATAGCTTATCAGAAGGTACGTTTCAGTTGGCAGTGTCAAGTGATAGTCGTCTGATTACTCTGTAGGCCGAATTCGCAAACAAGCTACTCTACATTGCAACCCTGGCTTTCGCAAAGCTCTCGATCATTTCTCTGCTCATGATTTTGACGGAGTCGCGCTTTCACCACAATTTAGCTACTGTTCTCACTGCTATAATTGCTCTATGGGGAATAATCGCCGAATTCGTCGCGGCCTTCCAGTGCGGTACGGCAGAGCCTTTACGGTTCGTTGGAGCCGATCACCGTTGCCACAACTTGGTGCGTTACCAGACAAACACTTCAAGCGCCTCATACACAGCTGACATCTGGAAGGCAGGGTTCTGGCTCGGCATGGGCGTCATCAACATCTTGACCGACCTTGCACTTATCATGTTTCCCATTCATGTAATCATCACACTACAACAGATGAGCCTCAGAAAGAAGATCACCATCCTCGTGTTCTTCGGCGCACGTTCACTGTGAGCTGTCTGGCTTCGAAGATAGATGCAAGGGCTAACACGTTGCAGCGACATCGTTGCGACAGCTGTTCAGTTTGCATACCTAGACGGCTTTACCTCAGAAAATCCTACGCGCGACTTGTGGAAGTGGACATTAATCACTCAGGTCGTTGAGTGCACAACAATTCTGACTTCTTGCGTACCTTATCTTCGCCCGGTCTTCGAATCGTTGCCTTCTGGACTGTACGGCTCCGACGAGATGCGCAGGCGTGGGACACCCTCTGAGCTCGGCTACTCTCGAAACAAGAGCGGTTCCTACCAACTCAGTAGCTCGCACTCGAACGGGAAGTCACTCAAAGATGAGAAGGTCCGCAGCCCTGGTCGCAAATCTCAGAGCGAACACGGCATCAAGCGCTTTCTGCCCATGCTTTCTCAGGAACGAACCACACACTCGAATTCTGCATCCGGAGTGCCAGGTGGTCCTCGTCGTCCAGATGGAGAAATGGCAGTAGAGATAGTAGCGCTGGGAAGAGTCGACGGTGACGATAAGAGATGGGAGACTGACAGCACAGGCAGCCATTCCAAGATTCTGAAGACGACGGTGGTCAGCGCGGAGTGGGAAGAAGCAGACAGGGGAAGTAAAGACATTCGTGCCGACGGCATTGAGATATTGCAATACCGATAATGATTTTCTGCTTGTTACGATCTTGTGGGTTTGTAACCTTTGGCATCTACTTGAAAGATGAACAAGGATCAGAGGAAGTAGAGATCTTTAGAAGCGCTTCAAAGCGAGACATCTCCATTTCTCGAACAACTACCTCTTGAGATACTCCTCTCCTACTTGATATGCTCCATCGATGTTCATCAGAGGCAATGTATAAACCTGGGGCGCTCTTAGACTCGAAGAATGTTATGGCAAGGTAACTAGTGAGATTGGAGCGTACAACCCTGATGGTGGGTTGGTAACACGTGCAGGCGGTCGTTCGATGATGGAAGAGGACCTGTATTATGTCGCTCGCTTTTCTGCTGCGGTCTTAGTGACTACTCACGACTGTTCAAGCGAACTTTGCAGTAGCGAAACCCCCTGCAAGTCAATACTATGAATGAGCTCACGTCACGATTGATACCGGTACGCTTACGGAGTTCGGGCCACAATTGCACTTCTTTGCCTGCCCTCGAATAGTCCACCTGTTGAGGTGGATACACACATGCCGAAGAGCTTGACAGAGCACTTGCTACGCTCAACAGGGTTCGTGTAATTGCCGGACCGTTTGTACACTGTGACATCCAGGTTGTTAGGGGTCCTTGGTGGCCGCAACAAGTAACGCGTCAAGCCAATGGCTGCCCACGTCAGCGTCCAAGGGCAGCTCCACGGACTACAACCACTGGGCGCGCACAGTACCAATGAAACCACCGTAGATGGGATGCTACTTCGATCAGCGATGCAAGAGGCGGAGGTGGCGGTTACGGATCCAGACACGGGCGGTATGCCATGGACAGTCCTCACGAGCAGCTACGGGTCGGCAGCCCGCTGCGTTTCGTACTATTGATGTCTTCCGTTTACCGTATATGTAGGAAGCCTGATAAATCTGAGAGGCTCTGAAATGATGGCCGTTAGACCGTGGCTGCGGATCGTGAAAAGTGGAGGGGCTCCACGTGGACCCGGTGACTAAAGTGTTCCACAGCGTCGAAAGACCTTCCTCCCTTCATTCCTTCTTCAACCACCACGTCGTCCAAGATCTTGTCACGCTTTGTACGACCAGAAATCTGCAAAGAGGTCACAGCTTTGTTCAGACCGGTATGACAGCCGTTGTTGTTGCCACTAGAACATGGCCTATCCCCACCCATCAACGTGCCTCCTGTTCAACTAGGCTAACCCTTTGCTCATTCCCGTGCGACGCTTGGTAGGACTCATACTTCCGGAGACCCGTCTGGTCATTACAATGCTGCAAAGCGTGAGCGCTGTCGCTATAGCAAACAGACGCGGCCGAGCCCGACGTGCAGACTGGGTTCGAAAGTCCAAGCATTGTCTATGCTTTCCCCTCCTCCACGCGAAGCCGACCGGGAATTTTCCTTTCGCGGCCCTGCTACCTGGAGACAATCGAGCAAGGGATCCGCGCTGATGCATGCCACCGTTTTTGCAGATGAATCGTGTAACGCCAAAGCCAATCAGCGCCTGTGATTGCGCAACTCCATGAGCTCGCGAATGCAGTGCGATATGTAGCGAGCCGACGTCAATGTGGGAAGCCTACGGACTGTCTCTGCTGTACGCACCACCAGCTCAGAGTTTGTCTCTCTGAGCGCATATTCGCAGTGCCGAACGCCACCTCCTGGCTTCTTTGCCGGCGCACATGGCTCTCGTTACCTGAGGAAGGAATAAATAACACGATCGACTTGCATTGCATAAATCCTGTATCACGACCCTTCCTACACATCAATTTGCTGGCTTGCTGCTCGACAATCGGACGTCACTACGACCGCAGACTACACCTGCAACACCATCAATTGGACGGCGAAGACTCCGCTGAGCATTCGTGGCTATGGAGAAGCATATTGACCTCCAGTCGTTCGACGACGATGTTCTCCGTGCCAGGGGCAAGGGCTCAGTATCAGAGCTGAAGGGACAGGACTTTGACCGCGATCGATATGAACTGGCACGAGTGGGTAAACAGCAGGTCTTGAAGGTACGCAAAGTTCGATCATCATCTATTCGCATGAGCTAACTAAGTCAGCGCCGCTTCGGACTGGTGAGCATGACGGGCCTTTCATGTGGTCTTATGTGCACTTGGGAAAGCTTGCTAGTGTGAGTTTGACAATACCCTTTCCTTCCCTCGATCTAACGTTGATCAGGATCTTCGCCATTGGCTTCCAAAAGTAAGGTCGATCCAACGCAAATCTGTGTGATGGCGTGGCTAATCATGACAGTGGCGGACCTGCTGGCCTCATCTACGGATTCATTCTCATCTGGCTCGGCAACTTCTCGGTCTTTATGTGCATTGGAGAGCTGGCAAGCGCAGTCCCGACTGCAGGTGGTCAGTATCACTGGGTCTCCCTGCTCGCACCGAAGTCAAACAAACGATTCTTCAGCTACATCACCGGTACGACAACACATCCTTTACGTAAAGCTACGACTGATATGTGCAGGCTGGCTCACCGTAATCGGATGGATTGCAGCACTCACATCCGTATGCTACTTCGTGGCCGACCTCATCCTTCAGCTCGCTACTCTCAACGACTCTGATCAGAGCTTCCAGCGAGCTAACTGGCATGCAACGCTCCTTCTATGGGCCGTCCTCCTACTTTGCGTCTTCATCAACATCTTCGTCAGCGGAGCTCTACCCACGATTGAAGTTGTCGTTCTTATCGTACACATCCTCGGCTTCTTTGGAATTCTGGTGCCTTTGGTGTACTTGTCCGGATCACACAATAGCGCCAAACTTGTGTTCACAACCTTCAATAACGGCGGTAAATGGTCAACCCAGACACTGGCTTTCTTCGTTGGGCTACAAGGCAATGCTTTGGCGTTTGTGGGGACTGATTCAGTCGTGCACGTAAGTGGAATATCCCTCACCCAGGGAACCCAGCTAAATTTAGCAGATGTCGGAGGAAGTGAAGAATGCAAGCGTCGATGTTCCTCGGTCCATGCTACTAAGCCTAATCATCAACGGAACGCTGGCTATCGGCATGCTCCTAGCCATTCTCTTCAGCGCAGAAAACCTGACCGCACTGATGGAGGACGCGGCTGCCCCAACCGCTGCCTTCATTCGGATTTTCCGTGCTGCCGTGGGATCGAATGCTGGTGCAACAATCATGGTCAGCATCATCATCTTCCTTGAGTTCTGCAGTGCTATGGGTTGCTTGGCTGCTGCATCTCGCATGACTTGGTCTTTTGCCCGAGACCGGGGACTCCCCTTCTCGCGCGCTCTCAGCGTGGTAAGTAGTGTCTCTCGAAACGTGAGAGTTGGTGACACTAAACCCGAGTAGATTGACAAGCGTACCACAATACCAGTCGTGGCAATCATCGTTGTCACCGTTTGCTCAGCATTGCTTGCGTTGATCAACATCGTCAATCTAGCTGCCTTCAATGGGACGCTATCGATGGTTCTACAAGGGTTTTACATATCATATCTGCTGGCCATCGGTCTATTGCTTTGGAGGCGGCTACGCGGCGACCTTGACAACCCCGAGTCTTCGATGACCATCTTCAGTTCCGGCCAAGTTGATGAAGCATACGATCGAAGCTTGACATGGGGTCCGTGGAGGCTCAAAGGCGCCCTTGGAGTTGCCAACAATGTCGTTGCCATTTGTTACCTCTCCTTGATCATCTTTTTCAGCTGTTGGCCGTCTGCGCCCGTTACAGACTTCGCCAAGATGAACTTCGCCGTCATCGTCACTTCAAGTGTCATGTTCATCAGCATGGCCTACTACTTTCTCTACGCGAAGAAGTCGTACACTGGTCCTATCGTCGAAGTCGATCCTCACCTACAGTAACGCGGTCGGCTACGAAGCAGAACCTTTCATCATATGTCATTACCAGGGAGACGGACAATCGGCACTCGCTTCTTTGACTTGCGTTTCTAGTGAATGGTTCACTTTCTTGCATTACAAGGATGGGCGGTACTTTGCATATTATTCTCTGTCGCTAGCTACGATCGGTTACGAAAAGGTAGCAGTATTGACTGGTCTCCATGCGGAAGAGGTGTGAACCGCTTTGAAGCAGTTCACGCCTGACTGTCAACATATGCGTACCTCGAAGTGTCCGATCGTGGTCGAAAGGCAGTACAGCGTTCATAGACGAGTATTTGTTTCACACGATATATCTTACGAGCTGAGGACTAAATTTTCAGAGCTGAGGCCTCCGCCACATCTGGAAAGCTCTTCCTGGTCAAACTATAACTTTACGGGTGACCTCTTAGTCTAATAATATATTCAGGTCAGTCTCGCGATGATGTGTTGCTTGGCTTGACGCTCCAGTCCTTTCCTGGCGCATGTATGCATCAGCACACCTTGTCTTCTCACTTTGCATCCACTAAGCTTCTCAGCTACTACTGGAACTCACGATGGGTAGGCAGGTATCCATTCAGCAGGGCACCATCATGTGCGAGACACTCGCATCAACACGAACGATGACATGTACATTCAATATCGATTATAGGCTCCCAAAACCATCGCGCTCGTCTTCACGCAAAGGCTGAGTCGGTAAGTCTCCGAAAATAGGTCACCCTTCGGCTGTTTACCGTTCAAGTCCTCCAGCTGCAGCCCCCGCATTCAGCTAGCCATGCAGCCGCACCACTCGAGAAAGTTGGAGAGCGCCACCGTGAATGCGCCTCCGACACCCAATAAATCGCCGAGGGAATCATTCGCCCGGTTCTAGATGACACGATCTGGGGGGTTTCGATGCCGTTTGCCAAGATGAGCATGAGGAGCGAAGCCTCCACTATGACCACTCTATTAGCCATACACATTCGACAGATCTTCCAAGATCAAATAGAGAAGGGCACGCTTAACCGAACGATCACGAGCTTCACGAGAGACCACCATGCGGTGGGACGCGGCGATGATCATGCAGAGGACGAAAGCGTCGAGCTGTGAGCTCTAGTGGAGGCACAGCTAATTATCGTGACAGAAGACAACAGCAACTCTGGCACTATGAACAAGGCTGCAAAGGTAGAGTCTGGATATATAACACCGGTTGCCAGCGATGGAAAGAATCATCTTCATCTTCATACAGCACTTTCAACCAGCTCCCAATAATAATACGCTACTTTCCAACTATCTCTTCGACTACAAACGCTTTCGTCCATAATCATGCTTGTCCAAACTTTCACCGTTGCGTCTCTCCTCTCCCTCTCCTTCGCCGCACCCACCTTTCTCGAGAAGCGCTTGTCCCCGCTTCCCATGCTTCGGCCTACTGTAATCTCAAGATACACTGGCTCCAACGGCGCGATCGTGTACAACGTCCCCACCGGCACCGCTGCCAAAACATACCAGGGCGACGTCACCACCCTCGTCACCTTCTCCAATCCTTCGCTTGACTTGCCGACCACCTGCCGCATCCGCTTTAACCTCGATAGCAGTGACACTGCCGTCGTGACTGAAGGCACGAAGCAGGTCAACATCTATACGTCGCTGTATCCTGCTCCGGCTGCGGGAAGCGCCGGCTGGGGTGGGCCAGGCAATGGTCGGAACCAGGACGTAGGACGCTTCTTGGTGTATAAGGGTGGAAATGCCGATTTGATCATGGGCACGGACAGCGTGGCATGCCCGAAGAAGGGCGAAACGGTGGGATTTGAGGTTGTGCCTACGGGTGATGCGGACAGGGTGGAGTGGAGCAAGGACTTGAGTGGGCTGTACTTGACTTGGATTTGAAGCGCAGATGAGGGCGTTTGTGAGGCGTGGGTATCAGTGTTTGCTTTCCCTTGTTCCGCTTGGTCTTTCTAGTTGGGAGTGCTTGATTTCACGATTGGTTTCGCCTTGTTGGTTGAGAGTAATGCAATATAAGGGAATTCGGTTTTTTGAAGACACCAACTTCGGCGTTCAGTGTGCCAAAAGATTAACGAAGTACGTACGCGCGCTTCTGTGCACACGTCCTTGGTTGCATTACATCATGGTAGATAACGAACGGCGTCTTTTGATCGAACATGTTGGTGCGTTCCAGCCAGTCTTCGAACGCATCTTGCCCGTCAACTTCTGAATCATCCTCATCATACATAGACTCGTCCATATCTATGCAGATTTGACAGTCGCAGCCCAACCCCATGCTCCATCTCGTCGGCGGAGTCGTAGGGCTCGTAATCCGGGTCGCCCTCTGTGAGATAATCTCTGTACACATCTTGTATTGCATACTCATCATCCAAAAACTCTATCAACGCATCTTCATCGAGCTGAGGACCGTCCTGAAGCCAGTGGTTGAGCTCGAGTCTTACGTGTGGTGGATGCCAAATGCCGAGGTTGCGATGGCACCAGGATATCCTTACTATTGCGCCTTCTCTTTCGAAAGCTAGAAGGATAGGTTGAAGCATGGCCCACCATGCTTTCCAAATACTGAAGCGGATATGTTTTTGTGAAAGCTCGACATTGAGCTCGAAGTCTTTCTTCTTGCGGATGCGTAGGAGGTGTTTTAGCGATTGTTGTATGGTTTTGTCGTTGACTCCATCGGCAGGCAACATGAGTTGGTCGAGGTTGAAAAGTATATCGCACTTACGGAGAATGGTTGCTGGATCTAGTCCGACTCGAAATACGTCATCGCATAGCAAGGGTTTGATTTCTGATGGATATTTTACCCTGAAGAAGGGCTCGTCTATAGTTTCGTGGTAGTACTCGTGTTGGTGATGGTAAAATGCTTCGACCATTTCGCGCGCGATCTATGGACCGACGTAATTCTTGTTGACAACATGTGGCAGGTCTTTAAAAAAGGGACTGGTTTCTCCATGGCGGATGACTTCCGCCATGACACCATTTCCACTCTCTGAAACCCAAATCTGTGCATAGATTATGTTGCGTAGCTCGCGCGGAAGGCCTAGAAGCTTGGAGGTGATGACAAGATTCCATGCTTGCGAATACGCACAGGAGGCGTTGCGGAAGTCACTGTCAAGGTTTAGCTGACTGAAGCTGTTACTCTCAGGTGCAAGGTAAATTTACGTTGCTTCTGTGACTCTCTGTTCCAGAACAGCTGCTTCTTTCTGCCTCCGAAGCCTCGCGATCTGGCTCTCCAACTCACGAATGCTCTCGGCGTCAGACTCAATTCGGTACTCACACTGCTGGTAGGAGAGCGGACTCACTTGCGAGCCTGTTCGGCTCTCTTACGTTTCACACTGCATAGTTTTAGCGTCTCGTGTTTCTGTAGATCACCCAACGACTTACTCCCTCAACTTCTGGAAGAAATCTCTCAAGTCCATTGTGCTGATTAAATCTTGCATAGAAGAATCACGTCGGGGAGGTGTTAAGGCGCAGGTGGGAAGAAGGAAGAGGTGCAGATCAGACGCGTCGCGTCGTCCCAGCACGAACCAAGTCTGGGGTACGCTGGGTAGAGCCCATGACTCGAACCGCATTGTCCGCATGTTGCTCCAAGTTTCGAAGGTCGTGCATTTCAAGACATATGTGGATAGTTGATTGCAATTGATGGACCCGGTCGAAACGCTTCTATCAACGCAGATTGAGGAAGCCGCACATATTGCTCACTAGCTGCGATCGATGTAGCAGCAGGGAGGCAGTTCTTGCAAAAGGATCCTGAATACCTAGATGCAGAGAGTCTGCGCCCGATGTGGTCTTCGATCGTCCTCCCTGTCCTTGCCACTCGTGGCAAGCAATACGCAGTAGGCGCTACGGAAACCCATCGAACAAGTCCTCGCTTTCAGAATCGTCCTCAGTCTCGTCATGCTCCGCAATATTTGCGCAAGTTGCGCGATCACATTATTCGTCGTCCTTGTCGTATGAGTTTTCGGTAAGCGGATGATCAGCATCGGAATCGAACGCATTGGGGTCGTAGTCGAGGCGGAATTCCCACTCATACTCCCTGTGCTCCTCCAAGATATCGTCCTCGGTGATTAAAAATCGCACGAATTGTTCCACGTCCTTCTTGTCCTCGTGCTTGATATTTCCTCGAAATCTCGCTGTATAGGTGGACGATGCCACATATGGTGGGACCAGACGATCTGCACTCGTGCATCCTCCTTTTCAAGGGCGAGCAAGATTGGTCTCAATATGCGGATGTACGCAGGCCAGAGCTTGAGACGTATTCGTCTTTGGACGAGCTCAATGTGAAGATCAAAGTCTTTCTTCATAGCGAGCGTGGAGAGAAGTTCCGGAGAAGGCTGAATACCCTCAACGTCGACCTCGATGTTGGAAGGCTTGTTTAGATCGTCCAAGTTCAAGACGATCCTCAGTGCTCGGAGTTCTTTCGCGGGATCGATGCCAACGCCAAAGCTATCATCGCACAGGATATTTTCAATGACCTCTGGGCATCGAGCCTGAAACGGACAGAGGCGTGCCAGCGCAAAAAGTGAAGGAGCACGTCGATAATAAGCTTCAACCACTTCGCGGGCAATCTCCGCGCAAACGTAGTTCACATCGACGACGTGCGGTATAGTTTGGCTGTGAATACCGCCCGTTCGTATAACCGCAGCCATTGCAGTATGAGTCGTGACGAGATAATCATCGCTCCAAATGTACGAGTACACCGTGTCCCGCAGTTCTCGTGGCAGAAGAGTTAACTTGGAGGCAATAGAGCGATTCCATGCCTTCGAGTAAGCGTGAGAAGAGTCGTTGAATGGGCTGTTGGCATAGACGTTGATCAGCAGTGTCGTGCTTCTTGCCAAACCGATTCAAGACTCACCCGGCTTGCATAGTTTGAGAGGTCTTGATGATTGCATACTTTGCACGCTCGAGCTTTGCGATTTCAATATCGATGTCATCAATCCTGATTGTGTTAGCATATTGCCGAGGTCAGCGTACTGCTTGCTACCAACTACGATCGAAGATAATGAAGATCAGAGGAGAAATGTCTGTTCAGTTCTTCGCTTGTAGCTGGTAACGGGTAGTAGAGCTCGAATGCGGCACTCACTGTCGATTGCTGACAACCGTTTGACTGTGACAGCTTTCTGTGGTCAGCGAGGCAGTAGAGAGCGTCACGGAGCAGACTTACTCCCACAATGTCTTGTAGGACGGATCGATATCGATCGATTCGCTCGTGCAAAGTTTCCTAATCGTTGGTGGCATTGTAACGTGACGATAAGGAGTGTGGATGTTCGGGGTCTGTCGTGTCTTCAACGCGAACGCGTTTCTGCATTGCGCTACATAATTTTGGCCGCCGCACGACCCATTTCAGCAGCAATAATTGACACAACTTCTATAAAATGTAACGAAGCAAAACTACCTAGCAAAAAGAAAGCTCTCAAAACACAGGATAATAATGCAAAGTCAGCCTTGCATAGCTTCGCAGTGCTTCTGCTCAGCAAGTTGTCCTATTTCAGCCCCAGATGGCAATGTGCAATACACATCGCCTGTTCTTCCAAGCCCTGGAGCACGTATGCCAAATCCAAGTGTTTTGTGTGGACTGCCTTGGTATACGACGGTCGGACCACTCATTGCTGAGTGAAGTATTCACCTGGTGAGTGCTATAGAAGATCGCCGAGCACATCGTCGCTATCTTCGCTCGCTCACATCGTCTTCTTCAAAAGTGATCTGCCTCTTCGTTGTCGCAAAGCGCGCACAAACAGTACTCATCCTCCTCGTCGTGCGAGTCATCTTCTTCGGATAAGTGGTACGGAACTTAGTTTGCATTGTCCTCCCGCAAATAGTCTTTATGCTCAGGTGCGATCATGAACTCATTTTCCTCCAACCACCGTTTCATAACATCCTTGTCAGCAACGCCTTCTCTGATCATGTCGGTGAGATCCCATTGTAACCGAAGTCTACGACCTTCCCGAAAGCAGTAAGACCAGGAGACAGAGACCGTTGAGCCTGCGCTCTCGAAAGCGAGTAGAATTGGGTTGAACATATTGAAGTAGGCCGGCCAGAGGTTGAGGCGGATGTGTTGTTGGGAGAGGTAGATTTGTAGATGGAAGCCCTTTTTCTTCACGATAATGTGAAGGAGGTCTAGTAATGGCTGGATGCGTTCAACATCGACTTCTACATCTAGCGACGTGTTGAGATTGTCAAGGTCGAAATTGACGGTGAATTCGCGAAGTATGTTGGCCGGGTTCAGGCCAACGTTGAAACTATCGTTGCATAGTATCCAACTGATGCCTTCCGGTGAATGTGCATCGAAAATGGAGTAATGCTGATGAGCGGGCGGATACCACGCTTCGACAGCCTCGCGTGCAGTGACCAAGCCCATGTAGTCCACATCAAGAACGTGTGGGAGAGGTGCCCTGATAGATGAACCATGGCCGCGTAACATGAGTATCATAGGCTCGAGTGTCTTCATCATATATATCCATCGTCCCAGATGTGAGCATGGACAGTGTCGCGCAACTCGCGTGGTAGGATAGCCAGCTTTGACGCAAAAGACCAATTCCATGCCTTTGAATAAGCGTGACAGGAGTCGTGAAGCGGACTGTAAAAAAGGAAAAGTCAGTGGTGCATAGTAGCGAAGATATGCTTGAAGCTTACCCGCTTTCCAATTCGTGTGATGACTCAAGAGCTATGCGCTTTGCCTCTATAAGCCTGCCAATTTCTTCATCAATCTCAGTGACCCTGCCTAAATGTTAGCACGAGACTCGTGTGGAGGAAGACGTTTCGATTACTTACTTGCGAATTCCGTCAACACCCTGGCTCTTGACACTATATCGTGTTAGCAAGCTATATTACGAAGCGTCACGGCGCAGACTTACGCGCATAGACGCTTGAAAGGAGGAGTCAGAAGCATCTTCTTCATCTGAGGGTGGCTTCCTAGTGACAGAAGTCATTGTGAAGTTGCTGCCTACGGGTGGTGTTCAGGAGTGGTGTCTGGTCGCGTAGACGCGTTCTCAGTAATGGCGCTAAATGAGCGCGCCGCACCATCCATGCCGCGGCCACCATGTCTGGCTCGCTGCGGCGGTCGACATCAAATACTTATGTCACATCAGCTCATTGCAAGACCAACATTTGGTGTGAACATGCTGTATTCAAATTGCAGCTAACGAATCATCTACAGCTTTGACTTGGACACAATGAACGAGTTACCAGTCTGCAGCCACTTAACAGCATCAGTCACAAACTCATCCACAATCTCCCGTGCGCTCTTCTTCTCCTCAACAACAGCAGCAACCTTGCCCATCAAGAACGGCCGCGCATTGTCCATTGTGTCATCATCAAGATCGTCGCCCATCTTCTCGAGATCGTACTCCACAGGCAATATACCCTTGCCGGTGAGCTCCTTGATCTCAGCCGCCCTGTTCTCCTCCCAGTTCTGAATGTACGGGTTGGTGCGGACACGGAGCGGTCGGCCAGTGAAGATGATTGTGCGGACGTTGTCGTCCCAGCCAGCTGTTCGTACGGCCTCCTGGTGAGCCTTGGGTGCACCGGCCTCGTCGGCAAGGATGAAGCGCGTTCCGACCCACACACCAGCCGCACCGAAGGTGAGCATGGCAGCCAGCGACTGGCCGTTGTACATGCCGCCCGCAGCGACAATCATGACCTCCTCGCCGGTGAGCGGCGACTTGTGTCCCTTGACCATCTTGACGGCGGCTGGGATGAAGACGGATGTAGGAACATCGCCAGTGTGTCCACCACCCTCGCCACCTTGTGCGCAGATGATATCGACGCCGAGGTCGAGGCACTTCTTGATGTGCTTGGGGTGGCCGATCATGTTCATGTAGAGGATGCCGTGCTTGTGCAGCTTCTCTACTACGGCTTTGGGAGGGACGCCAACGGCACAAACAAATAGCTTGGCGCCCGAATCGATGATGATATCGATGAGCTCGTTCAGCTTGCCCTTGGTGTAGTCGTAGCTGTCTTGTCGTTAGCCACGTGTACGCGTCGCAGAAACCTGGTCACTACATACTTGGTCTTGCGCGCACTTCCTCCGACCTGGGGAAGAAGCAGATCGACACCGAAGACCGCCTTCTGGTCGTTGAGGTATCCCTTCAACTCCGCGATCTGCTCGCGAAGCATGTCTGGGGTGTAGCCGATGCCACCCAAGACACCGATTCCTCCAGCGTTGGTGACAGCGGCAGCGAGCTTCGGTCCAGCAGCCACGTTCATGCCCGCAAGCATAACGGGGTGCTGGATTTTAAGCAGATCGGTGAGCTTTGTGCGGATTTGCTCTAGGGTTTGTCAGTCAATGATTGGCATGTGAGCGAAGCCAACTTACGTGGTGACGCCATGATGAAGGATGGTATTGAAAATCTCTGGATGAAGAGTATCAAAGGCAAAGGTATGGAGAGAGTGCAGCTGGAGAGGGAGAAGGAGCCACGGCTCAGAACTTAAAGCGTGAGGAGATCGAGTCGTCCTCAGCCGCGAGCCGAGGCACATGCGGTTTCCTTGGCGATGAACGCTAACTCCACAGCGGCATGGTCAAATCCGGGGATAGCGCCGTGTCATTTTTGCGCCGGCACGTCCTAAGGGTGTCACATGCAAGCACCAATCCGAATCTCACCTCAACTCTCCATCATGCTCTTCTGCATACGCATGCTACCGACGACCATCAAGCAGCAATCTTACAGGACAATTCTGAGGCTGAACAGCTGCGGGAGGGGTATCCCGCATAATGCCATTAAACCGAACTCTTCTTTTTCGAGCTTCCGATCACGCTCATGTCCAGCCACCATAAGTAATCACACGTTCAGTCAACAAAACGGCTTCGAAAGATCCTGTCAGACGTTTTCGGGCATTTCTAGTCGTTCCATCCAGACTCAGCATGGCTTGCCGCACAGAGCATTCATTGCTCTCGGAAGTAACATGGGCGACAGAGTAGCAATGATCGAGCAAGCATGCAAAGAGGTTGACGCCAGCCAAGATGTCAGGATACTGCGAACAAGCAGCCTATACGAGACCAAGGCCATGTATGTCCTTGATCAAGACAACTTCGTCAATGGTGCATGCGAGGTAGACAAGCCAATTGCTTTCTGGTAGCACTCGCTGAGAAAGGTAGGTCGCAACTTCACTACAGCCACTCGAGCTCCTAGATCTCCTTCAGTCTGTTGAGAACAAGATGGGTCGTGTAAAAGTCATTGACAAAGGTCCACGTAACATCGATCTAGACATTCTACTATACACTGATGGTAGTAATGGAGAATGTCGGATGGTGGACTGGAGTGACGAGAGGCTGATCATCCCTCACAAATTGATGCTTGAGAGGGAATTCGTGCTTCGTCCTCTAACTGAGTAAGTCTCACAAACTACGTGTCGAGCCGCACAGCTAATACCGAGCAGTCTGCTATCAAACGACGACAACCTTTCACTTGGCTATACTCATCATGGTGACCTTTCCAAATCCCTAGTAATGCGTTCGCTGGACAAGCTACGATCAGAAACACCCCTTTCGCCTCTCACGCACATCGGACCCGGGTTACTAAACCTTACACCGCATCAAAGAGATAGACCGACCCAGACTATGTCTATCCTGAACGTCACTCCCGACTCTTTCTCAGACGGCGGCAAGAACTACAATCTCAATAAGAACGCTCTGCGACAGACCGTGCTCGACCACGTAGCAAACGGCGCCACCGTCATCGATGTAGGCGGCCAGTCGACTCGCCCTGGCGCAATCGAGGTCGATTCCGACGAAGAGCTCTCACGAGTCATCCCAGCAATCCATCTTATTCGCTCCTTAGACTTGCCAAATGTATCAATCAGCGTTGATACCTACCGCGCCGACGTCGCTCAGGCAGCCGTCAAAACCGGCGCGCACATCATCAACGACGTAAGCGCTGGCCTCATGGACGATAACATGCTTCACACAGCCGCGAAATTAGGATGCGCCATGTGTCTCATGCACATGCGCGGCACACCCGAGACCATGAACGCAATGACAGACTATACAGATGGCGTCGTTGAAACTGTGGGCCGCGAACTACTCGAGCGTGTACGTGCCGCAGAAGACGCGGGTATTCGACGCTGGCGCATCATTCTGGACCCGGGCATTGGATTTGCAAAGAATCAAGCGCAGAATTTGGAACTACTGAGACGATTTGAGGAGTTGAGGCGGTATCCTGGACTGGAGAATTACCCGTGGTTGGTCGGTACGAGCAGGAAAGCGTTTATAGGGCGAATCACTGGTGTGAGGGAAGCGAGGGAGAGAGTGTGGGGCACTGCGGCGAGTGTTGCGGCGGCGGTGCAGGGTGGTTCGGATATAGTTAGGGTGCATGATGTCAAGGAAATGGCGCAGGTCGTGAAGATGGCGGATGCGATATGGAGAGTTTGACGTATGTAGAGCTATTTGTTCAGTGGCGCAAATGTTGCGGCAGAAAGGCATTCAAACCAGCAAACTATTCGCAGTTTCCATACAAGCATCCGCCATCCCTATCAGAGTCGTGTTCATCCTCCTCATCCGTGTACGGATAGTACGTGCCGTCGTCAGACACGTATTCGTCAAAATCGTAGTCGGGTAAATCCTCGGACTGGTAGTTTCGATGTCTATACTCGATTTCGGGTTGCCGATGGGCAAGTAGTGATTAGTGTTGTAATGGGTGCAATGCGTTAGGTTTAACTCACCTCCTCGAGGTATTTGATCACATCGGTTTTCCAGTCTGTCGAAATCTCCGCGAGCAGCGGCGTCAAGTCTCTCTTGACTCTTTCTTCCAAAGACTGGTACATCCACTGGAATTTTACCTGTGCGCCTGATTCCATAAACTCTTGCAAAACCGGCCGGAGCGTGTCAATCGCAGCGGGCCACAAATTGAGGCGGATCACTTTCTGTGTCAACTGAACACGAAGCTTGAAGTCCCGTTTGTTTTTGATCTGAGACAAGAAGCCAAGCCGTGTTCGCGCAAGCGACGCCTCTCGTGGGTCAGACAACGAAGCAATTTGTTCTGAGAAGAGGTCAAGTGAAAACATCCGAAGGAGATTTGTTGGGTCGATGCCAGCCTTGAACCGATCGACTGTAACGAGCTGCTCAATCTCGGACAGTGAGGAGGTATGAAACGGACTGTATCTTTAACTGTCGCGACCTTGCGCGACCTGATACCACGCCTCAACCACTTCCCTGAATGCATCAGGACCCACGAAGTCTGGATAGGCAAAGTGAGGTCGCATGAATCCATGCGCAATACAACCACGAGTGTCGCCACAATTGCAGGCGAACTCACCCCTGAACAATGAACACAATGACGAAATAGAGTATGCCTCTGCCGTCTCGTGACCAAAGACTTTCGACCCGTCAAAATGTTGGACGTAGATCATGTCTCGTAGCTCGCGAGGCAGCCACAAGTACAAGTGTATTGCGGTAAAGAACGAGCGATCCAAAGCCTTCGCATAGCGCTGTATGGCAGGTTCAAGATCGCTGTGCAGTTACTGTTAACGCGCGATGAAAGCATGAATTGCGGTCTGCTTACTTCGTTTCGATACGGTGGTGTTGCGATGCGACCTCGTCGCGCATGAGTTGCAATCTCTCGATTCTAGCATCGATAGCATCAAGTCTGAGAGAAGTGAGCAGTGTGTCTTCTGCAGTATGTAGAGAAGGAGATGGGTACTTCTGGTTGAATGCGACGCCTCGCTTCACAATTCTGTCAAAGTTCAGCTTCCATTCATGCGCGCTTTCATGTCCCCTTTGCATACACCCAAAGGCCTGCACCCGCCGTATGAAGCTCATTGCTCATCTTCGCATCCAATTTATGCCCGTCCATTGTTCCCGTGCGATGTTGCAGGTTGACAGAGGTCCACGATTCCCGGGACCCCCTGGAGAAGTCGGGTCCAAGACACGCTACCGGTACCAGTAAATCAGGGGCACCCAACCTGTACCACCAGAGTCCCTTCATCCATCTGTTCAACACGCCAAACAGACTTCTGGAGATCGTGCATCATCTCGCGCCATCATAATAGAGAGCGGCAACATATGTTGTGTAAATTATGCATCTTGTGTGGCTGGAATTTGTGACTTGAGGAACACTCTACTACGTCCCGTGCACGTCTACAACGGCATCGCTCCCTCCTCGCTACCATCCACCTCACCTTCATTATTATCACCACCTTCCTCTTCACTGTCCTCCTCCTCTTCCGAGTCTGTTTCGGACCAATAAATCGGCTCCGAGTGCGGGTCGTCCTCCTTCTTATAGTGCCCGGTGTCTCTTAGCGATCTTCGTTACCTGACAACGACACCCGTGTTAGTACGGACAGTGCAAGCCCGGACATGTTACTCACGCTGTCAAAGTACTTGATGATGTTTACTTTCCAATTTGGATGAGATTCCATGATCGAAAGGTCCAGCTCTTTCTTGATGTGCCCCGCAATATATCCCATATACTCCCAAAGGTTGCGAACAATTGCCCCTGCAACAATGAATTCATGCAAAATCTCCCTGAGTAAGTCAAAGGCTAGTGACCAAAGATTAAGCTGGATGCGTCGCTGCGTAAACACGACGTCTAGCTGGAAGCCTCGTTTTTTCTTGACCGTGTACAGAGAGTCCAGATATTGCTGAGCTGCATCATCGTCTGCGTCAGGCGACGTGAATATCTCCTCAAGATCAAACCTCAGGGTCATTTTCTGTAGCAAGTCTGAGCCGGTGACTCCGATGCCGGAGTAATCTTTGAGAACGAAGCGTTCAACGCGGCGCGGGGAGGTAGCGACGAAACGATTTCTGGGACTACTATGCATAGCCTTGTACCACGATTCAATCGTTTCCAAAGCCGCTTCCCGGTGCACCCTCTTTTAAGCTCCTGGAATAAGTCCATCATGTAGTACGTAGTGCCCCAACCATGGGCCAAATGGGTGTATATCATGTCGCGGATTTCGCGCTGCAGTCCAGCGCGTATCGCGTCGAAAAATGAGTAATTCCAAGCCTTTGAGAAGGACTCAATGGCAGGCGGCAGTTCTCTAAACGGTTAATGATCAGTATGTTATCATTACTTGGCTCTGTGAGCCCCAAGGCGTGGCTACTCGACAGTCAGCCGCGTGCGGGATATCTCGATGGCATTGTGCTTTTTCGCGAAGTCAAATTCCTGCTTCTTGGCGAAGCCCCAATCGTTCGTCTTCCTCCTGAGGGATTGCAGCCTGTGGTAATCACTAAGTCAGATTCTTTTGGGATGCGATGGTGCCCATATGTGTACCTGTTTGTATAAGCAACGCCTCGCTTCTTGATCCCATCGAAAATTAGCATCGAGTCACGTTGTGCACGGAAACCTAATGCGCAATCCAATGGACGTTGGTACGTTACTTAAACGTCCTTGCGCTCCGATTCCAATGGCGGAACCTCCATCGTTGTTGTTGCGTGCTGCTGGAAGACGCTGTCCAGGAGGACGTGGTCGACTTACACCCTTTCCCAAATCGATCTGACCACGAGTCGGCCCTAACTCCTACTACGATATCAAGAATAATTGGCTTTTGACAAGCCTCGTCGATCGTATATGGAGAAGCGATGATGAAATTGTAAACGCGCAACTTCTACACTTTCCGCCAATGGAGCGGCCAATCCTTCTCTCCCTCATTCCGCTGCAAAATAATCATATCCGAACTAGCATCACTCCCATCCTCCAACTCCCCATATCTCGTGCTCCTACTACTCCTCCCACTCCTCCCAAAATGCATCCTCCTTGACTGCCTTGCACGCGGCGGTACCGCCGGCAGCGCCTCCACATCTCGCTTTTCATTCGCGATAACATGATCTGAGCGCAAGGAGGCCAGCTGAATAGAGTCTTGCCCAGTCGACCCCGACGCGTTCATTTCCTTGACGGCGCGGGCAGCGGATGGGCGTGGATAGGAGGACGACTGCGATGTGCTGGCGAAGATGCGGGGGAACATGCGGTTCATGAGGGGCTTGCAGCCGGGGAGACAGCCGCAGGCGACGCCCACGCCAGCCTCGACGGACATGATGATGAAGGTGGAGCCGCCGTACCCTGCGTGTAAGATAAGTGTGCTGCTGCGTGATTTTGAGGTCTGGGTGGAAACCTACAGAAGACGTCGTACGATGTCAGGTAGAGGTGAGTGAACCATAGTCGCACGCAACCGGCAATACATACACTAGTCATATTAGCATGGCCTTGAAGTTGAAGTTTGGGCGACTTACATGACTCCAAGACAGAACATGCATGTCAGGGTGATGCGCTGGCGAAACGAGACTTGTACATTAAGGAGATCTTTTGCCGGCCAAAGGAAGATGACGAAGTCGCTGAAAGTGTTCTGCCCCGAGTGGAAATAGTAGATGGCTTTGATATTGAGGCATTTCGCGGTGCCAATGTGTTTAAAGATCTCCCAGTATGTGCTAGCCGGTCTTTGATCATTGTTAGCAGTTGCGGATGTCGTTGAAGATCAGTGGTGACACTTACGAGCATTGGAACAGTGTGACAAAGAAGCACGCCGTATTTAGTGATATGGTATAGAAGATCATAGTGCGGCAGAACCACTTGTTTACTCTAGAAGGGAATATGCCTGGTACACCGTGAGTTGTGGGCCAGATCGAACTTCAACAACGCTTACGTAGATATGTCAGGAGGATGGCGACCTTCATCAGTGCGACGATGATTGTGAACAGCAGTTGTGTGGACATGCCCATCTGCATGGTCGTGAGAACAAGGTAGCAAAACATTGCATGGATCATACCTGGGCGGCTGGCATCTTTCCAAACAATCTCAGTGGTTTGATGTCCCCTGGTCAATATCAGTCGCGGCTCGAGGAGGATGGTCATTCATGCTTACATAGATGATAACCCATCTGATACTCAGGAAGCATGGATATTACGAGCATTATGTTACTGCCCACGGCCAATACCTGCTGTCATTAGTATGTTGCACTCTCCTGCTCCCACTCCAATGATGAAAGCACTTACAGCTGCTGCTAACATGACCCAGTCGTCATATCCCAGTGTGTATATGAGTACCGTCCGGCAGTAAAAACGACAAGAGATGAAGAAGGTAACCAGTACGGTCATCGGAATGACAACTGCTAAGGCCAGCGGTCTCCGAGTGATTGGGTCGACATAATTTGGTGTCGGAAACGACGCAAACTCCGCTGCTGTGGGGAATCTCGAGGTCATTGTCGCATACACTGCTGGGTAGAAGACGAGATGAAACGAGGGCAGTACTTGGGGGCTCCGAGGAGATTTCTAATGCATGGCAGAGCGTCCGGGAGCAGCCGTGCGTATTATAAGGCTGCATACATACTGGTAAATCCCCCACCAATCCTGAGGTGCTAGTGTGAACAGGGCCTTGAAACCCAGGTGCAGTGGCTTCGCATACTCTTGCATATTGTGAGCCACGCCATGGTAGCCACCTACTCGAAAGGAGTAGTGGCCCGTGGGAGGGACAGATAGCACGCCTCGGCACGTCACTTCTGTGCTAGTCGTGGCTTGCTTGCGGGTAGTTCAGCTGATGGTGTTTGTGGAATTGTTTCGACATCGTTCAGCAAAGGATTTGAAGCCTGCGCTGCTTCAAAGATCCGGCAATGGCACGACGTAGTGAATGATACCGGCGGCATAACATTGGTGGCCTGACTACGACTCAGATTTAGCCTGCGCTGACAGACTGCTCGATGGGCGAAGGGGAGGCTGGAAGGCTGGCCTCGTTTCGTAGCTACAATAGTCCCACGTGGCTGCGCGGACGCCTCAGTAATAGTGCACACCTTCGCTCGAACGGTGTCCGAGCACTGTGTATGTCGATCGCATCCGTTTCGCGTGCACGTTCCCACTGCACTGTTACAGTAAATACGCATTTCCTGCAGCAACAACCTATCAGAAGCAACAATCTATCAGAAGAATTGAAATAACTCGGCACTTGTTGAGCTAAAAACGCGGAAAGGCGAGGATATATCATGCGGGGTTGGCAATGCGGAAGGTCGCTCGCCTTATCAAACGTACCTGCCTCAGTCGGTACAATGGCGCAAAAGCCAAGGCCACAACGTGCATCTCGAACCTCACGAGGTCGCCGTAGTAGTCCTGGTGGAGACGGAAGTAGTCCCAAGATGTATGTCTCCCGAGGAATAGCCTTTTTGGCCAATCGTGTGGAAACGTGATCGCTCGTTACTCTGGTCTGTAGGTGTATTGTTGCTGCGGCTGGGACAAGGGTACTGCGAACTACAGTATGGAGAACACGGTGCATGGTATTTGGTGCCTTGGAAGTCAGGCCAGAGAATTGCATGGGTCCTACACACGAGATAGAGGATGACGAAAGAAATGACATCTGTCAATAACGCAGAGGCGGAAATGACGAGGATGCGAGTAACGAAAGAGAGGTTTTGGTAGTGTGCATACCTACCAGTAACCCTTGACTTTGAAGTGCGAATTCCACGCGCACAAAGGCCGAGCAAAAACCACAGGCTTCATCATCGTTTTCCATCAACAGCCAACCGACATTCCGTTTCAAGTCTTCAGGGACACCAGACCACTTGGAAGATACTAGTCGCTACAACAATCACCTCTTCGGCTCACTGCGTGGAGGGTCAGCACATGAACATGAACGCCTATCATCGTGTCTTACCATGTGATAGCTGTCAACAATTTGCTCCGCGTCTGACTTCAACGCTTGCAGTCATAGTCCAGGCAAGCATGGAGATACAGTCATGTTGTTTGTGCGTGACTCCGCTTGCTGACCTCAGGAGTGCGACACAGGGTGAGAGTTCCCCACGTTGGCTGCCGATTGGATGCATGACGCGCCGACCTCACCCGTATCGCATCGCGGGACTTATCGCATCTTCCCCTCGACACATACCCCGGCATCACCACCTTTCCTTCGTCTTTGAGCATCAAGCAGTGGTCAGTAGCTGTAGCAGAGGTCGCCTCTTCCGTTGGTCTTCTTTGTTGTTCTGTCCAGGCCCCACGGGCCTCTCAATCGCACAGCCGAATTCAAACACGCCACCATGGCTGTCATCGATGAACTACCTCAACAGGCCGCCGTGCCCCAGCCTATCGATATTGAGGCTTGGACCGAGCAGGCGACTGCAGCGATGGGCTCTGTGGCTATCTCTGCGCCTGGGGCAGTGCTGGGCGCGACCGCAGTCACACTTGCGATTCCCCTGGACGACGATGCGCTCGCTTCTGGCGGACCAGTTCAGCCTGTAGGCGCTACCGCTGCAAAGGAAGGAGGCCTGTACAAGCGCAAGGCGCCTCTGAGACGCGATAGCATGAATCGCCGCGAAGCCTTGCTCAAGGGTAAAGAAGGCTCACGGCAGCGCAGGAGGTGGGAGAACGGTACGTTATGTCTGCGTTCTCTCTAGACCACCTACTTCCTGCGCATTCGTCGTGGTATATGTCAATGGGAGGCTGATGGACTGACGAGAGTGCGTAGACCGTCTGTTGAACAACCCACACGCTGAGCCACCAACACCACGTGACTGGGAAGTCCACCCCACTCACCGCGTCAAAAACGTCCCATACTACCTCGCACCCCTCTGGGATGCTGGTCTGAGGCGCCAGCAGAACGAGCGCAAGGTCATTTTCAATGCCCAGAAGGCTGCAACCAAGACTGTAGCCAACAAGCCTACCACTCCAGGCGTCGTGCCCAAGGAGCTGCGTGAGAAGCTTAAGCGTTCGCGCGGAGCCAAGGGACTGCTCATGGATCTCGAAGGCGAGGTGCGCAAATTCGTCGAAGACTGGGAAGAGAAGGAGCGCCGTGCAGAGCAAGATGGGTTGCCTGCTGATCCGGATAGCGAGGACGACGAGATTGTTTTTGTCGGGCGCAATGGGCAGACTCACGACCAGATGAAGGAAGAGGAGCGCATCAAGCGCGAGCTCATGCTCTTCGAGACACCTGAGGGCGACGTCGGAGGCAGCTTTGGTCGCTGGCTCGTGCACCATATTGGTGTCTATTATGGCCTCAGCACGTGGTCTGTGACCGTGGGCAACCCTGCACGCAGAGAGGCATACATCGGCTTGAAGGAGGCGGAGATGAGGAGTGGTGCGGCTGGCACGATATGCAAGCCCATGCCACGGCCCTTGTGGACGTCTGTTTGAGGTTTTACTGCACTGCTTTCGTCCATTCACCTCAGTCACTCTTTCGGTATTGTGTCGATTGGTTGCTTCGCATTTGCATGGCTAGATTAGACCGGCATTCTAGACGCTGCATATCACATCGGCTACGCCAGCTTTTCGGCAATTTGTGTCAGTGCTTCTGAATTGACAGTGTCGTCCATTGTGGGGAGCTGCAATGAGACTGGACAATTCAGCCTTTACAAGACATTTTTTGGTTATTGTGATTCAACCAAAGGAAATTCACCATATCTAGGTGACAGCACAGGATCTACTGCTTGCTGTCGTCGTGCTCGATTTGCAAGCGCGCGCGGCCGTGGCTTCTGCATTTGAGGCACGACGTAGCACAGTAGGCAACCGCAACCTGCGACTGCCTCACCAGTAAACATTCTTCCCCATGCGCGACCTTTCCGACACTCACCTCGTCAACCGTGCGAGCCCTCAGATACATTCCTTTCTAGCACCTATTCCTCCAGCTCCCCGTTGCTGCTCTGACCGTCGCTCTCAGTCATCACCGCCAGTACCTCTCAATTTCACCCCTACCATCGGTATGTAAGTCTCGACCTGATCCGACCATCAGACAGAAGATTTCTCTGGACACGCTCGCCAGCAGCGCGAACACGACCATATCTTCATGTGGGTTCATTCTTTTCGCAGCCGCACTACAATAAACACCATACTGACAAGAGCAGCTACATCCTCCTTCCACCGTCAACATACCTGCCTTCGGACTGAATCTCGACAGTCTGGCTTCCCCTCCCCAATCCCAAAAAGAACCTCTTCCACGTGTCACAGAAGCTGCTCGCAAGGCCACTGTGATCGTCCACCCTGGATTGCAACGAGGGTTCACGACCCGGCTTAGATTTCAGCAGACCTACCAGGCCAGCTCCGCGTAAAAGGCATACATCCAGTTCCTATCCACTTCCACGTTCGTCCACGTATTCCCATTCCTCGACAACTTCGCGTTCTTCTTCGAATCCGCATTCGCCCTCATCCTCGCGTCCCTCTACACCGCGGCGCAGACGCACAAACGAAGATTATCCAACTCTTCGCAGGAGGATCAGCTTCGCAGAGCTCGTTGAAGCGAAACACAACGTGAGTCCTTGGCACGAAGACCACCCAAGCAGAATTTGGAAGCACAGATCAAGATCGAGAAGCCTTCTCAACGATCGCAAAAGGCAAGAAGTACGCAAGACAGGGCGGAGTCTCGACGGATCGAAGTCTCCTTCGGGTACATCTGAACTGAGCCGAGCCAGCTCTCACAGCCCAAGTTCAAGCCGAGCTAGCTCCTACATCGAGCTTCTCAGCCTGGACCGAGTCAACTCCTACATCCACAACAAGCTTAAACGCGTCGATACTCAAGACAGTCAGATCTCAATCAAATCCTTCACTTCAAGCAGAACCCCGTCTCAGTTGTGCAAAGTCGAGTCAGCATCAGCAATCCAGGATGATCGAGACCCTCAAGGACATGAAGCACGGCAAGAGCAGCAGCTACGAGAATCTATCGCTGGAACGAACAGCCAATCAGATTCTTCATCGAATGGAGGACAAGGACAGCGAAGATTCCTTGGAAAGCACAAGGGCAAGGGTGCTGTGTGAGTCAGACTCACTGTCTGTGATGGAGTCACCTTACTGATGCCAGATGCCATAGCAAATGCCCGGGCGATCTACGGACCGAATCGCCTTCTCGACGTGATAAGCTTCGCACCGACGTCTTCCCGAAAAATTGGAGCCGCCATCGTGGAGCACAATCCGACGAGTAGGTCGTTCATACACTGCTGCTCGGCCAAGGAAGACTCGCGTCTCGCTGCCTGCGAACACCTGCTTGTAATCACCGAGGATATCCTCTTTCGCCTCATTGAGCAGGAAGGTATCACCAGCAGTGGCTGGTTGCCGGCGACCCCTCAAGCCCAGCATGCGGCAACGTACACTATGGCGCCACCGAGCACGATGGGTGGGAATGGCAGTGTGACTGCGAGCGGAATGGACAGTCGTAGGAGCAGTGTTGCGCCGGTCGAGTGAGTCACTGTTGACGCTCATCGCTGCTCATTAGCCATCCATTCGTTACTCTTCTGACCAAGCACAGACCTAGCCCGAACAGCGTTATTCCGGCGGGCTACATCAACGATCACCAACCACCGCACTCCACTCATCACCTCCAAAAACAGCAATTCATCCGCAATGGTAGTGATACGTCCTTCAACTTCAGCCAACCCATGCCTCCACCACCACCGATACACCAGAGAGCGACCAGCGATGCCATTCAACAGCCACAGCCAGTACCTGTCGCTGCGCTGCCTGGGGGCCGAAGGGTGGTGTCGTGGAATCTGGGAAGTGAGGATTGAGGCAGTACAAGTCGGTGGGCTCGAGAATCACATGTTAGCGCTAGCATCGTTACCCAGGTAGTCTCAGACAAATTGAAGTTTACACCACGTATCGTCTCCATTTTTCGTGACTATCGTGGACAGTATCAGGACCAGCGTGGACAAGGCCGGTGTAGCCTTGTCATATCTGTGAGCGCAAAATGAAGCCCATGTGAACGCCAATATGCATACCCGTCCGGTCGTCCTTGGGGCGGCTTCCCGCACTCAAGCCTTCTTCGCGAACTCGACACGGAGGATCAGATGACCAAAACCGACTACAATACGTGTTAGCAAGCACTTCAACAGTTAAAATGGGGTGATTTGGAGTGGAAACTTACATCCGTCCATCTTCTCACAAGCCTTCGCAGCGTCTGTCCGATCCGCATAGCTGACGAACGCAAAGCCCTTGGCCCGCCCCGTCTCGCGATCCTTAGCCAAGAACACCCTAGTGACATGTCCATACCGGCTGAACATGTCCCTCAGATCCTGCTCCTCGGCAAACTCGCTGACGTTGGTTACACGCAGCGTAGCACTATCATCGCGATCGAACTTGCCGCCCATCTTCTCTCCCGCCCCCTGCTTGCCACGCAGATGCGGCGGCACATATCCACCGCCTCCCGTACCCAGTCCACCCGCACCTCCGGGCGCATCGTCCGGCATATCAGCGGGCGCGACATCGCCCTCTGGCGCCATGGTGTCCTTGAACGGACACTTTGTGGTGAAGTGATCGCCCTGGCAGATACGGCACTTGATCTTCGCGTTCTTGAGCTCCGCCTTCTTCTTCGCCTCGTCGCCCTTGTCTTCGTTGCTTGCCTTCCACGCGGCTACGGGCCGGAACAGGATGTTCTCAGCTACGCTGACGGTGTCTGTTTGGGGGCCCGCGGGCTTGCCCTTTTCTGCGCCGAATTTTGCCCATTGCTTGCGCTCGGCCACGCGGGGGTTTACGGTGGTTTTGACGACGGTCTTTTTGATGCGGCGGGTGGTCTTGTAGCGGCGGCCGTCTTCGCCGACGCGGTAGGTTGTGATGGTTTCGGTTCCGTCTTTATTTTTGGTGATGGTTTGGGTGGGGAGGGCGAGCTCGTTGTCGTCGTCTTCTTCGGCCCAGTCGGTGCGCCTGCGTTTGTTAGTATGTGGTGATGGTGAAGGCTGGTTCGGTTCAAGGCTTACCCTGCTGGTCGTGACATGTTGGCAGTGTTGTGTGTGTTTGAGGGTGTGAGGGTGGACGGGCTGGGGTATCTATCGTCGAAAGTTGGTGGATGTTGGCGGCGATAATAATCGTAGACAAGTGGCGGGCGGTGGGGCAATTCCTTAGCTTGTGCGCACGCTAAATTTCGCGCCAGTGATTTGCTGCCTCGACTCCCGACTCACACATCACTCACAGTCATCCCACACCGGACGTGTTGCTTTACGAATGCATCATCCAAAATTCAACAGAGCGTTTCTAAGTCCTTGGGGTAGTGCTCTATCGAATGTGCTGCTTGGTTTCAAAAAACCTCCGCTGGTACCACCAAGGCCAATGATGTCCTCCAACAGCAAAATGCAGAATCCAAGTGCCTGTTACTTGCGAGCAACTTGTAGACTCGATAGAAGTTTGTTCGATCTTGCGATTACAGCGATGGCACGCCAAGTGCCTTGACTCTTGCACATGATAACATCGAGCAGGCGCAAGCCACGACCTCGTATGCGTCTCAGCGTCGCACAGGAACACGGGAGAATCAAGGACTCGCTCACACTCATGCAAGTGGTTCGCATCGTGGATCGAAGATGTTCTCACTTGGATTCAATTTACCCATTGCTTCACTGCACTAACATGTACTTACTTTTCGGTAACTTACACGCTTCGAACTTTCAACCTGACCTCCTTCCTACCCCTTCAACATTCTCTTCAATCCAAAGTGCTCGAGAGCCGCCAAATCATGCTGCGCCGCAAAAGCCCGGATTTCCTCCAGCGCAGCCTGCGACACCGTCGGCGCGAACTTTCTTATAGCACTCTGGAAATGCTCCTGTCGGTACTTGGGCATAGGGCATCCCTTGCGCAAGACGACAGGCCTGCGCAGACGATCAGCCTGTAGACACAAGGTCTTGATATCGGACCCTGAGTAACCAGCTGTGCGCGCGGCCAAGTGCGTTGTGTTGACGTCACTGTCCAAATCTTCGTCTCGAAGATAGATGTTGAAGATTTCCCCTCGCACGGCGGCCGGCGGGAGTCCGACATGCAACAAGCTGGGGACGCGGCGTAGTACAGCACGGTCAAGATGGGTGGGAAGGCTCGTGGCCAGGATCACAAACGGTGCGTCTTTCATTTGAGAATTCTTATCCATCTCTGCGAATAGTTGGACGATGCGACTTCTCGGCAACTCGTACGGGTCGCCTTGTAGTCTCGCATGAAATAAAACGTCAGCGTCATCGACGAAGATTACGCAAGGGCGCAACATGCGAGCGAGGTTGAACAGCGCTTTGATGTGTTTGGATGTCTCGCCGATGAGATGATGTTCGATGTCTGCGATTGAGACGCTCAGCATGGCGAACTCGCATTCGCGGACAAGAATACGAGCCATCATCGTCTTGCCGGTTCCGGGAGGGCCGTACAATAATGCGCCTCCGATCCGTGCGTTCTGGAAGAGATGGCTCGTGTTATCCTGGCCTCCAAAGAAGCCATAGATCTGCTTGGCGATGGTGTGTTTGATGTCGTGGTCCACTGCGATGGATGACCAGGGTTGCGCGACGACCTGCAGATTGACCAAGGTGTCGAGAAATTTGCGTTCGTAATCCCACGTATGTAGTTCAGACTCGATCTGTTTGACGACCTTCTGGACATGTTCCGGGAACTTGAACCACTTGCTAGATGGGTTTCGTTCTGGATCGTGCCCATCCTTGTGTTCCTGCAGTGCTGGCCACCATGGCTTGAGAATATCTTGCTTCTTATAGAAGGCCTGGATCTCCTTCTTGATGTTGACACCGTCACATCGGTCTCCAATGATCAGCACAAGCGTCTCGACCTCCTCAGTTGTCAGCTCACGCTCCGTCCAAGGGCTTGGGGCGTCTTCCGTCTCCCACAGATTTGGCAGAGAGTACGGATGCAGCATTTGATGAAGACATCCACTTCGGGCTTGACGCATGGCGTACTGCAACTTCCGGAGATTGAACGGTGCGTAGCTCTTTTCTTCGGCTTGATGTTTGGTGAACAGTGATATCTGACTGGCAGACTTCGTGGGGGCGACGCATAGCGAGAACTTCATGGGATGGATGCCAGCAGCATGCATTACAATCCTCTCTGGCCAGATAAAGTTGCCGATGGATTGTTCAGGGGAGGTAAACAACAAGATCACGCTGACCTTTGCTTCACGAAGTCTTCCTAGCTCGCCTCGAAGTGCGTCGAGCCAGCCGTCTCCGAGAGCACACATCAGGTCTTGTGCGTTTGGCATATGAACAACTAGTGGACTTCGACGTGTCTTCGAGACCGAGGACGAAGAAGAACTCTTCTGGAGCGTTGATTGAAAGATAGCCCGGAGAGATGAGCAGGGCTGATACAAGTCAATACAATTTCAAATCACTGCAAGAGCACCGACTCACATGATTGGACGCCTCATCACCATCCGGTCGAGGTGTGCGACGGCGATATGGATATGGATGTGGGAGACAAGGGGGCGGTGGCGGCGGCGGTGTATGATAGACATGTCCGCCTCCAGGGTGCAAGTGGTGGAACATAGGAGAATCATCGTCGCGATCAGGATCTAGTCCGAAGACCTGCCTGATGGTGTTATATGGCGTCACAGTGATGTCCAGTAACTTTGCAAAGTGAGCAGCTAGATCTCTCAGATCCTCTAGAGTAAGTGTGATGAGATCAGCCTGAGAGTCCTTTGCAAACTGCTCCACGACGTGGGAAAGGAAAGCATTCGTGCCGTTGGGCAGTGGGAGCGGCGGTGGCGGTGGAGGCGGAGGTACTCGGACATGGCCATGGTCAATGGATGGTGAAGGAGGGGAGGCAGGGCCAGTATATCTCATCGGGATCTGTTGCTTGGCTGGGTATCGGAGGTAGACAGCATCGTGTCTGAACACTGAGGTCCAGAATGGTGCGTGCTCGTTCTGCGCACGATATATGGACAGAAGCGGATCATACACAACAGCATCCACCTCGTAGCCATCTAGACTGTCGCAGCCTACCAATGATGAGGTCAGATTGTTGTCGTTCCGGCGAATCGACAAGATATCTCCTCGGGTCTTTAGCTCATCAGCTGTCTTGACACAGTTGTCGAGAAACCATGATGGCGCGTCTAGGTCCACGTCCTTGATGGCTTTCTCGAGATAGCACTGTAAAGCTTTCAACAACTCTGGATGAGTAGCGCTATCGACTTCCTCGCGAATGGCTCTGATCTTGTCGAGAAAGCTGGCTTCTGCATTGTCGGCAACAGAAGTAGGAAGAGGTGCGTCCTTCGGCCGGTCCAAATGGGTTGTGATTGTCGATGTCGGCTCTCGGAATTGGCGGGCGTGCTCTGACGGAGTAGCAAGCTCGGTAGAGGTAGCACTTGAAGCGATGGACATCTCTTCTACTTCGATGAGTTCGAAGCTACCGCGCGAGGTGATTGTGGGGCTCGTGTTTTCGAGCGGCTCATTCATAGCCATGGCGAATGAAGATGCTGCTGGTGAACAGCAGGACGATAATCCAGACATCAGCTGGATCTGGAGAACATCTTATACTCGTTTTGATACCTTTGAGGGAAAGATAAGCTCAAGGCAACCATTGCAACCTTCACGCTGTGCGACGATGCTAAGACGATGTTCGTGTTATACGACCGCGATTGGAGGGTTGTACGACCACACTTTGTACGTGGCACCTCTAGAGCGACGCTGCGAGGTACTTCACCCTCATATCTGTTGCGGGGATGATGCATAGTGACAGCCAGGAGTACCGATGAGGATGTTTGAGCTGTAGGGCTCACTGTACAAGGTCTTGACGGAGCGAAGTGTTGCCAGGCGACCTCGAAAGTACAAAGGCGATCGTGCAGTTGGAGTGACAGCAATTGCCATTCAGTACGTTCTGCAGGTCGAACACAATTAATACGGGCGCCAGGTTTTGTTTAGTGCAGGGGCTCAATTGAGCAAAGTGCAGAATGAGACGAGACGAGTGGAAGGATCATGGTGTGCGATGACGTGCTGCCTCGGCTATCGATAAGACCCCTTCACTGCAGTCCTCTTCCAAACATCAACCACATTTCAAGCATCCCAAATACAACTTCTATCTCCAAATCTCCATACTCATGCCCACAACGAGAGGCCAACAGCGCGAAGCAGATATGGAAGCAGCACTCAGGACGTTCTTCTCCTCCCCACGATTTGCCGTCGCAGGCGCATCGTCCGACCCAAGCAAGTACGGCCACAAAAGTAAGTCAAGCTTCAGTCCATGAAGATACAAAGCTATAATCACAGCGACTGATATTCTAACAGTATTCGCGTGGTACCTTCAACATTCACTCCCAGCAACGCCAATAAACCCACGCGCTCCAAGCGTGAACATACTCAAGCGCGACCACACAACTGTGCCGTCGCCAACAGCACTTTCAGATCCGCCAGCATCATCGTACTCGCTATCTGTCATTACGCCACCAGCAGTGACTAAGCAGTTACTCAAAGAGGCGAAAGAGGCTGGTGTTCCAGCCGTATGGTTGCAGCCTGGTAGCTTCGACAGAGAAGTCCTTGAATATGCGAAAGCGAATTTCAAGGCTGCGATTGGTGGCGATGGAGGCGGAGGAAGTGAGGGTTGGTGTGTACTGGTGGATGGAGAGGATGGGTTGAGGCTTGCTGAGAGGCAGTGGTCCAGGCTGTAGTTCCGAATGACATCTCGATGTATCCGATAACACAAAGCCTAAGTGCGGCCAGTGTCTGCCAAAGCGCACTAGTCGTCTTCTCGAGCGTAGGTCGGAATGTCCCGCAGATGTCCCGTTTCCTTTCACCGTTACTTAGATGATTACGTACAGCTTGAAGCGATCAGCTTCGCTCGATGAACGCAGTGAGTCAAACCACTTCATGTGTTCCCATCTCCTGAGGTCCTGCGTCGCAATGCTATAGCGGCTTGGATACTTTTCTCCTGTTTCTGCATTTTCCAAAAAGGTATGGCCCCAGGTGTGCTGAGAAACCGAGCCACTCGTATAGCGTGCATCGTAGTGATTCACCAACTCTTCATCTGACATGGTCACGAACGCGAGGATTCTGTATTTGGCTGGTTCATCCTGTGTCTGGCGCAAAAAAAAGGGTGCGTTGATGCCGAAAAGGCCAACGAGCAGAAGTTCGAATGGCGGTTCGTCGTTGAAGGGTGCATACCCGTGGTAATTTTTGCTTGTTACGAATCCTCCCCCCGAGGGATCTATGGTTGTGACACGACCCATATCGTAGCCAAGTGTCATCAACTCGCGGCAGTCCTTGGTGAAGTCAGCGATAGGTAACATGCCCGTTCTACGTGCCATGATTTGGCGGATCGCTGTTGCTGGCGGTGCGAAGCGTGAATTCAAGCTCCTTCGGCCCAGAACCTCTAATTCCGGGCAAAACGATGGTACCACACTAGTACTTGGAAATATGAGTGGCATGCTATAGCCTGGAGTGTGTCCAGTCGGATATCGCGTGTGTTCCCACAGTCTCGTCGTCATGTAGCCTACGAAATCGTGTCGTATCAACAGCGCTGCAACCTCCACCGCAACCTGCTCTGTTGGTTTGGTGTAGTCTGCCATGACCTTTTGGGATGATGATTTGGTCAATGCTGACAATGCAAATATTCGATCCCGGGGATCGCTTGCTTGCATATACAGTGTACGCTCGATCTGGTCCGCTAGGGTGGCGCGGTCTCCCATGTCTCTGATTTCTGCGAGTTTGCTGACTCGAAGGGCCTTCGAGGCCACTGCTATTGACTCCATATCAGGATCATGCGACTTGCGATAATTCTCCTTCAGTCGCCGTGAGATTCTAGCGCGATCGCTGACGGGATCCTTCAGCTCTCCCAAGTGATCACGGACGCCTGGCATAATCGTTTCGTCAAGGATACGAGCCCTGATGACTTGAACGGTGGCTGCAAAATGGGACCAACGTACAATGTTGGGACCACAGAGCACTATTGGATCGCGCGAGGCCAAAGCCAATTCTTGCGCAACCCAGACCCTCCCGAACCAATCACGGCCGAGAACAAGTTCCAGAGCATACATGACGTCCTTAGACTGGTGGCCTTGGAAGTGATCAGTACTGATCTTATCCATGACGAGATCAGTATGACCTTTGTGCGGACCAAGCCATATGTAAACATCCTCAGCGGAGGAATAAATCTGGCCCATTAGTGCTACCTGGTAATTACGCTCCCTGTCGCTCGACTGGTTTATGGACAGAGCATCAATCCAGATAGTACGTACGGTGTCATTTTTACGCAATTGACGCAAGGCAGCAGCAAGATTGGGCCCAACGGTCATGGCCAAGTCTGGATATCCGTTGACCTCCACGTTCTCGTGGACAGTAGAAGGATTCATAGTGCCGTCCTGAGGGTTCCAAACGTACGATAGAGCTGCATATCGGGGTGTGTCATCGAGACTGACTGTCCTGATGCGTATGCGGATGGGCGCTCCGTGGTCCGGCTCTGGCAGGAGGTCGACCAGGCGTATGTCGCTGGGCCCCAAAGTAGCGTAGATATCTGTGAAGTTCGAGGGCACTGATGTTTCATTGACTTGAGTAGCTGCGTTCATGACGACGAGTTGTGAGTGTCACTGTCGTGATGCAGGAGGCTGAGAAGGATGCGCTTAGGACCAACATGATCGAGTGGCCCTAACCGTTCGTAGCATAATCGGCCTCAGGCTGCAAAGTACTGCAGGCTTACCATAGCTTGTAGAAATGTTATGGATAAATCCAGTCGTGATTCTCATAGGTCATATTCATCTGGATTGGACGGCTAAGGTTCTGCTCGTAAGCTCTACAGGTGAGCAGGCGCACTTGAACGATAGTCTGCATTTGTTGACAGACAGCTCGAATGATTGAATGATAGCAAAGCGTACAAGCAGTCGCAAGATGCGTGCTGCCTCGAGGTCCTACCTTCAGACAACGCGCGGTTGCTGGTGGACAATAAGTTAGTTCTGCAATGTTCAGCGTACGCACGTGTCGACACCATCGGAGACGCGTCTCAGAAGTGACACTCGCGTGTAGTGCCAACTGCACGTTGATGTGAGCAACGTGATGGTCGTTTCCCGAACAAGGTCGACGCTCAGGCCAATGACGTCTCAGCTGAGCAACGGCGTCCCGAACCATAGCTGACAGACATGAGGCGTAGGTATGCTCACATGAGAGCCGCCGCAGAACGATCATCATTTTTCGAACGGCCCGCATACAAGCACTAATGCACCCCTCACGCACTCCAGGCTTGGAGTGCTCGTTCAGGCTTCACTTCTTCTTCCTTTTCAGTTGAATTGAAGCTCGAAGCAAGCGTACAAACCTCACGGAAGCAATATGTCTTCAACCACACTCGCGGAAGAGCCGGCTACGCCTGTGCCATCGTCTATCAAGACATACGACACCGGTCCTGTCATCGATGAGACAGACTCCGAGGAGCGTGGGCGGCTTAAGCGGCGCCGAAAATCTTCGGTCTCTCCACGACGAGCATCCTCACCTTCACGAGGCCACGATCGCACTAGTGGATCTCGATACCGAGAACACCACCGCAAGCACCATCGTGCATCCTCTCCGGTGTCTAGCGTGTCACCTCCCACCATCGCCCAGAAGAAGACCAGACGCAGGAGCGACGCAGAGCCCGACCACACCTTCAGAGGACGGATGAGGAACAGGAGCGGCAGCAGAGGACGAACAGAGTCTTCAGCAACGGAAGACGAAGCTGTCAAGCTAGGGACACTAAGAGCACCCAGGAGGAGGAGGAGCCAGCCACCAAGTCGGCACGCGATCGAAGAGGAAGACGAAGGTGTTGAGCTGAGGCGGCAGAGGAGCTACCACAACATGTTCAAAGAGGGCAGAAGGGACTCTAAGGGGGATGAGCAGACGCTGAGTGGTGTCAAAGTTCTGCAGGACGGTGTTCAGCGTACGGAGCAAATTGTATGAGGTCCACCAGTACGCTACAGCAGGGGAACACCATAGTGTAATTTTAGTTGGGACGGCGTTCGGGCTAGCTCTCTAGGTTTTGTTGTAAACCACAAGAAACAACGCTGGCTCTTGATACTTTTCTTTGTTTTCGCATTTTGCTGCAGCACGCGACAACCACCACACTGATTGCTTGCCCCGCCAGCACCTGCAAGAGGCGCGTGGCTGTGTCGGCGCATCAACACGCAGCACCATGGCGCTCGCTGGAAGGAACGGCTGAGCGCCAAACCTCGACAATACTCCATCTCACCTCTGCCGGACTACCCGCTCTGCTCAGCTCATCATCTTTTAGACCGTCTCGAACCTTCTACGACCGCGACCCTCAAATCTGCGCCCCACCTCGCGGTCGTAGTCTCTGCCCAATCACCACGTCTTAACGCCGACCTCCTCCGTGCCTTCGCAACGCAACCCTCACGTCGCGATCGCGTCCCACCATATATCTGTCTCTGCAGACGTGAATTTCAGTATGCCGCCTCCAGGCAACGAGTATGCCGCCGAGCAGCTGAAGAATGCGGGCAATAAATGCTTCAAGACGGGCGATTACCAGGAGGCTGAAAGCCTGTACTCGCAGGCGATACAGAAGAACTCCAACAACCCACTGCTCTTCACAAACCGAGCGAATGCGCGGTTAAAGCTCGAGAAATGGGAGGGCGTGATCGACGACTGCATACGCAGTATAGAGCTGCTGAAGGACAATATGAAAGCCTTCTTCTACCTGGGTATGCTCAAGACACCTGCGAGATCAGGATGATGTAGGACGGAATACAAGGCTGATTTGATGTAATCTAGCACAAGCCCAACTCTCCATCAACCACCCCAATGAAGCCCTCTCCTCCGCCCTCACAGCCTACGAACTCTGCACCACCACCGCGCAACAGACCTCCAACGCCGCCACCATCTGCGCCCTCGTGCTCAAATGCAAAAAAGCAAAATGGGACATCCGCGAGCGCGAACGCATACGGCGGCGCGGCGACCTCTTATCCGACCTCGAGTCCAAGCTCGAAATAGACTTTAAGAAAGACACAGATGAGATCGAAGCACGCATAGAATCGGGCGAAGTCAGTTTATCAGCAGGCCAAGAGGAGAAACAGGAATGTAGAACAGAATTCGAAAAGAAGAGAGACGATCTCCGCACAGCGTTCGCAATAAGCGATCCGGAGAACCAGCAGAAGCGCGAAGTCCCAGACTACCTCATCGATGGCATAACATTCGAAATCATGCACGACCCCGTCGTCACCAAGAACGGACGCTCGTACGAGCGCGCCACACTCATCGAGCACCTGAAGCGCAGTCCCACGGACCCGCTGACGCGCGAGACACTGACAATTGGAGAGCTCCGGCCGAATATTGCGCTCAAGGAGGCGTGCACGGAGTTCATGGAGATGAACTCAGGCTGGGTATACGAGTGGTAGCTGCCCCGTTTCCTTTGATGCTTGCGTGAGGTAGGGATTGTTGGGTCGGTGGTGATGCTGGATTGTAGCTGACGGTGTGTACAGTGAGGAGGGCGAGACGGATGGGGATGCGAGGTGGGCGCATTTGTCGCATTGGTAGCGGGGGCGGGGTGTTGTTTCGTGTTGTGGGCGTAGAGAGTGTGCTGGTTGGGCGAGAACATACCCTTGATCATTCGTGCTGGAATGTCCTTATCATCATCTCTGTGAGTCGAGCGCGGTCTGATCATTGCATGAGAGTTTTTTGAAGCTTCCTGGAAAATATGGTGGCTTGTTGACTTGCCGTATTGTTCTCACATGTGGGATTTTATCTCGGAACGACTGTTCTAAAAAGGTGGTTGGAACATAATTTGGAGACTGTGCAGACTTGGCTGGATAAATGCACGAAGTTCAATGCCTTAGAGTACGTTCATGCGAAGACTACTCGCGGGCCAAGGAACAGAAGGGCATCGTGAACGTAAATCCTGACTAGACCGATTGATATATGCGGCGGACTAGGACGAGGCCAAGTTTATGATCAAGGTGTAGAAACTGGCCCGACGGCTTGAAAATACTTCAGCGGACGACGCATCAGGCCATCTGAATGCATTCCGTGAGGGAAAATGTAGGGTATCCCTAGTCGTTGGGCGAGAGCGTTGCAAGCATTTCTGGCTATAAACACACGGAGGATATCTGGCAAAATAACTGCCGCGAAGGCCCAAGTCCATGTAGCCACACCATCGAATGTCGAACGAAATCAAAAGACAACTATGCACTTCCGCTCAAGTTACTATTTCCTTCCAAACGATTATAGATTCGAGCAGCCTTCATGACTTAGCACAGCACTCCACAACCATTCTCATCCCTGCGTGACAACTGTCGAGTAGGAAGATGCTCTATTTAGACAGCGTTGGCAAAGTGTAGTTTACGCAGACTAGCCCAAACGGTTGAATAGATCCTTCTTCAGGTATGTTCGAATTTCGGCTCGTGGACGACAAAAGGCAAGCTGGGAAGTTGGACGAGGACGAGGTGAAGTTTATGTACCTGGATTACTAAGCCGATGTCATGTCGGCGGAGCGGTTTCCGAACCACCAAGCTCGCGACTCGCGACACATTTTGCACGGCCATTGAACGTCGCATGGGCTGCACACGACGCTCGCTACCATGAATACGGCCGCTCAATTGCGCGCCCTCCGAGTGCGGCCCTCGATTGCGCGATACCGGCCCTCGCAGTGCCCATTGCGACAGCCCCGAAGACACGCTTCCACCGAAACCGTCGTGGCTACCCAGAACGCGACCAACATTCGCTCTGCTGGCACGCGCACCAAGAACCTCATATACGGCACCGTGCTGGCATTTACACTCTCTTTCGGCTTCCTCTACGTCACTGATACCCGTGCAAGCATACACGAGTGGCTTATCGTACCTGCGTTACGCCAAATCTACCCTGATGGCGAGGATGCGCATCATGCTGGCAATCGCATACTGAAGGCGTTGCACAGCCTAGGACTGAACCCAAGAGAAAGAGGAAATGCCGATGCTGCTGGTGACCTTGCGGTTGAGGTCTTTGGGCACACCCTTGCGAACCCAATTGGTACCTCCGCAGGCATTGACAAGGGCGCCGAGATACCCACAGCACTACTCGAGCTAGGTGCGGCCGTGGTAGAAGTAGGCGCCATCACACTTCAACCACAAGAAGGCAACCCAAAGCCACGAGTATTCAGGCTGCCAAGTCAAAATGCTCTCATCAACCGCTATGGCTTCAATTCGGAAGGCGCAGAACTTGTCGCATCAAGGCTACGACAGCGTGTGAGGGAGTTCGCGTACCACGCAGGACTGGGTATGGACGAGCAGGCCGAGCAGAAGGTGCTCAATGGCGAGGCTGGTGTGCCGCCCGGCTCGCTCAAGCAAGGCAGGCTCATGGCCGTCCAAGTTGCCAAGAACAAGACAACGTCAGAGAATGACATCGACGCTGTTGTACGTGACTACGCGACCGCCGTAGGTCACGTCGGAAAGTACGCCGACATCCTCGTCGTCAACGTCTCTTCACCCAATACGCCCGGCCTACGCACTCTGCAGAACGTCGAGCCTCTGACACGCCTTCTGTCTGGCGTGGTTCAGGCAGTGAAGAAGATCGACCGCAAAGTCAAGCCTGCCATCATGGTCAAAGTCAGCCCAGACGAAGATACGGAAGAGCAGGTCGCTGGTATCTGCGAAGCTGTCTGGGAATCTGGCGTAGACGGCGTCATCGTTGGTAACACGACAAAAAATCGGCCAGACCCGTTTCCCAAGGGCTATCAACTGCCTGCTTCAGAAGCGAAGCTGCTTCTCGAGCAGGGCGGATACTCTGGCCCGCAGATGTTTGAGCGTACGCTCGCGCTTGTGAGCAAGTACCGGAAGGGTCTGGACGAAAACTCGAAGTCCGCGTCATCGCGTAAGGTTCTCTTTGCTACTGGCGGCATTACGAATGGACGACAAGCACGTGAGATCCTGGACGCAGGCGCGAGCGTGGCGCAGGTGTATACTGCGCTGATTTATGGCGGTGCTGGCACGATTAGTCGGATCAAGCAGGAGATGAGGGACGATATGAAGAAACAGAACACAGCGGCCAAGCGATAACCCCCACGATCGTAAGATATGTACAGTCTATTGTTCGACATCATAATTGTATATTTTACCCAAGTTCGATGCAGCCTTTGTGAAGTTGCCGGATACGACAATGTTGTTGCTAAACTGGGCAGCATCTGAAATCTTCTTGAGTGCTCCCTCTTGTTAGTACGCTGCGTTCGATCCTTGTCCAAGGGCCCTGCGACGCGGCGATAGGACATATCCCCAGCCCTGATCCCGAGTGTGCCAGCTCCCATGTCGCTCTCCAGCTCAAGATGACCGAATGGGGTAGGGGTACGAGTGTTGGAATGAGTCCCAGAAGACTGGGTGCCTGATCCGATGCCAGATCCTGGGACGATTGTCGATCCAGTACCCTTAGCGGTATGCGGCCCAGTCCTAGTCCGTGACACAGCTTCTTGCTCGGAATGCTTCTTGTGTGTATCCGAGCGTAGACTTCATAAGAATTGTGGGCGAGTATGACCAGCGGGAATACAGTTCGACGTAGATGTTTCTATTTAGATCCAGCTAGGTGATGCGCAAAACATAGCAGGTGTGTCAAAGCTTGCAAGGGACAATGCTAACAGATGAAAGGAAAAGGTATTGTGCTGCGCCGCAAGCCTCAAAGATCAAGATAGCTCTCCGAATTCGAACGATTCGCCTTCTGCGCACACGTAATCGTCAGAACCATCTTGGTCTTGTACCTCTCGCACTCATCCCTGATATCTCTCCTTGCCCAAAACCATTCTTCTCCTTCCCGGACATGCAAGAAAGGACCATGCATATCCTGGTAAAAGTGCCGTCCAAGGAACGACATCATCCTGCCTGCATCCACCGTATCCTGAGACGTAGGTGACGGCATCGCAGCTCCAGATGTATGTGAAGATGGCGGTGCCGGTCTTACTGTCGTTTTTAGCGAGTGTGCGGGCAGAGCGACGCGTGCGTGGCGTATGTTCTCGAGGCCCACAATCTCCATAGTGTCTAGCACCGTCTCAGACGCTTGCATACTCTGACCATGGGCTTCAAGTCTGCATGTTAAGTGCTCGTCGACCCATGCTGATAACTTTGGTCCTTCGCAGGATAGATGGGGGTCGATAGAGAGCACTTCGATGTGGCCGCCTGGCTTGAGGACCCGCATGTAGTCGAAGAACGAGCTGGCCCATTCCTCGTTGCGGAGAAGGGTTGCAATGGAGCGCGAGACGATGGCGTCGAAGTAGTTGTCTGGGAACGGTGTTGCTGAGGAGAGAGATGGGACGTAGAGGGAGTGGTGGTTGAGAGGGGCGGGATAGGATGTTGGTGGGTGGGAGATTTTGGTCGATGAGAGGGTGTAGACTGTAGCTGCGGGATAGCGAGCTGCAAGTATCCAGCCGTCGGCTGTTGAGGTCAGCCAAAAGTCAGTATTTCGAGATCCTTTGAAGCGTACCTAGTGAGCCGTGAAGGTGAAGTATTCTACGCTGATCCTCCGGACGGCTATTGTTGAGTTCTTCATGAGCATGTGACTGGAGCTGCTTGTTCTGTGTAAGGCGCTGGTAGGCAGTCAATGCCCATAAGTGCTTCTCGAAAGCGACTTCTCGATAGCTCTCGTCATCATCGAGGCCATCCCACTCCTCACTCAATCTAGCAGCTATGATGCGAGCGCCAGCGCTTTCCATCTTGGCTAGGGCCCGCCGAAATGCTCCCAGCGACGCCTTAGCAGTATTGTCGCTCTGTTGGCTTACACGCGCGACAGTCTCGAATTGCATACTGCTGCCCAGACGAGAGTCATCACAGCTTTTTTCTGACAGTGCACTGTCGTATTGCGAGTTGTTTGAAAACACGCTTCTACCAGAAAGTGTGGTACGATCTGAAGAAGTAGTGGTGGTGGAGTATTGCGACTTCCTCCCGCTATTCGTCTCTGCACGATATCTTAGTACAGGCTGAAGCACCACGACTAAGAAATACGCCGATCACCGCCGATCCCCCGGCAATTCAGCCAGGTTGCTGGGAATGAACAAAAGAAGGAAATTGGAAACATACCTGATGACGTTGGTAGTCGTGGAAGCGCATCGGAGGGTGGAAGAGATGGCAAAGACCTCATTGGTGGTGACGGGTAAGGCATTGGAGGAAGAGCATGATACTCATAGTTCGCACGGCTCGATGATCTCCTCGATGTATCTCGCTGACCTGGAGGTAAAGGAAGACGAGCTGTTGGAGGACATGGCTCAATCTCCCGAATCTCTGGCTCTGGCTGTTTTTGCAGCTGCAACTTGCTGAGGGAAGAAGGTAGGGATGAGATCTCCTGGACACCCTTCTTACTGCTCTTTCCAAACCAGCCCGTTCCGCTCTTCTTGACCGTTGCGCTTTTCGTGCTTTCAGACGAATGTGAAGTTGCTGAAGATGACCGTCTAGTCGTTTCCTCCTCTTTCGCAATTCTCGCCTTCCTTGCGCCCACTGTCTCCGCATGCTGCGGTGGTATATCGAAAGTCGGAAACATGTCGACTCCGTCAATGTGGGCCTGAGCACGCGGTCACTACCATGTCCGACATGTTATTCACTTCCACGAGAGTGAACCTCGGAAAGCTGCCCAATATCGAAGCCATACGCGGTACCTTATCCCGAAATGACTCTTTATCTTGGGCTACTGGTTGACTAGATCTTAAACAGTACCAGTCTCGAAAGCCCCATGGGTTCTCGTCAGGGTAGGATGTCGCATAGCGGAGCCCGCCGAAGAACCACCGACGTTAATTAGTGAAAAGCTTGGGCCCCCCAACGCCAGTGACCTTCCACTGTCCGTCATGTGGACCCATCATTGCAGTTTGGATCTCGATAGACACGCTCATGTCCGTCACATCCCAAACGATCTTGGATTATTGCATCGATTAGACACCGAAAGAAGCTGTGGCATGTGAATGTACATCCAAAACAAGAGTTTCCACCAGAAGCGACCACGCGACTCTGAGGCTTCCAGCGGCCGCCATCAATTAACGCCCGGCTGACTACTACCCGCCTTTCGTTTGGAAAGAAGGGTCCAGGAAGTATGCCGCCCTGCCGGGCCAATCGTGAACATGCGAAAGAGCCACTAGTTTGACGTGTTTTAATCTGGTTCCAACGGTATGGTCGCGCGACCTCTGATTCTACATCGAGGCTTTGCACCGATGTCGCGATGCGCTCCAGGCCGCAGAACTTCCAGATAGGGCCAGCCAGGCACTCCCTGTCCACATCTCCGCAGACTGTGTCAGTTGTTCACAATGTCTCTTTTGTGGCCAAAAGACATGATACGAGGATAGACGCACATTTCGAAAAGAAAGGATGCTTCGCAGAAGTTATCGTATTGACTCAAGCACGAACGAGCCTTACAGGTGCCGAGCCACCGTGGCCCGTCTTTACGCGGAAGATTATCGAAACGAGGATTTGGACCGGGCCCAAAAGTTGTTCGTGGCTCTTGGAAGGCGCTATGCGGCTGCCAGGTTGCATGGCGCCGAGAGAGACATGCTTCGCATAGTGTACAGATGAGACGTAGGAGTAAAGTCCTGTCCCATCACGGTCTTCGCCTACCTACAGGTAGTGGTACAACCTTGAACGCATATACGACCATTCGGATTCCTGACTAGTCTGACGCATAACTCATCACATCCTACCTTAAAATGACTACCAATATCGGTAAATGTTCCACGATGAACATCGCCGGGCAAGATACTACCTATCTCCACCACGCCCCTTTCCTGGCTAGCGGCCGCGTGCGGGTATCGCTTCTCTGGGTGAGTTTGACTAACTTACTTCTACGAAGTGGTCCCGGTTGGACCCTCCGTTATCCCTCACCTTTACACCCATCGTTACTGAGTAGCAAAGATGGGCTTCATTGAGCGCAACAAAGCTGCTCTCAATGACCGAGTAGCTCGTTCGTTTGTTGGGAAGTACTTCCATCTCGATGGCAGTGGCCATGTAAGCAGCTCTCTCGATTTTTCATTCACACCATGACGCGAGGAGGAAGTCGTAAGTTCATGATGCCGTGACCTTCGTGTCATGGGACATTGCGGACCTTCAGCCGACATCGTGGAGCATCACACGTTCTATCGCACCCTTGTGTAGTCTACTTCTCAATATTAGAGCTGACGTCCACAGCCCAACGCAATCAGCAATGCTAGGTTCACGACAGAGCTGCGAGCAGGGTGAGTCATCTTCTGCACCAAATGTTTTGTGATCAGCACTGACATAGCTTAGCCTCACGACCTTCTTCACCATGGCCTACATCATAGCCGTCAATGTGAGTGGGCCCACTACCATATGTTCGACAGCTACTAAGTAGATAGGCATCCGTCCTCACGGACTCAGGAGGTACATGTGTCTGCACTGATACGGTCGACCCTACTTGCCTGGCTGACGAGGCCTACAATATGTGCCTACTGGAGATCAACCGTGACTTCATCACTGCCACAGCCGCAATCGCCGCTCTCGGATCTTTCCTCATGGGCATCAGCGCAAACCTTCCGGTTGCTGTCGCACCAGCCATGGGACTGAATGCATATCTGACATACCAGATCGTCGGCTGTAAGAGAGTTCCCTGTACGAATTGCATGTGAGACATACACTGACTTCGTACATACACCTCTAGTCCACGGTACTGGCCCCATCTCATACTCGACCGCCATGACCGCTGTCTTCGTAGAGGGCTTCATCTTCGTCGCTCTCTCGCTTCTCGGTATCCGCCAATGGCTCGCACGTATCATCCCAGCCTCGATCAAAGTTGCTTGCGGCGCTGGAATCGGATTGTTTTTGACCTTGATTGGGCTGTCGTACAGCGCTGGGCTAGGTGCCGTGACAGGAGCTTCAGCCACCCCGCTCGAACTTGGTGGCTGCCCTCCGGAGTATCGCGACCCAGATAGCGGTGCCTGTCTGAGCCACAAGGCTACCAATCCGACTATGTGGCTTGGCTTCCTGGTCGGTGGCGTTCTCACTGCTTTACTCATGACATGTAAGTACACCCCTAAAGAAGCTCACCGTACATAACGTGTTGACTGACAACGCTATAGATAAGGTACGGGGCGCAATCATCGTTGGTATTGCGATCGTCTCTATCTGCTCCTGGCCGCGGGATACCGCTATCACATTCTTCCCACGCTCGGTCATCGGCGACTCCCGCTTCGACTTCTTCAAAAATGTTGTTGGTTTTCACCCGATTAAGCGGATCCTCCTTGCGCAGGATTGGGATCTTACGAAGGTGGGCGGTCAATTTGCCCTGGCTGTCTTCACTATGCTTTACGTGGACATCCTTGACGCGACGGGCACGCTTTATTCCATGGCACGTTTCTCGGGTGTCGTAGATCCAGTCACCGGCGACTTTCCGAAATCGACACTTGCTTATTGTGCTGATGCTATGGCTATCTCGATTGGAAGTCTGTTTGGTAGTTCGCCCGTCACGGCCTTTGTCGAGTCAGGAGCTGGGATTCAAGAGGGTGGCCGTACGGGTCTCACTGCAATCACCACCGGCATTCTGTTTTTTGTGTCCCTTTTCTTCGCACCTATCTTTGCGTCTATACCGCCATGGGCGACGGGTGGTGCGCTTATTCTTGTTGGCTGCATGATGATGCGCGGCGTAGTAAGTGGTGTCCCCCCAATCCAATCCAATCAATAGGAGCGAGACTAACATGGCGTTTCTTGTCTTAAGCTAGCCATAAACTGGAACTACCCTGGCGACAGTATTCCTGCTTTCGTCACGCTCATGTTCATGCCATTTTCGTACTCGATCGCATACGGCCTCATCGCTGGCATCATGTGCTACACGATCATAAACAGTTTCACGTGGGCACTTGGAAAGGTCTCGCGCGGCAAGTTGCTGCCACCAGATTACGACAACAAGGAGTACTGGAGCTGTAAGTACCGCGTAGTTGTCGAACTGGTCTTGAAACGTTCTCTAATTATGCTTAGTCAACGCTGAGACTGCTCGCGCGCAACCGTGGTTCATCCGGATGGCCAAGGGCGACAAGCAGTTCTGGAAACCCCAGAACACTGATCAGTATGAGCTTGATTCAACCGTACATCAGCATCCCAAGGCTTAAGTTGTGGTTGTCAATAATGCGCACGCACAATGCGAATAGAATATTACAGGTCATAAGTTGTGGTACATACTACCAGGTGCAGCAAGACTTCATGATCGATTAGCTCAGCAAAGCCCTACCCAGAGTACGACTAAAGTGCAGCCTGTATATCCTTAATACGTCTTGTAAAGACTTCTGCCTTACTAATAGGCTATTAGAGATAGACACGCTATTATTTTAGGTTGTAACTATTATCGTAGCCCTTAAAGTCGGTGGATAGCTAATGCTGCCTCAATCGATCACGAATCATCGCCGCACCTAGTGAAACTGACTTTGCCCTTTCGTCATAGGTTTACCATATCCCTCGATTCAATCGTCTCTCTCATTGTTACGTCTTCGCCGCTACCGCTCATGTTCACGTTGCGATTCGCGATCACCCTTCTGGCACATCTTTCACCCTTCAAGATACCAATTTCATCCCAAGCCCTCTTCACGAGAACACACAACTGTCCGTGATCAAATTTGTCACATCATTCCGAAGTCTTTTGGAATCTTCTTCCACTCAACCTAGAAGTCTCTTAGCTGTCTTGAACGTCCCACCTCTACTTAAGCAACATGGCGGCAGATCCATTTCCGTACAGACTGTACGCAGAGCAGTACGAGGCAGCTGACAAGCTCTTCGAAGAGGGCGACAGACAAGTGCATCGAGGAGGCAGAGCAGCAAGGTCAACAAAGGTGGTGCGTTTCACGTTCACCAATTATTCAAGTCTTTTGGCAGGGGCAATAGTGCAAGCTTGATGGCCGTGCAATGGACCTCTGGCAAGGACAATGAAGACGGAATCGGAGCTGGAGACAACAAGATCGGCAAAGAATGGCCAGAGCAACAAAGGCGGCAAAGGGAGTTGTGTGGTTGGGATGAATGAAGTAGGCGTTGCCCAGGGTGTGCCGACAAATATAAGTAACAACAAACGGCAATAGTATACTGTGCTGTTCTGCATTCGTAGAATAATGGAGTATTTCCTCTTCGCGCCCATCTTCGGTGTTCGCAGTCAGACACCCGTCTCCCTCTCCCGCCCATCCAATTTCCGACTCAACCCAACCAACCCCAACACCCACACGCACCCCTGCAGCACGCCCGCAGAAAGTAATATCGCAGCAAATGTAGCCAGCGACCCTACACTACGCTCAAGCTCCTTCCAATCTTCATCATTATACCCACTGAATCTCTTCTTCTCGTACACCCCACTGCTCATCATGCCGGCCGCCAACACGAAGTCGATAATCAAAACGATCCATATACGCATACCACGGCCTCGAAATATGACCATGATGAACTCGGCGAGGTTGTATACGAGGACCAAAGGAGTCTCGCAGTATTAGTGGGGATGTCAGTCACGGAAGGGGAGGCATACTCACAAAAGTCACGAGGATCAGGTCGATTGAGAGGCGCTTAATCCCCCATGTTGTGATTGCCATCGACATATCTATGAGAAGTAGAAGGAATACAACAACGCGCAGGACAATTCGAGTCTTATTGAGCCACGCTGATTTCCAGTTTTTCCTTTGGCTCGGAGTTCTACGAGCTGGCGGCGCGGTACGATGTTCTGGTGCTGCGCATGCAGGCTGGGCCAGTCTCGGCGCGTAAAAGGACGTCGGTAGTTGCTTCAAGGGCTGAAGAGCAATGGGCTGTGCTGGAGGCTGTACGGCTCGTTCGAAATATAGCGGTGCTAGTGAAGTCGGGATTTGAGATAACAACGGCTGTGTTCGCGAGGAGCGTGGTTCAGGCGCGCTTGATGGAGTATGTACCTCTCTTTCCACAGCGATTCTTCTTGCGCCCTCACCTTCAAGTGATTCCGGCGAATTCACATTCCTCATCGGACTCCTGACCGGCACCGGCGGCGTCACTGATCTCGCCGCAACATCCTCCTCCGCAACCGATGAATCTGAGCGCCTTGCTCTGGGTGGCGGTTGTTTCGGCGGCGAAGGCGGTACTCGTCTGACAGTGTTCAGCGCGTGAGAAGTATCAATGGCGAAGTCGCGCGTTGAGACGGGGAGGTGAGGAAGTTGTGTTGGCATAATTGCGGGTTAGAAATGAGTGGAGAGGAACAAAGGGAGCAGGGTGGAGGAGGGAAACATGTTACCATACATAGTTTGCCAGCGAACATCTGTTCGTGCGATGCTGTCAACTGATCTTGTAGTGCGTGAGATGCATGGTCCCGTCTTTTGGGGGTGTGATGAGGCTGTGTAGTGTGATTGTGCGATGATGCGGTACCAAAGGAACGTTGCCGTGAATTTGATCGAATGAAACGATGTATACTCCCACAGCAGGCAAGAGGATCAATGATCAACTAGAAAATCTCAATATCACAATAATACATATCTACCAAGTGTCAATCGACAAAACACGCTACTTCCATCCTCCTGTCCTATCCCTACAACTTACTGCCACCACCCATCAACTCCGCGCCAGCTCCACTGATGGCCAACTTGCCCGTCTCCTTGACCCTCGTCTGGAATGCAACCGTGTTACCGGTCTTCCACATCTCCGTGATGAGTGTCTGGCCAGGCAGTACGACGCCCGCAAATCGGACCTTGATGTTCTTGAAAGGTCCGAACTCCTGTAACACGTGCTTCCCGCTAATACCGAAGCTGCACAGGCCGTGAAGAATGGGCGTAGGGAAGCCGCCAGCCTTGCTGAATTGCGAGTCGATGTGGAGAGGGTTCAAGTCACCGGAGAGACGGTAGATAGCAGCTTGCTCCTCAGTAGTCTTCTCCTCGACAATAACGTCTGGGTCACGCTTGGGCGGCGTGTGTACCTTGGTGGAGGCACCACGGTCTGCGCCCTTCTTCTGTCCACCGAAGTTGCCCGAGCCCCTGATGAAGACGGTGCTCTCATTGTAAAAGATGTCCTCACCGGACTTTGCGTCCTTAGTGACGGAGCCATACACAACAAGTCCAGCAGCGCCCTTATCCACGACTTCGACGAGCTTGGGGATGGAGATGAGCTTCGCTTCCGTGGGAATGGGGAACTTGCGGATCTCAAGGAACTGCTCGCCGTGCAAGAGCATGCGGGGGTCGAAGTTGGGCACGATGTCGGCGAAGTCGAAGGGAGCTTCGGCGTTAAATGGTGGGATGACACCAAAAGTGGGGATGACTTGAAAGTCGTCGGAGCCTTCGTAGACGAAAGGGAGATCGGTGCGCTTGGCACCGATTCCGAGGTCTTGGTTCCATTGTTAGCCAAGTTATGATAATCAGATGAAGGTGGGTACTTACTGTATAGAATGACATCGCGCTCAGTGTAGTTGAATGGAGTACCGTCAGCCTTGGCAGCGAAAGCATCCTTTTGAGCCTTGAGAACCTCCTCATTGCTCTTGCTGGGCTTCTTCTCCTTCTTGCTCTTCTTGCTCGTGTTTTCCATGTTTGCCATGATCGACTTGAGACCGCTGGCGTTGTCATATGGGTTATCTGCACGACCATCATCGAAGTTGGTAATGCGTCCCCATTGCTCGGCGACTGCCTCCGGTGTCAGCTTGACGTCGACCGGGAAGCCATGGCCTCCAGTACGCTGCCACCTGGTAGCTGCGAACCAACCAGAGCCCATCTCATACAAGCCACCAGTTGGCTCAGGAGCCTTGTCTGACACGAGTAGTACAACGAGAGGAGCGTTATAGTCTGGCTTGAGAGCCTGGACGATCTCCTCAGGCATGATTGTACGAGTGAGAGCTGTGCCGGCATTTGGTGCGACAGTGTTGACGTAGATGTTGTTCTTCTTGCCCTCAAGAGCGAGCGATTTGGAGAAACCAAGAATACCACATTTGGCTGAAGCGTAGTTGGCCTGACCAAAGTTGCCGTAGATACCGCTGGTCGAGGTGGTGTTGACGATACGACCGTACTTTTGCTTCAGCATGAAGGGCCAAGCAGCCTTGGTGCAGGAATATGTGCCGTGGAGATGCACCTTGTGGATGATGTCCCACTGGTCGTCGGTCATGTTGGCAAAAGCCTTGTCGCGAAGGATACCAGCATTGTTGATGAGAATATCAATGCGGCCGTACTTTTCAATGGCGGTCTTGACAACTGCCTCGCCATTCTGCACATCGGCCTTGTTGCCGACTGCCTCTCCACCAAGCTTCTGAATCTCCTGAACAACGTCATCGGGGTTGACGAGATCGTTAACAACGACCTTTGCGCCGCGCTTGGCCAGCTGCAAGCAGTAGATGCGACCAAGACCAGCACCGCCACCAGTGACAAGCGCAACCTTGCCCTTGAAGTCCAGCTCTTCGCCCTTAGGGTTGCTCGGCAGCTTCTGGGCCTCTTCGAGAAGCTCCAGTGCATTCGAGGGGCCATGTGGGTGTTCCGGCTTGGAGAAGTTGACAACTTCCTTCCACTTGGCTGCAACAGCGCCAGGCGTTAGAGAGTCGTCTGCCTTCAACAAAGCGCCACTGGCTCGCTCCCATCGCAGCTTCGCGATGTGACCGCCTCCAGCCTCGAATATTGAGCCAGTCTCGGTGGACGACTTGTGTGTAAGCACAGCCACGAGCGGAACGATCCACTCGGGCTTTAGCTTTTCGAGAACATCGGGAGGCATGACCGTCTCGGTCATTCGGCTAGCGGCGATTGGGGCGATGACGTTGCAGAGGATGTTGTACTTGAGACCCTCCTTTGCAAGCGTCTCTGTGAAGCCAACAAGGGCGAGCTTTGCGGCTGGAAGAATTAGCAGACATTTCAAGGAGTGCTACAAAGTACATACCAGAGTAGTTGGTCTGTCCAAAAGAGCCAAACAGGCCAGCAGCCGACGCCGTGCTAATCAAGCGTCCGTACTTCTGTTTCCTGAAGTACGGCCATGCCGCGTGTGCGCACTTGTATGCTCCCTTGACGTGAACATTGTAGATGAGGTCCCAGTCCGACTGCTTCATGTTCTTGAAGCTGATATCTCGCAAGATGCCGGCATTGTTGATGAGAATATCAACGCGACCAAAGGCATCAATGGCCGTTTTGATGATAGCTTCTCCATTCTCGACCGAATCGTAGTTGCCGACGGCCTTGCCGCCTGCGGAGCGGATCTCTTCGACGACCTTGTCTGCTGCCTAGTGGTGGTTGTCAGCTTCGCTCTGTTGAGGTTTTGCGGCGTCCGAAGCACGTGAAAGAGTGCAATTGTGCCATGCTTCTGAGAGCTCTGGTGGCCTCGAATCTGACTTTGTGCGCAGGCTTTACGTTGTCATGTTCGAGGTCTGTGAGCAGCGTTCACGTACCGATGATCCCTTGCCCTCGCCCTTGAAGCTTCCACCGAGGTCGTTGACAACAACGCTTGCGCCGCGGCTGCCGTAGAAGACAGCATACTCGCGCCCAAGACCACCGCCAGCACCAGTCACCACCACGACCTGGCCATCATACCGCAGCTCTTGAGGAGCCATGACGTGATTCACGTTCTTTACGAAAGCTGAGGCGGTGTTTCCTTTTGGTGCGCTACAGAGACGAAGGATTGTGTTTATGGGTATCAACAAAGAGCCCAACTATGCAAGTGATGAAAGATGGTAAGATAATGTGGAGAGAGTGGGTATAGAGAGCAACAGCAAGCGCACGAGGAGAGGTCTTGAGCGCAACTCATGAAGCCGAGCTCTGTTTCGGCAGGGTGACGCTGGCTGATCAGATGGACCTCGGCAGTTGTGGCACCGCATCATGGCCAAATGTGGGGAGGACTAGCGTTCACGCGTTGCGCGCTTTCACATGTCGGTCTGCGCGTCTCGTTCACGATCAGATGCAAAAACCTTATTGTACTGCGGGTCACATGATAATAGACATTCAGTCAAAGCTAGTAAATTCGGCTGTATCTCGTGCACTTGACCACTAGTCGAAGAACATAGGCGACGAATGCTTACCCATGGCGCGCCATATATCGATGTTTTCAGGGAACGAAAGTGGCCTATTGTGAGATACGATCAAGAAAGCGTCGCCGACACGACTTTAATGGTTCTTGACAAATTCAGCAATAGATGGTGCGTCACACCAATGGAATATCTGTAAGGGAAGTCCACAACTTCAATGTGGTCTGAAAGGCTTCATCAGCCATGCACCTGCTTGCGCTTCCGCGAGCGCGTCCAGTACAAGCATCATACAATACCTCCTATAAATCAGTTTACATGAAAGTGAGTGAGACACATGGACACTTTCGTTTTCGACCCGCAGGTGGGCGCTTCGAAGCATGAAGCTCAGGGCAACGATGCGCGCAATGATCTTTTAGGGCGTTAAGAATCTCAGAGTTCAAGCTCAGCGTTATTGTGAAGTCACAAATGTTACGGGTTGACCAAGTGCATGCTCGGAATGCATTCAGGATCCCGATCGATGCCTCTCTACTCTTGAAAGCATGATACTCACCGGTCGACAAAATATTGTACTGGCTTTTTCTGCTCTCGGTTCATCACGTCGCATATTGCAAAGGAACTACTTTTTTAGCACCATTGGAAGCCTCACCGTGTGCGGCATAACAACTTCTGATGGCCAAAGCGGACCGGGTGGAAGTGCACCCAAGGTACGCCGCACCAAGTAGCGTCTTCCATGGTCCCAAGATGAACCACGATAATGGGCCTCCGAGATTGTTGTCGAAGCGAGAAGCAAAAAGCCACAAGTCGAGATGAAGTTCTGAACAGATGCACGACGGAACGCGGAAGCGGGCTCGCCGTCGTCAAACGTGACACCAAAATGCCATTGTTTTGTGCCATACAAGGATCTGAGGTGCAGCAAGGCGTTGGCGATGCTTGAGAAACATCTGCAGTGCGACTCTCGCATATTCAGCGGCGGCTGCGCGCATCCGCGGAACTTCCAAGTTTGCTTGCCTTTAGGTATCGGATCTGATTTGGTGCCTTCGCATTCAGGCTATGTAGTCGAGCGTCGATGGCACTGCGTCAAGTTACAGATCCCGTATGGATGAGAGGTCTCCGAGTGCGGGGCTTCGTGAGAATTGTTTACACCATAGGCCACATCCTTGACGGCATTTTCTCTAATACGGCGTCCGTTTTGGTTGTTGTAATCCGACGCCATGGTAACTAACAGTACTAAATGTCCAGCGGGAGTGACCGCAGTTGACGTGCGCCATCCACATGTTCTTCGAAGAAGTTGGAGCACCACGATCCTTCAGGATCCTTACTGAAGAGCTCAGCAACGTCTGCCTAGACGGTGGTCAGAATGCCCTTCAGCCGCGGGTAAAAGCGCAGACGGGCGGCTGTCAGACTTTGCTTGCATTGTTGCTATCGACGCAAGCTCTTCGTATGGGCTTGATTAGGGACCTCCGCCTTCCCGTCATACTAGTCGTATGCGTGCAGCAGTCGCGTTCCGAGCTTCCGGGTCGTTGTTAGGTGTGCGAGTAGATCGGTGCGTCTCTTTCGGCGGGGTCTCCCATGTGAGCTATCTGTGGCATTCTAATAGCTGACCGCTCTTATCTCAATAGCGTTCAAAGTCGTCAAGGCGCGTGTCGTATACGCGGATTGTCGCAGGCGATGATGTTGTAGCGACCTGATGTTTGAAGGCCTCGACTGCATCTGTCTGCAGGATATTGCCGTACGGAAGCAGTGTCAATTCGCGTTCGCTATAACACTCAAGTAAGATATGCAGCTCCGAAGGGCTGCCCGACTTTCTGGAGGCTTCCTCGAGTAGTAGAATCTCAAAGCTCCAATTGGTCGATTACCTCTCTGGGTCACCATTAGTTTGTTAATTGCATTTTGCCACGGCAGTGAAGTCTCCGTCCCTCCAGGAAAATTCTCTTGAGAACACCGCAGAGCGTTCGTGGAGTAGTGATCGGACAGTCACAATCAGCAGCCACATCCACATATCACCGTCCGCGTACCAACAGCTATTTCGACTCTCGTGTGGTTGAATGGTTTGAGCCACACGCACGAGCTGTCGCTCCTCTACAAAGGCATTCGCAATCCACTGCGTCAACCTTCGAGACATACTGAAGGCCGGAGATTCTCTTGGGCTATACTGCACAGGATGAGCGGTGACCTGGCGACGGTCGACATACATGGAAGGCGGTTCCAGAAGGTCTCCATCGATGAGAGGATTTACTGTGTCCCGAACGCCAGCGACAATGACGAAGAAGACCGGTTGATTGCTCAGCATCAGTTGCTATACAGACTGCTTGAAGACTCCATTATGTCGCCACGAATACCTTTGAACGACCCAAAGAAGGTTTTAGACCTTGGCTACGGTGGCGGGGATTGGTGTGTCCAATTCGCGGAAGAATACGAGGATTGTGAGGTGCGTTCCTGTTGTTAGAAACACGAGTCGCGTGGAGTTTCTTGCGGAGACGCGGGCTGACTTGTGACTGCATAGGTAACTGGCTTCGATGTTTTCCCGATGCATTTGGCGGACGAGCCGGAAAACCTGAAGCTTGTCGGCTACAATCTGAATGACAGACTGAACGATCCAGAAGTCTTCCAGCTGAAGGCCTACGACCTCGTGCACTCTAGATTCATTTCGGCGGGGCTCAAAAGAAATAGATGGCCATCGTACATACGGGACATAAGAGCGCTTCTGCGCCCCAGCACAGGCTGGGTCCAGCTGACAGAGTACCACATGCATATAATGTCGGACAACGGACGGCTCACGCCCGAAATGGCGGTGTATCGTTGGTGGCACGCATATGTCGAGTCAATGCAGGCGATGAATCGCGATGCAAGAATTGGGGCCAGGCTTGAAGGACTTCTCGTTGAGGCAGGTCTTCGGAATGTTTATGTCGACTTCAGGCGTTTACCCATAGGAGGATGGAGCGCAGGTGCGTACATGCCTCGTGCTCCGCAGAGAGTCGTTCTTCTGTGGTGGACTTCGTACGCTCACGATGCTGATGTTGCTCTCAAAGATCCGAATATGGCCAGTATAGGTCGAGAATCTGTTGAGATGGTGGGAGACCTTCTCCAAGCGCTGGGCTTGTGGCCTTTTACCGCCCAGCTCGGATGGACTACCGCCCAATTCGACGGCCTCATTCGACAAGTACGCTCCGAGCTGCAGGACATCACCCTGAGGCTGTACCTTCCCATGTGAGTTTATAAGCACCGAGAAAAAACGAGTCGCTTATCATAGCTCAGCTACATCGTGTGCGGTCGTAGATAAGTCGGCATGTTGGATGCATTCCATGATCGAGGTGGCAGATTGAGCGTGTATGATAAGGATTCGTGTTCAGTCGATGTGTTCGAGGGTAGATCGATAGAACCAAAGACTCTGATCGATCATCGCCTAGCAAGAATGCGGACTGTCCACGATGGCACCCTCGGTTTTGCTCTCACTCACATGGCGTGGGCGTGTCGTTTGTGCACCACAGGTGCGCGATCGTAGGTGTTTTGTGCTCTGTCATCGATGTTCTTTCGGGACCACTTTCCGCACTTCGATGTGACCACCATGGGAGTAGCGCAATGACGCATGGTTGCTCGATGAAGGTCGGTCGGACCGCCTCATCGCTGTCACATTGTGCTATGTTTGATCAGCTTGATCACGGCGGACCCTGTGCCTTTGGTGTGCAGGATGCCATACTGATGATAGATGTTGTAGCGCAAGCTAGCAAAGCTGTACGGTATGCCCAAGGAAGCCCCATCGGGCTGTCGAAATGTAGGCATCGAAGTGGCACAGCAGTGAAACGACACGAGCTCACCTTCGCGAAGCTAGTGCTTCCATCCCGCGGAGGATATCGCACCAGATGGTATTGATGGCCTTACAGGCAGGCAGGCCACCAGGCCAAGATGTCAGAGAAGCCAACAAGCACCATGCCTGTCGCAGTTGATAAGGGCAGAGACCAGAGGTATGAGTGAGAGAGAGAGAACTGTGGTGAAGTTTGATGTTCGAAAGTGGGGTCAAGTATTCTTAGGGCCCGGGGCAAGAGGACGAAGAGAAGGCAATAACGACCGACGTCAACATGCTGACTTACAACGCACAAATCTCTTCCAGTCTCGGCGTGAGAGTCCCTGGCACATTCGAAACCAGTTTCCTGAGCTGATTGGACGTCTTGCCCATTCCAACCGGCAGCTTGGTAGCGAGTACAATCTGATGAGGCAACGGCGCATCTGCAGAGGCCAATATTCACGCCACGAGTCAATGGCAAATCAGCGTTCTTGCCGGTTTAACGTTCTCTCTCCAAACACGATCCGGCATGCCGAATGCCCAGAGGTCAATCAAATTGGCCCCAAAACCCGGCAGAAGAGGTTGACTTCAAGCTGCTACACTACAAACCTGCGCTCAAGGTTTACCGGAGTCGGACAATTATGAGACCACGACTACAGTCCGATCAGGTATAGATTCGTGCCTAATCGACTTGGTAACGTGAGTGCTAGCGCATGTGGGCCTTCGATTGCCAACCCGCTTCCCCGGGCACGCGCTCGATGCCGGCTCGGCATTCTCTTCCAGTCTGGGCCCACACGGCCCATGCGATCGCCAGTGATTATACCTTCCAGATATCTAACGGGAATTTGCTTTCACCTTCCGTCTCTCGGTACTTTCACCATCCACATTCCAAAGTCGGTGCGCGCCCCGAAAAGTCGGGCCAATTTGGTGAATTGCACATCTTACGAGAAGAAAGAAGTCCGGAGTCATAGATTCTCTGGTGTACAGAAACCGCGCATTGAGATTGGAAAGTGCTCGAATCGTGCACACATAACTATCTCGTCGAGGTACCGGTAGTCATGTACGAGCCCTTCTTGACCAGGTTTCGTGAGCACGCCTAACAACGTCCATGGTACGACCACACAACTGTCTTCCTGAAATAGGTGATGATGGGGATGAGGAAACACGTCATCTGTGATACCGTTGCAACTGCCTCCACGCCTGAGTCCAACACATGAGGCATAGTTCTACAGCTACAGTAGACCACCTAGTTTCTACCAATCGTTGATCATTCTAGGCGTGGCATCTATCGTACAAATACGCGCATGGGTCAGACATTTACCACAGAAGATGAACAGTTCCATGACCATTCCGAATGACTGAATTACACAACGTCCGATCGCAGTTGAAACACAAAATCACAGCTGCACGATCTCAATAGCAACAAAGCGATTGTTCCTGGACCTGCATGTTGTTTTAGGCTGATGGCAGGGCCGATAACAGCCAAAAAGCGTATAGTTGCCACGTTCTACCCGGGCTCGCGTCCCCAATATCCCCGCAAAGAAAGCTTCAATTTGCCGCGAAAGGTCCTTCAGTCTACCAAAACCTGCATCGGCGGAGTGGAATATCCTAGCGCCCCGGAACTAACCACTCGCCGCCACCGGTAGGCAGACTGTACAAATAGTTGCCTTCGCTCTAGCGATCGAGAGCGGGTACCGACAGCTACTTACTTCATTGGAACATCATGCCTTCTTCATGGTCGCTGCGAATGCTTGTCGCCACCTTCGCAATCGCTACTGGACTTGCTGGCCGATCTTCTCAATCGTGTTGGGACGGAAAGTTCAAGACATTGGTCACGTTTGGTGATAGTTACACGGATGAGAATCGCCTCGGTTACTTCATCAACAACAATGGGTCAGCACCGCCCGTAGGAACAGACTTAGGGATCGTAAGTCGTCTTTTCATTTCCTAAACCCAATGTATGGACGCTCTCAAGGAACGAACATCTTGACGAAGTGGCCTATCACTGTGGATATATCCAGCCGTAACTAAGACATTCAGGGATATGCCTCTGCATCTGGTGGTTTATCGTGGGCACGTTACGCTAGCATCTACTCGAAGACCTCTCTCTACAACTACGCGGTGGGTGGAGCTGTATGCTCCAACCAAGTGAGCCCACGCTTCTTCTCAGTCATCAACGCCCCCTTCCCCGATATCGCAGGCTACGAGCTGCCGGCCTTCATCGCCGACTCCAAGTACCGCAGTCCCAGTGGCACCAAGTTCTTCACCGGCAAAGCAGACAGCACCGTGTATGCAATCTGGATCGGTACCAATGATCTCGGCAACGGTGCCTTCTTGACAGACTCTCAGCTGCCGGGCAAGACGGTCAAAGACTACATGGACTGTGTCTACGACCAAGTGTCGAAGCTCTACAAGAACGGTGGACGCTACTTCGTCATTATGAACTTGGCACCGCTTGAGCTACTACCGCAATACGCTTCGCCCGAGGATGGCGGACTTGAAGCTACGCAGTACTTCCCCGAAAAGGCCGGCAAAAACAGCTCCGAAATTCATGGCCGCATGGCCCAGACTGTCGCCGCGCTCAACGAAGTCTACAAGTATCGAACCCCATTCGAAGTCGACATCAGCGAGACGTGGGACGACATCAAGATCGCACAGTTCGACGTCAATTCGCTGATGAATAACATCTACTACAAGCCGTCCAGCTACCTCAATGGTACTGCACCACTCAATGTGCAAGGCGTTTCGAATGTGTGCAATCTCCAAGGCGCGAATTGCACGGCTTCGACTAGCCCGGATAGTTTTATGTGGTTCGACCCGCTGCACCCAAGTGAGCAGACGAGTCGTGTCATTGCCAGGGAGTTTGTGAATGTGCTGAGTGGGAAAAGCAAGTACTCTCGATATTGGGGCTAGAAGTGCATGTGACAACAATGGAGAGATATAATGTCGAAAAGGATCGTTGGTGCGCTGTGGTGTTGTACCATAATTAATACAGAATAGCGAATTTTGAGCAGTAAATAATGTTCATAGTGCTTGACTTCTTCTACATACGCAGCTCAGCAGTCAAAGCTTAGATAAGGTGGAGGGAGCGCTTAGCACCCCTGACGCCCTTGCGGATCTCCTTCACGCTCCTCTTCACCGTGCCGTTACCAACGGGCGAGCGAGTAGGGAAGCCCTCCCACGAGGTCGCGTACCTGGCAACAGCCGCAGCAATACCCTTTGTGTGCAGAGTCCAGGCGTCCTCGTCGAGGTTCTCAACGGTGTCAGTGGCCTGGTGGTAGTTCTGGTCGAGAATCTCGCCAGCAACGCCACCCCAGATCTTCTGCTCCTCGACAGTCTTGACCTCATCGGCACCAGTGGTAGTACCTCCAGACGGGATGTTGGCATCCAAGAATGGTCCGTAGTCAGAACGGCCGTTGAACTCGGTCGCGTTGGAAGCAACGCCAGCACTCTTGAAATACTCCTCAAAGAAAGCCTCAATCTGACCGCTTCCGTCGGGGCCGGAAAGACCGTACGCGCTGCCGTCGCCGTCGTAGATCTGGTGGACGAAGTTGGGGGACGCGATCATGTCGAAGTTGAGATAAGCGCGGATCTTGAGCGCTGCCTCTTCGGTTAGGCTCTCCACGTAGTAGGTGGACCCGAGAAGACCGGACTCCTCTCCAGACCAGAAGCCGAAGGTGACGGCGTTCTTCACGTTGTACTTGGCGAGCGACTTGGCAACATTCAGGATACCCACTGTTCCAGAGCCGTCATCGTTGATACCTGGGCCAGCACCAACGCTGTCCGTATGGGCACCAAGTGCGAGCTGGTTGTTCTTGTCGCCGCATTTGCTGGTGGCCAGAACGTTTGTGGTGGTGACGATCTCAATGTATGTCTTCACGTCGAGCGAAGCTTCGACTGTGGCACCACTCTGGAGTTGAGTCACAATCGGCTGACTCTCAGCTAGCGAAAGGTACACGGTGGCCACGTAAGGCCCTTCAGCACGAGGGGGGGGCCCAAGGGTACCGCTAACAGCAGTCTCCACGTTGTTGTAGATGATAGCGCCAGCAGCACCAGCACCACCAGCGAGTGCGGATTTCAGTCCGAAGTCGCAGGAGCCGCGAGAAATGAGAGCAATTTTGCCAGCAACAGCCGCGGGGTAATCGGCTGCTGTACAACCCACGTTGCTGACAAGTACGAGCGGGGCAGTAACAAGACCAGCCGTGGATTCGGAGTACTCAAAGACGGTGGTGTTGATGGATTGTCCGCCAATGGTGAAGGTGTTGATCGTGCCGTTCAGCATGACGTAGTTCGAGAATGGCTGGAGCGTAACGTCGTAGTACGAAGTTGACTCGAGCTCTTCCTTGAGCCATCGCACCGTGTCGTTGTGAGCTTGTCCCCCCATGATCCTGTTGCGTGCTGGATAGGCGTAGGCAAAATCTTGGAGTTGCTGTGCGCCTCGCATGAGCTTCTTGGTGGTGATGTCCTTCATCAGCTTGTCCTACAGCCTTGTTAGTACTTTGAAAGCATCCTGGAGCACTTTCTGAGCTTACAGTAGTAACGGGATCCTTCTTCTTGCATGGCTTGTCGTTGTGTCCATCTTGACGTGCCGCAAGCTCGGCAGGAAATGCCGATGCGGTAGCGGCGAGCGCAGCGAGCGCGATTGTTACCCTCATGTTGGCGAATTTGGATCGAACTCTACTGAAAGAGTTGAATGGACCAGATCAAGTAGCGGCTGTGTTCTGCATTACCAGTGCAGACACGGCTTTTATACCTCCCAAACAGCTCAAACACCCTGGCACATCGCTGTGGCCAGGTACAGCTTCCACAGATCCGTTCCCTGCACCAGGACCACCGCAATCGCCAGCACTCTTGGTCGTACCCTGGCCTGCCAAGCATCACAATATCTGCCATCTCTTATCATTCGCTAGTGGGTTCCACCCCTCAGGCTTGATCAAGCAGCTGGTAGAGTCAAGCCGCGCCAAATTCCGCTTCATTGCAGTAGGCTTTCTGGGCGTACGTGATAGTGGCGAGCGATTGCGAGAGGTCCAGAGGATGGAGGCGCAAGACCGCTGACATCTCTTGGTCGGAGAGAGGAAGGAGGGCCGCAGGCTACGCTGCTCTTTAGGAAGGTGCGATGCGAGCCCACAGAGCACTGCAGGAACACGGGCCTTGGCCCTTCTAGACACGCATTTTCCGCGGCACAACGTCTAACATCGTTCACGTCTCTGCTCATCGCCTCTTCGTTGTCGCATTGTGGCGTCGGGCGTTCCGATCTTCAGCCGTTGTAGCCGCAGTCCGATTCCCCAGGACGGTGGCAGATGTGTATCGCCGAGGTTCATTTGTTGATTGTGGTGCTTCGTGCGTGGAGCCGTCGATCGATGAGTAAAGGCAGATGTCTCATCAGCACAATCGTGTCCGGCCTTCGAAATGAATAAAACTCGACACCGAGACGTTTTGAAGATATGAGATGACGAGTCCAAGAAAGAGGGACAAGGAGCAACGGCTGCGGCTACGATTATAACTAAATCCAGATGGGCACCATGTTGTCCTCCCGGCGTTTCCATGGTTCCATGGCGCAGATGGGCTTGTCCTGACTGCTGCAGGGGCCATGGATGATGATTATGCGATACTCGCAGTGCTGAGAATGATGATCGATGTCACCGCGTCGAAGTCGATACTATTTACAAAGATCCAGTACTCGTTGCTTCTAACCACGAGCCAAGTCCGAGATTACTCCGCGAACTCCCGAAACATAGCCTTCCCTACCACAAAAGGCTCTCTATATAGAGTCTCTGTTAATTTGGTACGATATACTAGCAAGTGCTGGCTTGAAGAACTCGAATCTATGGTATAAGACATCGTCTTAGAAGCCACGTCGCATTGAAAGCTCCTTCCATGTTGCTGCCTGAATTTTCACAAAGTTTGGTTCACGTCTTCTCGAACCGCGACATGAGCATTAGTACAGAACACTCTCCATTTCTTCCTTTCAATTCACTCCCTCAAATTCTTCCAACCATGACATCAAATCAAACATCAACCACTAGACCAAATCTCTTACGCCCCCCCACACCAACACCACTCCACCGCTTTCTCGCATCCCCAACCCTCTTCCTCGCAAAATGTCTCTACACCCACCAATCACCCATCTCATTTCCTCCCGCCAGCACCCCACGCATCAAAATAGTATGCGTATCCGACACACACAACCTCCAGCCAATGTCCCTTACGGCGACATCCTCATCCACGCCGGCGACCTCACCATCAACGGCACGCTCCCCGAACTGCAAGCTCAACTCACCTGGCTCAACAACCTTCCGCACGCACACAAAATCGGCATCGCAGGGAACCATGATCTCCTTCTCGACAAAACCTACGACAAGCAGTATCCCGAGTATGAACTCGCCGATGCATCAAGACATCAAACACAGTTTGAGAAACTCTCGTGGGGTGGCATAATGTACTTGCAAAACTCAGCGGCTACGTTAAGTTACATGTTCGTGGTTGAGATGTTCGTGTCTATGGCGCGCCGCAGACGCCGGAATACGGCAACTGGGCGTTCCAATATCCGCATACAATGGACCCGTGGAGTAGGCATGTACCAGAAACGACGAATGTACTGGTCACGCATGGACAGGCGAAAGGACACGTCGATGCCGCAAGTCCAGCGACGGGATGTAAACACCTGCTGCAAGAGTTGTGGAGGGTGCGACCGAAATTACACGTTTGTGGGCATATTCACAAAGCGAGAGGAGTCGAGATCGTTGATTGGAGTGCGGTGCAGTGGTGCTATGATCAAGTGACCATGGGTGAAGGTGGACTGGTGGTGATGCTGGGAACGCTAGGGGCTTGGGTGTGGGCGTGGATGCTGTGGATGGTACGAGGGAAAAGAGTGGGCAAAACGCTGTTTGTGAATGCGGCTGTTGCGGAGAATGAAGGGGAAGAGGCTGTTGTGGTGGAGATATGACGAGAGATTCGTAGACGAGATGAGAGATATTCGTACAGGTAAATCAACAATCTGTGCGCCTAAAGCAAAGTAATTCCAGGCTTCAAGCAAGTGGAAGACATTCGTCCTCGATCCAGACTTGAATTGACGAGCTGAAAAGCACGCCGGTTTGTTGACGTGAAATTTCAGCACCGGGTCCCCACGTTGATTGCCCAACCTGACATTGTGTGAGCACACGCGTCAATCTTTTCACAGAAATCCATTGGCTGCCTTGTTGGGTTTGTAATGCAGCTGTGACATATAGCTGTATTATGATATCTGATTATCTGGGACGCGTAGGTGGGACATGCGTTACCCGTGCCGTGACATGCCAGCACGTGTCATCCGTCCCGACGCCCTGTTCCGCAGTAGCCCATGCGTGCCAGCCGATCGAACCGTAAAGGCCTTGTATGGATCGTGACGACTGCGTGGTGGTGAGGTGGGACGGTATTGCTGTGTACTGTGCAATGACGCCGCACACATCCCATAGCGAGGTCTTCCCAGCTTTTGCTGGCGCCCTCGAGCGAAGTGATGTCGTACGACCGATGGACCGCGGGTGGTGGACCGACAGGTTACAAAGTCCGTAGACTTGCGTGGCCCAGAGTGTCTGATAGGTTGGTCCCGAAGATCTTGTTTACAGCTGACCATGAGTGCTATTGGTTAGGGTAGTATGGTGGAGCTTCGATGCATGAGAGGCGACGAGAATTGCATGAATACAATGACATTAGACTTCGTAGGATCGGAGGCCAATAATAATCTCGGACGAGCGATTTATGATTTGAGATTGTGACAGTTGTTTCGAAACAGAGGTGGAGATGCATGCGAAGTCTCGACGAATGCTCATGCTTCCAGCAAGCTGCTGACAGCGGCCGTTCAGGTGGGCTTTTTGGTGGCTCTCGATGGTTCGCAGAAAGTATGATATGCCACTAATGTCACACGTTGTTGAAGAGCGCGGGGCCCTAAGGAACTCCTGCATGAGTCGTGAGTTGTGACAGAGCTCAACTTCCTTGCCCAAGCCTTTGACCGCACGGAAATAATTGGCTTCTCCAATAAACTTGCTTTCGAAGATGTTCGTGTCGGTCAGTCATGGCTCGGCCGCTTGATCGGCCGAGCAATGTGAGTTGAAAGCCACAAGGCGTCCAACTTCTCCATAGAAAGGAAAGGTGAGTGGAAAACGAGTCGGTAGAACAAAGGCAGGACAGTCATGAAAGCTGTGGCTTGACAATAGTTCGTGTGCTGAGTTTGTCCTAGCGAAAAAGACCAAATATAGACGCCTAAAGAATACTTCTCGATGCGTTGAGCTTACCGTGAAACATGACAGCCGTGACAGTGGCTAGAAGAACAATACTTCTAGCCAAAGTTAAAACCCATGTTGGTAAAACGTTCGCGAAAAGGCTGCTGGATTCGCAGCTTTGAGGCGAAGAATGTCGCAGGCAAAGCAGTGTGTCTTTGATCCTGAAGCACAGCCGCGATGCGGACGCCTTTGTTGGGCGACGAGGGGTGAAACTGCCCGTCGCCTTTGGAGCGAACTTACCACGACTGTTGCAGCGATATCTAGCATACAGCCAGAATTGGGTGCAACAGAAAACGATAGCGCGCGGTGATTCAGCAGTTGTTGGTTGCATTTCGGCAGAACCTGCTGAGGACTCAAGGCCGGCGGACTGGCCCTGTATTTGCCGCTTACACAAGACGACAGAAGGGAGCGTGGCTTGCGTCTCAATAAACGGCCCTGCAACGTACCGGACCCCGTCATGTCAGCCGGGTCAGTTGCGGTTACAATCGTGAGACCACGCCGCAACGTACTCTCGCAACACCAACAGCAGGAAAGAGGACCACTTGAGAGATGTCGTGATATTGCGGATGAGCACAACAATCAAATGGCAAATTTGGTGCAGAGGCGTGAGCGAGCAAATTCCACGAGAATGAGGATGTGCGCTCCTGCCATTCGCGGAGACGCGCCACTGCGGCTGCCGAAATTAACTCTGGGAGCGACGGGTGGTTGTCATATACTCTGATTGGCTGCGCTGCTGGAAAACACGAGGAAGAAGGGACCACGGCACTTAGCAGACAGCGGCAAGCCAAACCTAAGAGACTGATCAACGACAACAATCTACCATATCGTGGGAGAGACTGCTCTCGTGAACGTGCTCTGATGTCTTTGCGACCGACAAAGAGGACTGCACATGCGCCGTGCGGGCCGTATTCGAGGACAAACTGGATGTGCCGCCCCTGCTTAGTGCAGGTTTCAAGCCCGTAGCGGCGCCGTAGCTCTTCTGCAGGCTCGAGATTAAATCCCGGGGATTGAAGAATCAGCAGATTGGAGGGCACGTGGAGGGCCACAGATCTTCGCTCTCAGAACCTCGTCGACGGCATCCACGCTGTCAATTGCATTCTTCACACAGTCTGTTTCCAAACATCTCGACAAGATTCTCTCTCCACGCGACATCTATTTATGCAGCAATCCAATGTAGAGTAGCGACCCGTCATCCTGTCTAACCCAATTCGAGGCTATTAGTTTGTATTGGCGAGGGGCACGGTTGCAGGGCGTACAACAGACCTTGCCTCTTCGGAGCAAACCCCTGCCTGAACGTCTCGACCTGGGCGTTGGCGGTGGAGACAGCCTGAGTCGCTGACGGCTGCGTCCTCATCACTCCCACACGCTCCATCAGACCTCCCGCCGTCTTCCCTCACCACTTCGCCGACAACCTTCGAACGGACTGCGCATCCAAACCTCGACGTGTGCGCAACAACCGGCCGTGGCAGCCCCGTGGACCCTTCGCAATCATCACAGCTCGCATCGCCTTTGGCCTCACGCTCTCTTCGCACGATTCTTCGAATCACGACCGCTCCTTCGCACGCCTTTCACTTCTGTAATTGCAACACGCCGTAATTTTACCTTAAACGTTGCAACTGATCGTCGCCGACCGTCCATTGCGCTGCGCCCCATTCCGTCCCAAGTCACGACCGCCCGACGATCAGGCACAAAGAACATCGCGAATAGATCCAGACCGAAGTCCTTTGTTGCCTTCTCGTAGGACCACGACTAGGCTCTTCGAAACGACTATTCATTGATCATCCGCCACGCGACATTTCTTTGTCGTCCCTGCGCCGCTTGTTCGCTGCCCTGTCGAGCGTAGACCAGGCCTATCTGTGGCCGAAGGAGTGCCTCATTGCAAATATTGGAATTGGTCATTGTCAAACATGACGATATAGACCGATACGGAACGACGACTTCTGCAACAACGCCGTATCTGCATCGCGCCTGCCATTCCTGGCTGCTTCTGACAGTCTAGTGAGCTCCCCTGGTCTGCTCCTAAATCGTAACGGCTGGCTAATAGCTGTCGCAGGTCCATTCTTTACCTTTGACAATCGTCAAGTACATTCGTTACCTTCCTGCACTACCAGTACGTTCCCAGCCCGAGTCGTACTACACCAGCCCTAACAGTGGCAGAACCACTCGAATTAACCACACCGAGCTATCTGAATCGACGTAGCGCTTCAGAATAAACATAACCATGCCTCGATCAACTACAGTATGGGCCGCAGCCCTGGTACTGGCCAGCTTTTCTGGCTCAGGACCACTTCTCACAACGGCCGAAGCGATGCCAGCACCTGGACCACAACAAACCCAGGGCCGTCCTCGATACTACTTTCCGCGACACGTCAAGCGCCAGATTGTGACCAACTCGACTGCACCGGCAGCCCCGACGCTATCATCTTCAACCACCCAGTCCACCTCGCAACTCGAATCTCGCCAGGGAATTGATATTTCGTCTGCTCTGAAGTCGATATTCGATCGCCCCGACTTGTCGTCAAGCCTCCAAGAGGCCTCGAGTGATTTGAGCAGGTCAACAGGCACAGTGACATCGATACAAGACATTATCGTCACGCCGGTGCCGGATGTGAGCGACAGCCGACCTGGATCCGGCACTGGAACTGGAACTGGAAACCCACGTCCATCAGAGGCTCCGCGACCAACGCCCAGCCCTCAACGACCCAACGAGGAGGAGCCGCCCTCTGTTCTGCCACCCATTCTCAAGCCATCTTCTGCTTCGGGAGGCCTGCTTCCTGAAATCATTGTTCCAGCATCATCTTCAGTAGTGTCGAGCGTGGCGCCTGCTTCCAGTGCCGTCGTTGAGCAGCCAACACCTTCTGCAGTGGAATCCATACCCACTCCCACTCCCTCATCGAGCGCACCGGCTGGTGGTTTTCTTTCGTCGCTCCTAGGTGGCTTACTTGGAACGACTGGCGGCCCTATTCCTATCCTCCAACCTACGCCAACACCAGCGGCTTCCTCGGCATCAGCTACGCCAGAGCTTCCTTCGGCATCTGCTACACCAGAGGCTCCCTCGGCATCCGCAAGGCCATCCAATGGAGGCATTTTAGAGAGCATCCTGCCTATTCTCTCTTCTGTGCTTCCAGTGCTGCCAGTACCTGAGTCATCCGCCACTCCCCAGCCTATCGCGTCGTCTGTTTCGGGACCGTTCATCATCCCAGGCTCGACTGGTGCAGGCATTCCGTCGCCTGTAGTGCAGCCCACACCATCCCAGGACCCGCTCGGAGGTCTTCTGTCGTCGATTTTGGACCCTGTGGTTGGCCCAACAGGAATCTTGCCTGTCAGCCCTCTGCAGCCAACGCCAGCTCCCGCCTCTCAGTCTGAAGCTCCTTCTTTTGTGATCCAGCCGTCGTCTGGCGGCATAGTTGTGGGCATTACAACGGCACTTGGAACGGGCGCTCCCCTGCCGACACCCGTGGACCCCATCGTGAGCTCTGCTGTGATCCCCACATCCGAGACCGTGTTGCCTTCCAACCCGATCGATTTGACCCCGATCCTCTCTTCTGTGCTCTCAGAACTGCCCGGTGTGCTCCCTTCGGGATCTGCTGGACCCACTGATCCGGCAGCGCCGACACCAACTCCTGCCCCAGAACCCTCTGGTATCCTGCCTCCGATCGTGTCATCGCTTGCCTCTGATGTTTCGAGCATTTTGGCGTCGGCGGTGCCTGAGGTGCCTGGCTCTGTCGTTCCAAGCATCGTCTCGAGCTTGATGTCAGAACTCCCCACACCTACTGGGGGCGTTCCTCTCCCTGCGAGCAGCATTGTTTCCAGCATCTTGTCAGAGATCTCTTCAAATGTGGTGCCTACTCCTTCTGGCATGCTTCCCTCGCCCACGGACATTGTGCCAACACCTTCTGGCATTTTCCCCTCGCCTTCGGATGGTCTGCCAACACCTTCCGGTTCTGTTCCCACCCCCTCAGAGACAGCGAGCGTCAGTGTTGGTATTCCCACTCCCAGCGAGACCCTCGTCCCTTCGTCGTCCGGTATCAGCCAATCTGGCGTCAGCGAGTCGCCCGTCCCTACTCCTTCGGGCATTTCGCCTTCCGCGGGCACAGGTACTGGTCTCTCGCCAATTGAATCGGCTACTTCTGCGCCAGAGCCGTCCAGCGTACCAGCCTCCGAGGGACTGTCTGGAACACCCAGCAGCCAGACTATCACCGATGCCGCCTCAGCGACCCCTGTGCCTTCAACGCCAGTCTCGACACCTTCCGTGAGCGAGGCGCCTACTCCCGTGGAATCGTCCAGCCGTGTTTTCGTCACGTCGACTCCTCCACCAGCAGTGCAGTCGCAGAGGCCTACCGGATCTGACAGCGCCTCGAGCCTGGTGGTTGGCCCAAGCATCATCATGGAGCCCACTCCAAGCTCGGGTGTTTCTCCAAGCGCCACTGCCCCTGGGATTCCATCGGGTCTTCCCAAGATGATCTCCCCACCTTCAGGTGTTCCACCCGCAATGCCTGCGGACAGCTTCTTGGGCCAGGTCTGCTTCAAGTGGCAGCTCAACTACAACTTCGTTTCTCAAAACGACGCTGGCCGACAAATCTTCCACTTCCTGCCCATCGCTATCGCCAATGCTCTCAACATTTCCACGGATGACGTTCATAACATCGGCCTGAAGCCATTGGACACGACCAAAGAGGCCGGGTTCATTACAACAACGGCTGTGTTCGCCATTCCAAAGGATCTGGCGAACAGGCTACAGGCTCAACTCCGAAATCCAGCCGATCCGTTCTGGCGCAACTCGGACTCCACTGTCAACGAGCTTACTGCACTCATCAACACTGCCTGCCCATTGCCAGCGGGCAGACTCCCTGGTGACCCCGGTGCGCCAAACCAAGCTGGTGTGCCGGGCTCTACGACTACTGGAGGAGCTGGCGATGGAGGCGTCAACGGAAACGACATTGGCAAGAGCCAACCAATCAACAAGTCCTCTGCTGGTATCGCTGCCGGCGCTATTGCAGGTGCCATTGCCTACGGCGCAGCCATGTTCTTCGTAGCTCGCCGGTACAGGAACAAGCGCATCGCTCACCAGCGTGCCAGCTCGGTGCCCAGCACTGGGAGCCGCATGACGTATGGCTCGATTCCAGGCGGCGCTGCGGCTTGGATGCACGGAGCCCGCAACGGCCGAATGACGCCTGCCAGTCGAGGCAGCAGCAGCAGTCAAGGGCAGAGTGTCCGCACACAGCAGATCTCTGCGCCTGTCATGGCTGAGAACTCTCTTGGCTGGAACTGAGCGTACGATTGCTCCACTATCACACACGCACGACTCTCTGTACTATACCTCGGACGCCTGAAGGACTGTGACATCAGTTGAGGCACAACTTTCTGATGTACATTCGCGACGTCCACCTTGCTTTCGCAGCATCTCTGTCTGGATCTCCCTGCGCATCTGCTTACTCGACGCTACTAGCATACCGCATGCCATCTGTCAAATCTCTCCCATATCACGCGAATTTACCCTTCTACGACGCTCATTTACCAACAACAACCACCATATAAACCCTATATTTGTATTTTTTAACACCTCTTGTCTGATAGTTCTCTTTCCGGATTCTTCTTCCCTTCTTAGATACCACGTCCGTGCCTTCGCGCCGGACCGCTTTTTTTCTGTGTCGATTCGTATTGATTGGATAGCACTTGGCCATGATTACGATGGTAGTGAGGCTTGGAGTGATATGTGCTGCGAGTATTCTATTGGATATAGTGTGGAGGGCGGCTTGTGGGGAGGTTCTTGATGTTCCGAGTAAATAGGTAGTTGGAGGGCGGAATTTCAGAAAAGTTCACAATATCTTAATGTGCCTCGTGTTGCATCGTGAAGTCCTGTATCCCCGGGCTGCAGCTATCTGCTTTGCCCGTGGTGTCTGATGATCATGCCGTAAAAACAATACGAGAATCTGACTATGAACGACATGTACCACCTAAAGAAGGAAGTTACGTGTAAGGAATGAATCGCTGATTTCCAGACCTCGCAGCAAGAGGACGGTGCGGGCGGTGTGTTGTGTCGCGCATTTTCGTCTGCAATCGATGGTTTCCGCAAACTGCCACGTTGGGAAAGAGCGGCTGTACCCTGCGGAAGGGCTTGGCAGCGGACCTTTGAGCCCACCTGTCGCGACTGTAGAGGCACCTCGAACTCGCGCCTTCACTACCAATTGCTCGCATTTCTGCTTCTTTGGAATAACCTGTCCCGGCGTGCCTCTCACTTAATATTTGCGGCATCTGGCATCTGCCAACACTACCGCGAACTGGCTGCATAAAGCCACGTTCCTCGAACCACCCCTCCGCAACACACAACTCGAGCCGCGAAGATGCGTTTGGACGTGAAGGTACGGCACAATCCGCAATTGCAGGCGTAGAAAGACATCGGCAGTAGCTAACGGAGCTTTATGATTAGAGGCAGCTCTTTGCGCGGTCGGAGAGGGTCAAGGGTAAGCTGCTCGAAATGCACAATTGGAGCTCCATACTAACAACCTACAGGAATCGGTAGGAACAGCACCTCGACAATACACGAACGCTGCTAAACAATGCCAAAGACTTCCACCCGACCGAGCCATGGATCCTCACGACACTTTACAGTGGTATGCAGGCCTCCAGGAGGAAATGGCGGGCAGAATGCTGACTTGGCCAGGACACGTCCACATATGGTCGTACATCACACAGTCGATAGTCAAGACCTTCGAGCTTACCGACGTTCCCGTCCGCGCCGGTCGCTTCGTCGCGAGGAAGAACTGGATCGTAGCAGGTGGGACATCATTACTTGGGCGCGAGGGAGGACAGGGTTGACGTGGCTCGAATCTAGGCTCCGACGACTTCCAATTGCGCGTCTACAACTACAACACCTCGGAGAAGGTCACATCTTTCGAGGCGCATCCAGACTACATCCGAGCCATCGCTGTGCACCCCACGCAACCTTTCGTCCTGACCGCCAGTGTGGGTAGTAATGATCACAAGGGAGAGAAAGCTGGCTGATTTGGTGCAGGATGACATGACAATAAAGCTCTGGGACTGGGACAAGTCATGGAAGTGTACGTACTTGCAGCTAACACATGGAACCGCTCAAGCTGACAGGCGCAGGTGTCCAAGAATTCGCAGGCCACCAGCACTATGTTATGGGCATCGCCATAAACCCCAAAGATCCAAACACATTCGCCTCGGCTTGTCTCGATAGGACGGTCAAGATCTGGTCGCTGGGCAGCTCCACACCCAACTTTACGCTCGAGGCACACGAGACGAAGGGAGTCAACTTCATCGACTACTATCCGCAGTCCGACAAGCCGTACCTCCTCACAACCTCCGACGACCGGACTGTCAAGGTCTGGGACTACACCACAAAGGCGCTGATTGCGACGCTTGAGGGGCACACTTCGAACGTCAGCTTCGCCGTATACCACCCTGAGCTTCCGGTCATTATATCTGGATCCGAGGATGGCACCATCAAGATCTGGCACTCGTCGACCTACCGGTTAGAGCAGTCGCTCAACTACGGCCTGGAGCGTGCGTGGTGCGTGGCATACCAAAAGGGCAAAAATGGCGTCGCGCTCGGTTTCGACGATGGCGCGGTCGTCATCACCATGGGTCGTGAGGAGCCTGCTGTCAGCATGGACTCTGGTGGCAAGCTTCTCTGGGCCAAGCACAACGACATTCTTACCTCCGTCATCAAGGGCAGCGACCAGCTCAAGGATTCGGAACGGCTCTCGCTTCCATCGAAAGACCTTGGCTCGACCGAAATTTATCCACAAGATCTGCTGCACTCGCCAAACGGACGATTCGTGGCTGTTTGTGGTGACGGCGAGTTCATCATCTACACTGCGCTCGCGCTTCGTAACCAGGCTTTCGGCTCCGCACTGGACTTCTGCTGGGCATCGAAAGAGCACGACAAGGACTATGCTATCCGGGAATCATCAACGAGCGTCAAGATCTTCCGCAACTTCAAGGAGCGAAGTGTGCTCAACGTCGGCTTCCAAGCTGAGGGCCTGAGCGGTGGTGTATTGCTCGGTGTGAAGGGTCAAGGTGGCATCGGTCTGTTTGACTGGGACAGTGGGGCCTTGGTTCGACGGATAGAAGTCGAGCCAAAGAGTGTGTACTGGTCGGAAAGCGGCGAGCTTGTCACTCTCGCAACAGAAGACACATTCTACGTCCTGCGATACTCAAGAGAGGCATATCTTGAGGCAGTCCAGAATGGCGAGGTCGACGAGGACGGTGCGGAATCTGCCTTTGAGGTTGTCTGCGACATCAACGAGAGGTGAGCACCTTGCATATTCAGAGCTCAAAGTCATACTAACGCCGTACAGCGTACGCACCGGTTGCTGGGTTGGCGACTGCTTCATCTACACCAATAGCACCAACCGCCTCAACTACCTTGTCGGCGATCAGACTTACACCATCTCACACTTCGACTCACCACACTACGTTCTCGGATACCTACCACGTGACGGCCGCATCTACATCGCCGACAAGGATGTCAACGTTGTCTCATTCGCGCTCTCCCTTGCCGTCGTCGAGTACCAAACGCTCATCCTCCGTGGTGATCTAGAGTCAGCCGACGAGCTTCTACCCACCGTACCAAAGGATCAAAATAACAAGATCGCCCGCTTCCTCGAAGGCCAAGGCTACAAGGAGAAGGCGCTAGAAGTCGCCACAGACCTGGAGCACCGCTTCGACCTCGCCCTGTCCCTCGGCGACCTCCAACAAGCCGTCACGATCGCACGCGAACAAGACACCGAGCACAAATGGAAGACGGTCGGCGACGCCGCACTTACCAACTGGGACGTTAAGCTCGCACAGGAGTGTTTCGTTAAAGCCAAAGATCTCGGCTCTCTTCTACTCCTCTACAGCGCGACGTCCGACCAGTCCGGCCTTCGCGAACTCGCCGACCTCGCACAAAACGCAGCAAGCAACAATGTTGCTTTCTCCGCGCTCTGGCAGGTCGGTGATATCGACGCGTGCACGGAGCTGCTCGTCAAGACAAACCGCTTCGCCGAGGCTGTGCTCTTCGCGCAGACGTACAAGCCTAGCACTGCGACTGCGCTGGTTAAGCAGTGGAAGGCGAACCTCGAGAAGGAGAATAAGACGAAGGTCGCGAGGTTGTTGGGGCAGCCACCTGCTGACGGCGAAGGCGATGAGGAGATGTTTCCTGAGTGGGAGGAGTATTTGAGGTTGGAGAGGGAGGGAGGCACTGTTGAAGATCTTCTTATTCAAGATGATGAGGTTGAGGCGGAGGATGCGGCTGAGGAGGAAATTGCTGAGGGTGCGGATGAGGAGGAGGAAGAAGATGATGATGATGATGACGAGGATGACGAGGAAGATGAGGACGATGAGGATGAGGATGACGAGGGGGAGGTTGCAGGGAAGAAGTAGTAGGTCGCTGGGTTCTAATAGATTCTTGATGAAAAGAAATGAAGCATGTTTGGACTTTTTTTTTCTCACCGAAGCATGTTAGTGGAATAGACGACATGACAACAACCGTCATTGAATCTTCGCCAGGGCCGGATTTATCACACTCTCCATATGCGCCAGCCCCAGATTTACTCTTATCATCAAAGCCCACCCAAATGACGCCGCCCATGTGCCGTTAAGAAAGATAATGACTTTCGCTCCAGTGATTGACAGTACTCGCGCCCCAAAGTCAATCCTTTGGTAGTTGGGTCTCCACACGCCAGTCACAAAGCTCGTATGAGTACGTGTTTTGAAGACAATTATCGCGAGCCACCGTATCGATACCCACCTCTTTCTCAAGAAAAGTGCACAAAGAAAGAGCCACGGGCCATGGTCTTGTTGTGCTTTCGTTTTGACCGTAGGGGAAATTTTAGTAGGCATAGCCAAGACTCGAGCTTTTTTGTGGTTGGATAAAGTGTTTACAACTCATACACGCCTTCTTAATTTAGGCGGCTTGGGGCTTGGATTGTTGCATGGTATTGAGCCGAGATAACGGTGCTTTGGGAGAACAGACAGACCATGCGAGCTCAGTTGGCTATTTTCAATCGAGGGAAGGAAAATATGTTCGTGTCAAATACTGCGTTTTGTGGGACGGAAGCCGCGGTTTTGGAATGTGTTTTGGCAAGTTCTAGCACTGTATGGTTATTGATGACCTGGTTCCTGGCCTGATGATGGGTGTGCTGATGCGCTTGTGTCCTGGCACATGGTAGCAAGCTCCACGTGTTTTGCGAAGAATGCGAGAGAGAGAGAGACATCATAGTGCGCTTTTGTTGTAGTTTATTGGATTGCTAGATGCTCGATTTACAGTTTCTTCCGCAAGCTTATAGGTGTCTCTGCGCAAGTTCTCCCAAACGTCCTCTCACGTAGAGCTTAGTTGAACATTTAGGATTCTGAGAGCTTGCAATATTTCGATCGGCCATGGCTCATTTTGAGGCAGAGAAAGCGCGGGACACATGAAAACGAGAATCTCTGGGTTTTGGAGTAATACAAAGGGAGATTCAAGTGTATTTGGTAGGAGAAGAGCAGAGGGGGAGCGTTTATGTATTAAAGCTAGTCAATCTGGCAACGAGACCGAAAGTCATAGATGGGTCTGTAAGGCATTTTGGAAAGCGCGCAGCTATGAACTTCATTTGTGCTGCTATTTTCGAGAAAAACCTTGGAAGATAGGGTCAGAGCAACCGGATCTAAGTCTTGTATAGCTGTATTTGGAAGTTGGGAGAACAAGGCGTTGTGTTTAGTAGAGAGTGACCTGAACATCTGCGTGAAAACGCCGAGCTCTTGTTACATATGCGTTAGATGTACAAGTCCAACACACACTCTGAATTCGCATTTTTATAGTATCCGACCGCGCAACTTTTCTGGCACATAGGCTGCGTCGTCTTATTTTTAGAGAGGCCGAATTCATCACGGGCCCTCGAAGGAGTTAGATGCGCAGGACATTGAGCGTTCTTGACGGCTGTGCTGTTTTTCTTTTGGACGCAGCGAGCACGGGATACATGAACAGTCCTCCAATTAAATTTTGGTTGCTGGAAAGGGATGGAGAACTGGATATGACAAGGAGGGAAGAATGGAAGAGTGTGTATATCAGATCATGCGAGTGTTCAGCCGTCCAGCAAAGTGCAATTATGTCCAGCGACTCGTACCATTTCCAAGTTTTCACTTTCCTAGTTTCTCAATCTCCCGCATATGGCAGCATAATCTTGATATCTTGGAAAGACAAAGCTCATAACCAGACATCGTGACGGTTTTTGAAGTCGCTGGATGCTCAGGACATGGATTGAATGCTGATCGCTATCTTTGTGTTATTCAGCAGCAGCGAAGCGGCACAAAACATATCGTTGTGGTGTGTTTGTTTTTGGTGAAGGAAGAAAGAGAGGAGGGGATGGGGAGGAAAAGAGGCAGAGCGGAGGGGTTTATATCTTGATCGGAGTGTGGGGCTTATTAGCAGTGCAGAACATAAGTGGTTCGAATTTACCGT
>Ga0265780_10000251_pt1 | contig 84447 bp, 85 predicted proteins | sample P1T30metagenome_FD_192432 | JGI IMG/M metagenome (GOLD analysis project Ga0265780, IMG submission 192432) | Plant litter microbial communities from East Loma Ridge, Irvine, California - P1 T30 | ecosystem: Environmental > Terrestrial > Plant litter > Unclassified | place: USA: California...
GTTATGTATAGAGTTTGTGTTTTGAACTGTCGGAATCTGCAGGATTTTATATTCCTGTCTGTCTACTGAGAAAGCAATCAGATCTTTTTCAATCAATACATTAAGTTACAACCCCAGATAAATATAGATGTTCACTACAAGATAAGGAGACCGGTTATCCAGTGCAGTGCCTGAACCACCCGATGGCACAGAGGCTGTTCCGTTTACAGCATGGGTATGGTTTCCGGCATTGGCCGTACTGCCGGTTGCACCTATTCCACCCCATGCCTGTCCTCCCGCTGTACCGTTATAATTGCCGGATCCGTTATTATTAATAGTCGTACCTCCTAATAGAAAAGTACCTGCGGTAGGGCCATGTGAGTGGACTCCTGCTGCCACCGCAGTTCCGGAAATACTACCGGAAAATGTAACGTTGGGAAGATTGGGCTGGCCAATCGTCAATGAATTGATTCCGCCTGTAGCTGCCAGGTTTTCTGAGGCTGTTTTGGCTTTCATCACCCGGTCTGTGGCATCCGGAAGGTTATTGGTAAAGCCAAGTGCTGTGGCTGCTGCCTGTGCTGCTGCAGGAAGTGTGGAAACAGCCCTTCCGTTCAGAAGGTACCAGCCGTCATGATCTGCTGTTTTGAAAGAATTTTTCACATCTCCTGAAGTAGAACCTGCTGTTGCTCCGTTAGCAGAAGCTGCCACCACGTTTCCGGAAGCATCCACGCCCAGCAATGCAGCACTGCCGGCAGGAACTGTTGTATTATTGATATTGTCGAATTTCAGTCCAGACACGCCATTGGTTCCCGATCTCACCTGAAGCTTGGCTGTAGGTGCCGTTACTCCGATCCCCACATTTCCGTCTGCAGTGACAATGTAATCATCTGCCTGCTGTGCTGTGCTCGGCAACCCGGTAGCCGGATTGTTTTTCTGTCCGTCTATATGGAATGTATTCTGCGGGTTTGCGGTGTTAACCCCTACCTGACCGAAAGCCAGTGAAGATACCAGCACGATCCCCATAATCATAAATTTTTTGTTCATGTCTGTATTATTTGTTTTGTTTAGATTATCACTGTTTATCACACTTGTGACCTGATGAATATACCAGAAGAAAATATCATCTTTTGATCTGTGACAAAACTAAAGATCTCCGGCAGCACAGACCTATCTAAAGCTGTAGGATTATCGTGACAGGCTTATGGCTAAATGTCTACAAAGTATCTATGTTAATCAGGAGATTAACGTAAAAGACCTACAGTATAATCAACTGCAGGCCTTAATAAATCTATCAATCAAAATATTTTAAATAGCAAGTCTTTCCCTGCTTTTTTATGGAGCAGGTAATATGAACCTTTCTGAAAGGTTAACGCTGGCCTATATCAGGTACCTGTATTATTGTTCCTGAAGCATCGGTTTTAAAGAGCCAGTAATCTGTATTCTGTGATCCCACAGAATTTGCATTGTTATTGGTATCGGTTACATCTCCGTTTAAAGATGAAGTCGAGGTAGCTGCAACAATAAATCCTCCATCAGGAGCCTGCATTACTTTAACGGGCTGCGGCTGCGTAATACTTATTGGCCCAAGCCCGTCACCACCCGTTCCTCCGTATAATTTCTGCCACTGGATACTGCCTGTTGAAGACAGCTTAAGGAGCCAGACATCATTTGCACCATGGTTTGTTCCCGTAACATTGCCGGTAGCAGAAGATGCCGAAACTCCGGCCACGATAAACCCTCCGTCTGCAGTCTGCCGTACAGAATACCCCCTGTCTGAAGCCGTTCCGCCGTAGAGCTGCTGCCATATGATATTTCCTGATGCATCCAACCGGATAATCCAGATATCATCACCCCCATGGCCGGTTCCTGTTACATTGCCGTTAGCGGAAGACGCTGAGGCGCCTACCACAATACTTCCGCCATCAGGCATGGATGACGCCGCAATGGCCAGATCATCCTGATTTCCTCCGTATATTTTTTTCCATTGGGCAGCTCCCGTAAGATTTATTTTCATTGTAAACAGGTCAAGCGTGCTTCCTGAAGTACCGCTGGACCCTCCAAGAATATAACCGGTGCCGTCACCCGCGGTCGCCATACAGTATAAGCTTTCTCCCGTGCCTGTACCGGGATTATTATAATTATTCTGCCATACTACATTTCCTGAAACATCCAGCTTAACGGCCCAGAAATTCCCGTTTGAAAAACTGCCGGAAATGCCTGAAAAAATATAGCCGTCCGAGGTTTGCAGTACAGCTTTTGCAAAATCATTCCCGGTTCCTCCATATCCCTTCTGCCAGCTTATGGCTCCGGTGGCTGTCAGTTTCAGGACCCATGCATCAGTACCGCCGTTAAGAGCACCTACGTCACCTGTATTGGCGGAGTTTGCCTGCACCGATCCTGCTACAATATAGCCTCCGTCACTGGTCTGCTTTATCGCATTTCCCTGTTCACCTGCATTACCGCCGTACAGGTGCTGCCATTCTATCTTCCCGAGCTTATTGTATTTTACCACCCAGAAATCCTGGTTGCCGTGGTTGGTTCCGGTAACATTTCCGTTCGCCGAAGAATTGGAAGTGCCTGCAACAATGTATCCTCCGTCTGTAGTCTGATCCATTGCCGTAGGAACATCAATTGTACTTCCTCCCGAAAGAAAGCTGAAAGGGATCGGTGGTTCCTGCATAGGGATATAAGGGGTGCCTACGGCCTGTGCATAGCTGTTTTGTGTGGAACATAACAGTGACATCCCCATAAAAAATGCACTGGCCCCGGTTTTAATTTTTTTCATAATCTGTTTAATTAAATTAAAAACCTAAAACCCTGTTGCTGTATAAACATATACCGTAGATCCCATAACGATGAATGTATAAAGCGTTTCGGTACCTGCCGTAGTGGCGCGGTTATTAGCATATTTTACGGTAAATCCTGAAGCCGTAAAAGCAGCCGTACCACTTGTTGTACCTCTTACACTGAGCGTATAGGTTCCGCCGTCTTTTATATTCTGAAGGGTAAATGATGCCGGATTAGCTGTTGTATAGGCCAGGTTGCTCTGGCTGTAGTCTATGGAAGTACTGCTGCCGGCATTGTAGGCATTCTTGTTTGTAGAGGCTCCGTTTACTTCAAGCTTACTGCCCGCAGAGGTAGTCCCGATGCCTACATTTCCGCTTGACGGCTGCAGAAGAAGGTCTGACCATACCACTCCGGAATGAACTGCCTGGATAAAGCCTTTATCAGCCGAAGTATTATAGCCCATTACCAGTTTTTTGGCAGGATCTGATGCACCGGTTACGATAAGCTGTGCCGTCTCTCCAAAATCAGTTTTGTTATTTGCGACATGGAGCGTTGTGTCCGGGTTCAGGGTACCGATACCTACATTCCCGCTGTTTTTCCAGGTCAGGACATTTTTAACAGTGGATGTGGAACTGTCAAACGTGTTTAAAATACCGCCTCCGAATCCCGTAAGCACAGGCCCGTTTATGGTACTTGAATAGGCCAGCTTATGATTGCTGTCACCTGCTCCCCTGAGCTGCAGTTCAAAATCGTTCAATACAAGTGGCTGCGTAGCGGAATGGTTGCCGAGATTATCACCGGCGGCACTGCCGGAGTTTATCCATACGGTACCGTTATAATACCAAAAAGTATTGGTTGTGGTATCATAAACCTGGAGCCCTGTGGCCGGAGATGCAATGGCCGTCCGGTTTTGGGTGGTCATTCTTGCTGTCAGGAAACCTTTGTTTGTAGAACTCAGTTCAAGAATTGAGGAAGCTGCCGGATTGACCGTTCCGATGCCGACTCCCTGGGCATTCGCGGTTAAACCAATGAGCACTAGGCCCGCCGAAAATAAATAATTTTTCATTTTTTTGCTTTTAATTTATATGATGATCCGGTATACTGATCAATGTTCTGTTTTGTGGAATCGGATAAGATCCGGTCTGACTTTATAAAATCATCAGCCAGAGTTTATCGGCTTTTCATCATGATGAATTACGGCTCAAATGTATAGCGTATATTTTGTCTTGCCGTTTGTTTTTATGTAATGAATCAGCTATAGGGCTGTAGCAAAAAAGCCACATATTAATTTATGTTAATGGGTTGCTGATTTTAGATAAAAAATGCCCTTCTTTCTGAAGGGCATAGAATGAATCAAAAATGGAAGTGTTGTGGTTTTTCAAAGCTACGTTTCTTTGACTCTTATAATTTATGATCTACAGCATAAAACCGTTTTTTAACCTGTGTAAAATTATGTACCGTTACCTTATTCTATTTTATATCGTTATAAATTTTAGAAAGTTCGATAAGGTTCTTTACCTCTAATTTATTGTAGATCCTTTTTTTATAGGTACTTACCGTAGAATGGTTGAGGTTAAGGAGATTTGAAATTTCAATAAGCCCCTCTCCCTGCGATAAAAGTTCAAATATCTGGAATTCCCTTTCAGAGAGGGTATGGACTGCGCTTTTATCATCCATTGCATGGATTGCGTCATTTATTACTTTAAGAGGATAGTAATATCCGTCCAGGAGCATACATTCTACTGCCCTTATCACTTTTTCGTGGCTGCATTTTTTATTAAGGTATCCGTCTGCCCCTTCTTTGATATACGGCAATGCCATATCGTCTTCATGAGCGGAAAAGATCATAATCAGAAGGTCTTCCTGCAGTGCTTTAAGCTCTTTGATCATCCCTGTATAGGTACTTCCGGGCATTTCAATATCCAGCATAATCAGATCAAAACGTTCTTGCCGGATTTTAGATTTTACATCCTTATAGTTTTCAGAAAAATCAATAAAAACATTCTGAAAATGATTTTTAAGCATCATGGAGACCGCAAATGTAACCACATGATGGTCATCTGCAATAAGTATTTTTTTCATAGTCATTTATTTTTTATAATTATTTTGACAACAGTGCCTGTAGGCAGGTTATTCTGAAAGTGGATCTCAGCCTGGATTTTTTTAATGAGCCTGATGACCAAGTAAAGCCCCAGTCTTTCATTTTTAAAAGCCGGCAACTCCTTATCTTCCTCCTGGTTTTCATACATCTGCGTGTAATAAAGCATCTGGGCATCAGACATCCCTGATCCCGTATCTGCAATTGCAATCTCAACATCACAATCTGCTCCTGTATGCTTATGTATATTAATGATGATCTCCCCGTTTACTGTATTTTTAACAGCATTATCAATGAGGTTATGAATAATAACAGAGAGGATCACCTTGCTGATCCGGGTTTTGATATGCTGATCACAAAGATTAACGATCCCGGTATTTCGTTTTCGGGCAATTTCCCCGAAAAGCATTTTCTTGTTTTCAGCCAGATCAAAGACTGCATATTCCCGCTCTTCCGGAATATTCTCTATGTTGTACAACTTAGTATATTCCCGGAGGTCTGAAGTAAACCGGAACAGCTGCTCTGATGTTTTGTGGAGCATCTCAAAAAGTTCTTTCTGCTTATCCGCATCTTCAGTTTTGTCGAGTTGATTGGTGAGATAAGACATAAAGCTTAAAGGCGTTGTGATGTCATGGCTGATGCTCTGAATAATTTTTTCTTTGTATTCAGATTCATTTTTCAGTTTGTCTCTGGTTACCCTGAGCTCGTCACCGGTATGCTTAAGGTTATTTTTCAGGTTTGCATTCCTTCCTCTCAGAAATCCGGTCCTGATGTGTACAACCAATATTATAATTATAATCAGGCTCCCCAGTACAAAAAACTTAAACCACAGGGTCTGATAGAACAGCGGCGTAATTTCTATATCTACTGTTTTATAGGCAAACATGTTTTCTGAAGTCAGATACCTTACCTCCAGGATGTAATTTCCCGGACTGTCATTATCCAGCGTATATATTCTGCTCCGGTCAATATTTTCCCACTGTTCGCGTATACTGTTTTTCAGCCTGGCCTGCAGATGGATATTCTCAGCATCAGAAAAATAAGGCATATCAATACAGATGCTCAGTGTTTTGAAATTGCTTTCCAGCGTAATTTTGTCTTTGAAACGAAAACGGAGTTTACTGTTGTATGCCCTTTCAATAAAGAGCTGATCACGCCGCGGATATATACTTTTTACCTCACCGGGATTAAAGAAAACAAAACCTTCCATGGATGGGAAGACAAAGTCACCGTTTTCCAGCATATTGGCTCCGGGATAAGCGGTATTGAATTCATTGTTCAGGAGGCCGTTTAATTTTGTATAGCGGTAATAATGCACCGGGCTGTTTCTGTTTTCTGCATATCCCAGGAGCGTTTTCTCCGGAATTTTGAACAGTCCGTTATTGGTGGAAATCCATAAAAAGCCCTTTCCGTCTTCCAGAAATGTATGGGCACTTGCCAGGTCTCTGTTTTCATCTTCAGGCATTCTGACCGGAATGTTATTTTTAAGGAGATAAAATCCTTTATTGTCATAGGTTGTCATCCAGTAATGCCCGCTTCCCGATTTTATAATATTTTTAACGGCGATACCGCCTGCCAGCTTTTTAACAATCTTATTCTGTGATAGGGAAACCAGATAAAGGCCGTCATAACAGCCTACATAAATATGGTCTTTACCACATGCTGCAATTGAGGTGACTCCGTCCGGAAGCCGCAAAGATGTTTTGATGCTGTTGAACTGATCATTTTTAAATACGCACAGATCACTTTTTTGTGCGGAATCAACAAGATTTACCATAAACAGTCCGTTGATTTTGTCTGTAAAGCCTGCCCCATTTTTAAATATAATGGAATCCTGTGTCCGATATCCCGTTTTTTTCAACCGCCTGTACAGTTTCCCGAATTCCAGGTATAAAATATTTTCTGAGCTGTCATAAAGCAGACGTCTTTTATCTGATAACAGTTCCTGCGCATACCTCATCTTTACAGTATCCCTGAAATATTCTGTCCCATCCTGTGAGATGACCGAGCTCCTGCTGAAAGGCAGAGCAGGGTAACACACTTCACTGGTAAAAGGGATGTTCTTGCGGGAAATGTAAAAATTAGAAAGGCTGATGATGTTAAGCCCTTTGATCAGGCTACCGATATACAGTTTTCGATTTACTTCATCATACAGCACGCACCCGATATAATCTTTCTCGATATCTTTATAATGCACCAGAAAATGCAGGGCCGGCTTCCCGTTTTTTATCCTGCTCAGATAAATATTCCCTTTATTGATCACGAATACCTGATCTTTTGCCTGATACCAGTAGATCTTGGTTCCGGGGTCATTATACAGAGAGGGAGCAGCATCATAGGAAATCTTTCCTTTGCTGATCATCATGGTCCTCCTGTTTCGGGGATCGGTGATATAAATGGTATCCCGGTGTATAAAAACATTTTTCAGGATCCTGTAATGGTAGTTTACGGCAATAATAGTTCTTTCAGCATGCTTATTTTTCTGGTATTCGATGGTGTTTTTACCGAAGAAATACCTTTCAGTTCCAAGTTCAATGATCTGGAAATCGGCAATGGGAAAAAGTTTATTGGTATCATTGTTTTTGTTCAGAAAGAAATAGATTTTACCATCATTCGGTCCATAAGAAGCTACAGGGACTTCAGGCCCTTTAAAGGTTTCCAATTTTCTCTGCGAAATCTTAAGATAATTATTCGTGTAATAATCAACAGAATAAATGGCATTGCCGAGCGGCGCAAACTCAATAAAATGATCCGTACTGAATTCCGGGTTTGTAGATAAAAGGAACTCATGGCCGTCATATCGTACCACACCTTTGTTGGTCAGGATCCATATAAAGCCATACTTATCTTTTGCAATATCCTTAACGGTATTTTGCGGGAGCCCGTTATCCACAGTAAACCACTCTGAACGATAATACTGAGCTTCAGCTAATAAAGAAAAAAATAAAGCGAAAAAATAAAATTTCATCAAACAGATCTGTATTTATGGCTGTAGAGGCAATTTGTGGTACCAAAATATACATATATATACGGGAAAAATTGATCTGGAATTTTAATTTTTTCAAAAAAAACAGTTATTTACCGTAATTTTTTAAATAAGCAGATTATTGACGCAACAGAAATCACCCATAAAATACTGATTTAATGGATTTTGAAATAATTTCAGCTGTGGCGGTGTTTTTATATAAATTTATCTTAACAAACGGCTTTACTGAATCATCCCGTTCAGCAAACTTTCTGCGTAAATTGATACCGGAACACCCTATAAAAACCGCCCCGGAATTTCCAGAGCGGCTTCGTTTAAAAATTTAAATAGGTAATCAAGATATATTTAAGCTGTTAATCATCAAAAGTGGGGAATGCCCGCAAAAGTGAATAGTGAATAATGGATAACCGGTACAGAAAATTGTAAAACCAAACCGGCAACGGAGCACTCCCACGATTGACGATTCACATTAATAGAGTACGCCCATGCTTTCTGCGGAAAAATCAAGAAGCTCTTCTGTTTTCCCTTCTTTTATTTTTTTCACCCATTCCGGGTCCTGTAACAATGCTCTTCCTACCGCTACCAGATCAAAGTCGCCTCTTTCCAGCCTGCGTGTCAGTTCAGATAAATCGGTTTTCTCCGTTCCCTGTCCTGCAAATGCCGACATAAAATCTCCTTCGAGGCCTACCGATCCTACCGTAATGGTCGGCTGACCGGTAATTTTTTTTGCCCAGCCTGCAAAATTCAGATCGGAACCTTCAAATTCCGGTTCCCAGAACCGTCTTTGCGAGCAGTGGAAAATATCTACCCCTGCTTCTTTCAGCGGCAGCAGCCATTCTTCCATTTCTTCAGGCGTATGCGCCAGCTTAGCGGAATAATCCTGCTGCTTCCACTGGGAAAGGCGGATGATGATGGTGAAATCCGGTCCTACTGCTTCTCTCATGGCCTTTACAACATCCACGGCAAACCGGCTGCGTTCCTTCAACGTTTTCCCTCCGTATTCATCGGTCCTTGTATTGGTTACCTCCCAGAAAAACTGGTCAATCAGATACCCGTGAGCTCCATGGATTTCCAGAACATCAAATCCAGAATCTTTGGCATATTTTGCGGAAGCAGCAAACTGCGCAATAGTATCCTGAATATCTTCCAGCGTCATGGCGGAAGCTTTTTCCATATCCACCAACGGATAATCGGCAGAACTTCTCGTGTCTCCCACATGCCAGATCTGAGGCCCCATTTTACCGCCGTTTTCATGTACGGCATCAATGACGTTTTTCCAGCCGTTCAATGCTTCTGTACCGTAAAAATCCGGGATGTTCTGCATGTTTTTTGAAGCAGGCCTGTCGATTACGGTTCCTTCAGAAATAATCAATCCTACTTCTGCTGCTGCTCTCCGTGCATAATAATCTGCAATCTGCTGGGTCGGAACACCGTTGTCAGACTGTGCCCGGGTCATCGGAGCCATTACGATTCTATTGTTAAGCTGTAAATTTTTGTATTGAAAGGGTTTAAATAATGATTCTGTGCTCATCTTTATAATAACTGTTTATAATTGTTACACAAAGTAACTAATAATAGTTCATTTTTGTATCTTACGATGGGAAAAAAGTGGTAACTTCGCAGTAACTTACATTAGTAACATAAAAGTAACACATGGTAAAAAATGAACTGATGAAATACAGCTGCCCGCTTGGCAAAGCAATGTCTGCACTGGGAAGTAAATGGAAACCGATCATTGTACTGGTGATCAAAGACCGGAAGCTGCGTTTCGGGGAACTTGCCGTGCGCATCAATGTCATTTCCCGGAAAGTCCTTACAGATCAGCTGCGGGAAATGCAGTCTGATGGGCTGGTGATCCGTGAAGAGTTTAAAGAACTGCCTCCGAGAGTGGAATATTCGCTGACGGAAAAAGGACTGGCACTGCTGCCGATTTTATACCAACTGGAAGAGTGGGAAACAAAGTATCATGTTTATGATCCGATTAAGGAGAAAGATTGTAAGACTCTTTTGGAAAGTAAGAAAGTAAAAAAAACTGTCGTTTGACGCTATTTGATTGTCTTTAGTTTAATTCTTATTTGAAAGATGATTTAATTTTATCTGTATACTTTCGGGATAACTTCCGTTCAGATAACTTATAAAGCCATTATTTATTATTGCTTTAGATCCTGCTTTAGGAATTGAATCTTTGTATTTAAAATAAAGGGTATCATTTTTAAATTCATACGTTCCCTGATAAATATTTTTATCCCGAACCATTCCCTGAGAAATAAATTCAAAACTTTTATCATCATAGATTTTTAAATAAATCCAGCCTAATGGAGCTTCCCTATCTGCTAATAAAATGGCTTTTTTATCATTTTTACAGCTTAGTAATAAGAATATTAAATATAGAAATTTAAGTTTCATGATGTTATTTCAATTGGTTTCAAATAATATATAAATACCTTCTTCAAAAAACAGTCAGATTATTTAAAAGATCATCTATTTCTTAATAACCAGCATATTTGCAAAAGGCGTAATTTTCTTGTTCTCAATAATCTTCAGGCCTGCTTCAGAAACTGCTTTTTTCCATTGCTTTTCACTTAAAAAATGAAATGCTCCGATGTTGAAGAAAATAAAGTTGGTAAGATCCCGGAACTGTTCTGAAACAATGATCACACCTCCGTCTTTTAAAATCCTTTTGGCTTCTCTGAAAAATAAAACCCTCTGTTCATGATCAAGAATCTCGTGGAGCGCCGTTATGGCGAGAATGACATCCTGGGTACTGTTTTCAAAAGGCAGCCTGTCCGGTAAAATTTTGATTTCTTCAGGGTTGGGTGGAAATATTTTTTTGGAGGTTTCTATTCCTTTATCTTTCTCGTGCCTGTTTTCGAAAATATCACAAACGGTTAGATGCAAATCGGGGTATTCCTGCTCTAAGGTTTTCGACAAAGGATCAAAGCTTGCATGGACAAGAACAGCATGTCCGGTTTTGTTCCAGTCTACAATTCCTTCCAGACTTTTTAATTCATACAGATCTGAATGGTCGTATAAAATATAGGAAGCGACAAGTGAAGCGATGATATTTAACACAATAAGACCGCTCAGAATTCTCAACACTAAAATCAACGGTGGTGATTCTATCAGGAATGACAGCCCTAACAAAAGGATTGAAACTATAACTCCAAGAAGTATTTTCTGTTTGTTGAAGAGGATGACGAGTCTGGTGATTTTCATTAGATAATTTCTTGTGAACCGGAGATTTTCAAAGTTACACAATAAGCAATAAAAAACCGCTTCCCAAAGAAAGCGGTTCAAATTTTATCTGAAATCCTCCATTAAAATATCGCTGGATATTTCTGAGGGTTGGTTTCATTAAATAAGGCATAAATTCTTTCTACCATATCATCAGAAGATGGCTTGCTGAAATAATCCCCGTCACTTGCATACGCCGGTCTGTGGTCGTTGGCAGCGATCGTCAGAGGATCAGAATCCAGGTATCTGAATGCTTTCTGCTTTTCTAAAATCTGCTGAAGGATAAACGCTGAAGTTCCGCCCTGCACATCTTCGTCAATGACCACCAAACGGTTGGTTCTCTTCACGCTTTCTGCAATTTCATGGGATAAATCAAATGGAATTAAAGACTGGACATCAATAACTTCTGCAGAAATTCCTAATTTTTCCAGTTCTTCTGCCGCTTCCATCACAATTCTCCAGGTTGAACCGTAGGTTACTAATGTAACGTCTTTTCCTTCTCTGGTTACCTCGATTTTCCCGACAGGCACCGTGAATTCACCCAGGTTATCAGGCTGTTTTTCTTTTAGTCGGTAGCCGTTTAAGCACTCAACAATTACTGCAGGATCGTCGCTCTGAAGCATCGTATTGTAGAACCCGGCAGCTTTGGTTAAGTTTCTCGGAACCAATACCAGAATCCCTTTGGAAAGGTTTAAAATCCCTGCCATCGGAGAACCGGAATGCCAGACACCTTCCAGCCTGTGGCCTCTTGTCCTGATGATTACCGGCGCTTTCTGGCCGCCTTTCGTCCTGTACTGAACGGTTGCCAGGTCATCGCTCATTCCCTGTAAGCAATACAGGATATAGTCCAGATACTGGATTTCAGCAATCGGTCTCAGGCCTCTCATTGCCATACCGATACCCTGGCCCAAAATGGTAGCCTCGCGGATTCCCGTATCCGCCACACGAAGTTCACCGTATTTTTCCTGCATTCCTTCAAGGCCCTGGTTTACGTCACCGATATTTCCGGCATCTTCACCAAAGACTAAAGTTTCAGGATATTTCTCAAATATTTTATCGAAATTATTTCTTACCACTACCCTTCCGTCAACATCTTCTGAGCTGTCGGAATAGACTGGTTTGATTTCTTTTACGTTTTCAGCCCTCCACTGAGACTGGGAATACAGATGGGAAGAATAGTTGTCTTTCTCCACCTCGAAAATCTCATGATACTTCTGCATCAATTGACTTCTTTCTGCAGAATCTGTTCCTCTTGTGGCCAGCAAAGATTTTCTTACCAGATGGAAAACATCTTTCTTAGCTTTGGAAACTAATTTATTATACTGATTAACATAGGTTTCAATCTCAGCGTGCTTGCTTTTCAGATTTTCCACCAAAGGCAGAACTGAAAAAGCCAGTTCCGTAATGGTTTTCTGGTAATTTTCCCAGGCATTTTTCTGTCCGGATTTTACAGCTTTTTTAGCTTCCTCGTCAATAGCCTCCAGATCTTCAAGGCTGGCAATGATTTGTTCTTTTCCATCAATTTCAATGGAATAGTTAAGAATCCATTCCCTGAATTTTACCAGGCCGTCAAACTGGGATTCCCAGGCCAGACGCTCCTCGTTTTTATATCTTTCGTGCGATCCTGAAGTTGAGTGGCCCTGAGGCTGTGTTACCTCAATGACATGAACAACTACGGGAACACTTTCCACCCTTGCAAACTGCTCGGCTCTTGCGTAGGCATCCAGCAAAGCCGGATAATCCCATGCTTTTACCTGAATAATTTCACACCCCTGGAATTCACCTTCTTTTCTCTGGAAACCGCTCAGCATTTCAGCGATATCCGCTTTTGCCCGCTGTTTCATCGTAGGAACCGAAATTCCGTAGCCGTCATCCCAGATGGAAACAACCATAGGAACCTGAAGCGCACAGGCGGCATTCAGTGTTTCCCAGAAATGGCCTTCTGCGGTAGAAGCATCGCCGATGGTTCCAAACGCAATTTCATTTCCGCCTTTCGAAAACTTTTCAGAGCCTTCAAACTGTACGGTTTTGTATATTTTTGAGGCCTGCGCCAATCCTAATAATCTCGGCATCTGCCCTGCTGTAGGGGAAATATCAGAAGAAATATTCTTCTGGGCTGTCAGGTCTTTCCAGCTTCCGTCTTCATGTAAACTTCTGGTGGCAAAATGCCCGTTCATCTGTCTTCCTGCAGAAGCAGGCTCTCTTTCTACGCTGGTATCGGCATACAACTGGGCAAAGAAACTTTCAACCGTTAACGCATCTACGGCCAATGAAAAAGTCTGGTCTCTGTAATATCCCGAGCGGAAATCCCCATCTCTGAAAACCTTCGCCATTGCCAGCTGAGGAAGCTCCTTACCATCCCCGAAAATCCCGAATTTAGCTTTTCCCGTTAACACTTCCCTCCTTCCCAGATAAGACATTTCGCGGGAAATTCTCCCAAGCTTATAATCTTCAAGTATCTGATTTTTAAAATCTTGAAAAGAAATCTGTTGTGTTTCAATATAAGTTGTCTGCATAAACCAATAAAAAAGTTTTTTGTTCCTCAAGTATTTTGCTAATATACACTTTTTAAATTAATTTTAATTTTCAATAATATTTTTTAAAAATTTGATAATAAAAAAAATTGTATTTATCTTGGATTAAATTTGTAGGTAATGGAAAAAAAATCCACTCATATCCTTAATGCATCGAGCAATCTTCTGGGATTTTCGCTGGTTATTATCACCTCGTTAAAGATCTCTAAGATAAGCCCCAGCACGCACTTGGACGAATTTGCAGGAGTGGCATGCCTTTTTTTTGCATTCAGCTGCTTTTTTTCGTTCCTGGCAATCAGGACCGGGCATGAAAAGCGTGGAAACAGATTTGAAACTATTGCGGATTATTTATTTTTAACGGCTTTATTTTGTATTGTAGCTGCCGTTATTATTGTAACGGTAAAAATTATTTAATTTAGAACTTCCTTTCAATCACATAATCCAGCATGATCTGCAGAGATTTTTTAGGCTCGGAATCCGGGAACTCGTCCAGAATATCTTTTGCTTTCTGCTGAAAGTTTTTCATCACGGTAATTGCGTAATCCAGTCCGCCTGAAGTTTTTACGAAACTGATCAGTTCCTTTACTCTTTTCTGGTCATTGTTATACCGTTTGATGGTATTGAAATAATATTTCCTGTCCTTCTCGCCGGCTATTTTCAGGGTATGGATCAGAGGCAGCGTCATTTTCTGTTCCTTGATGTCAATGCCTACCGGTTTACCGATCACGTTGGAAGTAAGGTAATCAAAAAGGTCATCTTTGATCTGGAAGGCCATTCCGGTGTACGTCCCGAAATCCATCATTTTTTTCGCCAGATTTTCATCTGCATTGTTTGACAGGACTCCGATTTCACAGCACGCTGCAATTAATGTCGCGGTTTTCTGACGGATGATTTCGTAATATACATCTTCGGTAATATCCAGCTTCCTGGCTTTTTCCAGCTGCAGCAGTTCGCCTTCAGACATTTCACGGATCGTCCTTGAAATTACGGCAAGCAGGTCATAATCTTTATGGTCGGTAGAAAGAAGTACGGCTTTGGAGAGCAGGAAATCCCCTACCAGAACGGCAATTTTATTCTTCCACAATGCGTTGATTGAAAAGAAATTACGACGCTTAAAGCTTTCATCCACCACATCATCATGTACCAGTGTAGCGGTATGGATCAGTTCGATCATGGATGCCCCGCGGTAGGTTTTTTCATTTACCTCCCCTACAAGCTTGGCGCAGAGAAATACAAACATCGGGCGCATCTGCTTTCCTTTGGTGGTCACGATAAAACGGGTGACTTTATCTAATAAAGGTACTTTGCTCTGCATGGATTCATAAAACTTCTGCTCGAAAAGTTTCATTTCCTCATTAATCGGTCGTTTGATTTCTTCTACGGTGTTGGCCACAATCTTCGAATGATGGATAAATTATTAATTACCACAAAGATAATTTTTTTCATTTAATTGTAACAGAAATTAGTCTTTGAGTTTTTCTGCCGGAATAAAATACAGTGCCGGCTTCGCACTTCCCAGAGGAGAGCTGAACTTTTCCCCTGAAATATAAAGCCCGGTTTCATCCACGGTAATGCCTTCAATCTGCCCGATGGACAGTGCACTGCCCAGATAATATTTTTTAGGGCTTTCCTTAAAGAACACATTCGGCTCCGTTTCATTGAAAACAGTTAAAAACACTTCCGTCTTTCTCGTATAGCCTACCAGATAGAGCTTTTTATTGAAATAAGAAGCGTCCGTCACCACAAAACCTGTTTTAAAGGATTCCGTTTTCTGTGCTTTCTGCTTTTCCTGTATTTCAGGATCTATGATGTAATGGGTGGTTGATTTATTGCCCCATTCTTTTGTAAAGAGATGGATTTTCCCATTCAGCCAGATCATTGCTTCCGCATCGAAATTGGTTTTCAGGTAACCTGGGACAAATTCCGTCTGCTCGGGATATTCAAAACGGATAAGTGCAGCGGAATCATTCTTCAATCCGTTATTTTCAACAGGTATTTTATAGATTTCCAGGTCTTTTCTTGTTCCTCCGTTATTTCCGAAGTCCCCGATGTAGAAATTTTTCCCGTCATTTGTCAGGGCTTCCCAGTCTTTGTCTTTGGCATTGACCGCTATTGTGTTTATAATTTTCCCTGATGTTCTGTCGAGCTCAAAAAGTTCCGGTGCATTCCCGCTGTCATTGAACGTATAGAGTTTTCCGTTGAAAAGATTAAGTCCTGATGTTTCCTGAATTTTTTCATCTAAATAACTGATTCTGTACTGCCGGATTTTCAGGAGATCTGACTGCTGGGAAGATGCAGATGTGGAAATGATAAGAGCAGAAATCAGGAATAACTTTTTCATCCTGTAAAATTAAAGATTTTTTGCAAACCTGTTCGGATTCGTATTGATGAATAGCGTTGGGTTCTGTTTTAACATCCGGCTAAGTCTTTTGTTCCGGTGCATGGGATTATGCTGATTTCTTCTGAGTTTCTTTCTTCTTCATACTTTTCTTTTTCCCGTATTCTTTCCGGTACTGCCGTACTGTTTTACCCGTTCCGTCATGGCGCCATCCCGGGGAATTGAAAATATAATTGATCCTGTCTGAGAAATGCAATCCCGGCTGCCTGATGTCTTTCCAGATTTTACGCCATTCATATAAAAGAACGGTATCCGGTTTGTTATCCGGCATTTTTGGGTAAATCCCGTATTTGATGGGAACAGCAGGATCTTCCTTTTCAAAGGTGCCGAATATCTTATCCCAGATGATCAGGCACATCCCCATGTTCCGGTCCAGATATTTGACGTTACAGGCATGATGCACCCGGTGATGAGAAGGCGTTACCAGAATATATTCCAGGATTCCCATGTTTTTTACGGTCTGCGTATGCACCCAGGTACCGTACACCTGTCCTATAGCGTAAACCAACATGATATGCCACGGATTAAAACCCAGGAAAGCAAGCGGGGAAAAATAGAGATACCGGTACAGCGGCTGAAGAACCGGACTCCGGAATCCTGTGGTAAGATTAAAATATTCAGAGCTGTGATGGGTAATATGCACGGCCCAGAACGCTCTGGAATGATGATCTACATAATGCAAAACGTAATAAGCAAAATCAGTGACCACAAAGCAGGCCAGCAGGTACCCTAATGTAAAATCCCATGAAAAAAAACTGTGATTGTAAAAGAAAAACATCACGCCCATTGCGAAGGCTTTCATGATAAAGTCCAGTCCGAAATTCAGAAGGGCCAGATAAATATTGGTGGCCACATCTTTTCCGCTGTACAGTTTGGTTTCCGAAACATGGCTGTAGACCATTTCAGCAATGATAATTACGGCAAGTATCGGAACAGACCATGAATAGACGTGTTCAAGCCCGTTTTCACCCCAGAAATAATCCATCATCTTTAGATCAGTTTTGATGCAAAGTTAGGGCTTTAAGAAAATGTTAAGAGATCTTTGAAATTTTTTAATGAAAATTTAATCGGTATTTTTATTGGCCAGCTGTCCGCAGGCGGCATCAATATCGCCTCCGCGGCTTCTTCTTACCATTACGGTAACGCCGGCATTTTCAAGCTGACGGATGTAATTTTCTTCCGCCTGTTTGTTGCACTGGTCGTATTTTCCGTCGCCGATCGGGTTATACTGGATCAGGTTCACCTTGGAAGGGATCTGTTTGCAGTATTTTATCAGGGCTTTAATGTCTTCGTCTTTATCATTGATATCCTTCCAGACACAATATTCAAAAGTGACTACAGAACCGGTCTTCTGGTACCAGTACTGCAGGGCTTCCATAATATCCGTCAACGGAAATTTATCGGAAAACGGCATAATTTCATTCCGTTTGGCTTCAATAGCAGAATGCAGGGACAGGGCCAGTTTTACCCTGAGGTCATCATCGGCCAGCATTTTAATCATCTTCGGAATCCCGGAAGTGGATACGGTAATTCTTCTCGGCGACATGCCCAGGCCTTCCGGCTGGGTAATCTTGCGGATGGCTTCCACTACATTTTTGTAATTCATCATCGGCTCTCCCATTCCCATGAAAACAATGTTGGAAAGGGGCCTGTTGAAATACATTTTGCTCTGGCTGTCGATAAGGGCCACCTGGTCTACAATTTCGGCTACTTCAAGGTTTCTCATCCTTTTGAGCCTTGCGGTGGCGCAGAATTCACAGTTCAGCGAGCATCCCACCTGGGAAGACACACAGGCTGTTGTCCTGGTTTCGGTAGGAATCAGAACAGATTCTACCAATAGGCCGTCATGGAGTTTCACCCCGTTTTTAATGGTTCCGTCTGTGCTCTTCTGAAGCTGGTCAACGGAAACGGGATTGATGGTATATTCCTCGGCAATTCTTTCACGGAGGGATTTTGAAAGATTCGTCATCTCTTCAATCGAATGGAGGTTTTTACTCCACAGCCAGTCATATACCTGCTTCGCACGGAACGGCTTTTCGCCTAACGTGGCAAAGTAGTCTTTAAGCTGGTCGAGTGATAAAATTCTGATATCTTTCATTATAATTTAGGTATTAGGGCTTAGGATTTAGGGACAAACTAAGCCCTAAACCCCAAATCCTATTATCTTTTTAAAGAATTAACATAGCATCTCCGTAAGAGTAGAATTTATACTTTTCTTTTACGGCTTCTTCATAGGCCTGCATGATGAATTCTTTTCCGGCAAACGCGGCAATCATCATGATTAGTGTAGATTTTGGCGTGTGGAAATTGGTGATCATCGCATTAGCTACTCCGAAATCATGAGGCGGATAGATGAATTTGTTCGTCCAGCCATGGAATGATGAAATCTTTTTATTGGATGATACTGAAGTTTCCAAAGCTCTCATGGTGGTTGTTCCTACGGCGCACACCCTTCTGTGGTTGTCAACCGCTTTGTTGATCACATCTGCATTTTTCTCATCAATAAATACTTCTTCAGATTCCATTTTATGCTTGGAAAGATCTTCCACTTCAATCGGGTTGAACGTTCCCAAACCAACGTGAAGGGTAATTTCTGCAAAGTTGATTCCTTTGATTTCCAGTTTCTTCATCAGGTGCTTGGAGAAGTGAAGTCCGGCAGTTGGAGCCGCAACGGCACCTTCCACTTTTGCATAGATGGTCTGGTATCTTTCTGCATCTTCAGGCTCCACCGCTCTTTTGATGTATTTCGGAAGCGGGGTCTCCCCTAATTCTTTTAATTTAGTCCTGAATTCTTCATAAGAACCGTCAAATAAAAACCTCAGCGTTCTTCCTCTGGACGTGGTATTATCAATAACTTCCGCTACCAAAGATTCATCTTCGGTAAAGAATAATTTGTTCCCGATTCTGATTTTTCTTGCAGGATCTACCAGTACATCCCATACACGGGTTTCCTTGTCAAGCTCCCTTAAAAGGAAAACCTCAATTTTGGCACCTGTTTTTTCTTTGTTTCCGTACAGACGGGCAGGGAAAACCTTGGTATTGTTAAAGATAAATAAATCTTCCTCACTGAAATAATCTACCACATCTTTGAACAGCTTATGCTCAATAGTCTGGGTTTTTCTGTCCAAAACCATTAATCTGGCTTCGTCTCTGTGTTCTGACGGATGTTCTGCCAATAATTCCGCAGGAAGATCAAAATTAAAATCTGATGTTTTCATTTTTTAAATTACGGTTTAAAAATTTATTAAATTACGGGATGTAATTTTCGGACTGCAAATATACGACATCAGGCACCCCTTTGTCAAGTATATCTCCATTTAATTTTGGCCACGTTTGAAAACCATGGTTTTTACCCTGCTTTTTAATGCTGAAAAAAGTTATTTTTGAATACATTAAAATTTTATCCTATGAGCAAATATTCAATTGAAGCTTTTGTGAATGAAACAAAAGAAAATCCGCAGGAAAGGGATTACTTTGAACTGGAAAAACCCCAGCTTCTGGAAATCAACCTCAACAACCAGTCGGTCTGGACCAAGGCAGGAAGCATGGTCGGCTATGTGGGCAGCGTAAATTTTGAAAGGCAGGGCATGTTTTCCGGAGGATTAGGCAACCTGTTAAAGAAAGCCATCAGCGGTGAGGGAGCCCGACTGATGAAAGCCGAAGGAACCGGAAAGCTGTATGTGGCGGATGAAGGTAAAAAAGTGCGGATCCTGTATCTGAACAATGAAGCGGTCTGTGTAAACGGAAATGATGTCCTGGCACATGAGCAGAGCATTAAAAGCGACATCACCATGCTGAAGAGTATCGCAGGGGTCATGTCAGGCGGACTGTTCCAGGTACGGTTATCGGGAACCGGCCACATTGCCATCACCACACACGGCGATCCCCTGACCCTGATGGTTACCCCGGACAGTCCGGTTTTTACAGACCCGAATGCCACGGTAGCATGGTCCGGAAACCTGAGCCCCGAACTGAAAACCAATGTTTCTTTAAAAAGCCTGATCGGAAGAGGCAGCGGTGAAGAGTTTCAGATGAAATTTTCCGGGAGCGGCTGGGTGCTGATTCAGCCGTATGAAGAAGTGTACAGGATTGAGAAATAAACTGCAGCTTTGTCTTATAATCATGCATTTCAATACTTAAAAGCAAGGGATTTCCTTGCTTTTTGTTTTAGTTATTTTTAAAATTCAATTGGTCTCGACTGATTTTTATATCAAAATCCTGAGGTTCAACTGCCTCCAGTGATACATTGATTTCAAGGTCTTCAGATTTTCCGGATCCGGATTTTAAGATATATCTGTTTTCGGATTTTAGTTTATCATCTATTTCATGATAATCAAATAATAAGCGAAGCCCTACAAATGACAGGTCATCTTTAAAATCGGCAAAAACAACGTCTGCAGACATTCTGGATTTCTTTAATTTCTGATTACTGAATTCCTTTATTAAATGGTGCGACAACCCGTCAGGTTTTTTATCCACAAAATCTGAAGTGAAAAATCTTCTTTTGGATTCTTCTTCAAACTGCTTTTTAACAGAAGGGATCTTCACGGAATATATATAATCGAAATCATTTCCCTTTAAAGGAAATCCTGTATTCTTCATTTCAAAATGATGCTGCAGGCTGTTTTTAAAATCTGTAATTACCGCAGATACTGTTTTGTTTTTCCCGGACCTGAAGGAAATCTCATAGGAATGGTCTTGAGAATTTACGGCATACTGAAATTCCCTTACTTCGGGCTGTTCTTTATTGCGCTTTAATGTATGTTTATATTTTATGTAGTAATCAAAATGGTATTCCTGAGACAGGAGATTACTAAAAGCAAAGATCAGGAACAGCGGTATCAGTTTTTTCATAAATGGTTTTTAATCTGCTTCCATTCTTCCAGTTTCTTTTCAAAGGAAACGGTATGAAGCGGACTTGTTGACGGCAGTAAAAATACAGGAATTTTAAAATGCTTTCCTAACATTTTCTGCGCATTTTTATATGATTTCCCACCGTTACAGAATATGGCCAGAATATTCGGATATTTTTCCAGAAGCTCCGGGATCTGGTTGGCTTCTTCATTTTTAATCTCGGAATCAAGGCTTCCTTTCCGTTCACAGGAATCGATCACGTCCCAAAGTGCAATGTGGTGCTTTTTTAACATCCGGATCCTTTCTCCGTAATCTTCGGTAAAATCTTCATTGAGCAATTCAAAAATAATTTTCCAGAACTTATTTTGCGGGTGGCCGTAGTATTGTTGTTTTTCCAATGATTTCACCCCGGGAATAGAACCTAAAATTAAAATCTTAGAACTGCTGTCGACAATCGGCGGAAATGAAAATATTCTGTTGGTCATGGCATTGCTGATATGGGATTCATTTAATTTCAAACAAAAAGCGGGCTAAAGCCCGCTCCTGTTGATGTTTTAAAGGGTAAGTATATATTCAATCTATTCAGACCACCCCGTCAAAAATTCTTTCAGAATTTTCGCTACTCCTCCGGAGGAGGGGAATTTTTATAATGTTTCTTTCAGCCAGTCGAAGAATTCCCGTTGCCATACCAGGCCATTCTGCGGATGCAGCACCCAGTGGTTTTCATTCGGGAAATAGACTAATTTTGATTTCAGGCCTCTCAGTTTTGCTGCCTGGAAAGCTTCCTGGCCCTGCTCGTAAGGAACCCTGAAATCGATGCCGCCCTGAACAATCATGATCGGTTTGTTCCATTGATCAACAAAATTACTCGGATTAAATTCGGTATAGGCTTTCGGCTGCGGTTTTTCCCACGGCGAACCCAGATCCCAGTTGGCAAACCAGAGCTCTTCTGTAGTCAGGTACCACGATTTCATATCAAATAATCCGTCGTGAGCGATAAAAGTCTTGAAGCGGTTTTCATGAATACCCGCCAGCATGAATACGCTGTATCCGCCATAGCTTGCTCCCACTGCCGCTACCCTGCTCCCGTCAACATACGGTAATGTTTTCGCAAAATCCGTTGCAGCCAGGTAATCCTTTATCGGCTGTCCGCCCCAGTCCCTTGAAATCTCTTCATTCCATTTCGTTCCCCATCCCGGCATTCCACGGCGGTTGGGTGCCACTACAATATATCCGTTGGCTGCCATCAGGGCAAAGTTCCATCTTGTGCTGAAGAACTGCGTTAATGCAGACTGCGGGCCGCCCTGGCAGTATACCAACGTCGGGTATTTCTTATTCGGATCAAAGTTCGGCGGATAATGGAACCAGACGCCCATTTCTTTTCCGTCTGAGGTTTTTACCATCTTCAGCTCAGATTTCCCCTGGGCGAGTTTTGAATACATGTCTTTATTCACTTCCGTCACCTGCTTCATGTCTCCGTTCTTCACATTCACTGAAAAAAGGTCTGTCGCATGGTTAATGTCTGTACGGCCTACCAGCAGCGTATTTTTCTGATCGGCAAAAATTTCATTTACGTCAAAATCACCTTTGGTCACCTGCTGTACTTTAGCCTTTTTAGGATCTAATGAAAATAACTGCTTGGTCCCTCTGAAGGCTGCCGTAAAATAAATGGTTTTGGAATCGCCGGCCCAGAACACATCGCCTGAAACACTGTCGTCCCAGCCGCCGGTCAGGTTGCTTATTTTACCGGATTTCCAATCCAGGATCTTAATGTCATTTTTATCCGCTTCATAGCCGTCTCTGGCCATGCTCTGCCAGATCAGTGATTTTCCGTCCGGACTGAATTTCGGGTTTACATCATAGCCTTTATTGGATTCAGTGAGATTTTTTGTGGTTCCTGAAGCCAGGTCATACGCAAAGATATCCGTATTCGTGCTGGTGGCATATTCTTTACCGCTTTTGGGTTTTGTCACGTACAGAAGCTGCGAAGAATCGGGGCTCCAGATGAAGTCTTCGGCACCGCCGAACGGCCTTTGCGGAGAATCCCAGGTCTTTCCTTCCAGCAGGTCTTTTGCAGCTTCTGCATTTTGTGAGGTATTTACTACAAAAACATGGTTGTATTTCCCTTCATTAAAGTAATCCCAATGCCTGTGGTTCAGGTCGGTATATACCTGTGCAGTGGATTTCGGGGTATCGGAATATTTGTCTTTACCCATCAGCTTTTCCACCAACACCTGTTTGCTGAAAGCTATTTTTTTACCGTCGGGAGAAATCACGATATTGTCTGCCTCGCCTATGGTATAAAACTCGCCCCAGGTTTTACCGCCGTCTCCGGAGAGGAAAATCTTATCGCCTTCCTGTGCATAGATGCCGTTTTTATCCCACTGGATCAGGGATTTCTTGCCCAGATCTATTTTTACAGACTGGTTATTGATAACATTCAGGAAGTAGTTTTCACTTTTTGTTTTTTCGGTTTTCAGATCAGTCTGCCCTATTTTATAAATAAGCGAAGACTGGTCAGGAGAAACGGCCTGTACTCCTACTTTTTTCAAAGTCCAGAGGATTTCGGGCGTCATGAGTTGTTGTGCATTCATTAAGAGCGGAGCTGCCAAAGCCAGCAGGCTGTACTGAAGTTTCATATGTTGATATTCATTTTTAGGAACATAAATCAGCTTCATGTTCTCATTTATTCCAAAGAGGCTCAAAGTTACTTATTTTTACATTATGAGATCATCTATTTTACTGATGATGCCCGAATTTTGATAGATACCTGACAGAAGCTCCACATCCTGAAATGAAAAAAGAGCGAACTTAAGTCCACTCTTTACTGATATCATTTTTAAATATATTCCTTTTTTAATCTCCGTCTGAGAACATCGAATTCGCAAGGGAAGTAATAACCGAAAGCAGAATACTGAAGATCAGTGCCCACCAGAACCCGTCAACTTCCATACTGTCAATAAAATAATTAGCAATAAGAATGATGATGGCATTAATGACCAATGTAAACAGGCCTAAAGTGATGATGGTTAAAGGGAGGCCGAAAAGTTTCAGCACCGGTTTTACAATCAGGTTGAGAACCCCTAAGACAATGGAAAAGATAATCGCTCCTCCGAATCCTGTAAAATGAACGCCCGGTAAAATCATGGTCAGAAGATAGGCGACAATGGCTGTAATGAGCAGCCGGATAATTAAGTTCATAATTTGATTTTTTTAATGTTTATAAGGTGTTGCTGTACAAAACATATTCCACTTAACACAGAGGAACAAGGCTATTTTATTTTCATCATTGTCACCAGTGAAGTGGCCACATGGCTTTCTGAAGTTCCGTTTTCATCAACGGTATAAATTTCTGTCCTGATTACGCTGATTTTAGCGCCGCCTTTTACCACGTAAGACTTTGAAACTAAAGCATCGCCCATGGCAGGCCTCAGATAATTGACTTTCAGCTCTACTGTAACCACATAACAGTCTTCTTCATAATGGCTTACGGCTGCATATCCTGAAGAGACATCTACCAGGGAAGCAATCATGGCACCGTTAAAAATTCCGGCTTTCCGGGTCATCATTTCCATTTTCGGGATTTTAATCGAGATAAATCCGGTTTCCACTTCCAGTAATTCTGCTTTGTAGAACTGCAGGGTTTCGGAACGGCTGAAACTGCCGGTGATGAGTTGCTTTTTTTCGGGCGTCATTGTTTTTGTTTACTGCAAATGTAAATACAAATTTTTACAAATGCTTTTATAGATCTGCAGATAAACCGTAAATAAATAACTAACGACAAAGACAGGTTAAAGCATCGCTTTATTGATGTACAAACAATTTATTGACTCCTTTACAAAAGTTCAGCGTGCCATCACGCATGTAAACATTCAAATTAAGCAAGCGTAATATTGAAATCTTCACTTAAAGCCAGTACGCCTTCCGTCAGGCTTTCAGGATGTGCGCTGAAGCCTTTCAGTTTTGAGGTTTTCCCTTTTAATAAAAGATCCATCAGCTGCTTATCCGAGATCTTTTTACCGAAAACTTCAAACATGGCCTTGAAGCCGCAGTTTTTAAAATCTGAGCATCCGACAGCTGTTTTTCCTTTGATCAGGTGGTGCGTTTTGCATTTCGGGCACTGGGTTTCTTCCCACGACTGCAGTTCTTTCTTTACTGCCGGTTCGCGTTTTTTCTTTTCGGCTTCAGGTTTTTCTTCCTGTAGCATGATTACTTTGCCTTTCCCGTACACCACTTTATCAGTCAGTTCAGTCACCATGCGGATCAGTTCTTCTTTAAACTGGTTGGCTTCATAGTCGCCGCTTTCAATCCTGCGGAGCTTGGATTCCCATTCACCCGTCAGTTCCGGACTTTTCAGCAGTTCATCTTCAATGGTATCAATCAGCTGGATGCCGGTCTGCGTGGCAATCAGGTTTTTCCGTTTCTTTTCAATGTACTTCCGTTTGAAAAGGGTTTCAATTATATTGGCGCGGGTAGACGGTCTTCCGATACCGTTGTTTTTCAGCATTTCACGGAGTTCTTCATCTTCCACCTGTTTTCCGGCGGTTTCCATAGCCCTCAGCAGCGTAGCTTCCGTATAAGGTTTCGGCGGCGACGTTTTTCCCTGATGGATCATCGGGTCATGCGGCCCGGACTCTCCCACCGTAAATTCAGGAATACTCTGTTCTTCTTCCTTGTCTTTTTCCTTATCGGCAGGCTCTTCTTTGGGTTCTTTGGCATACACTGCTCTCCAGCCCGGTTCCAGGATCTGCTTTCCGCTCGTCTTAAACGGAATGGTCCCCACTTTTCCTTCCACCAAAGTATTTGAAATTTTACATTCGGGATAAAATACGGCAATAAACCGCTTGGCCACGAGGTCATAAATCAGTTTTTCTTCCCTGCTGAGGTTCTGGGATGGTGGCACTTCGGTCGGGATGATGGCGTGGTGATCGGTTACTTTCGCATCATCAAACACCACTTTGGATTTTGGGATCGGTGCCTGCAATAACGGGCTGATAAGTTCCTGATAAAAGCTCATTTTTCTCAGGATCCCTTCAATCTTCGGATACAGGCTTTCTGATAAGTAGGTGGTATCCACACGCGGATAGGTGACGTGCTTTTTCTCATACAGGCTCTGGATGTAATTTAAGGTACTCTCTGCAGAATAGCCGTACTTTTTATTGGCTTCCACCTGAAGGCCGGTCAGGTCAAACAGCCTAGGATTTTTTTCTTTTCCTTCCTTGATTTCAAAAGAAACAATTTCAAAAATATTTTCCTTCAGGTATTCCAGTCCTTTTTCGGCCCGTTCACGGGTTTTTAAACGGTCAATTGCTGCGGTGAACAGAACGTCACGGTACCGGGTTTTCAGTTCCCAATATTCTTCAACGGTAAAAATATCGATTTCTTTCTGGCGCTGAACGAGCATGGCCAGCGTCGGGGTCTGCACCCTTCCGATGGAAAGGACCGCTTTATTTCCCCCGAATTTTTTCGTAAACAGACGGGTGGCGTTGATGCCCAGCAGCCAGTCGCCTATCGCTCTGGCATTGCCTGCGAGATACAGGTTTTTATAGTCTTCCGCTGGTTTTAAATTTTCAAAACCTTCTTTGATTGCTTCTTCCGTCAGGGACGAAATCCACAGTCGCTTCACCGGTTTGGTGCATTTTGCTTTCTGCAGTACCCATCGCTGGATCAGCTCTCCTTCCTGGCCGGCATCTCCACAGTTGATCACCTCATCACATTCTTCCACCAGGCGCTCAATTACTTTAAACTGGTTTTCAACGCCTTTGTTCGGAATTAATTTGATTCCGAAATTCCCGGGGATAATCGGCAGCAGAAACAGGTTCCATGATTTGAACTGCGGACCGTAATCATGGGGTTCCTTTAAAGTACAGAGATGCCCGAACGTCCACGTCACACAATAGCCGTTGCCTTCCATATAGCCCTGTTTGGGCATGGTGGCACCCAATACTTTGGCAATATCTCTGGCAACACTGGGTTTTTCGGCAATACAAAGTTTCATGAAGGTTTCGGGATTTTGAAGAGGGCAAAATTCGGGATTTTTTTTTAATAAAACTATTTGCAGGCGTTTTAAAAATGATCCTGAGTTTATTTAAGACAGTTAAGTTTAACCCTGTTATCTACATAAGCGATCCGGACAATCATAATTATCAGAAAATAGAAGTTCTCAAAAGAATGAAAATCAAAGGTTTTTTAACTCATATTTCTTGCCTGCAGCTTATCATTAAATCTAAAATTTTAATGACTGAATATTTGACTATGCCTACTCTTTTTCAGGGTTAAAATTTAATAAGTTCCTCAGGTTAACATCTATTCAGAACAAATCAAAAACTTATCGTCTACATCTTTAACTGTGGTTACAAATGCTTATTCCCCGTAATCTTCAGCTCATTCAGGTCCAGCTGGGATTCGGCTTTGCGGATTTCATCATCACTGAACTGTTTGCTGCGTTTCATGACGAATAATTCTTTTCTTTGTAAGGCAAAGATGTCAAGCATGATCTGGTGGTATTCTATGAGGTCATTTTTTCTGTTGGTGCACTGCTCTATCGAACTGAGATGGCTCTGATGAATCATGATGTCATTTTCCAGAGTGTTTTTGAGGTTCTCCACCAGGCTGTTGGTCTGTAATACGGATGCATATTTTTCATTGATCTGGCTGACGGCGAGATGATCGAGCCTGATCTGGATTCCAGCCTGCTGTTCATGCGAAGGCAGGATAGGATCAAGTTCCCCGATGTTTACCAATTTAATGATCAGCGGAAGCGTAAGTCCCTGAAAAACCAGTGTTACGAAAATAACGACAAATGTAATGAAGATGATCAGGTTCCGCAGAGGAAATTCCGACTGTTCGTTCATCATAACCGGTATGGACAGTGCCGTAGCCAGTGAAACTACGCCCCGCATGCCTGCCCAGCCTATGATCAGCGGGTTTTTCCATCCCGGGCTCGGGTCCTGCCTTATTTTTTTACTCAGCCATCTCGGGATGTGGGCGACCGGATAAATCCATAACAGCCGGACCACGATAACGATAAAACTGATGATCAGACCGTATTTAATCCCTTCCACCAAAGAAGTTTCACCCAGCCCGCTGATGATTTCAGGAAGCTCGAGGCCGATCAATATAAAAACCAGGGCATTCATGACGAAGATCAAAGTATTCCAGACTCCGGTCATATTCACCCTCGTAGTTCCGGTCTTGAAAATCTCATGGGAACGGAAAGACATGAACAGCCCGCCGCTCACCACGGCCATCACGCCTGAAAAATGAAAATGTTCTGCGGAAAGGAATAAAACATAAGGCGTCATCACCGTTAAAGCCGCGTCAATTGCCGGTGTAGTCGGAAGAAAGCGGTGTATGGCATAAAAAATATGGGCACCTACAATTCCCACGACAATTCCCATTCCGGCAACCATGAAGAACTGTCCCGTGGCTTCCTGCATAGAGAACATGCCGGTCATCACAGCAGCCAGTGCGAACCTGAAGACGATCAGGGAGGAAGCGTCATTGATGAGGCTCTCGCCTTCTAGCATGGCCAGGGTACGTTTCGGAACTTTTAATCCTTTTAAAACGGTGGTGGCTGCTACGGCATCGGGTGGTGAAACAATCCCTCCCAGCAGAAATCCCAAGGCCAACGTAAAACCCGGAATCAGGGCCTGCGATGCATACGCTACCACCAGCGAAGTGAGAAAGACGAGCCCGAAAGCCAGCAATCCGATGGTACGCTTCCATTTCCAGAAATCATTCCAGGAAGTATACCAGGCTGCTTCGTATAAAAGCGGCGGCAGGAAGATTAAAAATATGATCTCCGGATCCATTTTCAGGACAGGCACACCCGGAATAAAACTGATGCCCAATCCTGCCAGAACCAGGAATATCGGGTAGGCAATTTTAATGCGCTGCGCCAGCATGACCAGCATCATGACAATCAGTAAAAGCCCGAGGATTAAAAGAAGTTTTTCGTGCATGGTTTGTTTTGTTTTATTATATCGAATTCTTCATGATGAATTACCTTATATCCTGAGTTCAATTAAGATGAATATAATTGAGGATCAGAGATTAAGATTGGTTATCAACCTTTCAAAGTAACGTTAAAAGTCAGCTGATCTGTTGATCCTTAACAAAAATTCATATTGTCTAGATCGTTTCCTTGAACCAGATATCGTTATATTCTTCAGGGTGGCGCTTAAACTGCCCGTGGACATAAGGACATAAAGGGACAATCTTCAGGTTGTTTTCCCTGGCATAGGAAACCAGCTGTCCGAGCAGTAATTTCGCAAATCCTTTTCCTTCATATGCAGGATCGACTTCCGTATGATAGACGGTTAACTTTTCGCCGATGACAGAAATATCCATTTTCCCGGCCTTGTTGTCGTCCGAGAAAAGCTGAACTTCTCCTTTTACATTTCCTAAAACTACTGCTGTTTTTTCCATTGTTTTGATTTTTAATTAACAGGGTAAAATTAACACCTTTATTAAAACCGTTTCATGATCTATGATATTTTCTGCCTGGCATCATAAGGTAAACCGGATGCCTAAATTGAACGGTAAACGATAAAAATTCAGACTAAACAGAAAGAAAAGGAAGATATCCGATCTCCAGTAAAATTTATTTCATTGAAAATCATTCATTTAAATATCAAAATCACGGCTGATTAATAAAAAGTCTACTTTTTTAGTGGACTAATTAAATTTATGTTCTATCTTTGCGGTCATAATTAAATAAGGAAATGAAATTGAAATCAGAATTCAGATATCCATCAATGAAGAACAGGAACATCAATCATATGATGATGTATTGCTGTATGCCTTGGTATGTGAATTTTAGTGGCTGACCTTACTTTTATTATGACATATTTAAAGGCTTTACCACGTTGTAAAGCCTTTTTTATTTAACAGAATTTTCAGAACATGATCGAAATAAAGAATATTTCAAAAACCTTTTACCAGAAGAAACAGCCTTTCAAAGCGCTGGATGAGGTAAGCCTATCGGTTGAACAGGGCGATATTGTCGGGATTATAGGATTCTCAGGAGCAGGAAAAAGCACTTTGATCCGGACAGTAAACCTCCTTGAAAGGCCGGATGCCGGTAAGATTATCATTAACGGAACAGATTTCACCTCGCTGAAAGCAGGACCGCTTGCCCGCGAAAGGAAAAAGATAGGAATGATCTTCCAGCACTTTAATCTCCTTTCCTCAAGGACGGTTTTTGAAAATATTGCGCTTCCGCTGGAACTGGATCATGTGGCTAAAACTGAAATCCGTAAAAAAGTAAATGAACTGCTGAAAATCGTAGGGCTTGAAGACAAGGCAGGTGATTATCCCAGAAGCCTTTCGGGAGGACAGAAACAGAGGGTAGCCATTGCCAGGGCACTGGCCAACGACCCTTACCTGCTGCTCTGTGATGAGGCCACCAGTGCGCTTGATCCTGCTACCACCCAATCCATCTTACAACTGCTGAGGGACATTAACAGGAGATCAGGAATTACCATCCTGCTGATTACGCATGAAATGGAAGTGATTAAAGCGATCTGCAACCATGTAGCCGTAATCGACAAAGGAAAACTTATAGCCAAAGGGACGCTGAACGAGATTATCTCGAACAAAGAGCATCCTGTGATCAACCAACTCTTAAATACCGGTGTTATGACCATACCCCAAGAACTGAATAAAAAAATGCAAAAAGAACCCCAGGCCGGATTATTTCCGCTGGTGGAAGTTGAGCTTAATGAACATATCTCTGTTGAAGAACTGCTTTCGGTAGTGCATGACCAATATAAAATCCCATACAAACTTCTGAAAGCGGACGTTGAGTACCTCGGCGATTCCAATTTCGGGAAACTGCTGCTGCAGCTTAAGGGTGATGAAGAGAAAAACCAACAGGCGATTTATTATTTTAACCAGAACAGAATTCAAAATACGGTAAGGGGTTATGCTTAGTGATACAGTGGTTTCCCTTTTGTCAAAGGGAATTTGGGAGACGGTTTTTATGACCCTGGCATCGGGATTTTTCGGCTTTGTTTTAGGACTGCCGATCGGGATTTCATTGTTTTTAACCAGAAAAGGACAGTTGCTGGAACATGGAATTTATAACAGGATCTTATCGGTTCTGGTTAATATTTTCCGTTCGATTCCTTTTATTATCCTGATTGTCTGGATGATTCCTTTTACCAGGAGCCTGATCGGAACATCCATTGGTGTCAATGCCGCTTTAGTACCGCTGAGCGTCGGAGCTGCACCTTTTATTGCCCGCCTGGTGGAAAACAGTCTGCTGGAAGTTCCCGCAGGCCTTATTGAAACTGCAAGGGCACTGGGAGCCTCTCCTTTTCAGATCATCCGAAAGGTTTTACTGCCGGAAGCCCTGCCTTCGCTGATCAATAATGCGACGATTACGCTGATTACACTGGTAGGATATTCTGCAATGGGTGGTGCCGTAGGTGCCGGCGGACTGGGACAGATCGGTTATCAGTACGGTTATATCGGTTATGATGCGGTGATTATGAATCTTGTTTTGGGGTTGCTGGTTGCGATTGTTTTTATCATTCAGTTCTCGGGTGACCGTTTGGCAAAACATTTTGACCACCGGTAATCAATCCGGGTTTCAGCCTGCAGGAACTGTTAAAAGCAGATGTTGAAAATATAAAATATAGTGTGAATGTGATTTAGTGTGGTGGACTGATTATTTCAGCCATCAGCGGTGAAAGATTAAGCAGAAAGGACAAGCTATGATGATGTATGGAATTCCTGATGTTCCTTTCTGTTTTTTCGCCGCTTTTAAGAAAAAAAATAATGTATTATGAAAATAAAAATTTTAGGGCTGCTGACTGTGGTTTTCTTACTGTTTACCGCCTGCCAGTCATCAAAAAAAGAAGACCCGAATTATATTAAAGTCGGGATTACGTCCGGGCCGGAGCAGGAAATTGCCGAAGTAGCCAAAAAGGTCGCCAAAGAAAAGTATAACCTTGAGGTGGAGCTTGTTTCCTTCAATGATTATGTTATTCCCAATGAAGCCCTGAACAACAGAGATATTGATGCAAATGCATTTCAGCATGTCCCGTATCTTACCGAACAGTCTAAACAGAGGGGTTACCAGCTGGCTGTGGTAGGCAATACTTTTGTATACCCGATTGTAGCTTATTCAAAAAAGATTAAAAACATCAGCGAGCTTCAGAACGGGAGTACTATTGTTATTCCGAATGACCCTACCAACGGCGGGCGTTCATTACTGCTGCTGCAGAAAAACGGATTGCTGAAACTGAAAGACGGCATCGGACTGCTTCCCAAAGTAACTGATATTGCCGCCAATCCGAAACAGCTGAAAATCCTGGAAATTGAAGCACCGCAGCTGCCGAGGGTGCTGGATGACAAAGAAGTGGTAATCGCCATCATCAATAATAATTTTGCGGCACAGGCCGGACTGGATGCGGAACAGCAGGGAATCTTCAAAGAAGACAAAGATTCACCGTATGTCAATGTGATTGTATCCCGAAAAGACAACCAGAACGATGAAAAAGTGAAAAACTTTGTCAAAGCCTATCAGTCTGATGAAGTCCTGAAAAAAGCCAAAGAGATTTTTAAGGGCGGAGCAGTGAAAGGATGGAATTAAAAATAAGGATTCAGTTAACATTATTCTACAAAGTCAATATTTACCTAAAGATTCTGTGATCATATTTAAAGCATCGTTTCAACATAATATAGTTGACGATGCTTTTTACTTTCAAAGCATTATTTGTTCATAAACAACTGGTTAGAAATAACCATTTTCCTGAATTTTTCATTTTCTCAATTTGAGATAATAAAAATTTTCCTATTTTTGCCTGAATCAATAAAAAGGCTTTTATGTTAAAGAAAACCGCTGTTGTAAGTTTATTTATGCTTATTTCCGCCTGCTATACGGCTCAGAATACAAATACTTTACCTGTTTACTTAGACGAATCCAAACCTGTGGAACAGAGGGTGAAAGATGCACTTTCCAGAATGACGCTGGAAGAAAAGGTGGCCATGCTCCATGCACAGTCGAAATTCAGTTCGCCGGGTGTCCCGAGATTAGGAATCCCGGAATTCTGGACTACCGACGGTCCTCACGGTGTACGCCCGGAAGTAATGTGGGACGAATGGGACCAGGCCGGATGGACCAACGACTCCATTATTGCCTACCCTGCCCTGACCGCCTTATCCGCAACCTGGAATAAAAAAATGTCCTGGAACTACGGTAAAGCTCTGGGAGAAGAAGCACGGTACAGGAAAAAGGACATCCTTCTGGGACCTGGTGTGAACATCTACAGAACCCCGTTAAACGGAAGAAACTTTGAATATATGGGTGAGGATCCTTACCTGACTTCAAAAATGGTGGTTCCTTATATCAAAGGGGTACAGTCCAACGGAGTGGCGACTTCCGTAAAGCACTATGCTTTAAACAACCAGGAAATGTTCCGCCATACCAGCAATGTGGAAGTAGACGACAGAACGCTGTACGAAATTTACCTTCCGCCTTTTAAAGCGGCAGTCACTGAAGGGGATTCATGGACGATTATGGGTGCATACGACATGTACAAAGGCCAGTATGCCAGCCAGAACCAGTATCTTTTAAACGACATCCTAAAAAAGGAATGGAATTATAAAGGCGTTGTGGTTTCCGACTGGGGTGCGGTAAACAACACGGAACAGGCCATTCATAACGGTCTCGATCTTGAATTCGGGAGCTGGACGAACGGGCTTTCGGCAGGAACCAAAAATGCCTACGACAACTATTATCTGGCCAAGCCTTACCTGGACCTGATTAAATCCGGAAAAACAGGGACGCAGGAGCTTGATGATAAAGTTACAAGACTGCTGAACCTTGCCTATAAAACCACCATGAACCGCAACAAGCCTTTCGGGAATGTGGCTTCGGAAGAACATAAGGCGGTTGCCAAAGAAATCGGGGAAGAAGGAATTGTCCTGTTGAAAAACCAGGGGAATGTACTTCCTATCGATGCCAATAGAGTTAAGAAAATCGCAGTGATCGGTGAAAATGCCATCAAGATCATGACTGTCGGCGGAGGCTCATCTTCGTTAAAGGTAAAATACGAAACGCTGCCACTGGACGGAATCAAGGCTAAATTCGGGAAACAGTCTGATGTACAGTACGCCAGAGGTTACGTGGGCGATATCGGCGGAGAATACAACGGCGTAAAATCCGGACAGGATCTTAAAGATTCCCGTTCCCCGGAAGAACTGCTGAATGAAGCCGTGGAACTGGCCAAGAAATCCGACCATGTCATTTTCGTGGGAGGATTAAATAAATCCGATTTCCAAGACAGCGAGGGCAACGACAGAAAAAGCTACGGACTGCCTTACAATCAGGATAACGTGATTACCGCGCTGGCGAAAGCAAATAAAAACCTTACGGTAGTACTTGTATCCGGAAATGCAGTGGCCATGCCGTGGATCAAAGAGGTTCCTTCGGTTCTTCAGAGCTGGTACTTAGGGTCTGAAGCCGGAAATTCCATTGCTTCGGTATTAGCGGGAGATGCAAATCCTTCAGGGAAACTGCCGTTTACGTTCCCTGTGAAGCTGGAAGACAATTCAGCACACCAGTTGGGAGAATATCCGGGAAATAAGGAAGAATTTGCTGCCGGAAAAGGAAAAGACCAGAAAAACCCGATCAATATAAAATACAATGAAGGCATTCTGGTAGGCTACCGCTGGCATGACACGAAAAAGATCAGGCCTCTGTTCAGTTTCGGACATGGACTGAGCTATACGACTTTTGAGTTCGGAAAAGCCAAAGCCGATAAAAAAACCATTTCACAGGACGATACCATCACGTTTACCGTTACGGTTAAAAACACCGGAAAAAGAGCCGGTGCAGAAGTGGCACAGCTGTATATTTCTGACCTGAAATCTTCCGTTCAGCGTCCTGCCAAGGAACTGAAAGGCTTTGAAAAGGTATTTTTAAACCCGGGAGAGCAGAAAGAAGTAACCTTTACGGTTGATAAATCTGCTTTAAGTTTCTTTGATGCCCAAAAACACGACTGGGTAGCAGAACCGGGAGATTTTGAAGCACAGATCGGTAATTCTTCGGATGCCGTTAAAACGAAAGTGAAATTTACCCTGAAGTAATTTTACGTATTTATATTTTCTAAACGGAATGCCTGGATCGATATGATTCAGGCATTTTTTTACAGGTCTTTAAACTGATATTCGGTTAACCTCTGTTCACCGGATTTATTTAATATATTATTTTCAACCGCCCATTTTAAATCTCTGCTTGCGGTAGGCGCAGAAATATTTTTAAAATTCTGCAGATAATCTTTTCTGCTAAACTTCCTGCCTGTGATTTTAGCCTTAAAAAGCAATATCCTGTCTTTTACTGTTAAAGGTGTATTCTGAGACTGCAAAAGCTGCCGCAGCGATTCTTCTATCAAGGTCAGCATAAATTCAATAAAAGGAGTAGAATGTCCGCTTTTATCAGATTCTGAAAGTTTGCTGTAATATTCATTCTGATATTCTTTAATAAGGCTTTCCACCGGCAGATATTCAAATACCGGGTATTGCTGCATAAGGATCATGGCTTGCCATAACCGTCCCATCCTTCCGTTGCCGTCCGTAAAAGGATGTATGAATTCAAACTCATAGTGGAATACGCAGCTTTTAATAAGGATCAGGTCATCATGATTTTTCAGATATTTAAAAAGATCATTCATCAAGCTTTTTACCATGAGGCCTCCGGGAGCAAGATGCGCAATTTCAGAGCCCTTAACGATTCCTACATTGGAAGTCCTGAATTTTCCTGCCTTATCAACCAGGCCTTTCATCAGCATAGCATGTGCCCGCGTGAGATCTTTCATATTTTCAGGATGAAAAGTTTTTAGCTGATCGTATACTTCAATGGCATTCTGAACTTCCAGAATATCTTTGGCAGGCGCCATAATTCTTTTATTGTCCAGTAAAGCTGTTATCTGTTCCTCCGTAAGTGTATTTCCTTCGATTTCCAATGAAGACTGGATCGTTTTAATACGGTTTCTTTTTCTTAGTTCGGCAGCCGGCTTATAAAGATGAAGAGCATTCACCTCCCCTATTTTTTCCGAAACGGAAGCAATTAACTTTATGATATATTCTGTAATCTGATATGGAGGCTTGTACATTGATAGTATCATTTGATACGATCAAAGATATATATTTCTATTGAATTTCTTTATGATCACATCTCAACAATCAGTTCTTTTTCATATCCGTTGTACGGATCAACAATGTAACCGTGAGGATTACAGATAACTTCGGTCTCTCCCACCCTATACCGGCACGGCGTGTGAATATGACCGTGAATCCAGTACAGCGGCTGATATTCCAGAATAAAATCCTCGAGATTGGAAACATAAGCCGAAGTCAGCGGATCTTCCCTGAAATGCGGCGGACTGGACTGCAGACTCGGTGCATGATGGGTCACCACAATATTCTTCAAACCTTTTGCCTGTTCCAGACTTTCCTGCAGCCAGGCTCTTGACACCTGATGGATCTTAAAAATGTCAATCGATCTCATTTTAGAATAGGAAGGGTCACGCCTGATCTTTTTGTAATCATTCATTCCGTTCTGGCAGGCGAACCCATAATACCTCGGATCACCAAATACTGAAAAATCCGTCCATAAAGTAGCTCCGTGAAAACGGATGCCTTCAATATCCACAAAATCATCTTCCAGTACAAAGACATTGGAACTTTCTGCGGCTTCTTTTATTTTATGTAACGTTTTAGGATAAGAACCTTTGTAATATTCATGGTTCCCGAGAACATAGATCACCGGCTTATTGGGAATTCTGGTCCTGATCCATTCAATTCCTTTTGTTCCGATGTTCACATCTCCGGCCAGCACTACAACATCTGCCTGTTCAAAAGACAGTTCAGAAGATCCGAATTCCTGATGCAGGTCGCTGATAATTTGTATTTTCATGATAGATTAAAACTGCAAATTAACTGCTTTTTATGCTGAACCTATAAGATGATGTTAATTTCTTATCGAGGCAAAAAATTTTATTCCTTAATTTATCCTGCGTACTTATGAAACAGCCATTTTCTCTTTTCTGATTTTTATTGTCCTGATGATAAAATACAGCAGCATGGATAAAGCAATAAGCGCATAACCGGCCAGTATAAACAGGCTCAGACTCCCGACAGCTGATTCAGACGGAAAAACCCGGCTCATTAACGTCATAAAAGACAACCCGATCCCGGCCCCTAAAAAATAGCTGGTGGAACTTAAACTTGAAGCCACCCCGTAATCCGGAGCATCCACATCCTGAACGGTGAGTACAGACAGTGCCGTAAAACAGAACGTCATCCCGATCCCGGAAATGCAGGCGGCACCCAATAAAACCAACGGCAAAAGATGTCCGAAATACAGGGAAATCAGCAAAGACAATGCGCCGGCTATCATAAATGCCCAGCCGAGAATCCCCATCTGTGAAGAATCCAGTCTTTTAGAAACATGCGGCAATATGAATTTGGCTACCAGTGCAGACATGACGCTGAACGGGACCAGCATCAGCCCTGCTGAAGCCGCACTGTGGTGCATATCTTTCTGCAGCATTAAGGAAATCAAAAATAAAAACCCAATGAAAAATGCACCGAGCATCACAAATGTCAGGTTGGAAACTAACAGTGAAGTATGGCGGAATAAACGCAGATCGATCAAAGGCTTTGAGGTGGTTTTTAAACGGTAAACCACCAAAGCCAGCAGCACACCCGCCAGAACCAGCGATCCCAATACCATCACGGGATATTCCTTAATATGGATCAGTTCATGCGTTCCGTAGGTCAGACTTAATAATCCCAGGACCAGTACAATCCCTGATAACAGATCCGTTTTCTGAGCCGTTCCTTTTTCATCTTTCGGAAGATATTGACAGGCAAAAATTAACGTAACCAGCAGCACCGGAACATTGATCAGGAATACCCAGTGCCAGCTCAGATACGTACTGATGATCCCGCCCAGTGAAAGTCCGCTCCCCGAACCGATGGCTGCGAATGAGCTGAAAATCCCTATGGCGCGGTTTCTTTCCTGGTCTCCTTTAAAGGTATTGACTACGATAGACATCGCAGAAGGCATAATGAATGCGGCTCCCAATCCCTGTAAAGCCCTGAAAAAAGCAAGTGTGGTAAAGTCCGTTGAAAGTCCGGCACCTAAAGAAGTCAGCAGGAAAATCAATGATCCCCACAGGAAAATGGTTTTGCGCCCGATCTGATCCGAAAGCTTTCCGCCGATAATCAGAAATCCGCCGAAAAACAGCACATACAAGGTCTGCAGCCACTGCACGGTTTCCGCACCGATCCCGAACTGCTCCTGTATGGAAGGGATGGTCAGGTTAATGATGGCAATATCCAATGCTTCTACAAATGTTCCTGCCGATGCCAATATTAAAATCAGGTTTTTTCTTTCCGCGCTCATTCTTTACTGTTCAATTATACTGCAAAATTAAAATAAACAGGACGCTTATTAAAATTATACGCTAAATTTGGAACATATTTACATTTAGTAAAGAATAAAAAGAACATATATCCTTTCATTTATCATTTAATTTATAAAAAACAGAACAAATGGCAACAGAACATTATCTGCCGGATGAAAAAGACCTTTCGATTCTGAGGATCCTGCAGAAAGATGCGAAGCTGAGCATCCGCGATATCGCCAACCGGATCAACCTGAGCCCTACCCCGACCCATGAGCGCATCAGGCGTATGGAAAAACTCGGGATCATTAAAGAATATACCGCTGTGCTCGACCGGCGGAAAGTTGATAAAGGGATGATGGTGATCTGTATGATTGCACTGAATGCCCACAACAAGAAAACTGCAGGACGGTTTATTGAAGAAGTCAGCAGGCTCAGGGAAGTGGTCGAACTGCACAACATCAGCGGGGATTTTGATTTTATGCTTAAGATCTTAGCCCCCAATATGGACGCCTTCCATGAATTTTTCGTGAATACGTTATCCGAAATCGAAGGGATCGGGCAGACGAAAAGTATTTTCGTGATGAACAGTATTAAGGAAAGCGCACAGATTCTTTAAAGTGTTTTATGAATTGTTTAAAATTCAATTCCATCATATGATAAAGCTGTTAAACTTTTGATTAACTTTAAATTGAGATCCAATCTACTTAAAAAGTTAAAACAAGATGATTATTTCAGAGGCTGAACTTAAATAAAAGGATTCAGTAGAGACTTAAATAATTTAAAAGGTTTTAAATAAGATTAAACAGGCTTGATATGATCACTGCTGTAATTTTAAAAATATGGATGCACATGAAAACCCGGAAGTAAAAGGCTTTATTGATTTTGTTACCTCCCTCAGCCCGTTGGAACAGGATGCTGAAAAAGTACTGGCTTCCGTACTCCGGCAAAAATCTTTTGCGAAAGGTGACTATCTGCTGGAAGCAGGAAATGTCTGCAGCCGGATTTACTTTATTGACCGAGGCCTGGCCAAGACCTTTTTTCATACCGGTACCAGGGAATTTATCATGCGCTTTTTTGCTGAAGGCAATATGTTTACAGTGCTTGACACTTTTGTGACACGGCAGCCCTCCGCTCATTCAATCGAGGCTCTTGAGCCAACCGAAGTCACTTACCTGAATCACGCCGATCTGGAAAATCTCTGCTCAAAATATCATTCCATAGAAACGTTTTTCAGAAAGCTTGTATCTGTCGCCGCCGTGAATATGATGGACCGGATTGGCGGTACCCTGGAGGAAAAAGCGCAGGTGGCTTACCATAAATTCCTGCATGAGCACGGAAAGCTGTTACAGCGGATCAGCCTGGCAGACCTTGCCTCTTATCTGGGGATTACCCAGGTCTCACTGAGCAGGATTCGGGGCATGAAGTAGTTGGTTTTTATCATTTGATAAATGCCGGACTGAACAGGCGGTGTACCTTTCGGGTACATTCAACCGCTATGAAAAATACACTTTCGATCCATCAGAAAATAAGCCTTCTGGCTGCCTGTCTTTTTACTGTTATTGCTCCTGTAATGGGCTATTTATCCATTGGTCTTGCCCCCGTTATAATTGTCGGAGGCTCTGCGCTTACCGGACTGATCTGCTGGTATTTCACGTATCTGCGGAACCCTGTTGAACCCGGCATCATCCTTCCGCTGTTTATTCTCACGGTAGCCGGTTTACAGATCCACATTGTTGAGGAATACCTGATGGGTTTTGCCCCGGCCATGAGCCGCCTGTTCGGCATCCCGTGGAGTGAGCGGAGTTTCCTGATGGTCTTTGCGCTCATCGGGCCTGTGATCTATACGCTGACCTCGCTCGGCCTGTACTATAAAATTCCACTCGCAGGGTTCGTAGCCTGGTTTATCTTCATCGGCCCAGGTATTGCAGAATTCACCCATTTTATTTTCCCTTTAATTTCTCCCGACCTGCTCCCGCATGATCCTCACCCACTCACCGCTGACATCAGCGGTACCCCTATACCGGATATGCCTAATTTTTATTTCCGAACCACAGGACGTTATTATTTTCCGGGCATGTGGACGGCCATCCTGCCGATGATTCCCGGCTGCCTTGCTGTTTACCGGTTGTTGATTAAGAAACTCTTCCGGATTGAAAAAGCTGTAGGTCTGCGATGATCTGATAATGTTTGCCTACTTCTGAACATCTAATAGTGCAAGGACATATCATTTCCTGTTTATCCTGCTGTTTCCATGAAAAAAGCACACAATATGATATAGTTCTTCGGGTCTTGTTCGGGAACGCTTCGGAAGCCCTTCGGAAAAAACATCTTTTTTCCGAACAAGACCCGAACAAACCCCGAAGAAAATCTTATTTCAGCCTGTCCTATGAGACAAGATTTCAGACAGAATAAAACTATTATTTTTTGATGAAGGACTGTTCAAATATTACATTTGGACATTTATCATTAAAAAAATCCCCTGTCAGGTATACAATCAGGAAGCTATACCATCAATAAATACCTCTACAAAGTCCTGAACTTTCTGAATAATCCGTTTCTCGATATTGCTTTAAATAAATTGATTCATAAAACACTAATCCAAAATGATCCTTATCATAATTTATTGTCTATAATCAGAGACATTTCTCATATAACCGGGCATTACAAGCCATATAACTTCTTTTTTTATGATTTAACGCACAAAGGGAATGTATTTTGAATAGCAGAAACTACATATCCCTATCACATGGAAAATAATTACGAAAGTATTGCCCTTATAGGCGGAGGTCCCGCTGCGCTTTTTGCTTTTAAGCATATGGTAACGCAGGACATTAAGCCGGAAACCATCCATATATTTGAAAAAAGCGACCGGCTCGGTGCCGGCATGCCGTACAGCAGATCCGGTGCAGGCCATGAACATGTGGCGAACGTTTCTGCGAATGAACTGCCTGAACTTTATGAAGATTTTATGACCTACATCAGCAGGTACAACAGCGGTGATTTCCCGGAATTTGTAAAAAACGGGGCGGTGAATGAATATGAAGTAATCCCAAGGCTGCTGCTGGGAAATTATATGGAAGCCCAGTTTAAAAATTATATTCATGCTGCCCGTAAATCTGGTATTGATGTAAAGATCCATACGGAAACCCCTGTACTGGATATTGTTAAGAAAGACAATGAAGAATCTTTTACGGTGGTTACGGAACAGCAGTCTTATACAGTTTCTGTTACTGTCATCTGCACAGGACATATCTGGCCGGTAACGCATGAACAGAAGCAGCCCGGATGGTATGATTCCCCCTACCCGCCTTCTAAATTCAGCGGAATCACCAATTATCCGGTGGCAATACGGGGAACTTCACTGACGGCTATTGATGCTGTGAAAACGCTGGCCCGCAGGAACGGAAGTTTTATCCCGGAAGGCGAAGGCCTGAAATATATTCTTAATGATGACAGTCCGGAATTTTCCATCAGCCTGTTTTCATTGCGTGGCTTTCTGCCGGCACTCAGGTTTCATTCTGAGGATGATGCATATTCGGAAGACTGGATCATGTCCCTGGAAGATATTTACGAATATAAAAAGTCCCACGACGGTTTTGTAGATTTGAATTACGTGTACGACCTGCATTTCAAGCAGCCGTTAAAAAATAAAAACCCGGGGTTTTATGAAGAAATCAAGAATTTGAGCATTGAGGATTTTGTGGATAAGATGCTGAAGATCCGGGATGAACTGGATAGCTTTGAGCTTTTCAGGGCAGAATATGCGGAAGCTGAAAAATCAATCCGCAGGCATCATTCGGTGACATGGAAAGAAACATTATCGGCATTCAGTTATGCGGTTAATTATCCGGCCAAGCATTTTTCTGCAGAAGATATGCTGAGGTTACGCAAAAGCCTTCTTCCATTGATTTCTGTGATCATCGCCTCGCTGCCGCAGTCCTCTTACCGGGAAGTGATCGCGCTGTATGAGGCCGGACTGATCCGTCTGGTGAGCGTAGGTGAAGACAGCCATATCGAGACCCATCAGGAGCTGGGTGCCGTTTACCATTATGCGGACAGCAAAGGGCAGCAGCAATCTGAACACTACCAAATGTACATTGATGCCATCGGCCAGCAGCCGGTACAGTTTAACGATGTCCCTTTTGAAGGGCTTAAGGAGAACGGCCAGATCAGTTCGGGATACCTGAAATTCAAAGACCTCGGGAGTGCGGAAGCAGCCTATGACGAGGACCGAAAAAACATTCTGAAGACGGATACAGACCAGTATTACCTGAGGGTGAAAGGGCTGAATATCAATGACCATTTCCAGGCACTGGATATATATGGGAAAACCATTCCGGACCTGTTTATTATGGCCGTGCCGTATATTGCAGGCCTCAACCCGGATTATTCAGGACTTGATTTCTGCGACACCGCAGCAAAACGGATCGCTGAAACTTTAACTGATCTCAGACAGGTAAAAGATGCAGGATAAGCTCAAATGTATGACTGTAATTAAAGAAGATGCATCAGATTAATGGCTGCTTATTTTAAACCTAAAAAGTGTACCCTGGATTTTCAGGGTACACTTTTTTAATGATAACCGCCGTCCGGTGCACCTTCTTCATCCTGTCTCAGATCAAAGCTGCAGCCATCGGTATAGAGATGGACGACCAGGTTTTCTGCAAATACAGGATCGCCTTTTTCCACCCTGTCAACGTTTGTCCGGCTGATGTTTTTCGGGTCTATAACAACCGTCATCCCGGAACCTTTGCAGGTAGCCCGGTATCCGTCTTCGATAAGGAGAGCCGTATCTTCCCCAAGTCCGATTCCCAGGCAGTCCTGACGGATGATTACCGCATGGGACAGTCTTCCGAACCTTCCGCGGTGTATGAAATGGGTATCTACAATACAGCCGGGCAGCAGGTTCAGTCCGGATCCTAGCTTAATATCGCCTTTCAGCATCGCTTCGCCATCTTCTGCTTCATCAATAATGATTTCAGGCATACACATGGCTCCCGCACTGGTCCCGGCAATAAGGAAATCCTCTTCATCCTGATACTTTTCGATCAGCAACTTATTGGCCGGTGTATCCTTCAGCTCTTTGCAGATCCTGCTCTGGTCGCCGCCGGTAAAGAATATCACACCGGCTTTTTTCAGCCTGTCGAGATCTTCATCAGACTGCTCCCGTGAAATATGCATAAAACCAAAATCGGTATACCCGATCTCATCAAATGTTTTCTGGTAGGTATCGCGCATGCCTTCAGGTTCAGAGCTTGCTGTTGTAATCACTTCAATGCGCCTGTTTTTATCAGAAGTCAGAAGTTTAAGGATCTCAAGAGATGTAAAATCCCTGTTCTTTTCCTTCATTTCTACATCGGTATCATCCCTGTCTTCCTTACCTCCAATGATTAATAATTTACCTTTCGGATTCATATACTATTTTATTTAGTGATGTTAATACTGGTGTTAATGGGCTTTTACCCCCTTTTCTCACTCAAAAATAATAAAGAAAATCAACAATAAAGTTGAGGCAAATCAATCACAATCAAAAAAAGAAACTTAATTTATGCCATACAATATTGCTTTATCGAAGTCTTAATTAAGCATTATACTTCATAAAACAGACAGCAGATTATGATACGGATCATAAGAGCCTGCTTTTAATATCGATAATTTTAAATGCCGTTATAATAATCATCCTTATAAATATTTAAATTATTATCTATGCTGATTTCAGAAGAACTTTTACAGTCATACGGTTCAGAAACCGAGACTTTACATCCAGGAGATGTCATTTTTAATGAAGGAGATACCCCCAGACAGTACTATCAGATCAAAGATGGCAGGATAAAACTGAATCATTTTGATGATGACGGCAGAGAACTGATCCTGGCTGTACTCCATGCCGGGCTGAGTGTATGCGAATTGATGCTGTTCATTGATAAAACCTACCCGGTGAACGCCGTAGCCATGAAACCCACCGAAATCATAAAGCTCCCTACCGGTAATTTTAACAGGCTGCTGGATGAAAACCCGGATATTTCCAGGGATATCAACCGGTTTTTATCGGAAAGACTGTACTTTAAATTCATTATGCTGCAGAACAATACCTCGTTGCGCCCGGAAGTGAGGATCAAAGGCGCACTGGATTACCATAAGAGCTTCAGCCATAATCCGGACCCGTTTTCTTTTGAAGTCCCTTTTACCCGGCAGCAGCTGGCTGCCATCACAGGCCTCAGGGTAGAAACCGTTGTCAGGACCGTGAAAAAACTGGAACAGGAAAACTACCTTAAAATTATCGACCGGAAAATATACGTCTGATAAAGATTGCAGTTAACCTATTAAACAGACTTATATCTGATCATACTTTTTCACTTTAAGAAAAATATATTGAAGCGGTTCTTTATTATATCAAAACAATGAAAAAACTGGAAGCTTCCTATTATCAGAATCCGGATGTGGAATTCCTCGCCCGGGATCTTCTGGGGAAAATACTTTTCACGCAAAAAGACGGTGAGGTGACGGCAGGTGTCATTGTGGAAACCGAAGCCTATTTCGGTATTGCAGACCAGGCTCCCCATGCTTTCGGGGGCCGGCGCACGCCACGTACGGAACCTATGTACCGGCAGGGCGGAATTGCTTATGTTTATCTCTGTTACGGCATCCACTATCTTTTTAATATCGTTGCTTCAGGTGAAGATGAGCCTTCCTGTGTGCTGGTGAGGGCAGTTGAGCCGTTCGGCGGGCAGGAAATCATTGAATCCAGAAGGCACATGCCCATCAGTAAAATCACCATAACTTCAGGCCCTGCTTCTGTGGCGAAAGCATTGGGAATTGACCTCTCATTCAACCGGAAAGACCTGACAGGAGATGAAATCTGGATTGAAGATGCGGGAATAAGCTACAGGCCGGATGAAATAGCTGCCGTTCAGCGTGTCGGGGTTGCGTATGCCCGGGAACATGCACTTCTGCCATTGCGGTTTTATCTTAAAAACAGCAGGTACGTGAGTAAGCCTCAACGGAACTGACGGTACCTGCCGTAACAATATAATATGGCATAGTTTAACCGTTAACCGCTGACAATCAGGCCTCCGTTAGGATGCAGGACCTGCCCCGTCATCTGCGCAGAGGCATCTGTGGCCAGGAACAGGAAACTTGTCGCGACTTCCTCTGTACAGGCATTTCTTTCAAAAGGCGGCTTGTTCCGGTCATCTTCTTCATCCCCGAACGTTTTTTCGGTAAGCGGCGTGGCTACCGGACCCGGCGCAACGGCATTTACCCGGATACCTTTCGGTTTTGCCTGGAGTGATAAAGACCGGGTGAAAGAAACAATGGCTCCTTTGGTGGCAGAATAATCAATCAGTTCCTCATGCCCCAGATAAGCTGTAGCGGATGTGGTGTTGACAATGCTGCTTCCCTGCTTGAGATAAGGGAAAACGATCTTCGTCAGTAAGATCATCCCGATGATATTGGAATCAAATGTTTTTCTGATGTCTTCTTCTTTCAGGTTTTCTATGCTGCCGCACGGCACCTGGGTCCCGGCATTGTTGATCAGGATATCAATCCCGCCGAATTCGGAAACGGTTTTTTTTACGCATTCCTCACAAAAGCTGCTGTCAGCAACATCCCCGCTGAAGGCCAGTGATTTTCTCCCCAGCGCGCTGATTTCCTTCCGGGTCTGCGCGGCCTCTTCGTCATCATGGTAATGGATGAAAGCGATATCCGCTCCCTCCCCGGCAAAAAGAAGGGCTACCGCTTTGCCAATACCGGTAGCCGCGCCCGTTATCAGCACGGACTTGTTTTCTAACTGTAGATTTTCCATATTTATTTTGAATAGTGTGTTTGCTTATCTGAACAGCATATTATTCCTCAGCAATCTCTTTATGCTGCTTATCCAGTTCCAATTTCAGGCATCCCAGGATAAATTCGCTGTAATAAAGCTGGGCATTGGGCGATTTGGTTCCTGTATGCAGGTCCAGCCTTTCAGAGACAATGACTGTTCCTTTATGGGAGATGGCAAAGTAAGCATAGAGCTTCCCGTCTGACTCATCTACCGGTGTGGCATATCCCGTTACGCCTATGGACCAGTCTGATTTAAACAGTCTGGCAACATTTAAAGCCATGGTTTCTGCAATATTTGCGGATACGCAGTTGCAGGCCGAGGCTTCCTCATCATCCACCTGCAGCAGGTCTACTTTCCCTTCCTGGGTATAGGCCGTCATGCCGCCTTTATAAAACTGAGAAGCATCTTTCATCTGCGAAAAGGAAAACTGCAGGAACCCGGAGGTTACACTTTCAGCTACCGAAACTGTTTCGCCGGAAGACTGCAGGCGGCTGCCGATATATTCGAACAGGTTTTCCAGTTCCAGTATAAAATTAATGAGGGATCTGACGGAAGTAGGATCAGTACTCATGCTGATCCCTGAATGTTTTAAAATCATTGATTTGCTTTTATTTTTTATACGCTGAAGTAAATGAAGCGGAATGAAATGTACCTGTTCAGAAATACCCGCCGGCCTTTCATTTCCCTGTAATGGCCCGGATGATCCGGGTATCCTGAATTTTGCAGGCCATCCATCCTGTTATTCAGCATTACCGAATTTAATAAATATAAAAGCTGATTTTTATGATTTCAGTCAACGGGCCGGGTAGAAATTCAGACAGGCTTACCCCCTTCATACAAAAAGCATCAGACCCAAAGGCCTGATGCTTTTTATTTTATTTTAAACGTAATAATTAAGGCAGAACGGGTACCGGTGCAGATCCTGTACCTGAAGTATTGCCGTTCATGTTATAGGTGATCGGTGTATTTACCGTGGTAAGCATATCCCTTCTGTAGGCACTGATGCTCAGCCGTATTTCGGCAGTACGGTCAAATACACGCCCGTTGTTGGGTGTAAATTTAATTCTCCAGGTTCCGTTTTCCACGAAAGACCTTGCGGAATACTGCGGAATATAATTACCGGTGGCATCAGGACGGGTAATGTTGATATTGGAGTCATTATTGATTCCCCGGATAATAAATCCTCCGATGACCAGATAGTATTTATCAGCGGGAATCCCGGTATCGAAATTGGTAACACCAGCTGTACTGATGTCATTTATAAAGTATACGGTACTGTTGATGGCACTGTAAAAAGCCGTAGCAGGAACGTATCGTTTGATGGTACTGTCACTGTTGTCCCTTACCAGAAAATAAGAGTCTGAAGCATTGCCTGTATAATTGCCCGGATTTTCAAAATAAAGATCTCCGTTCAGTTTCATATTACCATTGACTTCCAGGGTGTGGGTCGGGGTATTGGTGCCGATACCTACCCCGTTGATCTGTGCGTTTAAAAGAGCAGAACCGAAAATAACGACTGCGGTTAAAATATTTTTCATAGGTAATAAATTTTTAAATTCCATTCGGTGCCGCTGCAGCGCTTCCTGCATTTGATCCTCCAAAATCTACACTGATGGTGCCGAGGTCTTTATAAAATCTTTTGGAATAAATAATGATATCAAAATTATAGGTATACCGGTCTGTGGTGTTTTGTGTATTTAGTGTAGGATATGCAATATTGACATGCCAGTTCGGTCCGGATTCAAAAACCCTCAATATAAAATGCCCTCTGCTTGTATCGGGTTCAGGATCAGCAAGCGGGGAATAGATCCCGTTGTTCCCTGAACTTGGGATGGCCTCAAAATTGGCAATCGTTATAAAATATTTGTCTGCAGGGATATTCAGATTAAGATCCGTAAGGTCATCGCTGTAAATACCGGTAATGGAATACGGCTGAACCGTAAGCGGAGTGAAGAGGTTTTCTACAGCTAAAACTTTACCGTTTACCACTGCAGACTGGGGATCTGTTCCCAGAATGGTAAAACCGGCGGCATTGTTTACGTAATCTACCGGATCAATGGTTACAGACTGTCCTACGGCCGCGCTTCCTGAAACCTCCAGCTTTTCAACAGGTGTAGTGATGCCGATACCGATCTGAGCACTGACTGGCAGTGAAAAAGATAAAGCAAGAAATAAAATATTTTTTTTCATGGTATTTTTATTGAAGAATTGGAGAAACATCAGACCCCGTTGAAGTGGTATTCAGGTTAAAAGGCCCACGTTCAGGAAATATTTTTACATACGTTTTAGGATAAACGGCACATACAATTGTCCATACGCCGTCTGTGTCTGAAGAAAGCTGCGAGTAGTCTGCATAGATTGTCCATTCATTATTGACTGCTTTAACCCCGTAGGAAGGAATTGCGATGTTGGCTCCTACGACATCACGGTCAAAATAAGCAGACAGTACCATTAAAGAATAATTTTCTGAATTTATTTTGGTATTGAAACTTTCTACCCAGTCGCCGTTGACGTTGGTTAATGAATAGGTTACAATACTTGCAATCCCCGGCGAATTGGCCTGTCCCGGTGCTATTCTTTTTACCGTATTATCAGAAGCACTGTGGCTGAGCAGCATATAACGGTTTTTTTCGGTTGTCGTAAGTCCCGGTAAGGCTTCTGTAATAATCCTGTCTGATTTGTAAGTTCCATTAACATCAAGCTTGACACGGGGTGTTACGGTATTAATACCTACATTCCCTATTTGAGCAGATGAAAATGCAAAAAAGAAGGAAGCTGCAAGTACGGATAATCTTTTTTTCATGATAAAGTTTTCTTAACTTGTATTTTTTCTGACCGCAAATATATACCTTTTTCCAAAACATCCAAACAGCTAGCTTTTAACGCTTTACAGTAATTTATTTCACTGTTATTTGATATTAACTCCATTTCCAATTGCCGTTTTTCTTCGTAATGTGCTTTCAGTTGGGCAGTTCCTGCAATCCGGCAAAGTGTGGTATTTTATTTTCAGCTTTAAAATGATATTTCCCCTGATTAAAAACCGTAGAATTAATTCTACAGTTTTTTTCTGAAAACATGATTTTTGACATGTAAAAAAGATCCTTGCAGTGGATGAAATGATAAGAAAACCAGATCATCAGCATACTTAAAACGGCGCCATGATGATCATAACGCCGTTGAGTTCTTTAGCTTTTATAGCTTTTTACTGTGAGTATTTACTATTTATTCCGGATTTTTATCTGCGGGCAGTTCCTGTTTAATTTTCAAAAATGGCCCGTCCTGAACTATACTTCCGTTTTCTTTAGTATATTCCATTGTTTCAAGGATATATTTCTTAATATCTTCCGTTACCCTTGAAAAGCCCAGAAGCCGGGCTGTAAGCGGAACGGCATGGTCCGGCTGTATAGCCACTGAATCTGCCACCACTTTTATAATGGCAAGACTGATCTCTTCCGGTGCAATCAGTGCTATTTTCTTTGAATTGGAAGGAAGCATACTTCTGTCCCGGATGGTCAGCAGTTCTTTTTGCGGATGCCATAAAAAGTCGCCTTTTCTGGTGATAAGGCCATTGGTAACGGCATAATCCGCCGCATTGGCAACCGCTGCACGGATCCTGCTGCCTATTTTCAAAATTCCGTTGGCATCAGCGATCCTTCTGGTCATTTCATCAAAATGGACAGGGCTTTCCGTCATGACCACCTGATGAATCCAGGCACCCAGCCTTCCTACAGGATACAGGTGCAGCTCCTGCGCGGCAACTTCCGGAGGCAGCACCGCTATTTCATATAAAGGATATACCGCTGACAATTCTTCTATAGGCGCTTCGCGGATGATGTTCTTAAGTTCTTCCATCGCTTCCTCTTCAACAGTATCATTATGTGCTGCCTGCGCTTTCGCTTTTTCTACAGCCTCCATGATAAGTCGTAGCTCTCCTGCAGGATCCCGGAACCAGTCCAGGCTCCAGACATGCATCAGGTTCCACCCCATTCCTTCCAGTACCGTATTTCGCAGCCTGTCCCTGTCGCGGGCCGACTGGGCAGCCTGGTAAGATGTGCCGTCACAGCTGATTCCTAACAGGTATCTTCCCGGATGGTCCGGGTCTGCAATGGCCAGATCAATATAAAAACCGGCAGACCCAACTTTTTCGCGCACAATATACCCGGCATTGCTGAGGGTATCTGCAATAATGCTTTCAAACGGCTTCGGCTGGTACGGCATTTCGTCCCTGTCGCTTTCAAATTTCCCGTGCTGGGCAAAATACAGGAAGCTTTTCAGTGCCCTGATCCCGAATTTCGCATTAGGCCCGATTGACATATCGGCTGCCGTAATGTTGGTAAATACTTCACAGCGGCTTTTCGCCCTGGTGATCAGTACATTCAGCCTCCGTTCTCCTCCTTCATTGTTAAGCGGCCCGAAACTCATCGGTACTTTTCCATCTTCAGTCCGGCCGTAACCTATGCTGATAAATATGACATCCCTTTCATCTCCCTGTACATTTTCAAGGTTTTTGACAAAAAACGGTTCATCGGCATGTGCCCTGAAATAATTTTCAACCTCCGGGTTTTTCCTCCTTCTTAGTTCGATGGCATTCTGTATCGCCTGCATCTGCGCCGTACTGAAAGCTACGACACCCAAGCTCAGCTTAGGGTTTTTAAGGGCATGTGCTATAACGGCATCCGCCACTTTTTCGGCCTCTCCGGGGTTGGTCCTTGTTTTTCCTTTATCATAAAAGGTATCCGGCAGGTGGTTAAAAGCCAGTCCCATCCGGTGTCTGGATCCAGGACTCGGAAATATAACCAGCCTGTTTTCATAAAATTCCTGGTTGGAAAGGCTGATCAAGGATTCATGCCTGCTCCGGTAATGCCAGCGCAGCATCCGTTGCGGAGCTCCCTGCGCATCACACATTCCCAGGATGCTCTGCATATCGGCAGTTACGTTTTCCTCATCTTCGGTATCGGTATTCAGCTTATCGAAAAAACTGGTCGGAGGCATCTGTTTGGTATCGCCTACCACAACGATCTGCTTTCCTCTTAATATGGCACCCAGCGCATCAACCGGTCTTACCTGGCTCGCCTCATCAAAAATCACGAGATCAAAATCAATACTTTCCGGCGGCAAAAACCCGGCAATAGACATCGGGCTCATCATCATCACAGGCTTTATGGCCTGAATCGCCATCCCGGCTTCCTGGATGAGTTTACGGATCGGCATATGCCTGGCTTTCCTGTTGAATTCGCTTTTCAGGATATTGATCTGGCCTCCGCCGTCCTGCTTCGGAACGCCTTCCCAGTGTTTCAATGCTACTTTCGCCCTGTTATAATACTGTTTCAAGACATCAATCTTCCTGAATCGGGTTATGGTTTCCTCATGGGTAGAACGTTCAAATTTCCTCAGTTCAGGACTGTTCAGCATGGCCTGTTCAAGGAGAAAGTCGTACCAGGTTTTCTGCAGTGCTGTTTTTAAATGTATGGCGGCATCCGGCCAGTTCTCAACAGCTTTTATAAGAAATCCTGCTCCCTGTTTTATTACGTCTTCTTTTAAAACATTCCATAACACAGTTTTATGGATTTCCGGCAGCTGCTGTATCCATTGGTTCAGTACCAAAACCTGTGCAGACAGCTTGAAGTTTTCAATACCGTTTCCACTGAAATCCAGGTGTTTAAATAAGGCATCAAAGGCTTTTTTCTGTTCATCAATCAAATTTCCTAAACGGTCTGTATAAGAAGTGACCGCATTTGTATCGCTGTTCTTTTCAATAAACTGCAGGACCTCCGGCCGGACCTGTGCCTGCTGAATCAGGGTATGCAGGCTGTTTAAATAATCCGTTGCTTTCTGCAGGGCTTCCCAGTCGGATTTCTGTTTCTGCCACCGTACTCCGAACAGCCTGCCTGCCAGTACATCACCGGAGTCCAGGGCAGAAGCCAGCCTTTTTCCTTCCATCAAAGCATTTACAAGGTCCAGTTTCTTGTCCGCATCATCAGGCACCGCAGTATTGAGCAGTGCTGCCAGCTTTTTAACACTTCGCTTATAATCCCCGATGATGAATTTATACCATTTGTTGCCGTGGGCCATGATATGCTGCCTGATTTCCAGTACGTCCTGGTTCCAGGCTTCGGGAATAAAGACCGCATCATATTTACGGTGAAGCTCATTCAGCCTGATGCCGGTTTCCAGGATATCGGTAATGTCTTTCTGATGGTTCAGCCATGCAGCATCCGTAACGGCCATTGAAGCCGTACCCGGATTTTTTGCCGCCCATTCTGCAGTGGCCAGCAGCTTCTTAGTTTCCGCAAGATCTGCTGGTGGCTGGAATCCCATCAGTTCAGCGAGGGATTTTGATTTATCAGCCAGGCTTTCGGTCAGACTGATGGAGTTCACAAGAAGTTCTTTAGCCAGTTCTTCATCCTTAGGCAGGAAAACGTTTAAATTACTTCCGTAAAAAACCAGTTTTTCAGGCTGCCCGATTTTATTGAGTCTTGCCTCGATCTGCCCGGCCATCAATTCAAGATCCTGAACCTGCCTTGAATCCAGGGAAGTCAGATCATCAATATGGATTTTGGGGAATTTATACCCTTCATTTCCGGCACTGATCTTTAACAGGCTGCCCATTACTTCATGAGCCGAAATTCCGCTTTTCCCGACAGGGCGGTTGACTTCATTAACGTAGGCATTGAGTTCCTGAATCAGCGGATCCAACAGGCGCACTTCTTCCTCAAGATGGGCTACCGTAGGTTTACCGAGCTCCAGAATGCGTTTAAGCTCCGAATGCAGTTCACGTTTATTGGCTTTGTGGCTGTGGAGTTCAAGGCAGGCTTCCCCTAAATTAATACTGTCGAGCCTTCTTTTTACCACTTCAAGTGCCGCCATTTTTTCTGCAACAAACAGCACTTTTTTGCCGTTGCCTACGGCATTGGCGATCAGATTGGTAATGGTTTGGGATTTTCCGGTTCCCGGCGGCCCCTGGATCACCATATTCCGGCCTTCATGAACGGCCAGCATGGCAATCACCTGTGAGCTGTCGGCATCCACAACCTGGAGCAGCTGGTCTGCACCGGTTTCTTCATCCAGTTTATGCTCTTCTCCGAAAGTAGGCTGCGGCTCATTGAAACCGCTGCCGAATAAAGACTGGAGGACCGGATGATCGAATGGTTTTTTGCTTTCCGGCCATCCGGTACTGTCAAGGTCATGGTAGATCATAAATTTACCGAAGGAAAAGAATCCCAGTTCAATGGCGTCATGGTCTACCTTCCAGTTTTCAAGATGGCTGACATGCTGCTGGATTTCATTGAAATATGCTGTCAGATCCAGATCTTCTTCTTCCGGAAGGTTGGGAACGGTAAGATTGAAATCTGCCATCATCTTAGCCTGGAGCGATAAATTTGCGCCTATTTCACCACCGGTGTAGCGCAGCCTGAACCTTTCGCTGGCACTGGAACGCTCCAAAGAAACAGGAATCAGCACCAAAGGAGCCATTCTTATTTCTTCGGTATTGCCTTTTTCAAACCAGTTGAGCATGCCCAGCGACAGGAACAGTGTATTTACGCCCTGTTCTTCAATGCTTGTCCTTGCGGCATAATAGGTGTTGAGGATTTTGGTCTGCAGCTTCTGTTCATATTCATTGGTCTGCAAACGGGTATCGTTGTAGGCATCCTGCAGTTCAGCATCTGAAAGCGGCGGTAGCTCAAAGAGTTCTTCATTGTCTTCTTTCCCGGCCCGGCCCAGAAAAGTCATGGCTTTATTCTGTTTTACCAGGATCTGATATACGGAACGTGACTGTTCCTGTACCATATGCAGCCCGCGGGCTTTCGGAATTTTGTAATTTAATAAGGTATTGCGCATCCCAAGATCCAACAGCTCTTTTCTTGCAGCTTCCAGCTTGGGAAGTATAAGGTCTTTCATAGTTTGTGATTATCCGGCTCCTAATGTAGAAAAAAAATGGTAAACACTGAAACGGGATGGTATAAGAAAGTATAATGAAGCTCCGGATGGAGATTCTATCGCCAGATATAAAATTTAAGCTTCGGAAAATGATTAATATGACTTGTTAAATCTTTTATGAATTGGCAACAAGTGCATTCATTATCTTAATTTCCTGTGCATTCAATGTTCCAAAAATTAAAATTAATAAAAAAAGCAATGTTAACCTTCTCATAACGTTTATAATGTTTATTTTACAAAAGTAATTATTCGTATTAAAAAGTCTCTAACTATATTAATCGGTTTATACCATTAGAATAGGATTTTCAGAAATCTTTTTCGTATTTTTAAATATATGTTTACTCTACAATTCTCCATCACCAAATGAATTCCGCTGAAAAAATCTACCTTGACAATAATGCCACAACCCGTCTGGATGACCGTGTTTTTCAGGCTATGCTTCCTTTTTTTACGGAATATTATGAAAATGCCGGAAGCAGCCACCTGGCCGGACTTACTGTTAATGAACATGTGGACAATGCAGCCTGGCAGGTCTCAGATCTGATCGGGTGCAGGCCTGAAGAACTGATCTTTACTTCGGGAGCTACTGAAGCCATCAACCTGGCGATCCGTGGCATCTCAAACGGGACAAGGAATCATTTTGTAACGGTAAGTACGGAGCACAAAGCTGTACTGGATACGGTAAAGCATTATACAGAAAACGGAAATTATAATAATACGTTTCTTCAGGTCGGAAAAGACGGGCGGATTGACTTGGATACCCTGGATGCTGCCCTGTCTGAAAATACCCTGATGGTAAATGTAATGCTGGTCAACAACGAGACCGGCATAATTCAGGACATAAAAAAAATCAGTGAAATAGTTCATGCGAAAGGAGCCTTCCTTCTCTGTGATGCTACGCAGGCCATAGGAAAAATACCGGTTGACGTCCATAATCTCGGTATTGACCTGATGCCTTTTTCTGCCCATAAATTCTATGGTCCCAAAGGAACAGGTGCCATTTATGTTTCCAAAAAATTAAAATCCTGCCTTCAGCCGCAGATTACAGGCGGTGGACAACAGAATAACCGCAGAAGCGGCACCCTGAATATTCCGGGCATTATCGGATTCGGAAAAGCCTGCGAGATTGCCGGACGTGATATGCAGCAGGATTACCTTCAGATAAAAAGCCTTCGCGACCATCTGGAACATGAATTATTAAAAATCGAAGGAACTTTTGTTAACGGTTCATCAGAGCACAGAATCCATACCACTGCCAACCTCTGTTTTCCGGGTGTGCTTTCAGAACAGCTGATTGTTTCCCTGCAGAATATTTCGGTTTCCAGCGGATCTGCCTGTTCTTCGGTTACTGCAAAACCATCTCATGTATTAAAAGCCATGGGATTATCTGACGAAGAAGCCCTAAGCTCTATCCGGTTCAGTGTTGGCAGGTTCAACACCATGGAACAGATTGATTACACGGTAAGCAGGATGCATACATTAATACAGCAGCTCCGGTAAATCCCGAAACTGCTGTATGTGTTATTGTTATGTAAAACTTTCTGATGCCCGCCTAAAGAAGCTTATCAAAATGTATCGGAAGATCATAAATCCTTTTTCCTGTGGCATGGTAAACGGCATTGGTAATGGCCGGCGGCATCCCCACTCCACCGATTTCGCCTACGCCTTTTACACCTAAATCATTCACAAATTGGTCATTTTCCTCTATAAAAAGTACCTGCAGGTCATGGATGTCGGCATGTACCGGAATATGGTATTCTGCCAGGTCATCATTCATGTATTTTCCAAGACGGTGATCTAAAATGGTTTCTTCATGAAGTGCCTTGCTGATTCCCCAGATCATCCCGCCCAGCAGTTGGCTTTCAGCCGTTTTGGGATTGATTATTTTTCCGGCAGCCACTGCAGTCAGTGCTCTTTTAACTTCAATTACCCCCAGCTGCTCATCTACTTCAACTTCCACAAATACCGCACTGTGAACGGCACGGGCTTTTTTACCGTAGGTCAGCGGATTGGGCATTGCCGAGTTGGTCGTTCTGATATCCTTTCCGTCATTGGCTTCCATGATTTCTTTATAGCTGATCCTGATTTCCGGATTATCTTTATGGATGATGTATCCTCCTTGGAAGATCACCTCTTTCAGTTTGGTGTCGCCCAATACAGAATCTTTCAGTGATTTTGCTTTTTTATATAGCTTTTTATTTAAAGCCTGACATGCTGCCTGAACTGCAGGGCCTACGGTTGCTGTCGTAAAAGAACCTCCCTGAATCGGGGCGAAAGGCATGGCACTGTCGGCATAGGAAAACGTAACATCCTCAAGTGGCAGTCCGAGTTCATCAGCGGCAATCTGGGTCATGACTGTGAAAGTTCCGGTTCCAATATCCGTCACTGCACTTTTAACTTCTACTTTGCCGTCTGTATTCATAATCGCTTCAGCACGGCCTAAAAGCCTGTTGGCATCCCACATTCCGGTAGCCATTCCGTATCCGACCAGCTTATTTCCGCGCTTCATACTGCGGGGAACAGGATTTCTTTCATCCCAGCCGAACTGACTTGCGCCACGCAGATAGCATTCCCTGAGTTCTTTGCTGGAATATTCTTTTTCACTGGTATGATCGATTTCCGAATAATTAATCAGCCTGAGTTCCACGGGATCGATGTTAAGCTGATAGGCAATCTCATCCATTGTCACTTCAATCGCGTGCATTCCGGTACTTCCTCCCGGTGCTCTCATATCGAGCGGACTGTAGACATCCAATGGTACAATCTTATGCTCCAATAAGGTGTGTTCTGCCGGATACAGCATATTGGCCCAGTTGACAACGATTTCCACGTAATCTTCAAACCGGGATGTTTCTCCTGTAGCTTCATGGAAGATGGCATTCACTTTTCCGTTTTCATCAGCCCCGAATTTCGTATGCTGCAAAGTAGGCGGACGGTGACCGATCATATACATCTGAGCCCTGTCCAGCGTTACCCTTACATTTCTTTTAAGCTGCAGGGAAGCCATCACTGCCATAAAAAGCTGGTGCTGAGGCCGCAGTCCGGATCCGAATCCTCCGCCCACGAACGGGGAAATGATCTGTACGTTTTTCATTTTCAGGCCGAACACATTGGCTACATACATCTGGGAATTGATGGTCCCCTGTGTTTTGTCATAGATCTTTAATTTCCCCTTTCCTTCGTAAATAACCGTGGAAGCAAACAGTTCCATCGGGTTATGATGTTCGGTACCGTGGCTGAAGGTACTGTCTGTTTTTATGAATGAATTTTTATAGGCTTTTTCAAAGTCGCCTTTTGGCGGCGGCGGCGGCGGTTTCAGCAATGAAGCCAGTCCTTTTTTAGGATCACGGGATTTTTTAAGGTTGGCTGTAAGATCGGTCTCAAACGTTTCTTCCTCATATTCAATATGAAGTTTCTTTGCTGCCAGGCGTGCCATTTCAAAAGTATCGGCTACGACCAGGGCAATCGGCTGCCCGTTGTACCGGATCTCATTATCTTTCAACGGCTTAAAAACCAGTCCCGGCGGCGCATCCATATCGGCGTACTGAAGGTCAAACCAAGCTGTTGAAGGCCGGTTATCATGGGTAAAAACCTCAACTACGCCTTCGAGTTTTTTGGCTTCTTCCGTATTGATCGATTTAATTTTGCCTTTGGTTACGGTACTGTTGACCACATAGCCGTATAAAAGATCATCTGCATTATAATCCCCGGCATACTTAGCGCTTCCGGTTACTTTCAGATGGCCTTCAAGGCGGTTTTGCGGAATTCCTATAGAGGGTATATTGTTCATAGTTTCTGTGTTGGTTGGTGTTGCTTCGGATTATAAAGACGGTTTTGCACCCGGTCTCTGGGATCCGGGATTCATGGCCATGATGCTGTTCCGTACAATGGCTCTTTTTGCCAGGGCAATTTTAAAATGGTTATGTTCAAAGCCCTGCGCCTCGTCCAGCATGATCTCTGCTGCTTCAGCGAAGTGTTCTTCTGACGGTGTTTTGCCTTTAAGGTAATCTTCTGCTTCCGCACTGCGCCATGGTTTATGGGCCACGCCGCCCAAAGCAATCCTTGCTTCTTTGATCAGCCCTCCTTCAATATCAAATCCGGCAGCTACGGAAACCAGTGCAAAAGCATAGGAATTCCGGTCCCTGAGTTTCAGATATGAATAATATTCAGAAAAGCCTTCTTCGGGAAGTTCAAGCCCTGTAATGAGTTCGCCGGCCTGCAGGTTATTATCCAGATGCGGAGTGTCACCGGGCAGCCTGTGAAAATCAGCAAACGGAAGTACACGTTCCCCCTGTGACCCCGAAATATGCACTTTTGCGTCCAAAGCTGCTAAGCCTACACACATATCCGAAGGAAAAACGGCAATACAGTTATCATTATGACCCAAAATTGCGTGAATACGGTTGTATCCTTTGGTTGCTGAACATCCGCTTCCCGGTTCCCTTTTGTTGCAGGGAACGGCAGGATCATAAAAATAATAGCAACGGGTACGCTGCATCAGGTTTCCGCCGTTGGTAGCCATATTCCGGATCTGTGCCGAAGCACCTGCCAGAATTGCTTTTGAAAGAAGCGGATACCGGCTTTCTATTACAGGATGATAGGCTGTATCTGCATTGGTCATCAGGGCGCCGAGCATGATTCCGCCATTTTCAGTATCGGTAATATCACTGAGGCCGGAGATGCGGTTGATGTCTACGAGGGTATCGGCTTCGGTAACAAAATATTTCATCAGGTCGATGATATTGGTACCGCCTGCCACGGCTTTATGGTCTTTATTTTCGCTTAGCAGTGAAACGGCATGCTGAAGGTCCGTTACTTTTGTATAGGAAAAATTATTCATCGCATATCCTGTTTTACCGCCATGATGGCATTAATAATTCCTCTGTTGGCACCGCAGCGGCAAAGGTTTCCGCTCATCAGGTCCTGCACTTCTTCACGGCTGTCTGCTTTTCCTTCGCTGAGAAGGCCAACGGCACTGCAGATCTGGCCCGGCGTACAGTAGCCGCACTGGAAAGCATCGTGCTCAATAAAAGCCTTTTGAACGGGATGAAGGTTTTCTTCGGTTCCGATTCCTTCTATGGTCGTAATTTCTGCACCGTCTTTCATAACGGCAAGCGTAAGGCAGCTTAAAACTCTTTTTCCGTCTACCAGAACGGTACAAGCCCCACACTGTCCGTGGTCACAGCCTTTTTTGGTTCCGGTAAGATGTATGGTGTGCCGAAGCGCGTCCAGTAGAGATACCCAGGGTCTGAGCTCAAGCTCATGGTCTTGTCCATTCACCCTGAGCTTAATGGATTGGTTGTTCTGATCAGGCATATTTTATTTAATTTGGTGTTCGGGGAATCTATGCAAAAAAAGAACCGCAATCCGGTGATGCAGAAAACTGTGGTACATTAATCAATATGGATCCTTATGGTTAACAAGAAAGATTTAGCATTTAACACCTGTTTAAATGAGCTTTGAAGTGAGTGTAATTAAACATAATCTTAAGTAATTTAAGTGTTTTTTTCAATACTTGTAAATAGGATTCTTCAACAATTAAGACTCAACTGCAGATCAAAAATTTAGAAGAAAAGAAAGGCAAAAGCAGTCTAAATTTCTATTCCCGCATATGATGATGATTACGCAGATTTTTATTGGAATGTTTAACAGACAAACCCTGTCAGAGTTTTAGAATCAGACAGGGTTCACCGATTAGAAATTTATCTTTTAGGAAGATTTAAAATTAATGCCTGTATTTGTCTTTAAGCTCAAATACATGAAGCACCTGTGGAAAAAGGGCCTGCATGTATTCTTCTGCCCCTTTTACCGAACCGGGGAAAGTGAGGACCAGGGTCTGTCCGCTAAAACCGGCCACACTTCTGGACAGCATGGAGGTTTTAATTCTTTCCTGTCCGTAGTTCCTAGCGGTCTCCATAATTCCGGGCATGGGGCGGTCGATCATCGGTGATATGGCATCCGGGGTAACATCTCTTGCTGAAGCTCCGGTTCCGCCGGTAAAAATAACCAGGTCTATGTTTTGGTTTTTATATTCCACAAGTGTATTCTGAATGATGTCAAATTCATCAGGAACTACTGTATATTCAATATCTCTGCATCCAGATTCTTCTAATTTTGTAAGGATCACCTTTCCTGAACGGTCTTCATTTTTTCCCTGATGAATACTGTCTGAACAGACCACAACGGCAGCTTTGATGCCTTCGGCAGCATATTTACGGTCTGATTTCCCTCCTGTCTTTTCCAGAAGCTTTATGTTGTGTATTTCCACCTGTTTGTCAATCGGTTTCAGCATGTCATACATCACCAGAGCTGCTACGGAAGCACCGTGCATGGCTTCCACCTCTACGCCGGTCTTATAAACGGTATGCACCTCCACTGAAATCACCACAGACAAGTCTTCAATTGCATAGGTAACGGAAGTATATTCAACGGGCAGTGGATGGCAGTCCGGGATTACATCGCTTGTTTTTTTTACGGCAAATAATGCAGCGGCCCTTGAAAACTCAAAAATATCCCCTTTCGGGACTTTCCGCTGCTGTATGGCTTCAATGGTGGCTATGGATGACGTTTTTACCGTAGCTGTGGCCACCGCCTTGCGTAATGTGAATGATTTGTGTGTGATATCTACCATGTTAATTGTTGATTTTCCATTGATGTGAGTCGTCCTCAAATACTTCTTTCCCCCAAACGGGAAGGTCTTTTTTTATTCTCTCCACTACTTCATCACAGCTTTCCATGGCTGCTTTTCTGTGCTTAGATGAGGTAAAGACAAACAGGCAGATCTCCCCTGTTTTTATGGTACCCAGGCTGTGGTGGATGTGCATGCAGGTGAGATCGTATTTCGCAAAAATTTCTTCTCTTATTTCATGCATCTTTTCAAGGGCCATTTCTTCATAGGCTGTGTATTCAATGGCCTGTACTGTTTTGCTTTCCACCAGATCTTCCCGGATCTGGCCCAGGAAAATACTGTGTGCCCCGATGTTTTTCTTTGTAGAATGCTTAGCAATGCTGTCTGAGATAAATGCAGGATCTATTGCCCCCTGAACAAATATATTTTTAAACTCTTTTTTCATGTTTTTTGTTTTGTAATGCTGTTATTCCGCCTTTCAGATGACTGATTTTTATGGCGTTTCCATAGGCTGCAGTTAATAACTCCGCGGCGTTCAGGCTCCGTTTTCCGCTTTGGCAGAACAAGATAATCTTCCGTCCTTTAAGATGATCAATACCTGATGTTTCAGTTTTTAATTGAGATAAAGGAATCCGGATGTGGGGGAAACCGGCTTCAGGAAGTTCGTCTCTTTCGCGGACATCAACGGCAAGGATATCCGGCTGTGTTATGGCTTCCAGAAAATCATCAGTCCCAATTTCTTCAATATCAGAAGAAGGCAATCCGCAAAGCCACCGGTAATCGGTTTTTTCAAAATGGCCCCTGTCTTCAGGCATAAGATTTAACGTATCGCTTCTCATGGTCAGATCCATCACCATATTCTCATACGTCAGCATATTAAACGTGAAAAGTCGGCCCCTAAGCACTTCGCCGATGTCTGTAATCAGTTTGATGACTTCATTCGCCTGCAGGGTCCCGATCATTCCGGGCAGTACGCCCAGCACACCGGCCTCGTTGCAATCCAAGACTTCATCAGGAGAAGGCGACTCCGGAAAGAGATCCCGGTAACTGATTCTGTCTTCATCATGATTCCCAATGTCAAATACCGCTACCTGGCCTTCATACTGAAATACCGCTCCGAAAACCAAAGGCTTCCGCAGGAGGAAACAGGCATCACTGATCAGGTATCTTGAGGCAAAATTATCCGTGCAGTCGGCTACAATGTCGTATCTTTCTATTAATTCCCAGGCATTTTTTGCAGCAACCTCATCGGTATGTGTTTCAATGCTGATCTCCGGATTCAGTTTTCTGAGACTTTCTGCTGCCTTTACTGCTTTTAAACTGCCTACATCTCCGGTGGTGAACAAAATCTGCCGCTGGAGGTTGCTTAAGGCAACCCGGTCATGATCTGCAATGCCAATGGTGCCCACCCCCGCTGCGGCAAGATACTGCAGAACCGGACATCCCAATCCGCCGGCACCGATGACCAGCACTCTGGCGTTCAGGAGTTTTTCCTGTCCGGCTTGCCCGAAACCAGCCAAGGTATAATGCCGGGCATATCTTTCATTGCTTTGTTCCATATTATCCGCCGGAATAAGGAGGCATGAGGGCCACCGTGTCATTAGTATTCAGTTCCGTATTTCCTTCCGTCATCTTTTTGTTGACGGCTACGGCATATTTCATATCGGAAAGCTGCGGAAACTTCCCGGCAAGCTGTTGTTTTAAAGTGTCGGTATCAGATGCGGTAAGCATCAATTCCTTACCGGTAATTTCAGCGATCCGCCCGAATGCAATAATCTTTATTTCCATATTAATCTGCCTTATGAATGATGATCTGAGAAATATTTTTAACATATCTCCGTCCTGTTGCCTGATCGCCCGGCGTCACCAAACTGATTCCGTCTTCTTTTTTCAAAGCGGAAACGCCGTCAGATTCCGTTATGATCATTGGATTTTTCTCTGTGGTGGAATTAAACAGTTCATTCCAGGAATACACCACTTTATATTCGTCATCCGCTAAACAGACCAGATAAAACGTGCTGAGCTCTTTCGGAGATGAAACATTGAACTTTACCTGATTTAAAAGATCTTTAAGCCATACGCCTTTCAGGTTTTTCAGCGTCTTTTTAAATTCCATTTTATGATTCAGGATATCCAGGCTTTTGATTTCATGGACGGTATAGGTATTTAAATCTGTAAAAGAAATGGTAACAGGCTGCGCGATGTCCCCTTTGATCTGAAGGGATGACGCATGCTGTGCTTTTAGGGTTGCCGTCAGGAACAGCAGAATTGTTACAATGTATTTCATGTATTATGCTTTTGTAAATAAGAGTTTGTAGGAAGCCATGAGCAAAACTGTTGCCAGCACGTATTTTAAAACATTCTGATTGAATTTTTTCGATCCGAAATAAGCACCTAACAATCCGCCGCTAAACGCTACTATTACATACATCATCATATCATCGGTAAAATGAATCCCCTGCGTAAGCATCCCTCCCAGCCCGGAAAGAGAATTCACAAATATGAATGCCGAACTGATGGCCGCAGTCTGTTTCTGGTTGGTCCATTTCAGCAGAAGCAGGATTGGAGAAAGGATAATTCCGCCTCCGATGCCAATCATTCCGGAGAGTAACCCGACGATCCCGCCGGTGATTACGGCAACCGCAATATTCTGTTCTTTAAGTTCATGGTCTTCCGCATTCCTGAAAAAGAAAAACCGGATAATCGGGAACAGCAGCAGGATGCCCAGAATTCTTTTGTAGATATTTTCTTCCACCGTAATCATGCCGCCTATAAATGCCAGCGGAACGGATGCCGCTGCAATAGGAATAAACAGTTTCCTGATGAAATATCCGCCGCGGTAGTATTGGATGAAGGAAGTGAGCGACACAAAAAGGTTCAGTACCAAAGCAGTCGGCTTCATTTCCTCAGGGGCTACTCCGTAAAGAGCCATCAACGCAAGATATCCGCTGGCCCCGCCATGCCCTACAGCAGCATAAAAAAAAGCAACGGCGAACAGGACACCATAAAATAATTCTATACTCATTAATTTTTTATTTCTTTAATGCAATCAAAAACAACACATTATACCGGGAGCAGATGTACTTCTACCCGGTCTCCCTTCAGGCATCCGGCAGAGCCTTCCGGAAGCACGATGAAACAGTTGGCCTGGGCAAATGAATGGAGCCGGTATGATTCCTGTGCGTGCAGCGGACTGACTTCTCCCTGCTCTTCGTCGTAATACGCTTTCAGGAAATGTGTAAGCCCGGCAGGTTTTTTATAATCGTAAGCAGCCACCGCTTCTTTTTTCTTTATTAAATTTTTCAGCCCCGTTAACTGTTCAAGTGCCGGTAAAACATATTCGTAGAAACACGTCAATGATGAGGACGGATTCCCCGGAAGCCCGAATATCAGTTTCTCACCTTTCGTCCCGAAAAACAAGGGTTTACCGGGCTTCTGTTTTATTTTATGAAATTGTTGAACGACCCCGCACCGTTCTGCAACGGCCGTCACAAAATCATAGTCGCCGACACTTACTCCACCGTTTAACAGGACTAAATCACTCACGCTTAATGCCTGTTGCAGGACATTCATCAGTTCTTCAGGATGGTCCCCGGCCGTAAATACATGGATATCCTTAATCCCGGTTATCCGCAATGCGGCTTTGAGCTGAAATGAATTGGCTTCATACACCTGCCCGAATGCCAGGTCCTGGCCCGGGTTCTGCAATTCGTTTCCTGTGATAATGATGGCTACAGCAGGCGGTATATAAACCTCAACATGGTCATGCCCGATCCCCGCCAGAAAACCAACCGCTGCGGGTGAGAGATAAGTACCTGAAGCCATTGCGGTTTCTCCTTTTCTTACCTCTGAACCTTTCGGACGAACATTCAGGCCTAAGTTCAGGGCATCATCCAAAATTATCAGCTGCCCGTTTTCAGTTTTTATTTTTTCCTGCATCACAACGGTATCGGCCCCTTCCGGTAAGGGTGCGCCGGTGAAAATCCTTGTGGCTTCGCCGGTTTCAATAGTCAGTGGCTGTGAAGTTCCGGCTGCCATTTCGCCTTTGATCATAATGGGATTGTTCCGGTCCTGAAATTTCAGGGCATAGCCATCCATTGATGATTGCGGAAACGCAGGAATATCGGTGCGTGCACTAATATCTGAAGAAACAACCAGGCCTGCAGCTTCCGAAAGCGGGATTAAAGCCGTTTTTTTCGCCGGTATATTCTGTAAAATAATCTGTTGTGCTTCGTGTACTGAAATCATTGGTTATTAATAAGTTTTTGATAATCTTCCGGGGTATCGATATCCACGGATCCTTTTTCAAACATCACCTGACCGACATCATCCCTGTATTTTACAAGCAGTTTTTTGGCACCTTCCTGACCGCTCAGCTGAAGCAAATCATTGAAATAAGAACGGCTGAACAATACAGGAGTTCCCAATGTGCCGGAATAGTGCGAAGCCATGATCCCTTTTCCTGATGAATGCCTTTTTTCGATCAGCTCTGAAAAAACCGAGGCATTAATATGCGGCTGGTCGCAGACGGTGATCAGGATATTTTCTGTTTCAGGATATGTTACCAGCATTTCATTCAGCCCTTTATGAATGGATGAGGCCATGCCTTCCTGCCAGTTTTCATTCTGTACCGTTAGGGCAGATCCGGTTTCTTTCTCAATTCCTGAATTTTCACTGCCTGTAATCACGATAACTCTGGAACTTACAGCCAAGGCCTGTTCCACGGTATGGCGCAGCAGTGTTTTGCCCTGATAATCCAGAAGCTGTTTCGGCTGGCCTAATCTTGATGAATTTCCTGCTGCCAGGATAATGATTCCGGTATTCTCTTTTGTCATCCTCCGATGGTTATCATGCTGCGGTTGTCCAGTGTACTGGTATCGATATCCTGAAAAACACCTGAAAACTGTCCGCCCAGTGCCTTGTGTTTTGCTTTGATGGTGCCCTCTATCAACGGCATTATTTCTTCCCCTCTCCGCAAAGCACTTAAAAGGTCTGTTTCTCCTTTGGAAAACAGGCAGTTTTTAAGCTTGCCGTCTGCCGTAAGCCGGATCCTGTTGCAGGAAGAGCAGAAAGGAGCGGTCATGGTGCTGATTACGGCAAAGTTTCCGGCAAAACCGGGTATCTTAAATTTCTTGGCTGTATCATGGGCTTCCGGTTCGATGGCCAGAATATCATACCGGCTCTGGACTTCGGTTACTATTTCTTCGAGTGTAAATACCTGATTGCTGGTCCAGCGGTTGCCGCTGAACGGCATAAATTCAATGAAGCGGACTTCTATCTGAGAATCCCGGGTCATTTCTATAAAATCCAGGATTTCGTCATCATTTAAGCCTTTCATCAGCACAACATTAATCTTAACACGGAAGTTATTCTGAATCAGGAGATTGATATTGTTCCTGACTTTCTGAAAAAGGTCCCTTCTGGTGATTTTTTTAAATTTTTCGGCATCCAGGGTATCCAGGCTTATGTTAATGGTTTTCACCTGAGCGGACATAAGGTTGTCTATCATTTCATTAATCCGTACGCCATTGGTTGTGATGGCCAGCTCAATGCCCAGTTTCCCTAATTTATCAATGATTGCGGGGGCATCTTTTCTTACCAGAGGCTCACCGCCTGTGAGTCTTATTTTCTTTACGCCGTGCGCTACAAAAAGCTTTGCAATGGTTTCTATTTCATCCGGCTGCATGAGTTTTGCAGCGGGCGCAAAAGCATATTTCTCATCCGGCATACAGTAGAAGCACCGCAGGTTGCAGTTGTCGGTCAGTGAGATCCGAAGGTAGTTGTGTACGCGTCCGAAGGTATCCGTTATCATTCTATTTTATTTGTCACCATCACCATGAACGGCATTATGAATTTTATCTGTTTTATATTTCAGGGAGCTTCCTTTTCTGCCTTCAAGCACGGCTTTTATTTCAGAAACTATGGAAAGGGCAATTTCTTCTGAGGTTTCCGCCCCTATATCGAGTCCTACCGGGCCGTAGATTCTTTCCAGGTGCTGAGGTGTTACGTGGAAACCTTCAGCTGCAAGGTCATCGGTCATCCGGTTCAGCTTTGTTTTCGGCCCCAGGATCCCGATGTAACGGCTGTTGCTGTGTATAAGTAAATCTTTCAGCACCGTCAGATCATAGCGGTAATTGTGGGTCATCAGTACGAAAAAAGTATGTTCATCTATAACCGTGTCATTGAGGAACTCTTCTGCTGCAGAAACCTTTACCGTCTTTGCCAACGGAAACCTTTTTGCTGTCGCGTGTGCAGGCCTCCCTTCTCCCACTGTTACTTCCCAGCCCAGTACCGATGCTATTTCCGTTAACGGCTTTACATCATTTCCGGCACCGGCAATGATCAGTGACACCGCCGGAGCTATATATTCAATCAATGCCTCACAATTTTCTCCTTCATAAGTTATACTTGTAATACGTGTGGCCTTATTTTCAAGCGCTTTATGAATATCATCTGATAAAAAATCAAGCCCAGCCCGTGATGCATTCTGCCCGTCTTTTCTGTACAGCAGTATCGTTCCCGGCTGTGCACTTCCTCTGGTCAGCGAAAAAAGGCAGACCAATACGGCATCTTCCCTTCTGTCCACAACCTTTTCCAGTATTTTAACCGGGTTATGTTCATCGGCTGAGTTTATCGGTTCAAAAAGGATATGGACAATTCCGTTGCATCCTAACTGTACTCCGAAATCTGCATCTTCATCATTACTGGTATCATAGGTAACGAGCTTATTCTGCTGCTGCTGAATAGCAAGCAATGCCTTTTTCAGGGCATCACCTTCCAGGCATCCTCCGCTTATGGCTCCGGTCAGCTGTCCGTCTTCCGTAACCAGCATGCGGGCTCCGGGCTGCCTGTAGGAAGATCCCGTAACTTTTACCACAGTAGCGAGGGCCGTTTTTATGCCTTCCGCTTCTGCCTTGCGGTAAGCCCTGATGATGTCATTAATCTCTTTCATAAAACCTTTTGGGGTACCGGCCTGATCATTTGTCTGAAGTGTAACTGATCAGTTACCGGTATTGATTGTCTCCTATACTTATCAAAAATTAAGCAAATGTTCAGCCCGCCCTTATAAAAAACTTTAATTATCTAAAGTCCATCAATAAATTCTGCCTGTTTCAGCTTATGAATATTGATATTTTAGCTGCTGACATCTGCATTATACCTTTAAAAGATCAAATGGCAGGGTTCGTATTCTTTTTCCGGTCAGGTCAAAAACAGCATTCGCCAGTGCGGGTGCAAACGGCGGCAATCCCGGCTCTCCAACGCCTCCGGCATCTTCTTTATTTTCCATGATATGTACTTCAAGAGGCGGAATATCATAAATCCGCGGAAGCTTATAGGAATGGAAATTGGCTTTATCTGCCATACCGTCTGTAAAAGTCTGTGCATCCATGGTTGCTGCGCCCAGTGCCATTACAATAGAACCTTCTACCTGTGCTTCGATGATATCCGGGTTGACATACCATCCGCAATCAATCACGGCCCAGACTTTATCAATCTTCACGCCTCCTTCTTTCCGTTTTGAAACCTTGACCACCTGGCCTACGGTACTGTCAAAACACTCCGTGATGGCAATTCCGTATCCTTTATCCTGAGCGTTATTTTTCCAACCGCTGACTTCTTTAAGCCTGTCGATCAGCTTTCGGGTCCGTTCGTTATCCATATGTATTCTTCTGAATTCCAACGGATCCATATTCATCTGATGGGCAATTTCATCCATAAAACTTTCATAGGCAAAACCGTTGGTGGATGCATATACCGATCTCCACCACAATACCGGCACCGGAGTTTCAAAAGGGATATCAGAGAATTTAATATTTTTTATCGATTTAAAATAAGGCTCCATGAAACCTTCCGTGGTATTTTCATTAGCTACTCCTCGCTTCTTGTCTGACCAGTGCTTGATGTTCTGCCCCACCATACGGAATTTCAGGTCTGTAAGTTTCCCGTTTTCAATGATACTTTCCCCTCTGTAGGAAACACCCGGCCTGAACGGCCCCTGGACTGCATCATCTTCCCTAGACCAGATAACCTGCACCGGTGCATTGATCTTTTTGGAAATGGCTACGGCTTCATTGGGATAATCGGTAAAAGCTTTACGCCCGAATCCACCGCCTAAAAAGGTCATGTTAACAATCACATTCTTGGGGTCCATACCGAATTCCTTTGCGATATCTTTCTGGATCCAGTCCGGTGCCTGAATCGGTCCCCAGATTTCAATTTTGTCTTTCTTATAATGGGCAATACAATTTATGGGTTCCATTGCCAGGTGTGACTGATACGGGGTATGGTATACGGAATCTATTTTTTTCCTGTTGGCTCCGGCCTCTACATTCACGGCTCCCTGTTCTTTGGCAGGCAGTCCTTCTTCACTCATTAAAAACTCATGGTGTTTTTCGTATACTTTTTTTGTACTGATATGCTCGAAACCGGAATCGTCCCACACTACCTTCAGGGCTTTACGTCCCTGAAGTGCCGCCCAGCTGTTGTCTGCAATGACAGCGACTCCTTCGCGCTGGGTATCATAGACTTTCATACTGATTTTGATAACGTCCCTGACCCCTTTTATTTTTCTGGCAGCCGTATCATCAAAACTCGTAACTTTTCCCCTCAGCCTCGGGTTTCTTTCTACTGATGCGAACATCATGCCCGGAAGTCTTTTGTCCAGACCGAATACAGCGGCTCCGTTGGTTTTTAAAGGGGTGTCGATTCTTTTCAGCGGCTTCCCGATAATTTTATATTCCGAACGCTGTTTTAAGGTTACTTTTTCCGGTGCAGGAAGCTGTGAGGCGGCAAGTACCAGTTCTCCGTAATGCATTTTACGCCCGGATTTTTCATGAACGATATTTCCGCTTCTGGCCACACATTCATTTACCGGGACTTTCCAGTTATTGGCTGCTGCCTGCCGGAGCATTTCCCTGGCCGTGGCACTTAATTTCAACAGGTTTTTATAGGAAGCCCTTATCGTGGAACTTCCGCCGGTAATCTGGCTTCCGTATTTGGTGCTTCCCTGTGCGAATATCACTTCGATCTGGCTGAGGTCTACCTCAAGCTCTTCTGCAATAATCTGGGGAACGGAATGGTAAGATCCCTGCCCCATTTCTGCACGGTGATCTACCAGAGTAATCTTGCCGGAGGTGTTAATGATGATCCATGAATTCATTTCTACACTTCCTGCAAATGCCGTTTCCGGCAGGATGACTTTTGCTGCCGAAAGGGAAGGAAATATTCCGAGGCACAGTGCAGCGCCTCCCAGGCCGGCCAGCTGCAAAAATTTTCTTCTTGAAAGTTCTGATTCTTTAGACATAATTTTTCAGCATTATTTTGCCGGGGCGTATGCGCCGGTGGTTAACCAGGTAATCCAGGCTTTTTTAAATTCTTTATGGGTCAAAGGCGGTTTTTTAAGGCCGTCTGCAGGATTAAATCCGGCAAGTACGAGTTCGTCATCAGCATGTTTGATGAGATCTTCCACCGTTTTATTCCCGTTTTCCTTTTTGTTCATGAGCTGCTTAGCCAGCTGATACGGGCTTTTCCCTTCAAAAACCATTTTCATATCGGCAGGCGGCAGGTGCCATTTGGGATTGCCCGGCGGCATATGAAGTCCGGGCGTATTTTCATCCTGATGGCAGTTGGCGCATTTCATGGCATACAGCCCTTTACCGTCCGGACCGCGTTTCGGGAACATCTGATGAACGTGGCTGTCATCACCCTGCAAAGGAATATCACCTGCGGGGTGACAGTTGAGGCACCGCGGGCTCATCAATACTTTATATACGTCTCCGAAAGCTTTCACGGAAGCTATGCTGTCTTTTTTAACAACGGGGACGGTAGAATACATTCCTTTATTATTTTGCGCAACCATTCCGAATGCGCTCACCGATGCCAGGATAACAAGCGTGCCTTCAAAAAAGGTCCGCAGCTTTATATTTTTTTTACTGAAAAATGTTTTCATATCCATTTCTTTATCTTTCCTGTTTACCGGGTTAAGCATTTCCTTTTTTCTGAATATCCGCAGCAATTTTAATCGCTTTCCTGATCCTTGGATAGGTTCCGCACCGGCAAAGGTTTCCTGCCATGGCGAGATCAATATCTTCATCAGTCGGGGAAGGGTTTTCCTTTAATAGCACCACCGCTGCCATGATCTGCCCGGAATGGCAGTAGCCGCACTGCGGGACATCAATATCCTGCCATGCCTTCTGTACGGGATGGTTATTATTCTGTGACAGCCCCTCAATGGTAACAATCTTTTTGCCTACCGCTCTTTTTGCTTTGGTAATACAGGACCTTACCGCATCGCCATCCAGGTGAACCATGCATGCGCCGCACTGGGCAACACCGCATCCGAACTTAGTGCCCGTAAGGCCGAGAATATCCCTGACCACCCATAAAATGGGCATATCTTCACTGATATCAAGCTCGTGATTTTTTCCGTTAATATTTAATGAGACCATATCCAATTGTTTAACGTTTTAAATTTTTGTTATTAAGCAAATATATTGTTCCTGCCGGGTATTTTGTTATCCTTTTCAAACCGGTTATTAAGAATTTCAAACTTTTTTCCTGATGCATAGGAAACCAGCCTATGAAAAACATATTTACGATTTATAAATAACCGGCGTTATTTTTTTATTTAAATATAGTAATTTGTGATCAATATTCCGTTTTATTTCAATAATTAATAAAAATTTAAAGATGATCCATCAAGGACATTTTGCCCTGTGCCTTGTATATTGGCTAAGGTTTTGTATAGCATAACCCTCTTTTAAAATTACTGTTATGAATCTGAATCTTGAAGAAATATTTATCGGTGACCTTGATTTTACTTTTGCTTTTGAAATTATCATCAGAACACTGATTATGTTCAGCATGGTGCTTTTTATTTTACGGATGGCAGGAAAAAAGGGAGTCCGCCAGCTGTCTCTGTTTGAGGTAGCCATTATCATTGCGCTGGGCTCGGCGGCCGGAGATCCTATGTTTAATAAAGATGCTTCCATTTTAACCTCTGTGGTTGTGTTTGCCGCCATTATTGCCCTTTACCGCCTGATCACCCTGCTGGCAAGCAAAAGTGAAAAGTTTGAAAGAATTATTGAAGGCGATCCCCTGTATGTGATTGAAGACGGAGAATTTGTACTGCTGGACGACCTCAGCCATACTTTTGCGAAAGATGAATTTTTTGCCGAAATGAGACAGGTGAGCATTGAACATCTCGGACAGATCAAAACCGCTATTTTAGAAACCAACGGAAACATCAGTTTTTATTATTTTCCTGATGATGAAGTGAAATACGGGCTTCCCATCCAGCCAAAGGTGTATGAAAAAAAATCTGAAGAGATAAAAGAGAAAGGGATTTATGCCTGCACCTACTGCGGAAAGACCGAAGAACTGGAACCCGCAACAACAGAATGCCCTCAATGCAAAAAGAAAGAATGGGTAAAAGCATTGAATACCACCCGTCTGACCTAAAATACATTTGTTAAAATTTCTCTCTTGCAGGTTATAAAACTTAAATAAACCATTATAATATACTGAATATAATAGGTTCTTTCCGGATGAACTCTGTTTGCCGGAACAATTTACCAATACAGTATAATTAAATAAAATCAGATTATAATGCGATTTATAAATCACAAAAAGTTATTCCGAAACACTGAACTTTTAAGGGGACAGCTTTTCAGAATAACTTTTATGTCTTACAGCTAATGGATATTAACTGCAGTTAGTTTAAGTCTGTTATTTTACTTAATTATTTTACGGAAGCTTTTGCTTTTTCAGACTCCATTAAATGGTGCTCCAATGTAGGAAGCGTAGTGCTTGCAAAAGATTTCAATGAGGCTTCAGAACCTCCTGAGGCTTCTTTTTTAAATTCTGCGATGTCTTTCTGATGGTCAGTTACCATAAGGTCAGTATACATACGGTCAAATTCCGCTCCTTTTTTCGCTTTCAGATCATCATACTGCTTCTGCTGGTCTGCATCTAAAGAAGTCGGCAAAGTATACCCTGTTGCTGTTGCCCATTTTTTAAGCTCGTCATTGGCTTTGCCATGGTCTTTTACCATCATCTGTCCTAAGGATTTTACTGTTGCGCTGTTGGCATTGGTTGCTGCCAGCTGGCCCATCATCACTTCCATCATTCCTCCTTTTGCTGCTGCGTCTGCAAATTTTTTGTCCTGATCGCTTAAATTAGCTTTTGTATCGGTAGTCCCGGTTACCGCAGTAGAATCGGTATTATTCATCATACCTGAATCAGCGGCAGGTGCAGTCATTGCAGTACTGTCTCCGGCCTGGTCAGTTGATGTTGTTTCGTTTTTTTTACATGCTACCATAGAAGCAACGGCTAAAATGGCTAAAATTGAATTTTTCATAATATAATTTAAAGTGGTTAAAAAATAACGGCAATACATTTTGTTGCTCACCGTACCTGTAACAATTTATTTGCCAAAATGTTAATAAATCGGTTTAAGCCTGTATATTATGATAAAAAAAATGCAATTACGCGTATATTATACAATATCCTTTAAACGAAAGTACTGCACTACAATGCTCTTTATGGTTTCAGGAAATGAATCAGCTATAATAATTATATATTCTAAAATTTACCGGGTGAAGAATTTATCAGTATTTGTTTAACCTTATTTAATACAACTAAGTTAAATAAGATCATTTTAAATAAATATGATTTAAGTTCATTTCAGAATAAAATCAAAGATCTTTAAAACTTAAGTGAGGTGTAATGTTTAATAACCTTAAAGAAAATTATAGTGCCTGTATTTTTGATCAGCCTGAACCTCTGATTGCATCTGAATGAAAAGTTTAAAAAGGATTCGTCTGCCGGATCAAATCTTCTTTTATTTTAGCATTAAAAGAAGTTGATTTTTTCAAAAGCTTATACGATCTTCTGATCGGCCCTGACTTTATCGAGTTCCAGCTTAAAGCATCCGAGTATGAATTCGCTGTAATAAAGCTGTGCTTTAACGGGTATGGTACGGGAATGAAGATCGAGCCTTTCCGAGAGAATAATCTTGCCGTGATACGAAATGGAAAAGAACGCGTATAATTTATGACGGGATTCTTCTACGGGGCAGGCATACCCGGTAACTGCTATGGACCAGTCGCTTTTAAATTTTTTCCCGACGGACAGGGCCATTTCTTCAGCCACTTCAGGCGACACGGAATTGCAGAAAAGCACTTTCTCCGGATCTACCCCGAAAAGGCTGACATCATCCCCCGGCGTATAAACGGTTACGCCGCCTTTAAAAAATTTAGAGGCATCCTTGATCTGAGAAAATGAAAACTGTAAAAATCCGGCAGTCACGTTTTCAGCGATGGAAACCGTTTCATTAATTTCTACCAGCTGCTCCCCTATATATTCCAGCAAATTCTGAAGCTCAGCCAGGAAATATATGAATGACTTTACATTCAGCTGTTCAATGGTCAGATCAATTTTTGAAGATTTTAGAATCATAAAGCGGGGTTTTGCTTGTCATTTAAAATTTTTACACGGCAGGTAATTTATACTTCCCCGGGCAGGCTGTTATTGCTAAACTGCCTGCTAAGAACAAGTGCTTCATTCCTGCTGTACGCATCATCTAAAATCACGCCAATGCATTCCAATCCGCTATATTCCAGTTTTATGCATGTGTATCAATTGCTGAATCCCTGGATAACAAAGCTTTTTTCCACTGTAAAAAACATCCACAATCCGTGAAAAGAAATGAAAAACAAATCATCAAAAAGCTGAGCAATGAATCTTATCCAAAAACAGACTCCACCTGAGTATGAAAAATTAAAATCCGGTGAATTCCTAAGAATACACCGGATGAAATAATCTATATTGTGTAAGAACAGTTTTAAGAAAACCGGTTATTTCCAGTAGCTCCAGTTCGCTCCGTCATAAACGGCTACCGAATTGCTCACCGTATCATAACACATCATCCCCGGATAAGGGCTTTTGACTGTACTCTGCGGATTTTTAACATGCGGCAGAACCAGACCTTTATCTGCAGATTCCAGCACCAGAACCCCTTTTGCGCTGCTGGCGGCAGAACCGATGATTACCCCGTTACCCGTTTCAGTTCCGGAAGAAGGAATAACGGAGGCAGCATTCCCTTCATCCGTCATATTGATCCAGCGCCCGTTTTCAAACATCATTACGGTACGGCTTTGCTTACTGTAAAGAAAAGTACCGTTCTGCGGATGGTTGGTAGAGGAACTCACGGCAGAAAACACCGGAGAAGATGTTACTGCAGGAAGGATAATACCACGGAAATTCCCGGTATCCGTATCTGTAGGAAGGCCGGTTGAAGTCATCCCGCCGAATTCCAGAAGCGAACTGTTTCCTGAAACTGTTGTTTTACCTATCGCAACCTGTGCGCTTACTATATGAACGGCAGCCAGCATTAAAAACAAACTGTATATTTTTATTTTTTTCATTTTATCTTAATCTTCTATTTTAATTAATCGTTACAGCTACGTTTAATGCAATGCCATGTGCTTCCGTTATACAGTTTGATACACTGCGCTTCACGGTCATAAATCAACATTCCTTTCACCGGACTGGTAACTGCCGCTGAGCTGGCAACCCTTGTAATCACCATTCCGTTAGTCGGAGAATCCAGAGCCAGAAAACCGTTCGGAACGCCGCCATCCGTAATACCCGGACCTTTCGGCCAGCTTTTGTACCGTCCGGACCATGTAGAAATCCCTACGTTTGCGTAGCCGTCCGGCACGCCGCCTATTCCCGGTTTGGTACAGTAATCAACCGCTATATTAACAGTAGCTACATTGCTGGTCAGCCCCGCCTGGTCATGAATGGTGTAATTTACTGCAGACGCAGTATTGAAAAAATTCATAACCGGAGAGAAGGTCAAAACACCCAGGTTATCCACATTCCATGTTCCCTGGCCTGCCATACTAAATCCTTTTACCAATCCGTTTGCAACAGTAATGGCGGAAGCACCTGCCGGAGGGATCAGATTAATGGAAGATAAGACTAAAGAACCTGAATTGGGATCTGAGTCATTGGCTGTAATATTGATGCTCTTAACCGTATTCTTTGCTACAGAAAGGTTATCACTGACGGCCACCGGAGGCTGGTTGATCCCGAAATTATTGCCTGTCGAGGTACTGTTGCTAAGGGATACATTCAGGCTGTTAACCGCTGAGCCGATGCTGTTGCCCACCATGGTAAATCCTGCCGGCACGGTAATATCTACCCGGTAAGGCCCCTGATGGGTGTTTGTATTGATGTTGTCAAAGAAATAGAAGCCTGCTGCATTGGTAACTGCGGTGCGGATCTCCGTGTTATTGCTGAACAGTTTTACGGTTACTCCGCTCATGCCGTTTCCGTCCGGCACCCCTGCGTTGTTATCGTTAAAAACGCTTCCGGTAATGCTCGCTGCAAATGTGATCGACTCCTTATTATAAGCCCCGATAAACGCAAGATCAGAGGTTCCGGAAAATGCCTGGATCAGCTTAACAGCCTGACCGTAATTGGCACTGGTAATCCCGAATTCTGACCAGTCGGCCGCCAGAACCCTTACATCCCTTTCGCAACCGCTGGAAACACCCGCGTTATAGGATGGCGGATTGGTATTGGCATTATAAAATTTCCAGCAGGCCTTCCCGATGCTCGGTACACTGTTGAATGCCACGGAATACACTGTTCCCACCATATTGCCATTAATACCTTCAAAGTGATAGGTATCATTAACTCCGGAAGGGGAACCCATCTGGGTGAATATCAGATCCGGTACACCGTCTCCGATGGACGCCGGCACGATACCCATGGTATTCAGACTTATACTGGAACCCTGGGGAATGTTAAAAATAGCAGAACCAAGGCCCAGGCCATTTACTCCATCGGACAGGTATTCCGTCAGATTATTGGTTACCGGTACCGGTGTTACATTACCGTTTCCCCCGAAAAGCTGCCCTACACCGATAAAAGTGCTGGTTCCCGGAGTGGGAATGTTATAAATGGGTAAAGAAATGAACGTTCCGGGTTGGAAAGTCACTCCCGCCGTATTCAGGGCACCGTCATTCACTCCGGTACTGTAGGTAACAGCAGGAAATGCCGTTCCTGCCCCATCCGGATCCCACCTGAAAGCCAGTAGATTATGGCTGTTGTTAGGCTGAACGGTACTTGAGCTATCCCAGAAACCTCCAAAGTCAGAATAGATTTTAGAAACTGCGTGCTGGGCATGAAAATTAAGGGATATAGAGAAAATCCCCAATGCAATTAACTTTTTAATGGTCATTTAATCAGTTTTTTATAAGAGGCTGCAAAATTAAAAAATTATACGACTTAAATTGACGAACTGCTATGAATACTGCACTTTTGTGGTATGTTAAAATTTTGAAAAGTAGAGTTATTAACAATAACTCGCCTAAAGAGAAGAAGTTATTTGCATAAATTCAAACGTGATTTATCAGATTTACCGGTAATTTTTCGCCAGAGTGAAGGCAGAATCAGACACGCTTACGACAAGATTAAAAAGGTCCGGCTTAATGGTTATTTTCAACATCCAATGATTAATCCAACGCCACAATTTAAATGAATGAATCTGTAAACATCAATCCTAAGGAAAATGAATATTCCGGACATTAAATATTTAATGAAAAGATTCAGTACAGAATAACATCCGAACATTCAATATTATCGTATATATCCTTTAAGCAACTGAAAAATTCCTTGAATAAAGACCATGACCTTCCCCAAAGACGACCTCACCCCTATCATTTCTGCCGAAATAAAAGAATTTTATGGGATCACCGTTCCTGAAAATACTGAAGAAGAGGCAATTGTTTATCCTTTATCCACATTTTTATGGGGTATGTTCCAGACAAAACTTCATGTACATTTTTTGTATGGTAAGGCGGTAAACTACCGCACCTGTATGTATTGTTTTAAATTCCGTTTCAGATAGATCTTTTAAGGTATTGTAATTAATTAAAGATCATTTTACGTCAGTCTTTTACTTGTAAGCTTAATTCCGGGTCAGATCATATATCTGCATAATTCTATTTAGATTTATGATTATTTATCGTACAGTTTGACTTGATGAAACCTTTGAGCTATTCTACTTTAAAATACTTGCAGTTCCAGTATATATAATTCAGAACTATTTGTAGCTGATGCACATATCAGCATATGGCCAGTTATTGCCAGTCTGTACTGCAATGGTCTCAAATCAATTAAAGGATAAAGAATCATTATAAAAAACAGCGTATTTAAAATAAAAAAATACCATATTTTAATAAAAAAAATACCTCAGTATTATTGCCTATATTTTTAAACTTCACTCTCATAATGTGTAAGTTACCTAAGGAAAATCTATCTTTTCGGAAAAGTGATTTAAGTACCAATTATTTTAATAGATAAAGTATATCAAAAAAGTGGAGTTATTTGTGTATATTTGCAACTGATTCTCATGTTTAATTTGAGTTTTCATGGTTATTAGTTTTTATCCTCGGGACATCCCGGGGATTTTTTTTGTTTTGTATGGAGGGCTGGTTTTTTTGGTTTATGATAAAAGTAATGTGTCCTAAAAAGTGTTTGATATTTAGCAACCATAATATCTATTCACATCTCATACTAATTTCAGTAAACCTATTATTTTTAAAATAAAAAATGATAAAGCATACGTCTGAATCTTTTATGATTTCCCCATTATTACAACTTGAATCTGTGTAATAAAATAACATTTTACTATTTAAGTCCTCTTCAATATTATTAGGTACGCCAAAAATTCTAACAAAATCTGAATAAGAACCATTTAAAATATTCCTTTTTTTTATTATACTTTCAGCATATTCCAATTTCTTATTCCATCACAGCCGTTTTTATCATTAATCCATTCTATACACTTATAATCTTCATTATTTTTTTCCTTATGCTTTGTGCAGAAAAAACAAATACTCAAAACAGAAATTAATATGATCTTTTTGATTGCCATTTTATTTTTCTTTTCATTTCCATTAGCTTCATATATTCTATTTATTGTTACAGATCATGAGATTTTGTTTTATTCCAGCCTGATTTATCAAAGACGTTCTTAATCAACCCATTTATACAGATTCTTATGTGAATTAGTTTACCTCACTTTGATTTATAAACCAGTCCTCCTCAATAATATTTTACGCTATTTACAATTTAAAATCCGGTAAATACAATGCTAAATTTTAGATATTTTTCTTATTAACCCATATAGAAAAGTTAACGATAAAGACCCGCAAAAAATACTTATCCACCAATTGGGTAAAACCCAGAAAATAAAATACTTTATAGAATTAATTACATACAGTATTATATTGTCTGAAAGGTAATTTTTTTTGAAAGCAGTGTCTGTAATTCCTAATATATAGGTAATTAAAGAAAAAATAATAAGATTTAAAATAAATATTTTAATGATGCTGTTTTTCATATTGCTATCCTGAAAAATTTCTTATTGTAGTTTACTGTGCTGATGACTTTAAACTAATTATTATGTTTTATACGTGATACAAATTTTCGTCTTTCAATTATCTCAAAAATCAGAAATGATAATATAATGCCCAATACATGAAAGAAACAATATCAGTCGCAAATAGTAAATAAGATAAAAGAATAGAACCAAAACCTATTAAAGCCCCAATAAAAAACATTAAAAATTTTTGTGTTTCAGATAGAAATAAATAGGATAAAGATATAATTAAGATATAAAATTGATCTGATAAAGTGATAATAAGACATGCCTGGAACCAAGTTCCTAAAGATTGATCGTATGAGAATTACCTTAAACTCTGGTTATATGATTTATCATGATTTTTCCGAACAGTAAATTTAAGAAAATTGTGTTTGGTTGTATAATTTCATTAGTCATATAAACCTTTTTATGAACTACGCCGAAGAAGATAAAAACTGCAAAATACAGTAATTGAAATTCTTGTAAAAGAATATAATTATCACTTGGAAGCTGAAATAATTGTCACAAAACCATTTTTTCAGATGAAAATTAAAATATCTGTTGCCAATTTGACAACGAATTTTAGAGATCCTAGTTGTTATTTTGGAAATTAAAAAACAAAAACCACCGAAAAACAGTGGTCTTCTTCTACACTCTCACGGATTACAAATCCGCGATATCGGTTATCCGTCAGCGAATTTTCCCATCAACCTAATTGCTACTATTCAATAACTTTTAATTCTATTTTTTCAGACTTTATTAAAAAATCTGAATGTAAATTAACTTGTAATGAGCAATTAGAAAACTGATGTGGAAAAAAATCTAAAGTTATAATAGAATTTTCATATATAAGTAATGCATCAGTTACATTTAAACTAGATGTATTCTCTATCTCTTTAAAGTTAAAAAGTATTACTTTTTCAAAAATTAAAATTATATTTTCAAAAATATCCTTATCCCAATTATACGAATTCATATGGACACAGCATATTTTGCTAGTGAAATTGTTTTCTCCCTGTTGAAAATATTCTATTTTAGAAATTGTACTGTCTGAAAATGTTTTATAAGTTGATAATATTAGATCTATCATAATAACAATTATTTTGATAATGGTTGAGAAGGCTTTGTATTTTTAGGTATAGATTTATATATTGACGGAACATTAGAGTGATTAATATGATTGGCATGATTAAGCGAACCTTTTAAGGCATGACCATGCCCGGATAATGCAGTTTTAGTAAGCTGTTTAAAATTTACTTCCAGCACAGCTTTCCATTAGCATCATATACAAAATTACTTACTGCAGTCTTTCCGTCACTACTTAAGTATATAATGAATGTGGCTCTCCTTCCATTAAAGCTCTCGAAGTACCTGAAGTCCTGTTTAAAATAATGCTTCGGCCAATACCTGATGATGAAGCAGCTTCTCCAGCCAAGAAAATTTCACCTATAGCAAATACTGGCATTAATAAAACGGCCTGAGATTCTGGATTCGTCGCTGCCTCTTTTGCTACTGCTTTGGTTGCATTCCAGGAAAGTTTTGCAATTTCTCCAGATGGCATTCCTTATAATTTATACTTAGGATATACCTTACTGAATGACTCATAATTTTCATAAGTGCTTTTAGTACTGATGTTAAAAACCGTAAAATGTAGCTCTTCTGCTCCTGTCCAGTTTTTACCTTCTATTCTGGTTATAGATTTATCCATTTGTGAATTTCTATGAACACTCCACCCTGAAGCTGAACGTACAACCGTATATCCATATACTTGCACACTTCTTGGATCGCCAGGGCCTATTGGTTCTCTTCCATCTGGGTCCACAAAATTAACCGGATTATCAAATGTATAAACATACGGGCTCCAGCTCGACATTTTCTCAGCCAGAGGATCAACACCATACCACTGGCTCCACTTAGGATTGTAATACCTTGCTCCATAATAATAGAATCCGGTTTTGGCATCAAGTTCCTTGGCGTTGAACTTATAGGGATTATCATAAGCTCCGGTCATCTGCTCTGCCATGGTTTCTCCAAACGGTAAATTTAGAAAAAATTGTCAGGTTACCGTTTGATCAAATGTAAAAGAAACTAGCATATTTGAAATAAAATATGCTAGTTTTCACATGTATATTATCAATATTATAAGATTCTTCTTTAATCTTTATATGTATCATATGGAATTTCGAATTCGTTCTGAAAAGTAGCAAACTTATCGTGATAGAATAAAATCAGCTTAATTTCTTTATCATCTTTACTCTTTATAACAATCTTGTCCCCATACATATAATAAAGTTCTATTTGATAAGGGTCTTATATATATTGAAACCTATATTCAGAATCACTCTGTTTTACAAGTTGGAAAAACTCAAACCTCCCATACAAAGTTGGAATCATATCGCTTGGTAAATTATCAAATCGCAATAAAATTCTTTCTTGAGATTCATTATTTAAAATAGTATTAATAAATATTCCTTCTTTATTGTAATTTAAAAAATATTTTATATTATTTACCAAATTACTTTTTGAATCTAATTTTAATGTGAAAAACTTTTTGTGATTTATTATTGTATCCTTTTTTATTACTTTTAAATTAAAATCAATCACATCTAAATGATTAATAGAGTCCCTTTTACTGAAATGACTTAATCTTTCCTTTAAATTAATTAGGTTATCATCTTTAATTTGTGAGTGGCACGAATTAAAAAATAAAATAATTAATAGACAATAAATATTAATTTTTTCATATTGATTTTTTATTTTTTACTCTTTGTTTTAAGATCATGCATCATTATATCGTATAATTCATTGTTAATTTTCTCATAAGGATTTTTTTCAGGCTTAGCATATTTATTTATACTATGATCACTATCTGATCCATATATACCATGCTCAATATCTGCATTCAGAAAAATTGCTCCAAATGTTTTCTTAAATATTGGCCGATTGATGTAGCATTATCATATTGGTCAATATGAGTATAAATTTCATGATAAATGGTCTCTGCATAACTATATTTTTCTAGTAGGTAATAAAGCATTATCGGTATCATTATAGTAAGTATTATTAAACGCAATAAAATGTACTTTTTACCGGCAGAGTTTGAAACATTAATACCGTCAAATGGTAAAAATGTTTCGCCTAATATAGTCCCTTTTACGCTAGCATCTACGCTGATTTTACCAGAAGAATCTTTTGAAACTACTTTTGAACTATATGTATTAAAAACATCATACATGGTAAAGCCTAATGTAGTAGATCTTTTTGAACTATTTAGAGTAAGTGCCGAAAAACCTATATATATATCATCCGTTTTACTAGTACCATATTTATCCCATAATGCTCTTCCTGCCGCAGTTTTATATAAGACGTCTTTTCCAGCCCTAAAGGCACCATTTGGTCCTAATATGATAATATCAAATGGATGTCTTCCATCTGGATCGGTATATCGTACAGGATTATCAAATGTATAAACATACGGACTCCAGCTCGGCATTTTCTCAGCCAGAGGGTCCACACCATACCACTGGCTCCACTTAGGATTGTAATACCTTGCTCCGTAATAATAGAATCCGGTTTCGGCATCGAGTTCCTTGACATTGAATTTATAGGGATTATCATAGGCTCCGGTCATCTGCTCTGCCATAGTTTCCCCGAACGGTAAATTTAAGAAAAACTGGATAGCTTGTGCAATTTCATTGGTCATATAAGTTGCTGTTCCAAATAATCTTACAAAGGAACGAGCGAGACGCTCGCACCAGCGGGGAAATTTAAAAACTATTTTTCTTAAAAACTTAGCCGTTTTGTAAAATAAAACCCCCGCTGAAAAGCGGGAGTTTGTTTCTTTTAAGGAACGGGCGTGACGCTTGTGCCAGCGCTAATTTAGAACCTTGAAAAGTAGCTAGGTCTAATACCCTTTCTATTCTTGCATCCAGTTTATTCTCTTTAGCATATTTTTTTAATCCTTTTTCAAAGCCTTTACCATATGCACCTCCCATACTGTGAGTTGCTAATTTTATAGTTTCACCATCTTTGAGATTAGCATAGATTTCTGCTGCTTGAGAATAACCCATTTTAAATCCAGAATCTTTTCTACTCTTCCAACTGGTATTTACATTACTAAATGAAAAAAGTGTATTCTTCCATCCTCCTAATGCTCCATCATAATATCGAGCACGGTAATCTTTAAATCTATTAGCTATCCTTTGATCTAAACCATTTCAATAGTCTTTATTTCCGCCATCTCCTCCATGTTGACCATTAATAAAGATGATAATTCGTCCATCAGGATCTATTGCATTGATTGGATTATCTGCTACATATACATAAGGAGATAAAGAAGGATATTTACCAGCCAGAGGGTCCACACCATACCACTTCCACTTAGGATTATAATACCTCACTCCGTAATAATAGAATCCGGTTTCAGCATCAAGCTCCTTGGCATTGAATTTATAAGGATTATCATAAGCTCCGGTCATCTGCTCTGCCATGGTTCCCCCGGACGGTAAATTTAAGAAAACTGCGTGGTATCGCCCTGGGAATTGGTAATAAATGTTGATGTTCCCAAATGGTCTCCGTGCAGATGATATAAATCCGGGTGCTGGTATACTTCTTTTAACTCTACAGAAACATTATTCCCAAAATCTATTAGTTGCAGATACTTTCCTGTATCAGCTTTTTTAGGAGTCTTTAGTTACTTAAGAATTATGTAAAACAGGCTGTCTTTTCTAAGACAGCCTGTTTATTTCCTGAGATACTAGCTAGACACTCGCACTAGTGGGGACTTTGCTCAGTGGTTTTTTATTCTATAATCTTTTTGTAACAATTCTCCCCATCATGGTAGCCAAAGCAAAGTACAATACTCTTATCTTTTTTCTCAAAAAAAGTAGTATAGGTCATATCAGTATCATTCACATCTTCTGGAAAGGCAATTAAATCTTTATCAAAATTTAAATAAAAATCATTAAACTCTATTGTGTTACCTTCTAATTTGTATTTCGAATTGTAATTCAACAATTTCTTCCCTTTTATATTGTAAATTACTCTGTTATAAACCCCATCCTTGTTAATCGTTAAAGTGTCATATGTATTCTTGTATGATATGGGTGAATATTTTCCATATATATCTTCATTACTAATATTTTGGCACGAAAATAAAAAAGGTAATAAAATTAAACTTATACTTTTTTTCATAGAAGTCATTTAAACTTTTTTAGTTTTATAAAATTTCTTCAGAGCTATTACTATAAAAGCTATGTAATTGAAAGATTTCCAACTTGATACTGTTGTATCAAAACGGTTGAGCAATGATCTAAAGCTAT